>Ga0209137_1004165_pt1 | contig 11649 bp, 10 predicted proteins | sample SaaInl5LU_22_DNA_FD_184642 | JGI IMG/M metagenome (GOLD analysis project Ga0209137, IMG submission 184642) | Marine microbial communities from expanding oxygen minimum zones in the Saanich Inlet - ESP_105LU_22_DNA (SPAdes) (version 2) | ecosystem: Environmental > Aquatic > Marine > Intertidal...
CTTCCGGTCGCTGTGCCACCCGCAGTGGTATTCGATGACGTAACAAAGGGATAAGTGCCGTGGTCGATATCTAGCAGCGTGCCCTGCGCCCCTTCAAAGAGCAAGTTATCACCGCGCTCTCGGGCAGTGTGAATCCACTCGATAACATCACCCATCATCGGCAGCAACTGCTCGGCATACTCTTTAGCCAGGGCCATGGTTGCATCAAAGTCGACCGCCTCGACACCGTAGTACTGGGTCAATGCAAAATTGTGATACTCGAGCACCTCTTCGAGTTTAACAGCAAACTGCTCCAGATCGGCTAAATCGCCAAGCCGCAAACCTCGGCGGGCAACCTTGTCTTCATAGGCAGGGCCAATGCCGCGGCCAGTTGTACCAATTTTGCCATTGCCGCGCTTTAGTTCGCGCGCTTGGTCGAGCGCCACATGGTAGGGCAAGATTAGCGGGCAGGCACCAGAGAGGATGAGTCGATCGCGCACCTGTATGCCGCGCTCTTCGAGCATGAGTATTTCTTTTAACAGCGCATCGGGAGCCAACACAACACCATTGCCAATCAAGCAGGTGACATGTTCGCGCAAAATACCCGAAGGGATAAGATGCAATGCAGTCTTTTTACCATCGATAACTAAAGTGTGGCCGGCGTTGTGACCGCCCTGAAAGCGAACTACCGCAGCAGCTCTGTCAGTCAGCAGATCGACCACTTTACCTTTGCCCTCATCGCCCCACTGTGAACCGAGGATGACTACGTTTTTACCTGTCATTGTTGCTACCTTGTATCGTCAACAGCCGCGCTGTTTAATCGGGTGATAATTCGGAATTATAAATTTTGTAACTGCCAACTGCCGTTCAACCAAACCAACTGAAGGTCACAACGCATCTCATCGGCGCAGACCGATTGGCCAGCAAAACCCTCCACCACGCGCTCGCCTCTGGCGCGCAAACGGGCTATTTCATCGCGCTTGGAGGGCTCTTCACAATAGGGCACAAAAATCCCAGCTGCATAAGCCACCGCCATCTCGCCGAGATTCGCCAACACTTTCAGATCAAAAGCGAATCCAGTTGCCGCGCGCGCACGGCCAAACTCTTTGCCGATCGCGTCATAGCGCCCACCGTTGCCAATCGCCTTGCCGTGGCTGGGCAGATAGGCGGCAAATACCAGGCCGGTGTGGTAGTGAAAGCCGGGCGACTCGCTGAGGTCAATGTGGATGTTCACCCCCGCAGCCTGTAAAACATCAACCACCGCACGGAGTTGATCGAGTGCCTGCAAAACCACAGCTGGGGAATCCACCAAAACCTTTGTGGCGCGATCGAGCACATCGCTGCCGCCAATTAGTGTAGGCAGTGCGCGCAGCTGTTCAGCCAGAGTAGGATTGGTGATCTGCTCCGCTATAAAAGATTCAATTTCACTGACTGCTTTGCGCTGGACCAGTTCAAACAGCTCGTCGCTCTGAGCAGCTTTTAAACCGCTGCCTGCCAGCAAGCCGCGAAGAATATCGACATGCCCCAAATCAATCCAGGGCGTAGGTAAGCCCGCTTCGCGCATGGTGGCGATAAACAGTTCGATCACTTCGATATCAGCGGCGACAGACGCCTCGCCAAAAAGCTCAACGCCAATGGATATTGGAGCGCGAGATTCCAGCGGGCGACGCGGACGAGTGTGCAACACAGTACCTGCATAACAGAGCCGGCTGGGGCCCTCGCGACGCAAACTATGCGCGTCCATGCGGACCGCCTGTGGAGTAATATCGGCTCGCACGCCCAACATTCTTCCACTGAGTTGGTCGGTGATACGGAAGGTCATTAAGTCCAAGTCAGCGCCTGCACCACAGAGCAGCGAATCTGTAAACTCAACCAGCGGAGGTATAACCAGATCGTAGCCGCAACGCCGGTAGAGATCGAGCAGCATACGGCGCAACTGCTCAACTTGCTCTGCGCGTTCAGGCAGCACCTCGTCGATGCCATCGGGCAGCAGCCAGCGGTTACCGCTCATAGTTGTCCCCTTTTCAATGCTAGCCAAACCATTGACTAGCCATTAACAGCCCAAGGCCAGCTGCCACACAAAAAAAACCAAAGATACGTATATTTTGCGGCGATACGGACTCGAAGCGGAGCAAAATGGTGCGCCAACGCCCCGGCATCACTGCCGGCATTATGCCTTCGAGGACCAACAGGAGTGCCACCGCGCGCAACAAATCGACCCAAATCATTACTCAATGCTCTTTTTTGCTGCTCATGCAGAAAAAACATAAAAAAACCGGCCTATCCCGGAGACTAATTATTTTATCAAAATAGCGTGTAGAGGGGCAGCGCTTTTTTGATCTGGAAAAAACCACCATAAAAAAAACGGGGCCGAAGCCCCGTCTTTGTTTGCTGCAGATAATTATTGGCCGCGCTGATTATTCAGATAACGGAAGAAGTCGCTATCCGGCTCCAACAACATCACATCACCCTTGTTGGCGAAAGCGGCTTTATAGGCCGTTAAACTGCGCATAAAGGCGTAAAACTCAGAGTCCTTTTGGTAAGCCGAAGCATAGATACGAGCGGCATCAGCATCGCCATCACCGCGGATCTGTTCCGCGTCGCGATAAGCATTGGCGAGCTCAATGGTGCGCTCGCGATCTGCCGAGGCGCGGATTTTTTCTGCTTTTTCTTTACCTGTTGAACGCAGCTCTCGCGCCTCTTTCTCTCGTTCTGCGGTCATGCGCCGATAAACTTGGCTGCTAACTTCATCGGGCAGATCGATGCGCTTAACGCGCACATCGACCACCTCGATACCTAAGCTCTCAAGCACGGTTGCATTAAGCTGCTCGGTAATACTGCGCATCAGCGCATCGCGCTCTCCGGAGACAACCTCGTGCAGTGTTCGCGAACCAAACTCGTTGCGCAGACCGTTGTTAACTCGGTTGGCAAGACGGCTGTTAGCGACCGACTCAACCCCACCGGTCGCCTTGTAATAAGCTTCGACATCAGCGATTCGCCATTTTGCATAGGAATCAACTATGAGGCGCTTCTTTTCAATGGTAAAAAAGCTCGCCGCGGTTGCATCGAGAGTGAGCACACGCGCGTCAAAGATTTTGACCTGATCGGCAAACGGCATCTTGTAGTGCAAGCCTGGCTGGATATCCGCCTCAATCAGTCGTCCAAAACGCAACTTAACACCGCGCTCGGTTTCGCTGACGACAAATAGGGCACTAGAGGCAACCAGCGCCACTACTACCAAGCCGATGATTAACTTTATTGCACTGTTCATCGTCGTCTCTCCTCGCGGCTGCGATCTGCCGCTTCTTGCAGACGTTGGATCACCTGATTGGTGATTTCGTCAACCATTTGATTATTGCCGTCACTGTTGAGCGCAGTGCCGTTGCTGCCGGCACTCTGCTTGACCAGTTGATCGAGCGGCAGGTACAACAAGTTATTGCCACCCTCTTGATCGATAAGGATTTTAGAGCTGTTCGTCATCACCTGTTCAACCGCGTCTAAATAGAGCCGTTCGCGAGTGACACCCGGAGCCTTTTGATATTCGGCTAAGAGTTTCTCAAATCGATGCGCCTCACCCTCGGCCTTGCTCACCACCTGAGATTTATAACCCTCGGCCTCTTCACGCAGGCGTTGAGCCTGACCGCGCGCCTCAGGAATAATTCCGTTGCTGTAAGCTTGAGCCTCATTAACTAGTCGCTCGAGATCTTCTCGGGCGCGGATTACATCGTCGTAAGCCGCTTTTACCGCGGTTGGTGGACGCGCTTCTTCGATGTTAATTTTAACCACATTGATACCACCGCCATAGATGTCCAGGTACTCCTGAAGGCGCTCTTTGGTACCCACGGCAACTTGTTCGCGACCCACAGAGATCACGTCATCGAGTGTTGAACCACCGACCACATGGCGCAAAGCCGAATCGGTAGCATGTTGCAGACTCACCTCAGGATCGCGCACATTGAGTACGAAATCGCGTGCGTTAGAGATGTTGTACTGCACGTTGAGCGTCAGCTCTACGATATTCTCGTCTTCGGTCAGCATCAGACCGCGCGCAGGATACTGGCGCTCCTCTGTGACTCGCACTACGGTGACGCGATCTATAATTGGCGGATTCCATTGCAAACCCGAACCAACCGTATCGTGATATTTACCCAAGCGCAGAACCACCGCCTGCTCTTTTTCGTCAACTTGGTACCAACCCGCCAAACCCCAAAGTACCAGTGCAACAAGAAGAATCACTGGAAGCAATACGCGAGCAGCGGGACCATTGCCACCGGCACTGCTGCCACCTTCTCCACCTTTTTTGCCACCGCCGAGTTTTCCCAGCCACTTATTGAGCAGCTCGTCCAAATCTGGGGGACCTTGGTTGTTATTGCGGTTACCACCCCATGGGTCGTTACCACCACCTGGCTCATTCCACGCCATGCTATTCTCCGTTATCTAGTTACTGCCTTGCGGCACACTGATGACGCACATGATGCGCGCCGGACTATAAAAAACCTTATAAAAATCATGGGCTAATATACATTCATAACAGCCAAATTATACTCGACACACTATACCTTACAATGGCATCAAATCGGTCAAGTTCAAGTTAGTGCCGTGCAATATTCTCTGCAAATCGATCTCTGGGAGCTCAACTTCCAAAGCCATAGAGCCTATCTCAGGGTCAGCCACAGCTTCGTCGCGCACCGCCTGCTGCCTGTACAGTGCAGCCCTCACAGCGCCGTGGTCTGGCATCAATACTAGCCTGCCATGCAGCAACTGGCCGGGGAGCCTCTCGGCTATCGCGCGCTGCAAAAGATCTATACCCAAGTTGTCTTGCGCTGATATCCACACTGCGCAGGGTTGGCCTGTCTCATCGCGGTCGATTCGCGGCTGCGGCTCTTCAAGCAGATCTATTTTGTTGTAAACAGTCAGTATCGGCAGTTGATCGGCACCAATCTCTACCAATACCTCTTCGACGCGTTGCATATTAATAGCGCGCTCCGGCGCTGCGGCATCGACTATGTGCAGCAACAGATTGGCACTGGCCGCTTCCTCCAGCGTCGCTCTAAAAGCGTCTACCAAGCGGTGCGGGAGATGGCTAATAAACCCTACAGTATCCGCCATGATGACATCGCCCTGGCCGGGAATACTCACTTTGCGCATGGTTGGATCAAGCGTCGCAAAGAGCTGATCGGCTGCGTAGACATCTGCCTGCGTAAGGTGGTTGAAAAGGGTCGATTTGCCGGCGTTGGTATAACCCACTAACGAGACCGTCGGTGTCTCTGTACGGCTGCGCGAGCGTCTACCCTGATCGCGCTGCACACGCACTTTAACCAAGCGCTGTTGAATCGCTTTAATACGCGCGCGCACCATACGACGGTCTGACTCTAGCTGGGTCTCACCCGGGCCACGCATACCGATGCCACCCTTTTGTCGCTCCAAGTGAGTCCAACCGCGTACTAGGCGGCTGGAAAGATGATGCAGCTGGGCGAGCTCCACTTGTAACTTACCTTCATGGGTGCGGGCGCGCTGAGCGAATATATCTAAGATGAGCCCTGTGCGATCAATCACCCGACAGCACAGTTCTTTCTCTAAATTGCGCTCTTGGCTGGGGGATAGAGTGTGGTTGAATATCACCAGCTCAGCACTGTTTGCCTCTACGGCACTTTTTAATTCATCAAGCTTACCGGTACCAATAAAATATTTCGCATGGGGCGTATCTCGAGAACCCTCTACCAACTCGGCAGGATCGCCCCCAGCCGAGAGAACTAACTCTTCAAATTCTCGCAGAGCCTCGGGCTCGCGCTCACTTTGTAAATTGATGTGCACCAACACGGCACACTCGCCACTTTTGGGACGCTCAAAAAATAACGCCATTTAGAACCGTCCGAGAAGGCAAAAAAGAGGCGCCGTGGTTGGCGCCTCAATTATGTGATGTAACCCACAAGTGAAGATCTTAATACTCTCCATCTAAGTCATCGTGCAGCTCTTCACCCTCTTCACTGCCAGCCGTTTGCGGATTAACCGGCAGACGCACGGGACGGGAAGGCACAACCGTGGAGATCGCATGCTTGTATACCATCTGGCTAACCGTATTTTTTAACAGAACGACAAATTGATCGAACGATTCAATCTGGCCCTGCAACTTAATACCATTGACCAAAAAAATAGAGACTGGAACGCGCTCTTTGCGCAGAACATTGAGAAACGGATCCTGCAAGTTATGCCCTTTTGACATGGCATTACTCCTTGTGGTTGTGCTGCAGGTAGTAGCGCAGCGGGGAAGGTCAAACAAACAATTGCCTCAAATCGAGGCCTAACAAAAAACGGTTGATCCAAAAATTGCCAACCACTGCTCATGATATGCCACTGACTGCAGTGCTTTTCAAGGCCACCTGCAAAATACCTTCACAGCTTTTATAAAGTTCACCATCGTCTACTAAGATTCTCTCACCTGCAGGCCAGCTGCGCATCCATGTAAGTTGTCGTTTGGCCAATTGACGGGTCGCGGCAATACCTTGTTCGACTGCTTGCTGAAGAGTAAGTTCACCTGCACAGTACTGCCAAAGTTGCCGGTAACCGGCCGCTCGCAGCGCTGGCAGGTCAGCATGCAAATCCGTGCGTCGATACAGCTCTTGCACCTCTTCGATAAAACCGTTTTGCACCATCAGATTAAAACGCTGCTCTATACGCTGGTGCAGCAACGTTCGATTATTCGGCGTCAGCAACAATTGTTCGGTGTGATAGGTGCTAGCCACGGCGACTGAGCGGCTCTCTGCGTGCCAGGCAGAGAGAGGCCGATCGGTAAGTTGGTAAACCTCTAGGGCACGCTCAATACGCTGACCGTGGTTGGGATGCAGCTGGGCGGCTGTGACTGGATCCACTATGGCTAACTGCTGGTGAAGTGCCGGCCAGCCCTGCTCAGCAGCTTGCTGACGCAGCTCCTTTCTGACGGCTTGGTCTGCAGCCGGCAGTGTCGACATACCTTCCAACAGCGCGCGACAATAAAGCATTGAGCCCCCCACTACTATTGGCAGCTTGCCAACCGTGTGCGCCTCTTCAATAGCCCGCTTGGCATCGACCACAAAGTCAGCAACGCTGTAGTGGTAGGTCGGCTCGCAAATATCAATAAGTTGGTGGGGCCAGCGGCGCAGCTCTTCAGCGCTGGGCTTGGCAGCACCGATATTCAGCCCGCGATAAACTTGAGCAGAATCGGCACTGATTAACTGGCCGTTGAGGCGATCGCTAAGTGCCATTGCCAATGCGGTTTTACCCGATGCCGTAGGCCCGATTATCAACAGCAGTGGCGGTTTCGAACTATCCATCTCATCGCCCGCGCAAAAATAGCTTGTCCAGCTCGGTCATACTCAGCTGCGTCCAAGTCGGTCGGCCGTGATTACACTGACCACTGCGCTCCGTCACTTCCATATCGCGCAACAAGGCATTCATCTCTGTTGTTGTCAGTTTTCGATTGGCGCGCACCGAGCCGTGACAAGCCATAGTTGAGAGAAGCTCATTGCGCTGCTCAAGAATGCGTTCACTTACACCATGAGTTAAAAGGTCGGCGAGAAGGTCGCGAATCAAACTCTCCACTTGTGATCCCCGCAACAGCGCCGGTATCTCTCTAACTACGACACTCTCACGGCCACTGCGCTCAACGACTACACCTAAATTGATCAGCATAGCTGCAGCCTCTTCGACCAGGTCGGCTTCGCGCTCACTGACCACCAAATTTTCTGGAACCAACAGTGGCTGCGCAACTAGCCCTTCGCCCTCAAACGCTGTTTTGAGTCGTTCATAAACAATCCTTTCATGAGCTGCGTGGGTATCAACAATAACCAGACCGCTGGCATTTTCAGCCAAAATAAATACGCCGTGCAGCTGTGCCACAGCAAATCCGAGCGGCGGGATTTCTGTAGACTGTGGGCTATCTAGCCCAGCATCGAGCCGCTGTTCGCGCACAGTAGAACCCTCACTGCTGCCATACAGCGCCTGAAAGGTTTCAATAGCGGCACTGGAATCGACGCCGCGATTGGATGCTGAGTGAGTGCTAAACGGCATACCACCACCCGTTTGACCACTCTCACTGCGCAGAGGTAGAGAAGGCTGACCACTTAAGCCACCACTTTCCGCCAAGCCCTGCTGGTGGTTTTCTTCTGCGGCTTGCAGGCGGTCACTTGGTCTGTCGGCGGCAACAGTGCGCTTAATCGACGAGGAGATAAAACCGTGTAACTGACGGCTGTCGCGGAATCGCACTTCATGCTTGGTTGGGTGAACATTGACGTCCACCTCCGCTGCGGGCATTTCCAAAAATAAGACATAGGCTGGATGGCGGCCGTGAAACAGCACATCTTGATAGGCTTGGCGCACCGCGTGGCTGACCACTTTGTCGCGTATTGGCCGGCCATTGACGTAAAAATGTTGCAGATCTGCTTGGCTGCGTGAAAATGTCGGCAACCCCAACCAACCCCACAATTTCAGTGGGCCCGCGACATTTTCAATATAGAGTGCCTGCTCCATAAAAGCTGGGCCGACTAAGTCGGCGACGCGCCGCTCTTGCTCCAATTGTGTTTTTGCCGGTTGCAAAGAGCGCTGTGAACGTTGGTTATGACGCAGGGTAAAGCCGACATCAAAGCGGCTGAGGGCCACTTTTTTGACAACCTCATCGACACGGCCGTACTCGGTGTTCTCTTTGCGCAAAAACTTTCGCCGCGCCGGGGTATTAAAAAATAGATCGCGCACCTCGACTGTGGTCCCGCACGGGTGCGCTACAGGCTTTAACTCAACCGCCATATCCCGGCCTGCCGAGACCGCAGACCAACCCATCTCCGCTGAAGCCACTGCAGAACTCAGCGTGAGCCTTGAGACTGACGCAACACTGGCCAGCGCTTCACCGCGAAAACCCAGCGTAGCAACGGCCTCGAGATCCGTGAGTTGATCAATTTTACTGGTCGCATGGCGCGCCAGTGCTAGTGCCAGCTCTTGCTCGGCGATGCCGCTACCGTTGTCGCGAATACGTATTAACTTAATACCACCGGCTTCGATATCTACTTCGATTTTTGTCGCGCCGGCATCTAGGGAGTTCTCTATTAACTCTTTGACCACTGAGGCAGGGCGCTCGACAACTTCACCCGCGGCGATCTGATTGGCTAGTTGAGTACTGAGAACTTTAATCGTCATTGTGCATTTCGCCCTAAAAAATCGATTAGCCTGTGGGGATGGTCAGTTTTTGACCCACTCGTATAGCCGACCCAGACAGTTTGTTGGCTGCGCGCAACTGGGATAGTGTGACGCCGTATCTGGCCGCTATTTCAGAGAGTGTGTCGCCGCGTTGAACCACATAGACGCGCAGCAATGAAGGATCCGAAAGGTAGCTGTCAGGTGGCGGATTTTCTACATAATAACTTTGAATCCCGTTAAAAATAGCTTCTGCCATACGCTTTTGATAGCCACTATCAGTGAGACGGCGCGCCTCTGTAGGATTGGAGATAAACCCGGTTTCAACTAACAGCGAGGGTAGGTCGGGGGATTTAAGTACAATAAACGCCGCCTTTTCGACACGTTTTTTGTGTAGCCGAGCCACCTTTCCGACCTCTTTTAGGACCCGCTCACCCACTTCACTACTGGTGCGCAAAGTGTAATCCATCGACAACCCGAGCAACGCATCGGCCACCATCCGCTCGCTCTCATCAAGCTTTAGGGGCTCAACGCCGCCGATGAGATCGGCACTGTTTTCTCGCTCAGCGAGAAAGCTGGCGGCTTCACTAGTAGCGCCACTCGAGGAAAGCGCATAAACCGAGGCCCCATGTGCCTGCGGATTGGTAAAGGCATCGGCATGAATTGAAACAAAGAAATCCGCGCGCTGTTCTCGCGCCGCGGCTGAGCGATCTCGCAATGGAATGAACTGATCGCCCTTGCGGACCAAATAACTCGCAAAGCCAGGTTGGCTATCGACTATCGCCGCCAGCTTCTTAGCAATGGCGTAGGTCACCTGCTTTTCGAGGATTTTATTTGGCCCCAGTGCGCCCGGATCGCGACCGCCGTGACCTGCATCGATCGCTATAACTAGATTGCGCCGGTGACCAGCCAGGACTGTCTGTAATGTTCGATTGGGCGTTGCCTCTGCAATCAAATCAATCACCAGACGCTGCGGCTGACTACCCTCTGGCGCGAGAACAAAACTTTTCAACTGCAGCGTTTGACGGCTTTCCAGCACCACCCTAACTCCGCTGCCGCGGCTGGCGACGCGAAGATCAGAGATCAACGCAGTAGCTGCTTCAACTGCCTCAAGCTGTTGCCGCGTCGGCTGCGAGAGCTTAGCCTCGGCTAGATCCAAGACCACGCGATCGGGGCCACTGAGCTGAAGCAAATTATGTTTGAGGCCAGAGTCACTCTCAAAAACAAGGCGCATTGCAGTGGGCTGATGAGAGAACCGCACTGCATCGACATTAACCCCATCAGCTCTTACAACACTCCCTAACAGCAACATTAGAGCCAGTAAAAAAGCTTGATAACGCGTTGTAAATCTCATCGCAACAACTCGCCGGCAGCCGGCAAGTGCTCAACAAAATCGTTGGCCCACTCAGTACTCGCATGCCAAGTAAGACTGCGCCCGGCACCACCCGAGAGGTCTTCAATAAATAGGGTCAAATCCGCCTTGGGCAACCAACCCTCTGCGCGTTGCGGCCACTCCACAAGAGCCACGCCGGGCTGTTCGAGATACTCGGCAAAGCCTAAAAAATAGAGCTCCTCAGGGTCGCTCAAGCGATAGAGATCAAAATGGTTAACTTTAAAGGCACCCAGATCGTAGGGTTCTACCAAGGTGTAGGTGGGGCTTTTGACCGACCCAGCATGCCCTAAACCAGCCAACAAGCCTCGACTCAGAGTAGTTTTACCAGCCCCTAAATCGCCGTTTAAAAAAATTACTAAAGCAGCATCTTTTTTACTTATGTAAGCAAGTAGAAGCCCCCCGCAGCGCCGGCCATAAGCGACCATCTCGCTCTCGCCGTGCAGCTGTAAACTGTTGGTTGCCACGCTCATACAGTTTAGTTTGCCAGCAGCTCTACGAGGAGGGGAATAAGATCGCTGGCCAGTAAACTGCGCTCCCCGCAACTCTGCAAAGCGCGATCACCTGCTGCGGCATGCAATGCCACCCCCAGCCGCGCGGCATCGCCAGTTTGTAGTTTTTGCGCCATTAGCCCACCAATGAGACCGCTCAATAAATCCCCCATTCCGGGACTGGCCATACCGGGATTGCCCTCTGCGCAAAGTGCGAGCGAGCCATTGTGGGGAGCAACTAAAGTCCCGACACCCTTCAACACTGACGTGCACTGCCAAAGTGCTTGTAAATCGCGCACAGCTGCTGGGCGATCTGACTGAATAGCGTTACTGCTGCGCTGCAATAGCCGCGTGGCTTCGCCAGGATGAGGGGTTATAATCGAGTCTTCGAGAGAGCGGCGCACTTGTAAGCGGCCAGCGGCGAGAATATTGAGCGCATCGGCATCCAGCAGTAGCGGCACCTCGGTTTTCAGCACCTGCTGAAGTAGTTGCTCACTCCACGCGCTCTGGCCCAGACCTGGACCAATAACAATAACGCTAGGGCTCTGCAGCAACTGCTCTAGATCTTGCCCAGAGGTGACACCGTAAACCATCGCCTCTGGGCTGCGAGCCAATACTGCACCCACA
>Ga0209137_1004167_pt1 | contig 11645 bp, 13 predicted proteins | sample SaaInl5LU_22_DNA_FD_184642 | JGI IMG/M metagenome (GOLD analysis project Ga0209137, IMG submission 184642) | Marine microbial communities from expanding oxygen minimum zones in the Saanich Inlet - ESP_105LU_22_DNA (SPAdes) (version 2) | ecosystem: Environmental > Aquatic > Marine > Intertidal...
TAACACAAGGTAATTTATAAAAAGTATAAAAATAACATTTTAAAACCTAAAATGGGGTAAAAAATAATTTTTTTGAGTTATTATTAAGTAATATTTTAAACTACAACTGTAGTAGTATCGTTATCAACAATCTTGTTTTTATCTCCTTTAAGTTTCATATTTAAAATATTTATAGAAACATTCACATTATAATTCATATATTGGTAATAAATCTCCTCTTTTTGAATATGTTGTATCAACAATCTAATATCTTTTAGTCTTAGGTTACAAAGGTATCTCATAATATGTTTATTCTCTAAAACACTATTTCTGCTATAAAACTTCTTATGGAAGTCTCTAAGTTGTGCCATATGATACCTAATATTAGAATAAAGCATCCTATCTTTCTCTATTTCAATTTTATACTTCTTAGTAACATTATCATAATGTGTAGTTGATTGATAAGTAAAGTTTAATAATTCAGCTATAAACTTCATAGTACTATCAATTATAAATGTAGGTGATAATTTCATACCAACACTATCTACATACATATTAAATACCTCTTTTTGTTCTTCCTGGTTTAGATATTTATTAATATAGTCATTAATCTTGAATTTATTATTCTTTGATAAATATACATGTAATAGATTCATCCATACATTAGAGTTACCAATATTTTCATTTTCGTGTTCAATAATCTTACTTAAAGATACCTTATGAGAAACAGAAGAATTTAGGTTTGTTACAATTAAGGAATATATCATATCGTTTGTTCTAAGTGCTTCTAATGCTTCTTTTTTATTTGTTGTTTTTTCAGTATATTTAATAGGTAAATCTAATTTATCTTCTATTAACTTTGTTGTTACCTTTTCACGTGTGAAAATATGGAACAATTCAATATATTCGTTTCCAAATATAGATGTATAATCCATTACATGCTTGTTCTGGTGATGAACCAACATAAAAGCATAAGTGTAACTCTTATTCAATTTTTTACAAAACATATCTCTTAATTTACTATTATTAATACTAATATTATCATCATCCATCATAATATCGTCTTCTTCATTAGAAGAGTTCTTAAATATTTTTTCAAGATATTCATCAAACATTCTACCATGTGTTTTAGTTGGATGGAAATACATAGAATTATCCATACTCGGACAGGTAGTAGTTCCAAAGAACCATTTATCATTATGGTTATAAACATATATCATCGTTCCTTCATAACTTAATTCACATACATCATTCTCATCACTAATTTTTTCATATTCTACATCTGTAATTCTATTTGGAGTTTTATCAGCAAGCGATACAACTATGTTAGTACCTTCTAATGAACTTAAATCTAATACTACACTACGAACTTCATTATATAGTTCCTTAAAATGTTCTACGTCATCTCTTTTGTATGAGTTATGTAATAAAACAATATTTTTATTTTCTCCCTTAAACTGTTTAGTTTGTATCATAGGCCAATATTTCTTTTGTCTAATATACTTATTCAAACAGTCTGTTAAAGAATTAAATAATCCCGAAGAAGTATATAATTCTTTAACATCCTTAATTAAACAAGTAATATTGGGAAAATAAAGTTCTTCTGTCATACTTATACTAAAATAGTTTTAACAGTTTAGATTAAGAGAATATTACTATTATAAAAATAAGTTAAAATATCTTTAAGTATTTTTTCAATTTTTATTCATTTTTTTATTACTTTTAGGTATATTAAATAAAAATATGTGTTTTTGAATTATTTATTAATTTTATCGATTTTATCCTTTACGTAATCATCATATAACACTTTTCCTACTTTTACAGACGCATCGTGCTGTGATATATTATTTGCTTCTACAGATTTTTTTAAGTTCATCATATACTGAAATCTATTTAAGTCAAAGTCATCTTTTAAACTCATCTCAAATAAAGTAGGGAACTTTTCTGCGAATTTATCGTATTTTCTTTTAAAAAACGCCTTCTTTTCTTTCTTTAAAATATTGCTTTCATAAATATCTCTTACTACACGGTCAATATATTCATAACTATTAATATCTTCATTTGTATTAATTACTTCAATTACTTCTTCATCTCTTTTACGTTTGTTTCCAGATTCTTTAGTCATTTTAATTTAATTTAATCTAATATAATATTTTAATATTAAACTTTTATATAGTTTAATATTAGTAAGTAATATTAATAAGTATAATATGAGTACTTTATCATATAGTTATTTAGAAACAGATACTCCTTCCGGAATACCTCCAAGAAAAGCTAACGGTGGATTATATACTGGTGAAGAGTTTGAAGAAAACGCAAAATGGGGTAATGTTTCAATAGAACCAGAAGCTCACATTTTAGTTACAAAAAATTTATTATCAGCGAACCCACCACCAGAAGGTATTCATCATATACCAGGATATACAAGAGAAGGAAATAACAAACAATATTTCCCAAATCATAAAAAGTATAGTAATATATATAATATATCAGCACATAATTAGATAAGGTATCGCTTTTCTAAGCTATTTTGATGTTTCTTTAATACATTTGAAATATAATTATACGCTTCATCTATCTGAACGAAATTAATAGCACCTGTAATTAATATCTTACCGCTTTCGAAAATTGATACAGTAATTTTTTTACATTTTCCATCACCAGAACCATCTCCTTTTCCAAAACATTTCATATTACAGTTACAACGTCCGTTAATATTTTCATTCACAGGATTCCAAAAGTATTGTAATTTTACACCAGGATACGTACCAGGTTGAAAAGAACTAGTGTTTTTATACTCATCTGAAATTAATAGATGATGTAAATCTTTACGTCGAATATTATAAGGAATAGAGAAATCACTATTAATTAATCTTACTCGAAATTCACCTGAGGATAATTTAGTTTTAGAAATATCTAAATCTGTAATTTTTTTTGGATTATTAATAATAATATCGTTTAATATTTTGAATACCTGTTTATTTAATTTTTTACCGTCTTCTATGGTCTTTAAACCAGTCATTTGAATAGTACCATTTCTAAAAATTTTAATGCTAGGAAAATAATCCTTACTAGTCTGGAAATAACCTGATATAGCATTATCAAACTTCTTTTTTTTTAAACCAGAAGTGTCTTTCTTCTTAGGTTTTTTTGGATTGATTCCTTTAAAATTATTACCATCTTTATCAGATATATACACAAATCCTATTTTATTACTACCTATGTCAATCGTACTAATATTTTCATATAAACCGCACAAATCTACACTATCTAAATTATTAATGGACCCATTACAAGTGATTGTAGAAACTCGATAAGGTGTTGAAAAAGGAGTTTTTACAATCATCGTAATAATACATTAATGTATAATTACACATACATTTATGTTATCTTCTTTAAGTCAATTTTTATTTCAATTTTTTAATTTAATTTTACAGATTTAATTGTTAAGTTCATTTTAGCATCTAATGTTTTATTCATATCCATTACCTGTTTCTTTCTTGATAATTTTACTTTTTCTTTAGTACCTGCTGTTTCATCTTCACTATCATTCTTATCACTTGAACTATTATTTATATATGAAGTATTTACTTTACTTACAAATGATGTATTTACAGTTTCCATTTGTCCTTGAATATGAATTAATGGTGGCATATTCATTATATAGGTCTTAAGGTAATTATTATGTACATTTCTAAACTCTTCTATATCTAAAGGTCCATTAAACATTTTTAATAAATATTTACTTGGAGCTGGACGTATTGGTAATTGATAACCTATCTTTTTACCAATCCATTGTATCCAACTATGTATTTCCCACATCCTATCACTACCCATATTTGCTGAATAATTATAAGCAACGGTACATTCTAAAGAACAAAAGTATCCAAATGTTGTAAAAGTCTTGTGTATTGTATCGTACTTTATTGGCATACCAAACTCTTTTGGACCAATAGAATGACAACACCAATAACAACAATTACTTTTATTTGATTCAAAATTATCTTCTCTATTTTTAACATCTATATTATTGTTATTACCTATTTGTAAATTATTAGAATCACTACCACTACCACTACCACTATTCTGTAGTTCATTATTTTTATTATTATCACAAGAACTATTTAATGTTTCATAATAATTATCACTTGAATATGGTAAAGGGTCTATAAGATTTGGCATATATTCTAATGGATTTAACATAATATCATTTTCTTTCAAAATAGATGAAACTGTATCTGTATTTATAGGTAATTGAACTATTACATGTTCTTCTTTTACATCTTCCTCTACTTCTTCTTCTTTTTTGGCATTTTTTCTTTTTCTTGTTGTTTTTGGTTTATCATCAGTATTTATTGGAACTTTACGTGATCTACCCATTTATATGTATATTAATAGCCTTTTTACTTTAAATCATCTATTTTAAGAAACATTTTTTAATGCTGATTTTAATGTGGTTAATATACCATTCTTAGTATTAACTATTTGGTCTTTCACATAGTTTTCATTTATATAGCTTGTAAAAGCTTCCTTTTTACTAACACCTTCATTTATACACTTTTCTTTAATCTGTTTTAACTCCTTTACTATATTGTTATAAGATTGATATATACCATACACTATATAGATTGCTATTATTAATAATATTACAGTTATTAATTGCATTAAATATATCTATTATAATAAAACAATATAAAAATATAACTACAATTTTATGTTAAATTTTTGATTCTTTTAAAACTTTTTTGAAAAATGATTTTTAAAGCTCTTTTTTATTTTTCTAGTTAGCATAAACCATGCCTCCAGAACCAGAAACAACTCGGAATATATTATAATATCTCGAATAAACTACAAATTGATATTCATAATTATCTAATACTGGATTTGTAGTTACATACATCTGTATTCTATTAATAGTTGAAGCATTAAAACTACCTGATGGTTGTATCTTTTCAGGATATAAAGCAAAACTGTATGCATAAATACCATCTCTGGGACTTCTCGTATGGTGTTGGAATGGTTGAACATAATTGAAATATTCAGCAGGTTTATCTTCAAAACGATCCATACCATTCCATAATAGTCTTGCTGTATTCAAAATATGATTATTTGATAAACCATCTAAGCTATTAGTAAAGTTACTCCAATTATTATATTTTTGTGTATCTCCTCTTCTTGTGATCCATACTAATTCTTTTACCGGATTCTGTAATATTAAATCAATTGTATCTAATTCTAATATACCTTCTTTATCAAGACGATATACTCTTTCTATAAGATAATCATGACTGTTTAAAGCCATTACTTTTCTTTCATCTTCATCCAGGAATATGTAATTACATTCTAATGTTGCATTAATATCTATGACTCCTGATACACTCTCATAACTAGAACCAATTGGAACAAGGAAACGTTTGATAGATACATCATTATTTGCTGATACATTAAGATTATAGTGAGCAGGTGCTACATTAACATCATTTACAACTGTTGTAACATTATTATTAGGATATCTTGTTTGATATTCTGTTGGACTTACATAAATATCATTTACTATATCATATACTTGATATAATTGATTTATATCACGTAATTCAACTGTTACTTCTAAGTTTTGATATTGTAATGCTATTAATGGTAATGCTAATCCAGGATTCTTAGCAAACCAAAATTGGAGGGGCAAATAGAACCTCCTCCCTCTAATAGAAGGACTTGCAGAACTTGAACCCTCAGGATACTGTTCAAAGTTTATATCATTATTACTTATTATAACATATGGATTTACTGTTCTTGGATTATTAAAATCAACTGTATTACCTGTCATTTTATTATAACTATTTCTTTGATCTTCACTTAATGTTAATTCATTCCAAACATCCATCCATTCTCCATATAATTCGTCTATAAGTTGCGTATCTAATCTTATGTGTGTTTTATAAATAATATATTGAGATATATTTTCAATCCATCTAAATCTTAAGTTTTGATTTGAGTAAATATCTGGTAATTGATATTGAAAATATATTTCTTTTAACATATCTGCTACTCTGCCTATTCTACATATAAATTGACTGCTACCGCTTCCTAATGTAGGCTTATTATTGAATGTTTGTTGGACACTTTCCATAGAGAAATTGGTATGTCTCTTATAAACCATTTTAAAATAACTAATCTCTGGAGAACCTGATATAAATTGATCTTGTGCGCCAACGGCGACTAATTGAATTACTCCTCCTGCCATATTTTACTTTATATTATACTACTCTATAATACTACTCTAAAAGAATTGTTTAAATTATGTTAAAAAATTTATGTATAAATATTAATGAAATTTATTATTCCATCTCTCTCAAGAATAAATTTAATTGTAAATAAAACTCTTAAATTATTAGTTAATGAATACAATATAGATGAGAATAGTATATATATTTTTGTAATTCAAGAAGAGTTTGATGGATATACTAAGACTATTAAGTCATTATATCCAAATATTAATATAGTTATAGGACCTCTTGGACTAAATCATATGAGAAACTTTATACATTCCTATTTTCCTGAAAATACTCAATTAGTTTGTATTGACGATGATATTAAAGATTTAAAATTTTTAAAAATAAATAACGAAATTAAAGATATTAAATCTTCTAAGAGATACGAATTACAATCATTTAATAGAGAAAACTTTATAAAATTTTTAGAAGACGCTTTTAATAATCTACATAAAAATAACGCTACATTATTTGGTATTTATCCAGTAAAAAATGGGTACTTTATGAAAGATTTATCTGAAATAACTTATGATTTAAAGTTTATAGTAGGAGCATTCTGGGGTTGTATAAATAAAAGTTATCTAAATGTTTTTTTAGAAGAAAAAGAAGATGTAGAAAGAACATTATTAGCATACACATTTGATAAATGTGTTATTAGGTATAACTATATTACTTTAGATACTAACTATTATAAAGAGAAAGGTGGTATGCAGGCAAGAAATGAAGATAGAATTGAAACATCTAAAGAATCTTGTAAATATTTATTAAGCAGTTTTCCACTATATACAAGTCTATATACCTCTAAAAAATCTGGAATATATGAAATTAGATTACGTGATAAATTACGTAATAAATTAGGAAATTAACATCTTTTCATCAGATTTACTTGATAATTCATCATTACTTACTAATTTATTAACATCACCATCTTCTCCTGGATCTGCTGCCATTTTTTTACTTACACTTTCAGAAAACATACCATTTATTTCTTCTTCTGTGATAGCATAGTTAAAGTATGTTAAATCAGCCATCATTAATTTCTTGTCACTATCAGGCAATTTAATATCTTTTTTATAGTTTTGGTCATTTGTAATACTTATAGTAGGAGCAATATATAAGTTACCTTTATTTACTTTTAGAACACTATAATTATTTGAAGTATCAAATGTTGTAACATTACTAAATAATTTGCCATCTACATATTTATCAAGCTCCTTAAGACCATTTACATACATCTTACATCTAACCTTATAACGTGTTGGAACAGGATCTACATATGTTGTATCTTGTAAAATAACAGTAACCATAATCCATTTTTTATTGAACTCTTGTCTATTGATATTTCTAGCTGTTAATTTATGAATATTTGCTACAGTCCAATTACTTGTTTGTTCATTGCAAACATTCTTAGTATTTTCCTTAATAGCTTCAGGTCCTTGTAATGTATTAAATTCTACAGTAATATTTTTACCATAATCTTCTAATTTTACTAAAGGACATTTTACAAGAATGTCTTTTTTATCTTTATCACAAATATTCTTGTATTTGCTTAATTGTTTTGTTCCTTTCATAAATAATATTGTTTGTGAATCAATATTATCATATGTATAACCAACATCTGGTTCAATTATATTATTTTGTTTAGAACTATTGTCATATAAAGAATTATCTACATATAACCAAAAGTTGTATGTAAATTCAATTCCACCAGTCTGATTATAAGATTGTGATATTTTACGGTAAGATAATGATAATGGATTTGAAGTGTTATATTCTTGATTTTTAGCAATACTAAAATCTTTTATCCCTTCAAATATTTTTACTTCTTCTTTTATAGTATTTTTTAATCTCATATTCTTAATAAACTCGGAATTATAAATAAAGAAACCTATTATGAATAGTATAATTACTAATAATAAAGCGTATATTACTTGAAGATATTTTTCCATTTATATAAATTATTAACTCTCTTAGTATATAAACAGAAAAAACTAATATAAAAATAAATATATATTATAAATAAATAAATAAATAAAAGTATGATAAAATATTTTTTTTTTTATTCCAACTTTAAAAAATTATATACCATATACATATTATAAATTATACCTTCTTAAATTAAATAATACTTATTATGGATTACATAAAAGTGATTTAATAGTAGAACAATCTTACGATAACAGTATGAATACTGTTGAAGTGGTTGAAAACTCAAACACATATTTATTATCATTTGTTAAAAAATCACACGCAGTTAAATTTAAAGAGCGTATTGAAGAAGCAAATAAAGAAAAAGAAACATATAATCGTATAATAACTAATTATAAAGATAACATTTATATATCTAATAGAACATACTTAAACTCAATTAAACCTTATTATTTAGAAGAAAAAAACGAGAAAGATTTCGAATATCTCTGTATTCTTAATTATTTTAATATGTTTATTGTTTATGATGTAGAATATTCTGAAAATAGTTTAGATGTTATTGGATATGAATATAAAGTAAGAGATAAACCTAATAGAAGTTTATTAGAACATACATTCAATAAAATGTTAGATTAAAAAGTATATTAGATTAACTATAATTAGATTAACTATAATATACGATACACAGGTGTTCTAACACCATAATTACCTAATCCTAATTTACCAGTTATGCTATTAATTGGACCATCATGGTAGTATTTTCTTATTTCTTTACCGTTCATGTCATAGTTAGCAAAAACGATGTTACTTACTAATCCAGAGAATCCTGTAGTCATATTTGAGTTACGAACATCACCTCCAATATAAACATTTCCTTTTTTGTCAAGGTTTAGTTGTTGGAATGATGCTTCTACCATTGAACCATCACTTAATTGTATGCTGTCATTTGATGAAACAGTTTTAACTAATTCACCATCTACATATACACTAATATATCCAGCATTTACTGTTTCATTTACAACTATAGCTACTTGCACCCAACGTTGTAAAGGAATATAATCTACTATTACACCGTGTGTAGAAAGATACATCTTAAGTGCATCTGCTTTTGTCTTCCCTGGATTAGCAGCTTCTATATCCTTGATTGCTTGTTCGAATGACTTACCTTCTTCTGGTTTAGTAAAACTAATATATAATTTATTTAACTTACCATCTAAGAATACAACTGGAGATGCTCCTGCAAGATTTTCATCACCTACGTGGAACACATGTCTAAAGTTTTCTCCAGAGAACTTATCTATGTCGTGAATATACATCCAAAATATCATAGATTTTCTTTTACCATTTGAACTTTCTGGTATTGAACCACCTGAAAGTTTTGCTACTTCTAAACCTTTTCTTCCTTCACTACCTGAGATAGTTGTTACTTGCTTATTTGTAATTTTACGACTAAAGAACACAAAAAGATAGTAAGCAATAAATAGTATTACTAAACCAATAATGAAAGAAACAAGAATAAATCCAATTGAAGGTGATTTTTTAACACTTTCTACATTTGATGAAACTACAGTATTTGTTTTTTTTGCAGTATCAGTAACACTTTTAATTCCACTTGTTAATTTGCTAGATACTCTTGATAGAACTGAGTTTTTATTATTCTGCATTATATAATCTTCTTAATGTAAAGAAATATATTTTTCTAAAATTATTTATTTTTTTGATTTTCAGAGTATAGCCAATAATATCCAATATCATCAATTGGATAATTATTCGGACATCTATTAATAATCATCTTTTTGAACTTCTTTTTTGTTGAAATATAACTTAACATTTTTGAGAAATCCATATTATCTAACTTTTTCTTATTCTCTTGTAAATATATACAATACACAATTATATAAGATAAATAGTATATTGATGTTGTATATTCAAAAACAGTATCTTTTAATTTATACGATATTATTTCAAAATTAATATAATTTTTTAGAAAAATTATATATGTTTTATCATCTAATATTTTTATAATATTTTCATGAACCTTTAAAGGATTCATCCAAGTATCTTGAAATAATAAATTTGGTATAGTAGTATTATTATCACAATTGAATATTTCTTGAAAGGGTTTCTGTTCCTGTGCTTTGTAATTATCATTTAAAAAATCTTTTGTAACTTTTTTCTTATTCTTTGTATTAAATATACCTATTACTGATTTAATTGCTATATTTATATTTCCATTTGCTGATTCACATATATTCATTAACGTATCTAATTTTATTTTCCTTGCTGGTAATCTCTTTTTAAAAAATAAAAACATATCTATATCATTTATTCTTGGTATATTAATTTGTATATTTATAAAATCTTTTATATTTCCAAGTTTATTAGCAGTTTCTATATGAGAAATAAATATAATAGGGATAAAAGTTTCTCTATATTTATTACAATACTCATTATTAATAGTATTGAGAATTGACCTATCTATTTTAATAAAACTTTCTAGTTCATCAATTACAATAACTTTTGATTTCTTTTGTATAGATGTATTTTGTATATCACTTATTTTAAAGTCTGAAAAAATTTTAACTATATCTTTCCATTTATGAAACTTTATTATTCTATCAAGAATATCATTTCCATTATCACATAGTGAAGTATCAATCCACAATACTTCATTAAAATATTTTTCTGTTAAAAGTTTTACTGTAATTGTTTTTCCAACACCAGAATGTCCGTATAATAATACTATTTCTCCATTATTAATATTTTTAATACTAATATCGCAATTCTCTAATAATGATTTATTTCCAACCAATTCATCATAAGATTTTATGTCAAAAAGTTCTTCTGTCATTCATTAACATTTATATAAAAATAATATTTAAAGACTTTTAAATCATTTATTATGAATAAGATATTTCTATAAATACGGCAATATAATAAGATAAAATTGCTAATACTGGGAATACTATCATAGGTGAGAATACACTTATTTGTTCTGAAGTTCCAAGTCCCCACATTTTAGGAGTTTCATCTTTAGAAAACATCATAGCTGGTTTGATAATAAGTAAAATTCCAATTATTATTAAATATAAAGTTAAGGCTATTTGCCATCTATTGAGTGTAAATACGGCCATGTGTATATTATCTCCTTAATTTTGTAAAATATTTATTTTTTGCTAAAATATTTCGTTATTGTCTATAAATAAAAATTATTTACTTATTATAAAGTTAGCTATTAATGTCAATTGCTATTGAAGATTTAGTAGGTAGTTTATCTTTAAACTTAGTAGTCGACAATAATGGGAATGTTGGTATAGGAACTAATGCTCCTTCAGATAAATTAGATGTAAATGGTAAAATAAATGTTGGAGGTTCTATTATATCAAAAGATGGCATAGTAGGTCAAGTTGTATATTTTGCGAGAAATACTGCTCCTGAAGGTTGGTTAAAATGTAATGGTGCAACTAT
>Ga0209137_1004170_pt1 | contig 11644 bp, 9 predicted proteins | sample SaaInl5LU_22_DNA_FD_184642 | JGI IMG/M metagenome (GOLD analysis project Ga0209137, IMG submission 184642) | Marine microbial communities from expanding oxygen minimum zones in the Saanich Inlet - ESP_105LU_22_DNA (SPAdes) (version 2) | ecosystem: Environmental > Aquatic > Marine > Intertidal...
TCTGGATCGGCGACAAAATTGGACCGGCGCTGTTTAGCAAGAATCGAAAATTCATTTTGAACCAGTCGATGATCGACAGAACCCACGCCTTTTTTGAGCGCTACGGAACCCGTGCGGTAATCCTGGCAAGGTTTGTGCCAATTCTGCGTGCGCTGATTCCAACTCTTGCGGGAATTTCAAAAATGGATCCGAAGCGTTTTACAAAGCTGAATCTAATCGGCGCAACCATCTGGACCGCGGTATTCATGGGTCCTGGCTACTGGCTGGGCGGGATTGAGGCCGTTAAGGCAAACCTGGAACTGACCGTGCTAATTATCATCGTGGGAACCTCGCTGCTATTGCCTGCGGAGTTGCTCCGTGACTACCTGGTAAAGCGTTCAAAACTAAGGCGTGGCGTCAAAGTCAAATAGTCGACATTGGGCGTGGGTAGAGCAGGGAAGAAGGTCTGATTTGTCTAAACTTGTGCAAATGCAAGAACTCAAAGTGTCTGCCCTGTTACTAACCGCACTCCTGACTCTCACTGGCTGTGCAAGCGAAGCACCGGCTGCCCCAACCACATCTTCGGCCGCTCCGCAGGTGACACAGGAGCCGGAGCCAGAGCCAGAGCCGGTTTATGAAACGGCGGCACTAACAGGAGTTTCTTACCTCGAGGGTGAAAACCCGTATCTTGCAATGCCAGCGGTTTCGGCAAAGATTGACAACACTTCATCCGGTAGACCGCAGCTGGCCCTAAACGACGCAGACATTGTTTATGTAACCCGTGTAGAAGTCGGCTTGACCAGGCTGTTGCCTGTTTGGCACTCACGGATGCCTGAGTCAATTGGGCCAGTTCGTTCGGTTCGGCCGGTTGACGCCGCAATCGTCGACCCGTTCCACGGGGTCTTTGTGTTCTCAGGTGGTCAGGTGCCATTCAAGAATGCGGCGAAAGCTACCGGTCTGGTGATCAGTGATGAAGACACTGAAATGAACAACGACACCTACTACCGGGAAAAAGGCCGCAAGGCACCCTGGAACCTTTATTTCAAGGCCCAAGACCTTCAGGCGCTCTATGCCGACCAGCAGCCAAGCCCGCAGGCAGGCTTTGCCTTTGACGCAATCCCAACTGCGGTTTCAGAAGGTGTTGTTGCTAAGGGACTGAGCGTTAAATATCCGCAGATGCGTTCGGTTTGGGACCTGGGAACTGCTAGTTTCCCCTGGGCAGAAGCGCTGCAAACAGCCTGGCTTCGCTCTCAAGATGGCACCCCACATACTCAAGTAGGTGGCGATCAAGTCGCAGCCAAGAATGTGGTTGTGATGGAGGTTGTCCACGATTTGAGTTTTGTTGATCCAAAGTATGGGGCAATCCCGAAGGCCAAGCTGGAAAACAACGAGGGCATCGCCCACATCTTCTCTGACGGCTACTACGTCAAGGGCTCTTGGTCAAAGGGCGGTATTGAAGATCCAATTCAGCTTCACACCGAGGCCGGTCAGGAGCTGAAGCTCGCGGTTGGCAACACCTGGGTTGAGATGATGGATGTTCCAAAGTCAGTGCTTTCAATCTCCTTCCCAGAAGCTGCAACCGAATAGGAATCAATTAGTTGCGGGGAGTCAAGAAGGAGAACCTTCCGGAAAAGCCCTGCCAGCGCTGCGGGAAACCAATGGTGTGGCGTAAGGCCTGGGCAAAAAACTGGGAATCTGTTCGCTACTGTTCTGAACGCTGCAAGCGGACTAAATAGTTTCTGCGTATTGCTTTAGCCACAGTCTTAGCTCTGGACCAATGTCTTCACGGTCAATGGCGATTTTTAGGGTGGCCTTTATAAAGTCAAGCTTGTCACCGGTGTCATAGCGGCGGCCATCGAAAATTACCCCTCTAACCCCACCGGCAATTTCTGGCTGCTTGGCTGCATACTGCAGAGCGTCGGTCAGTTGAATCTCGCCACCACGGCCAGGTTCGGTCTTTTCCAGAATGTCAAACATTTCATGCCTGAGCACGTAGCGCCCAATAACTGCGAGGTTGGATGGTGCCGCGGCAGCCTCTGGCTTCTCAACCAGATCAATTACCTTGGCGGATCCATTGTTTAGGTCTGTGACTGAAGCGCAGCCATAGAGCGAAATTTGGTCTCTCGGGACCTCCATCAGGGCAATAACGTTGTCACCGGTTTCCTCGTGGAGTCTCAGCATCTGATCTAGCAGTGGGTCGCGGCTGTCGATAATGTCATCACCCAACAGCACAGCAAAGCTGTGCTCGCCAACATGAGACTTTGCTCTGAGGATGGCGTGACCGAGCCCCCTTGGGTCACCCTGCCTGGTGTAGTGAATGTCGGCTAGCTGCGAGCTTTCTTGAACCTTGAAGAGTTTTTGCTTGTCCCCTTTTGTGGCGAGCACCTGCTCTAGCTCAGCAACCCGGTCGAAGTGATTCTCGAGGGCGTTCTTGTTGCGGCCAGTAATCATCAAGAGGTCAACCAACCCCGCCGCAACAGCCTCCTCAACCACGTATTGGATTACTGGTTTGTCGACTATCGGGAGCATCTCTTTTGGCATTGCCTTGGTCGCTGGAAGAAATCTGGTGCCAAGGCCGGCAACTGGGACCACTGCCTTGGTTACTTTATAGGCGGTGTTTTCCGCGGGCATGCTCATGACTAAAGCCTAGACTTGATTCAGGGATTTCTAAACAATCACTTGTAGCATCCATATGTTCTAAGCACGAAAGAGGCTTTGTTGAAGTTCAAGTTTTTGGCGCTGTTGGCCTCGTTGTCAGTTGTTTTAACTGCTGGTCTGCCAGCATCGGCTGCGCCGAGTGAGCCTGCCTACCAGGCAGTGAATGCTCAAACTCTCTGGAACAACGGTTTTTTTGGTGAGGGTGCCACGATCGCCATGATCGATCAGGGCGTGAACCTAACCCACCCGTATTTTCAAGGTCAAATCATCGACGGCTATTGCTATGTCGAGGTGACATCAAGCTACCTGTGCCCAAATGGCACCAGGGAGCAATCCGGTGTTGAGGCCGCTTCTCAGCGCAAGATCGGAAGCCTGTACGTGGCGTCTGAGGACCACGGCAACATGGTGGCCGGCATCGTTGCCGGAAATCCCCAGCCGGATGCCCCAGGAGGAATCGCGCCTCAGGCAAATATCCTGATGGCCAACGTCGATTTGACCCTGAACGGAATTTTGGCAGCACTGAACTACATCGACCAACGCAAGGAGGAGCTCAACATCGTTGCACTCTCCATGAGCTGGGGCGGTTACTTCCAAGAGATTCCTCGGGAGTGGTTGCAGTGCGACACCAACCCGCAACTGCAGGCGATGGCAACCATTCTGAAGTCGCTTCGACAGGGCGGAGTAATTCCGTTCGCCTCGGCTGGAAATACCCCAACCCTTGACGTTGCCACCTCGGTCTTCCCAAGCTGTCTGCAGGATGCGGTTGCGGTTGGTTCGGTGAATTCATCCAATGAAGTTTCTTGGTACGTGACGATGTCAGGCAAGGTGGAGCTGCTAGCTCCTGATTACGCAATTAGCGCGAACACCTTTAGCTATTCCAAGGCCTCTGGAACCAGCGCAGCGTCACCACTGGTTGCAGGTAGCTACGCGCTGCTGCGCCAGGCTTTCCCGCAACATGGTGCCGAACAGGTGCTGTCTGCAATGAAGGTCTCGGGAAAACCAATCGACGATGTGATCCGCAAAAACATTCCAATGGTGGACTTGGCAGCCGCCTATACGCTGCTCACCAACACCGAGCCAAATGGCGCGATTGTTCCGGTTGCGAACCCAGACCAGGTTCTGAATGTCGGAACCTTCAATGGCAAGATCGTCGTCTATGCCAAGGGCTACAAAGGCTCAACGCTGTCCTGGAAGATTGCCGGCAAGTGGCAAAAGGTGACTGTTACCAAGGACTTCCAAGCCTTCGATCGCCTGACGTCGGCCATTGGCCTGACGGTCAAGATTGACTTGTTCTTGAACGGGGTAACACCGGCGGCCTTCTCAAAGACCGTTGTGACTAAGTAGCTACTTTCCAAAAATAAACTTCGCGGCATTTTGGATGCCGCCAAGTTCCTTGATTCTTCGAAGTGCGAAGCCAGTTCTAACAAACGGAGCTGCAGCGCCAAAGACCCTAGTGAAAACCTTCGCCCTGGCAACACGGTCTTCAGTCTTTCCCCACCTGGAGCCGGAGCTTTCCGATGGATGCATGGCAATGGTGAAAGGTGCAAACACTGCTCTGCCGTTGGCCCGAAGCAGATCCGCTATGAAGATATATTCATCCCCGAGATAGTTTGGAGCCCCTGCACCAAAGTCCTCATCGAACCTGATTCCCAGTTGCTTGATGGCCTCGACCCGCACAATCATTTCGTAGGTGGCGGCTTTAGCTGAGTTGAACCTATTCAGGGGCGTGACCTGACTCGGGTAATTCTTTCTTAGCTTTCCGTTTTCATCCTCGGCCTGTGCCAAAAGCAGCGCAACCTCTGTGTTTGCATCTAGGTAGTCAAGGGCCAGTTGCAACTGATCCTGATTGAAGACCACGTCGTCATCTCCAAACAGCAGGTATTGGCCACTGGCATGTTCGATAGCACTGTTGCGGCTTTTGGCCACACCCGTGCTCTCCAAATAAAAGTGAAGCGGCTGCTGGTCTTCTATGGAAGCACCCTGAACGTGAAACTGGTATTCCCAAGCTTGATTTTTGGGAAGCTGAACATTGTCCAGGCGATCGGCCAGAGTCGAGTAGCCAATTGTGAGCTTTGGCATCAGAAGCTGTTTGCCTTCGCCCTGGCAAATCTCATCAAGCCCGATGAAACCGAAGAGAAGGTTGTGTTTAGCAGCCTTAGACCCAAGAAGAACACGATGGTGTTAGACAGAGAGATGTAACCGGCGATGCTGAACCAGATCAGAACGCCCATCATTAGCACCACCAACATGCTGGCAAGTAGTGTTCCAAATTCAGCGGTCTGGATTCTGGAGCCGAGCCGGTCAGCTGGGGCAACAATCTCCTTATTTCGCTTGGCCTCCACAAAGCCTCGCTGAATGATTTGCTGCTTTCTAAATAGCCTGCCGAAGACCTCAAGCACGATTAGCACTAACAGCAGGTTGAGGCCGGCGAACCCAGGAGAGAGCACGAAGAAGAAACCTGAGATGACAAGCAATTGGGTTATGAAGCTGAAGACGTTGACCATCTCCAGGGCCATGGCCCATTCCCAGCTTTCTTTTTGGCTGGACCGCTCTCTGGTGTCGGCGCCGAAGGCTTTGTCGAAGAACTTGATTCGGTAGGTCTTTTGTACGTAGTTTGCGGTTCTCGTTCCAATAAAAAGGACGGCGAAGATTGCAACTGAAACGGCCAGCTCCGTCATGGATCTGTTGGCCCCGTCGATCACTAAGTCAGTGAACAGCTTTGCAACAAGCAACTCGGTGACAGGAATCGCTGCAGCGATTAGCACCAAGACAAACAGTTGCCAGCGGAATTTCTTGGTCGGCAGCAATAGCCTTGCCGACGCGAAAAGTTCGATGGCCATCCGTTTCATTAGGAATCGAACCTTTCAAGTCCAGCCTTTATTGCCTGAACCACCTCAAGCTTCTTGGTCTTGGAGACCTGAATGTCGCGGGTGAGGTTATCAAGATCAATTTTGTTCAGATCCAGCGGAATTACCTGGGGGTTCATAACTTGCACCTCAGCACCCTGCGCGTAGTCCTGGTATTTGATGCCGGTTCCGTGAACGTTTTCTTCAAAGCCAGCAAATGTCACCAGCGCACACGGAATGCCATATGACTGGCAGACAATCATCACGTGCATGGCTGAGGTAACAACGCGCTCGTAGCCGATCAGATCCTTCACAAAGCTTGATATCTGATCCGGGTGAGACATCAGCACCGAAAGCTCTTCAAAGTTCTCCGGCAGCCTTACTGGAATTGCTAGATGCGAGAAGTGACGAATGAAGGCGACCTTGCCATTTGTTTTGCCGCGTTTTGCTGGAATCACTTCGCTTAGTGCAAGACCCGGGTCACCAAAACTCTCGATTTTTGGCCCACCTGATTTGGCCAGCACCGCTGCGGTCAACGGTCCGCGAACCGAGACGTAGTCTGCCTTTTTGCTCAGCAGGATGTCCTCGCTCGAAATTCCGGTTCCAACCACGATTGAGTTTGGTTTGATGAAGCGGCCAATCGAACCGATTGAAACCAGGTGCTTCTGGGATATCGGTTTGGTTGGCGCTTGGAACGAAATCTTGTTGTCCGTGAAGTTTGAGATCATCAGTGGCGATAGCCAGTCACCGAAGTTTCCGGGGAATGGTTTTGCCCACCAGATCAGGGGAATCGTTTTGGGTCCTGGCTTGGCGCTGTAGTGAAGGAAGCTGGTGGCAACATCAATCGTTGCCTGGTCCTGATAGCTGGCAAGGAACTTCTTCTCAAAGTCCGATGTCGCCCTCACCAAATCATCGGTTCGGCCGTTCATTCCGGCGTTTAAAATCTCGCCGAGTGAGTTGGCTCTTGCAGGATCAATGTGAGTGGCGCGCCCCTGGGTCAACAGCCCAGTCACACCCGCCCGATCGGCTAGCGACCGAAGCGGATTTTTGATGCTGTCTGGAAGAGCGGCTTCAAGCTTCTTGGCACGCCTCAGAACTTGCCTGCGAAGGCCGATCTTCTTGGCCCCCTGGCCATGCTGGACCACCTTGTCCTTGAAGTCGGCAACATTACCGCTGGACCCAAATGAGAAAAAGCCCGGGTGCTGTCCCGGCTCAGTAACTGCTCGCTCACGCATGATTGCGGTGGTTGGAATCATTTGGAAGGTGATCAGCCTGGCGTTGGCACGCCATGCTTCTTCCAAGAAGTAGTCATCCGTTGCCTTAATTTCTGCTCGTTGCTCTAAGGCAAAGGCATCATTGATTAGCTTGCGACCCTGCTTGGTTGCGTTCACGCCCCAGAAGCTTGGTTCCCAGAACCTAGTTCGGTTGTGATAACCAATTTGCATTGGAGAGCCAAAGCTGCGCTGGAATCCAATCAGGTCCGCGCTTGAGTTGGCGATGTAGTCAGGCAGGTGCGAGATGCGGCAATCAACGTCTATCCAAAAAACCATCTTGGTTGGATTGCGGTCGCAGACCTCTTTTATGAATCCAATTTTCTTTCTGGTGACGTCAGCCCAGTCTTCGCCAGGGTTCTTCTGCACCTCGAGCAGCTCATGCTCAAGTCCAAGCTCGTCCAACTGCTCGCGCAACTGCTTGGCATGATTGCCGTAATACTCATCCGGTGTGTAGAACGAGCAGATCACTATTTCTGGTTTAGTCACTGCCAAAATCTATCACCGAGCCTTGCTCGGGTCTGATATCAAACCGAACCAAAAGCCAGCTCCCCAGCAAAGGTGCATGGTCGGCAGTACCACCAAGAGCCAGAGCTTTTGCCTAAACTCCAGACCGCTAAGCCCAAAGCTCACGCCGGCAACTGCGAATAGATAGATCCAAAGCGGTATTTGAAAAATGCTCCCCAGCACCAATAGCGGTGGGATCCAATAGCGGAAGCTAGATTCCAGTGGGTTCTCTTTTGTTAGAGAACCACGCCACACCCCGGTGGAGAAAAACTGCTTGGCAAGAGCTTTGATGCTCTTTCTCGGCCAATAGCCAACCCTTAGTCTCGGGTCAAACCAGACCGTGTGGCCGGCGCTTCGAATTCTCAGGTTTAGTTCCCAGTCTTGTCCGCGCACCCACTTCGAAGAATAAAGTCCAAGCTCTTCAATTACTGACTTGCGAAAGCAACCCAAGTAAACGGTGTCGGCAGGACCAGCAGTTCCTCCAACATGGAACGACCCACCACCGAGTCCGTACTTCGAGTTGTAGGCAAAGGCAACTGCAGACTGGAAGTCGGTTTCGCCCTTGGCAACCATCATGCCGCCGACATTGGCAGCCCCGGTTTCGTTCAGGATCTGAACGGCGGTTGCGGCGTAGTCCTCGGACAATTCCGAGTGCGCATCCACCCGGATCACTGCCTCATGCTTGCTTGCCTTTATTGCCAGGTTTAGGCCCTCCGGGGTTTTCCCGGTGGGATTCTCAACCAGTTTCAGGTCTGGATATTTGTTCTTCAGTGCCCTTGCGACCGCATCGGTTTGGTCAGTGGATGGACCAAGAGCTAAAACCAATTCGGTTTTGCCGGGTGTCGACTGGGCGAAGACTGACTCGACCGCTCGCTCAAGGTAGGCCTCTTCATTCAGCACCGGCATCACAAACGAAACGTTTTTGAGTTTAGGCATTTTGAATATTTCTTCCGAGAGCGAGTACTTTCCAGCCGGCAGCCTGCCATAGGTCTACATCCAGAACGTTGCGACCGTCGATGATGGTTTTGGTTTTTGGGGCTGCAGTGAAAGCCGCTGGCTGCAACTTGCGGTAATCACTCCACTCGGTGCCAAGAATTACCAGGTCGGCATCAGCTATGGCTTTCTCGATGTCCGCTTCTGTTTTGAGGTCGGGCTCGATTGAGTGCAGGGCATCAAGGGAGATTGGATCATGGCAGCAAACCGCTGCTCCAAGTTCTTTCAGGCGAACTGCAATTTCAAGGGCCGGGGAATCTCGGAGGTCATCGCTGTCAGGCTTGAAGCTAATGCCGAGCATTGTGATTTTCTTGCCCCTGAGGTCTTTGAGCTCTTGAGTTGCCAAGTCGATAACGCGCTGCCTTCGGCGAAGGTTTATCGCATCGACATCTTTTAGAAAATCTAATGAAGAGCCAACACCGAGCTCGTCAGCTCTGGCGATAAAGCCACGGATGTCCTTTGGCAAACAACCTCCGCCAAAGCCGATGCCAGTGCGCAAGAACTTGCTGCCAATTCGATTGTCCATGCCGATGGCTTCGGCAAGCTTCACAGCATCAGCACCGGATGCCTCCGCTATTTCGGCCATCGCGTTGATAAAGCTGATCTTGGTTGCAAGGAATGCGTTTGCAGAAACCTTCACCAGCTCAGAAGTCTCGAGGTCAACTTCCACAAGCGCAGTGCCGCTATCAAGCATCGGTTTATAGCATTCGCGCAGTGCCACTGTGTCCTGGTGGTTGTTGCTGCCAACAACGATTCGGTCGGGATGCAGCGAATCCTCCAGGGCGGTGCCCTCGCGTAAGAACTCTGGGTTCCAGCAAAGCTTTGGTTCGAATCCGGAGATCGCAGCCATCTGGCTAATCAGCTTTCTGGCAACACCCACCGGAACCGTTGATTTCCCAACCACCAGGCTCTCTGGTTTTAGAACCTTGGCTAACTCAGCTGCAGCAGCGAACACGAACGAGGTGTCGGCGCTTTTGTCGGCAGCCTGGGGTGTGCCAACGCAAATGAAGTGAATATCGGCAGCAGCTGATTGGTCATCGTGCTGGTTCTGAAAGCTAATGTTTCCGTCGGCCAAGACCTTGTCGAGTGCCTGTTGCAAACCCGGTTCGTGGAACGGGATTTTTCCAGCTTTTAGCTGCGCAGTCCGGATCGAATCCGGCTCGATCCCGATTACCTCGTGACCCAGTGACGCCATAGCAACCGCGTGGGTTGCGCCCAGATATCCGAGCCCTATGACTGAAATCTTCATCGTGGTTAGGAGTTTAGTGAGTGATAATGCCGTAATTGGCCGTAACAACTCTTGACACGGCGCGTATATTAGAAGAGATGGCCAATCACGAGGATTTCCAAGAAGATCCACTCGAGCGACTTCTGGACAAGGAGTCGGACGAGGACTTTGGCGCGCCTGAATTTAAGGAGCACCTTGCTGATTCCCTGACCCCTGCGGTGCTGAAGGATTGGACCGCGGCTGACTTTGCCAGCATCTACGTCAGGTTCCGACCTCACCTTGAGCGTCACGCTCGTCGCTACCTAGTAAACCCATCGCAGGTTGAAGAAGTGGTTCAGGACGCATTCCTGTATTTGATGACCACCTTGCCTGAGTTGGACTCCGAAGTTGGCGTGCTGAAGTTTTTGAAGTGGAAGACAAGGCTGTTGTGCCTGGATGTGATTCGCATCAACTCCAGGGCAAAGTTTGCACCCCTTGATGACCAGCCCGAGATGGTTGCCGACACTCCAGAGATGTCATTGGAGCTGGAGCGAGCAGATGATGCGGCCGTTGTTTCAATGGCGCTTGCAAAGTTGCAACCACGACACCGTGAGGCCTTGATCGCTTCAATCTATGAAGAGAAGTCAACCGAAGTTGTCGCCGACCAGCTTGGCCTCAGCGAAAATGCGACCAGGCAGCTTCTGTTCCGCGCCCGCTCTGCATTCAAGAAGGCTTTGATTGGTGAGGTTGAAACAGCTGGAATGTCTGCCGGCCAGATTCTCTCCGTTGCTGCCAGAAAAGCTGCGGCTGAATCTGGCAAGTACATCACTGCTGCAGGAGCCTTCCTGTTGGTATTGGCAGTGTCAATCGGCGTTCTTCCAAACTTGAACCAGACCACCACCAGTGAGCTGGCTACCGCTCCAACCGAAACTTCACAGCCACAGGCAACCCAGGCACAGCCTGAAGCTGAGCCCGCCCAGAACGCTCCTGAACCTGAGGAGCAGCCCGCTGCCGAGCCTGCAGCCAGCCAGGCCCAAACCAGTCAGGTAATCCCTGAGGCTACCGAGCAGCCAGCTACCGAGCAGCTTGTGATTGAGCAGGTCGCTCAAGTCAGCGCCCCTGCAGCTGAGCCAGTGGCAGCAAATGAACCAGAACCGATTTTCAGTGAGGTCTCTTTGGCCTCAATCCTGGCCACAAACGTCACCCAGGCCGGCTACTACACCAACTCTTACGCCTCATCAGATTTCCTCTCAGCAGGCTTTAGAGGAAGCTCAGTTGAGGTATTTGGCGGCACCGGAATTTCTGCATTCTTGGATCTCGACATCGCAAACCGAACAGTTTTCAATGTCGTTTATCAGATGTGGGTGGATGGCAAGCGCTATTACGCAGTTGCTGAGAACTCAAGCACTGTCACCAACCCGGTTGGTTCCGGCTATGAGGTAGTGCTTAGGGCCAGCGATTTCTGGGTGGTTGACGATTCCGGCAACGTGTTTGATCAGAGCCCATTGGCGAATGCGGTTTCAACGGTTCGGTTGAGCTTTGACTCCGACGGAAACCCAGTGAACGCCTCCATGAAGGTTTCTCGCTAAGTTACTGAGCAATGCCGTAAAGGCGATCTCCAGCATCTCCAAGGCCGGGAACAATGTAGCCGAGTTCATTTAGCTTTTCATCAAGTGCACCGAGCACAATATCAACGTTTCGTCCTGGCCACTTCGCCGCTAGGTGCGCCTTAACGTTTTCAACGCCCTCAGGCGCTCCCAGCAAGCAAACGCAGGTGGCGCTAAGAGCACCGCGCTCAAACACATAGTCAATGGAGTCATTCAGGGTTCCACCGGTTGCAAGCATCGGGTCAATGATGAAGACCTGGCGGTCTTCCAGGTCATCCGGCAGGCGATTTGCATAGGTGTATGGCTCAAGGGTTTCTTCGTTGCGCTTAATACCCAGGAAGCCAACCTCCGCACTTGGAAGTAGCTTCACCATTCCTTCGAGCATGCCAAGTCCGGCTCGAAGCACCGGAACAATCAGCGGCTTTGGGCTGGAGATCTTGATTCCGGTCGTTTTCTGCACTGGAGTTTCAATCTCGACTGGCTCAACCCGGATGTCGCGGGTTGCCTCGTAGGCAAGCAGGGTTACTAGTTCTTCAACCAGTTGCCTAAATTGTGGGCTTGGCGTGGTCTTGTTTC
>Ga0209137_1004171_pt1 | contig 11641 bp, 22 predicted proteins | sample SaaInl5LU_22_DNA_FD_184642 | JGI IMG/M metagenome (GOLD analysis project Ga0209137, IMG submission 184642) | Marine microbial communities from expanding oxygen minimum zones in the Saanich Inlet - ESP_105LU_22_DNA (SPAdes) (version 2) | ecosystem: Environmental > Aquatic > Marine > Intertidal...
TGTCAGGCGGCGAGGCCCAGCGCGTGAAGCTCTCTAAGGAACTGTCGAAACGCGATACCGGCAATACCCTTTACATCCTAGATGAACCGACCACCGGACTGCACTTCGAGGATATACGACAGCTGCTCGAGGTCCTGCACCGCCTGCGAGATGGCGGAAACACCGTCGTTATCATCGAGCACAACCTGGATGTCATAAAGACCGCCGACTGGCTGATTGATTTGGGCCCGGAGGGCGGCTCGGGCGGTGGCCAGATCATCGCCACCGGTACACCTGAGTCCGTCGCGGCAAACAAGGCGTCCCATACCGGCCGGTTCTTAAAGCCATTGCTTGAAAAGTAATACTCTGGATCCCGGGCCGCAGCCTCCACCGGGCAGACACAAAAAAGCCCGGTAAATACCGGGCTTTTTTTAATGCTGCAGTAGTCCATAAGCCCTAGGAGAGCGACTTCGGCGACACTGTGTGGTGCATCAAGCTAGAATGATCAGAGTTAAGCCAGCGCCTTGTTAGCACCGGCCACACAATCAATCCTCGTCGCTAGTTACCACATCGCTGTCGTCTTCAATAGGACGATCTACCAATTCAACAAACGCCATTGGCGCTTTGTCGCCGGTACGATAACCGCACTTAAGAATACGGATGTAACCACCTGGGCGTGCCTTGTAGCGCGGGCCGAGCTCGTCAAATAATTTGCCAACGGCTTCCTTGCTACGCGTGCGGTCGAACGCCAGACGACGATTCGCCACGCTATCGTTCTTTGCCAACGTGATGAGCGGCTCTGCATAGCCACGAAGTTCTTTAGCTTTTGCCAAAGTTGTTCTGATCAGCTCGTGCTCAACCAAAGATACGCTCATGTTACGGAACATGGCCTTACGATGGGAGCTGTTACGGTTAAGCTGTCTACCGCTGTGACGATGACGCATTGTGCTATTCCTTTAATAAGGCACCCTTTAAACAGGCGTGCCGTTCGATATCAATAATTACGCGCTGAGCAACCGCTCGTCATTCTTGAGGCTGGCGGGTGGCCAGTTTTCAAGACGCATACCCAGTGATAAGCCGCGTGATGCCAAAACGTCTTTGATTTCGGTCAGAGACTTTTTGCCCAGGTTCGGGGTCTTCAGCAGCTCAACTTCGGTGCGCTGTACCAGATCACCGATGTAATAAATGTTCTCAGCCTTCAAGCAGTTCGCCGAGCGAACCGTCAACTCGAGGTCATCGACTGGACGCAACAGAATCGGATCAACTTCCTCATCCGCCACGCTCATCGCGGTTTGGGCTTCGCTCTCAAGATCGACGAATACCGACAACTGCTGCTGAAGAATGGTCGCTGCGCGACGAATCGCCTCTTCAGGGTCGATAGTGCCGTTAGTCTCAAGATCGATAATCAACTTATCGAGGTCAGTGCGCTGCTCAACACGCGCCGAATCGACAACGTACGAAACGCGGCGAATAGGCGAGAACGACGCGTCCAACTGCAAGCGACCAATCGAACGGGTCTCTTCCTCAGGATTCTCACGAGAATCCGCCGGTGAGTAACCGCGGCCACGCTCAGCGGTCAGCCGTAGCGACAATTCTTGATTCGCCGTTATCGTGCAAATAACGTGCTCAGGGTTGTGAATCTCGATGTCGTGATCCACCTGAATATCACCCGCTGTCACGGTACAGGGACCTTTAGCCGACAAAACCAACTCAGCGGAGTCCTTGCCTTCCATGGTCAACGAAACGCCTTTGAGGTTAAGCAATATCTCAATAACGTCTTCCTGCACGCCTTCCATCGCAGAGTATTCGTGTAGAACACCGTCGATCTCGACTTCCGTCACCGCGCAACCAGGCATAGATGACAGCAAAATACGACGAAGTGCGTTACCAAGGGTATGGCCAAAACCACGCTCTAGCGGCTCTAAGGTAACCTGCGCCCGTGTAGCCGACTTTTCATCAACCTTAATGACACGGGGGGTAAGAAACTCATTTACCGAACTGGACATATAGCACCTGCTGAATTAACGGATTTGAAAAGCTGTCGCAAAAGTAAGCCAAATGGCGATTACTTCGAGTACAGCTCGACAATCAGGTTTTCGTTGATCTCACTAGAGAGATCCTGACGCTCAGGCTTAGACTTGAAAGTGCCTTCCAGCTTTTCGCTGTTCACTTCAATCCATACCGAATCCCCACGCTGTTCAGCCAATGACATGGCAGACTGAATGCGAAGCTGCTTCTTAGCCTTCTCGCGCACAGCAACCACGTCACCAGGCTGGACTTGATAAGAAGCGATGTTCACTACCTTACCGTTGACCAAAATGCCCTTGTGAGCAACCAGCTGACGAGATTCCGCACGTGTTGAGCCAAAGCCCATGCGGTAAACCACGTTATCCAATCGACCTTCCAAGAGTTGCAGCAGGTTCTCACCTGTTGCGCCCTTAAGACGAGCGGCTTGCTTGTAGTAGTTGCGGAACTGCTTCTCCAACACGCCATAAATACGACGTACTTTCTGCTTTTCACGCAGCTGTACACCATAGTCTGACAAGCGGCCACGACGGGCGCCGTGTTGACCGGGCGCAGTTTCAATTTTGCATTTTGCGTCCAGCGCACGAACGCCGCTCTTCAGTTGAAGATCGGTACCCTCACGACGTGAGAGCTTGCACTTGGGTCCAATATATCGAGCCATACTATAAAATCCTCAGCGCTAGCGGCGTTAAACGCGACGCTTCTTCGGCGGACGACAACCGTTATGGGGAATCGGTGTCACGTCGGTGATATTAGTGATCTTATAACCACAGCTGTTCAGAGCACGAACCGCGGATTCGCGGCCTGGGCCAGGGCCCTTAACTTGAACGTCGAGGTTTTTCAGACCGTATTCTTTAGCGGCCTCACCTGCGCGCTCAGCAGCAACCTGAGCAGCAAACGGCGTGGACTTACGCGAACCACGGAAACCCGAACCACCGGAAGTCGCCCAGCTCAAGGTATTACCCTGACGGTCTGTAATGGTCACGATCGTGTTGTTAAATGATGCGTGGATATGCGCGACTCCGTCGACTACCTGTTTGGTAATCTTCCGCTTGGTCGTCTGCTTACCTTTGGCGCTTTGCTTAGCCATGTTTGTCCTGTTTCAATATCAACGCTACAACATCAGATGTAGCTACACTGAATGAATGCAATTACTTGCGGATCGGCTTACGCGGACCTTTGCGAGTACGTGCGTTAGTTTTTGTGCGCTGTCCGCGCAAGGGCAAGCCCTTACGATGACGCAGACCACGGTTACAACCGAGGTCCATCAAACGCTTGATGTTCATCGACACTTCGCGACGCAAGTCACCTTCGACGCTCATCTCGCTAATCAGGTTACGCAGCTGGTCAAGCTGGCCTTCGTTGAGGTCACCAATATTGGTTTGCTCACCGACACCGCTCACCTCGCACAAGCGCTTAGCCTGTGTGCGACCGATACCGAAAATGTACGTCAGTGAAATCACTGCGTGCTTGTTGTCAGGGATGTTGACACCGGCGATACGCGCCATCGATTTATCTCCAAACGTTACCAGCGACGCAAACACGCGTCGCTACTGCCACCGCTTCCTTAACAGAAGGGGCGCGCATATTACTGATTTGTCGAATTAAATTCAACGATTTAACCCTGACGCTGTTTATGTCGTGGATCGCTGGAGCAAATAATACGCACAACACCGTTGCGACGTACGACCTTGCAATTACGACATATCGTTTTTACCGAAGCTCTAACTTTCATCTCTCGACTCCTGGAACCTACCGCAGCCGGCCGGCGGGACCGGTATTGGCCAAGTTGGCTTTCTTCATCACACCCTCATACTGGTGCGACATGAGGTGACTTTGCACCTGGGCCATGAAATCCATGACCACGACTACAACAATCAACATCGATGTACCGCCTAAGTAGAACGGCACATTGAACATGACCACCAAAAACTGCGGCATCAAACAAATCAAAGCGATGTAGGCCGAACCGAATACGGTGAGTCGGGTTAGCACGCCATCGATATAATTCGCCGTCTGCTGCCCTGGACGAATACCCGGAACAAATGCACCGGAACGCTTCAGGTTATCGGCCACTTCAACCGGGTTAAACATCAACGCGGTGTAGAAGAAGCAGAAGAAAATAATAAACCCAGAGAACAAAATAATATTCAAGGGCTGGCCAGGACCAATAGCGACAGCAAGATCCTGTAGCCAATCGGAACTATCGCCGCTGCCAAACCACTGCGCAACAGACGCAGGGAAAAGCAGAATGGAACTCGCAAAAATCGCCGGAATCACACCCGCCATATTAACCTTGAGCGGAAGGTGCGAAGACTGCGCTTGGTACATTTGGCGACCCTGCTGACGCTTGGCGTAGTTCACCGTGATTCGGCGCTGCCCACGTTCAATGAAGATGACCAAATAAATTACCGCAACCGCCAAACCAATAATCGCAAGCAGCACTAAAATGTTGAGCTCGCCTTGGCGGGCCTGCTCTAAGGACTGGCCAAGCGCCCGGGGCAAGCCCGCGACGATTCCGGCAAAAATAAGCAGTGAAATGCCGTTACCAATACCTTTCTCAGTGATTTGTTCACCGAGCCACATCATGAATACGGCCCCAGTCACCAGAGACGTAATCGCAATCACATAAAAACTGATCGACGCATCCAGAGCCATGCCCTGATTGGCCAATCCAACCGTCATACCGGTGCCCTGTACAAAGGCAAGCATCACCGTCAAATAGCGCGTGTACTGGCTGATCTTACGGCGACCAGACTCCCCTTCCTTCTTCAACTGCTCGAGGGATGGGGTCACCGCGGTCATTAGCTGAACAATGATAGACGCCGAAATGTACGGCAGAATACCCAACGCCAAAATACTCATCCGGCTTAACGCACCACCGGAAAACACGTTCGCCAAACCCAAAATGGTGCCTTGGTTCTGGTCGAACAACGCTGCAAGCTGCTCGGGGTCGATACCGGGCACCGGAATGTGCGTACCGATTCGGTAGACCAGCAGTGCAACGAGAACGAATCGGAGGCGTGCGAACAACTCACCCATCCCCGCCGCGTTCATTGAAGGCATACCATTCGCCATTGATTAAGCCTCGACGCTCCCGCCAGCTTGCTCAATCGCTTCACGAGCACCCTTGGTGACCGCCAAACCCTTCACGTTAACGGCCTTGTCGATTGTGCCCGACAAGAACACACGTGCACGCAACACGTCTTCTTTAACGAGGTCAGCCTGCTTCAACGCCGCCAGGTCGATCACATCGCCCTCGACATTGTTGAGCTCGTGCAAACGTACCTGCGAAGTCGTCCGGCCAATACGCGAACTGAAACCGTACTTAGGCAGACGCTTCTGGAGCGGCATCTGACCACCCTCGAAACCGGGCTTAACACTACCACCTGAACGAGACTTCAAACCCTTGTGACCACGGCCTGCTGTCTTACCCAAGCCAGAACCGATACCGCGACCAACGCGCTTAGCGTCCTTCTTGGCGCCCGGTGCAGGGCTGAGTGAATTCAAACGCATCTCATCAGACATTAGTACTGCCCTCTACGCGAACAATGTAGTTCACTTTGTTGATCATGCCGCGCACTGATGGGGTATCTTCTACCTCCACAGTGTGGCCAATACGACGTAGGCCAAGCCCAGCGACACAAGCCTTGTGACTCTTCAGGCGATGCGCAGTGCTTTTCACCTGGGTAACTCTAATCATCGGTTTGCTCATGATGTCTATCTCCAGCCTTAGCTCAGGATCTCTTCGACAGTCTTGCCACGCTTAGCGGCGACTGAATCGGGAGAGCACATGTCACGCAGACCGTTGTAAGTAGCACGGACAACGTTGACAGGATTAGTAGAGCCGTAGCACTTTGCTAATACGTTATGGACACCGGCGATTTCTAAGACAGCACGCATCGCACCACCCGCAATCACACCCGTACCTTCAGAAGCGGGCTGCATGTACACCTTTGAAGCGCCATGGTTGGCCTTCACGGGGTACTGCAATGTACCGTTGACCAATTCAACCTTGATCATATTACGGCGCGCCGACTCCATTGCCTTTTGGATCGCGACTGGCACTTCACGTGCCTTACCACGGCCATAACCGACACGACCCTTACCGTCGCCAACTACTGTCAGCGCAGTGAAGCTCATGATGCGGCCACCTTTTACGGTTTTAGCAACGCGGTTAACTTGAACCAGCTTTTCCTGAAGATCGCCTTCGGTCTGCTGCCCATGCTTCTTCTGATCGTTGAACGCCATAACTAATCCTAGAATTCCAGTCCGCTTTCGCGCGCGGCATCAGCCAACGCCTTAACACGGCCGTGATACTTAAATCCAGAGCGATCAAACGCTACTGAAGCCACACCCGCCGCCTTGGCGCGTTCGGCAATCAACTTGCCCACCGCCGCCGCTGCTTCAATGTTGCCAGTGCTACCTGAACGCAACGCCTTGTCCAATGTAGACGCACTTGCCAACACCTTGTCGCCTTCAGGCGCAATAACCTGGGCGTAGATATGGCGGGGCGTCCGATGCACGGTAAGACGTGTGGAACCCGCAGTGCGCATACGGACGCGAGTCTTCTTAGCGCGACGCAAACGTGATTCGGTTTTTTCGTTCATTGTCTTACCTACTTCTTCTTGGCTTCTTTACGCCGTACAACTTCGTCGGCGTAGCGAATACCTTTACCCTTGTAGGGCTCGGGCGGACGGAAGCTGCGGATCTCCGCTGCTGCCTGGCCCACAGCCTGCTTGTCGATACCTTTAATCACCACCTCGGTCTGGGTAGGCGTCTCTACAGAGAGGCCCTCAGCCAGCTCATAATCGACAGGGTGCGACAAACCGATGGTCAAGTTGACCACATTACCGGTTGCCTTGGCACGATAACCCACGCCGTTAAGGACTAGCTTCTTTTCCCAGCCAGCACTGACACCAACAACGATGTTGTTCAGCAGCGCACGGGTTGTACCCGCCATGGCTCGATCTTTATCTTGCGCGAAATTTACCTGAGCCTCGCCCTCGGTGAGTGCAATACTGATGCCCTCAACAATTGACATGGCCATGGTGCCTTTGGCGCCCTTTACAGATACATTGCTGCCGTCGATTGTGACGTCAACGCCTTTAGGCAATGGAACTGGACTTTTTGCGACTCTTGACATATCTCGGTCTGCTCTTCAGGTACGTCGAATCAGAATACGGTGCAGAGCACTTCGCCGCCGACACCCGCTGCACGAGCAGCGCGATCGGTCATAACACCGCGTGAAGTCGAAACGATAGCGACACCAAGGCCACCACGAACCGACGGCAAATCTCCCTTGCCTGAATAACGACGCAGCGATGGACGGCTGACGCGCGAAATTTCAGCAATAACAGGCTTGCCTTCAAAATATTTGAGGTCTACTGACAGGCGCGACTTACCGCTACTGTCATCAACCGAAAAACCCGCTACATAACCCTCGTCGGTCAAAACCTGGGCAACAGCAGCCTTCAGCTTGGATCCGGGCATTTCCACGGCTTTTTTTCCAGCCATTTGCGCGTTGCGCAGGCGGGTCAGCATATCGCTGAGTGGATCTTGCATGCTCATAAGCTTTCTACTCCGTTACCAGCTTGACTTAACCAAGCCAGGCACATCGCCACGCATCGCTGCTTCACGCAGCTTGTTGCGGCACAACCCAAATTTGCGGTACACACCATGTGGCCGGCCTGTGATCTGACAACGACGACGCTGTCGGACGGGGCTCGCATCACGCGGCAACTTCTGCAGTGCAACTTGTGCATCCCAACGCGCTTCATCAGAAGCTGAAAGGTCACTAATGATCCCCTTCAACTCAGCACGCTTTGCTGCAAACTTCGCTACCGCAGCAGTACGCTTGTGTTCGCGCGCAATCATCGACTTCTTAGCCATGTGTTATACCCTCAGCTCTTAAACGGGAAGTTGAACGCCCGCAACAAAGCACGACCTTGGTCGTCGCTTGCTGCCGTGGTGGTGATGACAATGTCCATACCACGCAACGTGTCAACTTCGTCGTAATTGATTTCTGGGAAGATGATCTGCTCAGTCACACCCATCGCAAAATTGCCACGTCCGTCAAAAGACTTAGGGCTGATGCCACGGAAGTCACGGATACGCGGAATAGCGATGCTGATTAAGCGATCCAGAAACTCGTACATACGCTCATCACGTAATGTCACTTTGCAACCAATCGGCCAACCATCACGGATTTTGAAACCCGCAATCGACTTACGCGACTTGGTCACTACAGGCTTTTGGCCCGCAATCTTAGTCATGTCCGCCAGTGCGCTGTCCAGCACCTTTTTGTCACCCACTGCTTCACCAACACCCATGTTCAAGGTGATCTTAGTGATACGTGGAACTTCCATCACGTTAGCAAGACCCAGCTCTTCTTTAAGCGCCGGTGCAATCTCGCTACGATATCTTTCCTTAAGCGTTGCCATCATTCGCTGCCTCAATCGACCCAAGCCTAAGCTCAGGCGTCAATCAATTCTCCGCTGGATTTGTAAATCCGCACTTTCTTGCCATCTTCAACACGATAGCCAACACGGTCAGCTTTGCTGCTGCTCGCATTAAAGATCGCAATGTTGGAAATTTGAATCGGCGCCTCTTTCTCAATAATGCCACCTGCAATCCCAGCCTGCGGATTCGCCTTAGTGTGCTTCTTGATCATGTTGACACCCGCCACAACAACACGCTGGTTGTCGATGACTTGTCGTACAGTGCCGCGCTTGCCCTTATCCTTACCGGCCAGGACAATCACTTCATCTTCGCGCTTAATTTTCGCCATTATCTTTTCCTCTCTGCCCGTCGCTCAGATTACTTCTGGCGCCAGGGAAATGATCTTCATAAACTTCTCACCGCGAAGTTCACGAGTCACCGGGCCAAAGATACGGGTGCCAATAGGCGCCTGCTGTGCGTTCAGCAGCACTGCTGCGTTTTCATCGAACTTGATCAACGAACCATCTGGACGACGCACACCCTTACGAGTACGGACGACCACTGCGGTCATGACTTGGCCTTTCTTCACTTTCCCGCGAGGGATCGCTTCCTTGACGGTCACTTTGATCAGATCACCAACACGTGCGTAACGACGCTTTGAACCACCAAGCACCTTGATACACATCACGCGTCGCGCTCCGCTGTTGTCAGCGACTTCCAAATACGACTCGGTCTGAATCATCTCTCTACTCCACTTCGCAGCTAACGCCGCAAGTAACTACTACGATCGTTAGATCTGCGTAGCCTTCTCAATAACTTCTACCAAAGTCCACGTCTTTGTCTTTGACAAAGGACGCGACTCAGCGACTAAAACAGTGTCACCCATACCCGCCGTATTGGTCTCGTCGTGGGCATGCACCTTCGCTGAACGGCGAATATATTTGCCGTACACAGGGTGCTTCACCTGGCGTTCGATCAATACGGTGATGGTCTTGTCCATCTTGTCGCTGACTACACGACCGGAAACGGTGCGCGTGCGATTTTCTGTCGCTGCCATTAGCCTTCTACCTTCTGTCCAAGTACGGTCTTAACCCGCGCAACATCGCGCTTGGCTTGCTTGAGGAGGTGAGACTGCCCCAGCTGACCTGTGGCTTTAGCCATACGCAGCTTGAATTGCTCTTCGCGCACTTCAAGCAGCGTCTTGTTCAGCTCTTCAACTGACTTATCTCGCAGTTCGCTCGCTTTCATCACATCACCGACCGTTTAACAAATGCGGTTTGCACTGGAATCTTGGCTGATGCGAGCTGGAAAGCTTCGCGGGCCAACGCCTCAGGCACACCCTCAACTTCATAAAGTACTTTGCCAGGCTGAACCTGAGCTACCCAGTACTCAACGTTACCCTTACCTTTACCCTGACGAACCTCAAGCGGTTTGCCGGTAATTGGCTTGTCGGGGAAAACCCGAATCCAAATTTTGCCGCCACGTTTAATGTGGCGTGTCATCGCTCGACGAGCAGCTTCGATCTGGCGAGCCGTAATGCGTCCGCGGCCTACGGCCTTCAGACCAAACTCGCCAAAGCTTACCTTACTGCCGCGCTCTGCCAGACCGCGATTGCGGCCCTTCATCATTTTGCGGAACTTGGTACGTTTCGGTTGCAGCATGATTCAATCCTCTGCCCGAGCTCAGTTGGCTGCTGATCGACGTGGCGCTTCTTGAGCCTCGTCGTCACCGCCAATTACTTCACCCTTGAAGATCCACACTTTGACACCAATGATGCCGTAAGTGGTCTTCGCCTCATAAGTCGCGTAGTCAATATCAGCGCGCAGCGTGTGCAGCGGCACCCGACCTTCGCGATACCATTCGGTGCGTGCAATTTCAGCACCACCAAGTCGACCACCCACCTGAACCTTGATGCCCTCGGCACCCTGGCGCATCGCGTTCTGTACCACGCGCTTCATTGCACGACGGAACATGACACGGCGCTCAAGCTGCTGAGCAACGTTCTGCGCGACGAGTCGCGCGTCCAGATCAGGCTTGCGAATTTCTTCGATGTTGATGTGCACTGGCACACCCATGCGCGCACTTAACTCTTTGCGCAGCACTTCAACATCTTCACCCTTCTTACCGATCACGATACCGGGGCGTGCAGTGTGAATGATCACACGTGCAGTTTGCGCCGGACGCTCGATAATCACTCGGCTCACCGAAGCAGCGTCGAGTTTTTTCAGGATGTATTCACGCGCTTCCAGATCACTGATCAGGTTCTTTGCGTAATTTTTGCTGTCCGCGTACCACACTGAGTTGTGGTCTTTAACCACGCCCAGACGAATACCAGTCGGATGTACCTTCTGACCCATGCGGTCTTCCCCTTAGCCTTCGCTGTCCGCGACCTTCACAGTAATGTGACAGGTACGCTTCATGATTCGGTCGCCACGGCCTTTTGCCCGAGGACGCATACGCTTCATTGTCATGCCTTCGTCAACGAAAACAGTCGAAACGCGCAATTCATCAACATCTGCGCCCTCGTTGTTCTCTGCGTTGGCAATCGCCGAGTTAAGCACCTTGCGTACCATGTACGCCGCTTTCTTTGTGCTGAACTCTAATAAGTTCAATGCTTCGCCTACCGGCTTACCACGCACTTGGTCTGCGACCAATCGGGCTTTTTGCGCCGAAATGCGTGCACCGCGAAGTTTTGCTGCTACTTCCATCGTCTCTCTCCGCCTGGTCTCAGCGCTTAGACTTCTTGTCAACAATATGGCCTTTAAAGGTTCGCGTTACTGCGAACTCACCCAGCTTGTGACCTACCATGTCTTCGTTTACGAGGACCGGCACATGCTGACGACCGTTGTGTACTGCTATGGTCAAACCGACCATATCCGGCGAGATCATTGAACGACGTGACCAGGTTTTAATTGGGCGACGATCGTTATTTTCCAGCGCTACTTCCACCTTCTTCAGAAGGTGAAGGTCAATAAATGGACCTTTTTTGAGTGAACGGGGCACTAGTGAATCCTCCGGTTACTTCTTGCCGCGACGACGAACAATAAAGTCATCGGTGCGCTTATTCTTACGAGTTTTATAACCCTTGGTCGGTACGCCCCACGGAGTAACCGGATGACGACCACCTGATGTACGACCTTCACCACCACCATGTGGGTGATCAACTGGGTTCATGGCAACACCACGAACGGTCGGA
>Ga0209137_1004172_pt1 | contig 11640 bp, 11 predicted proteins | sample SaaInl5LU_22_DNA_FD_184642 | JGI IMG/M metagenome (GOLD analysis project Ga0209137, IMG submission 184642) | Marine microbial communities from expanding oxygen minimum zones in the Saanich Inlet - ESP_105LU_22_DNA (SPAdes) (version 2) | ecosystem: Environmental > Aquatic > Marine > Intertidal...
CATTGCGGTTCGATCTCCGCAGGCGGGTGCTCCTAATGTGGCCGCCACCATCGTATTAGAGAATATGGGTGTCGCCACATCGGGCGACTACTTCAATTTTTTCCGAATTGGTGGTCAGAACTACTCGCATTTGATTGACCCTACCACTGGCTGGCCCATTCAACACGAGGTGGTATCGGTTACTGTGGTTGACCCCAGTGCGACACGCGCAGATGGTTTGGCAACTACCTTGTTGGTGCTAGGTAAAGAGCGTGCCCTAGAACTGGCGGAGCAAAACCAGTGGGCTGTGTTATTATTGGCCCAAACAGACCAGGGGTTGGCGTCGTTCCCAAGCTCTGAATTCGTTCGATTGTATCAGTCACAGTAGGAACAGGAGACACCATGGAAACCTTTGTTATAGCGTTTGTTCTAATGGGTGTTGTGGTCGCTATTATGGCCGTAGGCGTAATGTTTGGACGCGCGCCCATTAAAGGTAGCTGTGGTGGTATGGGTGCAGTGGGAATTGATGCAGCCTGCGAACTTTGCGGCGGTGACCCTAATAAATGTGAAACCGAGTCAGACAAAGAGGCTAAGTCTGCATCGTATGGCCTGTTTTACGCGGCCGATAAAAATCAATAAATTGTCTTTATGACCCTCCTTTGGGACTTGGCCTTACGCTACTCGTTTGGCGTGCAGCGCCAAGGGTTTGCGCGTCTTGTGTCGGTCGTGTCGATTGTTGGGATGACCCTGGGCGTTGTTGCCTTGATTGTGGTGATGTCGGTGATGAACGGGTTCTCGCGTGAAATTACCGATCGTATTTTGTCGGTTGTACCCCATGTGTTTGTCGAGCAAACCTCAAGCGATCCAAGCGAGGCAGAAGCAGCTTTAAAACGCCTTAACGGTGTGGTTTCCACATCGCCTTACCTCCGGACACAGGCGCTACTAAGCTCGGGTCGCTTAGTCAGTGGGGCACGTGTTATGGGAGTGGATGCACGCTCATTGGCCGATGTTTCGCCTTGGTTAGCGACGGTCGCTTCGCAGCTGGAGCAAGCCAGGGAAACTCGATTTGGCATTGTGCTGAGCAATAGTTTGGCAGCGAGTTTGGCGGTACTGCCGGGTGATGAAGTAAAAATGACGCTACCGGATGTGGTCGTGAGCCCTTTTGGTGTTTTTCCTAAAACCAAGACCTTAAGGGTTATTGGCGTGTTTGACCTCAGCATCAATCAATCTAGTGCCGACGCCTTTGTGGCGTTAAATACGGCCGAGCGTTTAATGCGTCGCACCATGGATGGCTGGCAGGTTCGGGGTCAGGATTTATGGCAAGCCCCTGCTATAGCCCGACAAATCAATACAGCCTTGAAGGGCTATGGTCTTAGCGCAACGGATTGGACCGAGACTCAAGGCTCCCTGTTTGCATCCATCAAAATGGAAAAGCGCATGGTGGCAGTATTATTATTTTTGGTGGTGGTCGTGGCGGCGTTTAATCTTATTGCCACGCTCGCGATGTCAGTGCAATCGAGGCGCAAAGACATAGCCGTTTTGGGTATGATGGGCTTGTCACAGGGGCAGTTGTCGCTTGTGTTTTTATTGCATGGCTTAATTATGGCCAGTGCTGCGATAGCGGTGGGTGCGCTGGTGGGCGTTTTGTTAGCCTCGAGTCTGCCCGATATTGTACGTTTTCTGGAAATGGGCTTTGGTTTTAAAGTGTTTGATCCCACCGTTTATTTCATCAGTGATTTACCGTCCCAGCTGCTTTGGTCTGATGTGGCTGCTGTCGTGAGTGTGGCATTGCTACTGAGCGCTCTGGCCTCGATTTATCCAGCGCTAAGAGCGGCGCGAATTTTACCCGCAGAGGTATTACGGTATGAGTAGTGTGGTTTTAGAGTGTAAGGGCCTAGCGAAGCGATACCACGATGGAGCGAACGTGGTTCAGGTGCTGTCGGAGCTGAACTTTCATCTGGCGGCGGGTGAGCTTGTTGCGATTGTCGGCGTTTCCGGTTCCGGTAAATCAACCCTGCTGAATCTTTTGGGCGGCCTAGATGAGCCTAGCTCAGGTGACGTCTCGGTTAAGGGGGTGTCCTGGGTTGAGCTGTCTGTTACCCAACGCTGTGCCTACCGCAATCAAGCGCTGGGCTTTGTTTATCAGTTTCACCATTTGCTGGCGGATTTTAATGCCTGGGAAAATGTCGCCATGCCGCTTCGGATTGGCGGCGTTGCTCAGGCTGAGGCAAAGCAGCGAGCTCTGAAGTGGTTGGATCGGCTGGGTTTATCGTCGCGTTCGCATCATCGTCCCTCGCAGTTATCGGGCGGTGAGCGACAGCGTGTTGCTGTTGCTAGAGCGTTAGTGCACGAGCCGGCTGTGGTGTTGATGGATGAACCCACGGGGAACCTCGATGGTGAGTCAGCCAATCGGGTTTTAGAAACATTAGAAGGTCTCAGAGATCTAAACACGGCGTTTGTGATTGTAACGCACGATGAGTCGGTTGCTGCGCGAGCCGATCGACGTTTGCGCCTAGATCAGGGCCAGTTGGTGGCGAGTTCATGACTGTGGGGTTTCGCTTAGGAATCGCGTTGCGCTATATTCTAACTCGGGAGCAGGCGCCGTTATCGCGATTTTTAAGCGTGTTATCCGTGCTGGGTCTGGTTCTAGCCGTTGCCCTTATGGCGGTTGTTATGTCGGTTATGAACGGTTTCGATCGAGAAATGCGCACGCGGGTACTGGCGGTAATTCCCCATGTGTCGGTCATGGGGGCCGGAGGGCTTGATCAATGGGAGGATCTAAGCCTGCAGCTGCAAAGCGATGGCAATGTACAAAGCGTGACGCCCTTTGTTGAGTTGCAGGGATTAATTCAATACGGCAGGCAGGTGGAGGCATTTGCCGGTGTTGGCGTAGCATATCCGAAGGATTGGGTGTTGCCGACCATGATCTCTGGATCCGATCTTAGCCAAGGCGTATGGGTGGGGCAACGCTTAGGCGTGCGTTTAGGGGCAAGTTTGGGCGATCGCGTTAGTGTGATTATTCCTGAATCGGTGAATCGGTCTGCTCGGGCCTACACGCTGACAATTTCAGGATGGTTAACGACGCAGACCGAAGCCGATGATGCGCTGGTGTTATTGCCCTTAGAGGAAGCGCAAGATTTTGTTGGCTTCGACAGCGCCACCGTCAGCGGTTTGAAAGTGCAACTCCAGGACGTGTTTTTTGCGCCATGGTTCGCTCAGGGTTTGCAATACACACTGAAGCCTACTCAGTATGTGCGTCATTGGGGTATGACCCATGGCAATTTGTATGCCGCCATTCAACTCTCGCGCGATCTGATCGTGATTCTGGTGGCGGCCGTTGTGCTTATTGCTGCGTTCAACGTTGTGTCATCTTTGGTCCTTTTAGTAACGGATAAACGCGAGGAAGTGGCGATTTTATCGACCATGGGGTTGCCGCCCAAGGCCATTGCCTCAGTGTTTTTGTGGCTAGGTAGTCTTATTGGTGTGGCGGGTAGTTTGGCGGGTGTGCTGCTTGGTTACGTACTTAGCTTGAGTGCCAGTTCAATGGTTGCAGGTATTGAACGCCTATTCGGCGTTCATTTTTTGAATACCGATGTGTATCCCATTGCGTTTTTGCCCTCTGACCCACAGATCGGCGACTTTGTGCTGGTGGCTGTTATTGCCGTGATTGCCTGTGCCCTGGCGGCTGTATATCCTGCACTGAAAGCGGCGCATATTGCGCCTGCCGACGTGCTCTCGGAAGGGTAAATTCGTTACTTGCGTGAACTGCGAGTGAGTTGGCGTTCGCGCCATTTGTGACGAATCTGGGCCTTCCAGAGAATATCGACTACAAAATACCCTAGGGCGCCGAAACCAATACTGAACAGGAAGCAACCGAGTAGGAAGGGCTCCCAGATTGCTCCCAAGGTGGCGAATAGCCACGAAAAGCTCAATTCGAATTGAATGGCCTGAGTGTCGACACCCAGAATGAAAGCGCCTAGTTCGTAGGCAAAAAAGAAAATGGCCGGCATGGTCACTGGGTTAGTAATCCACACTAGCGAAACCGAGAGCGGCAAGTTGCATCGTAACCACACCGCTAGGGCAGCCGCTACGAACATTTGGCCAGGAATGGGTATGAATGCCATGAACAGTCCCACAAAAAACCCCATCGACGCCGAGTAGCGATTTAAGTGCCACAGGTTGTCTTCGTAGATCCAGTCTCCGAACACATGCAAAGCCTTGCGCTGTTTTAACTGCGCAGCGCTAGGGATCAGTTTTTTCAACGTATGCTTTGGCATGATGGTTTTTGGACCTTAGTGCTCGTTGGTCAAACGGCTTAGTGTGGTGCAATGGTGTCTCGTGTAGCGAGCGCTATTATGACCAGATTCGGATCGAAAGACTACGCTCTAGTTGCGGCGGTGGGATTTATTATAGGTGTTTTAGGCGCGTTATTATGGCGCGAGCTAAAGCTTTGGCCACTGGTGTGCATTCTTATGCCACTGTATTTCGTGCCCTGGACTATTGCTCGTGCCGCCGCCATTGGGTGTTGTATCGGGCAGTGCTGGGTCTGGGTCAATGCCCACTGGTTTACCGAGCTGCAGGTGCCTGACGAATGTCTGCGAACGCCGCTTACCGTCGAAGCCAAAGTGAGCGATTTTGTGCGCCTCAGCCCGGGGTTCAATGACGCCACCGTGCAAAGTGCTGACTTAGTTTTACTGAGTGTCTCGACGCCAAGCTGCGCGCTCCTAAAGCGGATTAGGGTGTATTACACCGGCCCTAGAAATCTTTCGCTCGGCGATGTGATCAGTGGGCAAGTGGTGCTGCGTCCTGAACGGGGCTTTGCCAATTTTTCAAGCGATGATCGCAAGGCTAAAGCGGTGGCTTTACAGCGCCTCGCGAGTGGGCGCTTACGGACAATTTACGGACAGCGTCGTGCTACCCACGGGGTTGATTTTTGGCGTAATTCCCTTGTCACTAGCATTCAGTCACAGACGCATCTTAGCGTTGCGGCGAAGGGTGTGATTGCTGCGTTGGTGGTAGCCGATAAACGCTTCATTCCCGAACCCTACAAAGCGCTTAGCTTGGGTTTGGGAATTGGTCATCTGCTTGTGATTTCGGGCCTACATATCGCCTTAGTCGCGGGTTTGATCAGTGTCATCATGCGCGTTTTGCTCCGCCCCTTGTGTTGGTTTACGCCTTGGTGGGCAAGAGGGTGTACTGGTGACATAGTGGTGCTAGCGGTGGCGTTTACCTATGCTCAGCTTGCTGGATTCAGTCTGCCGACGCAACGGGCGTTATTCGCCCTTATTTTTTGGGTTGTAGCGGGCTGGTTAGGTCGCGATGGACAACCCCTCCGGCTATTTTTGTGGGCTTTGGTGCTGTGTTTGGTGGCCAACCCTTTCGTAGGGTTATTGCCCGCATTCTGGTTAAGTTTTGGTGCGGTCTTTATCGTTTTATTCGCATCAATCGCGCTGACTCGTCTTAAGGGCTTTACGGCATATCTGGCAACGCATGTGGTTATTTGTATGGCGATGTGGCCAGCCAGTTTGGTGTTTTTCGGGCAAGCGTCGGTGTTATCGGTACCGGCAAACATTGTTGCGGTGCCGGTGGCCAGCTTTTGGTTGGTGCCCTTGAGTTTGCTGGGGTCGGCCGCTCAGATTTTGGCATGGGAGGATTGGGCAAAGTTACTGTGGAGCCTAGGTGCTGTGCCTGTGGATGCAATCGAACAGTGGTTGAATTCCAATGCGTTTACTTATGGAACCTGGAAGAGCAACCTGCCCAAGGGAATTGGGCTGTTTATCACTGCCAGCGCCCTTTTAGTGTTGACGCCTTTGCGGGCAAGTTATCGCGCGGCATTGGTGTTATTAATGGTTCTGCTAAGTGTTTATCGGCCGCTTGCCCTCGATCGGAACAGTGCGAGGCTGTGGGTCTTTGATGTGGGCCAGGGGTCGTCAATGTTGCTCCAAATCGCCGGTCGGTCGTTGTTGTTTGATGTGGCGGGTGGTCTGCCTGGTGCGGTTTATCATTTCGACTCGACGGCAGCCCCCATACTTCAAAACATTGGTCTTAATCAGGTAGATACGATTGTGCTAAGTCACGAAGATTTTGACCATATGGGCGGATTTTACTCCCCTAATTTTGACCTTCATTGGCGACGCTTAGTGAACCCCAAGGGGCAAGGCTCGCGAGCTCAACCCTGTCGCCCCGGCCGAGTCGAGCATTGGTCAGATGATGTGACTTTGCAGTGGCTGTCGGGTGGTGCGAACGATGCAAGTGAGAGCGACAACGATAGCTCTTGTGTGCTTAAAGTAGCCGCCTATGGGGTGTCGGTTTTGTTTATGGCCGATGTGGGCAAGAGCAAAGAGCGTGATTTAGTGAGTTACTGGGGTGACCAATTGAACGCCGACATTCTGATTGTGGGGCATCATGGTTCGAATACTTCGAGTTCTGCGACACTGCTTAAATGGGTCAAACCTCGTTACGCAGTAATATCCGCCGGTTTTGATAACCCGTTTGGGCATCCTAATACTGAGGTGGTCAAGCGTTTAAACGCGGCGGGTGCCCTAATTTTAAATACGGCGGACACAGGCGCACTGCGCTTCGAATGGGGTGACTCGCAACCGGTAACATGGCAGGCAACACGCGCCCATTGGGCTCGATTTTGGCAAGACAATTATTCCTATTAAGCGCGTTGTTCACATGGCCTGGGTAGGTATAATGAGCCAAACACTGAGGGGAACAATATGCTAGAAATCGTGACAGCGGGTGGTTGGTTGATGATTCCCATTCTGCTTTCTTCGGTCATTGCTTTGGCAATTTGCATTGAGCGCTTAGTCGCCTTAAAGGCCTCTAGGGTGGCTCCTTACGGACTGGTGCAGACGCTGTTTCAGCAAATAAAATCGGGGCAAATGAACGCAGAAAAGTTGCGCGCGCTGAAGACTTCTAGCCACCTCGGGCACATTTTGGCTGCCGGTTTAGTGAACGCCAAAGCGGGTCGTGATGTCATGAAAGAAAGTATTCAAGACGCGGGGTCGCAGGTGGTGCATGAACTCGAGCGCTTTTTGAATACCTTAGGTACCATTGCTGCCATTTCGCCTTTGCTGGGTTTGTTAGGCACGGTGATTGGCATGATTTCAGTATTTACCGAGATTGTGACGCAAGGCACAGGTAATGCTGGCGCTCTTGCTGGCGGCATTTCGCAAGCGCTTATCACCACCGCGGCAGGTCTAACGGTGGCTATTCCTGCCTTGGTCATGCACCGCTATCTCCAAGGTCGCGTGGACGCTATTGTGATTCGCATGGAGCAAGACGCCAATCGCTTGGTCGACGCTTTGCACGGCAACACTGCGTCAATGGTCGATGTTGAGTCCAGTAAATGAAGTTTGACCGTCGCGCCAAACCGGCCGTCGAGGTCAATCTAACGCCGCTTATTGATGTGGTGTTTTTACTGTTGATCTTTTTTATGGTGTCGACCTCGTTTACCAAGCAAAGTGAATTGACTCTGGCGCTGCCCACCGCCGCGGGCGAGTCGCGCGAAATCATTCCTGATTTAATAGAGCTGGTGGTCACTCGTGAAGGTTCTTACCGTGTTAACGGCTTGCCCTTATCGGGCACACGTGTGAACACCATTAAAGATGCGCTATACCAATTATCCAAAGGGGACACCACTTTGCCCTTAGCGATTGTGGCTGACGCAAAAGCCTCACACCAGTCGGTGGTAACTGCTATGGACGCAGCCGGTCAGTTGGGTTTTTCGCGCTTAAGTATAGCTACGCTAAATCCTCAGCCAGAGGAAAACTAAGGTGAGGTCTGGGCGCCAGATGTTAGAGCGCTTGTTTAACTTTTTTTGGTACCGCGAATCGCCGGGTCTGCTTTGGCTGCTGTGGCCTCTAGAGTTGGTCTACAAGGCTGTGGTCGCGCGCCGACGGCTGGACCCCAGAGTTGAAGCCCTGTCGCCCCCCTGCGTGGTTGTGGGTAATGTAACGGTGGGCGGAACCGGTAAAACGCCGGTGGTGATTGCCCTGGTGCGTTATTTGCAGTCGAAGAATCTAAGTGTGGGCGTTATCAGTCGCGGTTATGGTCGAAGAAGCTCAGGCTTGTTAGAAGTGCATAGCGCGAGTGCAGTGTCCGACACCGGCGATGAACCAATGTTAATTCATCGAAGCTGTAACGTGCCAGTGGTAGTCGCAGAACAGCGCACCCTTGCGTATCAATACCTTCAAGACCGAGTCGACGTTGTGATAGCCGACGATGGTTTACAGCACACGGCCTTGCGTCGCAGTATTGAAATTGCAGTGGTCGATAAACAACGAGGCTTTGGTAATGGACACTGCCTGCCTTTGGGGCCTCTTCGCGAGCCTGCCGAACGAATTCGCAGCGTTGATCACATAATTTATCGTGGCTCTAAGACGCAAGGTGGTGCCTACCTGGCGCCGCAAGATTTTTATCAATCGGAAAGCGGTGTACTAAGCGTAGACCAAATGCGGGCAAGTCACCCGACGTTAACTGTTATTACCGCAATTGGTGCGCCTCAGAGATTGCAACAAGACCTTGAGGGCCTGGGTTTTAGCGTTAAGCTCAGGGCGTTTCCAGATCATTATCAGTTTATTGACCAAGATTTCGTCAATGCTCGCCATGCTGTGGTAGTGACCGAGAAAGACGCGGTAAAATTGCCGGAGTCGGTGCAAGGCGTTTGGGTGTACCGCACCCAGATGCGCATACCGGAAACGACCCTAACGAATTTTTGGACCCAACTTGAGGCACTCTTGTGAGCTACACCATTGTTATTCCGGCGCGATATGCGTCGACACGTTTACCGGCGAAACCTTTAGCGGATATCGCCGGAAAGCCTATGATTCAACACGTTTGGGAGCGTGCCTGCGAATCGAGCGCTGATCGGGTGATTGTAGCGACCGATCATTTCGACGTGTTTGAAGTTTGCCAAAGCTTTGGTGCTGACGTGTGTATGACTCGAGAAGACCACGAATCGGGTACAGATCGTTTAGCTGAAGTAGTCACTCAGGCGGCTTTGGCTGACGATGCCATTGTGGTCAACGTGCAGGGTGATGAGCCTTTGATTCCGGCGAGCGTGATAGAGCAGGTCGCGTATAACCTTGCCAGTAACCCCGATGCCGGTATTGCGACTTTGTGTGAGCGGATCGAAGACAACGCGACACTGACTGATTCTAACGCGGTAAAAGTTGTATTTGATTCAAAGGGTTGCGCGCTGTACTTCAGCCGATCTCTAATTCCTTTTCCGCGCGATAAAGATGCCGCTACCATCGATCTTGAATCCGATGCGTGGTATCGGCACTTGGGTATTTATGCCTATCGTGCGGGTACTTTAAAAGCCTTTACCCAATGGCCCATGGCAGATCTCGAACGCTTGGAAAAATTGGAACAGCTACGCGCCTTGTATCAGGGAACGCGCATTCACGTAGAGCCTGCTTGCGCTGCAGTACCAGGCGGAGTCGATACTCCAGCAGACTTGCAGGCGGTCAATCGCCTGCTCGGTGCTTGAGACCAATGCAATTTGAACGCGATGTCAGTCTAGAGGGTTTGAATACGCTAGGGGTGATGTCTCGTGCCGAGAATTTCTGTCGAGTCGAGTCTGATGCCGACTGGCTTGCGGCGATTAACTATGCCAATTCTCGAGGTCTTGTTATCACCCTGCTAGGCGGGGGCAGTAACGTCGTTTTGGGTGAGCAGCTCCGAGGCTTGGTGGTGCATCCAGTGGGCGACAAGATTGACCTTTTCGAACAGCGGGGTGACGACGTTCTTGTTGATGTGCTTGCCGGTACCGAGTGGGATACGCTGGTACGCATTTGTAATCAACGCGGCTGGTTCGGTCTAGAGAATCTGGTGTCGATACCGGGTAGCTGTGGCGCGGCACCGGTGCAAAATATCGGCGCTTACGGGGTGGAGATTGCCGAGTTTATTGAAAGCGTGCGGGTGTTAGACTTAAGTACGCGTGAATTTTCAGTAATCAAAAGCCAAGACTGCGGGTTTGCCTATCGTTATTCGTATTTCAAGGGGCCCTGGCGCGCTCACTACGCCATCGTTGGGATTCGGTTGCGCCTGTCGAAGACCCCGGCGGTCAATGCAAGCTACGCGGCGCTGGAGCAAGCGCTGGACAATGCCGGGCTGCATGAGCCCACGCCCGAAGATGTGCTGAACACGGTCGCGGCGATTCGCGCTGCAAAATTACCCGATGTGCGCCGAGTGCCAAACTCAGGGAGTTTTTTTAAAAATCCCATCGTCAGTGGCGAGTACGCACAACACTTAAAGGCGCAGTACTCCTACCTGCCCGTGTATCCGCTTAGCGATGGAAGAGCTAAGCTGGCCGCGGCCTACCTAATTGAGGCTGCGGGGCTTAAAGGCTACCAACACGCTGGTTGTGGCATTAGCGAAGATCACTCTCTGGTGCTGGTTAATCCAGGGCATGCCACTGGCGCCGGGTGCTTGGCGCTTGCCGAGCACGTGATGAGTACCGTGCAGTCCGCGTTCGGCGTGACCCTAGAAATTGAGCCTGTGGTCATGGGTGCATAACTGATGTTTGATTCCGAAGCCTTTCTTAAACAATTGACCCAACGCCCCGGCGTTTATCAAATGCTTGGCAGCGAAGGCGAGATTTTGTACGTAGGCAAGGCCAAGAACCTGAAAGCCCGTGTCAGCAGTTATTTTCGAGCCTCTGGACTCACCACCAAAACTATGGCGCTGGTGGCCAAAATTGCCGATATTCAGGTGACGGTGACCTCCACTGAAGTCGATGCACTGCTGCTTGAGCACAATCTGATTAAAGAGCATAAGCCGCCTTACAACATTTTGTTGAAAGACGATAAGTCTTACCCTTACATCTTTGTGAGTACGCAGGATACCTTTCCGAGATTGGCGTTTCACCGGGGTTCTAAGCGTAAAAAAGGGCAGTACTTTGGACCTTACCCGAGCTCGGGCGCGGTGCGGGAGTCGCTGCACTTTTTGCAAAAAACGTTTCGTGTACGCCAGTGTGAGGACGCGTATTTTCGCAATCGTTCAAGACCGTGCCTGCAGCATCAAATAGGGCGTTGTACTGGTCCGTGTGTACCGGGGTTTGTCACCGAACAGGAGTACGCCGAGCAGGTCGAATCGACCCGTTTGTTTCTGCAGGGCAAGTCGCAAGAGCTCATGGCCAAGCTTGCCGATGACATGGAGGCCAGTGCTGAGCGTTTAGAGTTTGAAAAGGCGGCGGTGTTGCGTGACCAGCTAGGGCATATTCAACAGGTACAGTCCAGTCAAGGCATCGAGGGCGTGCGTGGTGACTTAGATATCATTGCCTGCGCCACTCGCCACGGTAAGGCTTGTGTACACGTCCTGTTTGTGCGCGAGGGTCGTGTAATTGGCAGTCGCTCGTATTATCCGGCCTTAGCGATTGATGACACCGAGGCCTCGACCTTATCGGCTTTTGTATTGCAATATTATCTGGCGAACGAGCGCCCCGTGCCTCAAGAAGTGATCGTCTCGCACGAGCTTGATGAGGTGCAGGCATTGAATGAACTGCTCACTCAACGGGCTAAGCTAAAGGTGTCGGTGAAACATCGCGTTCGCGAGGCCCGCGCGCGCTGGTTACAGCTGGCCGTGCAAACCGCTGACACCAATCTTATGGCGCACTTAGAGGCCAAAGAGACCACGCGAGCACGTCTTCTC
>Ga0209137_1004173_pt1 | contig 11640 bp, 6 predicted proteins | sample SaaInl5LU_22_DNA_FD_184642 | JGI IMG/M metagenome (GOLD analysis project Ga0209137, IMG submission 184642) | Marine microbial communities from expanding oxygen minimum zones in the Saanich Inlet - ESP_105LU_22_DNA (SPAdes) (version 2) | ecosystem: Environmental > Aquatic > Marine > Intertidal...
GGATTTAGACCTCTACGTATTAAATAATGAACAAAACGAATCCTTACCCACTACTTACCGAAAAAAAATTACTGATGGCACCGCCAGTAGTAACGATCGATTGTATCAAAACCAAGGGAATGGAACTTTTCTTGATGTCACTGTTCAAGCAGGAATTACTATTGAGGGCTTTGGATTAAGTGTTACTCCATTAGATGTAAACAAGGACGGTTATGTCGATCTGTATGTCACTAATGATTATCTGACCAATGATTTGTTGTATATCAATCAGCAAGATGGAACTTTTAAAAATCAAATTGACGAGAAAATAATGCATCAAAGTAAGTTCTCTATGGGATCGGATGCAGCCGATTTCAATAACGATGGCTTAACCGATATCGTTACCTTAGACATGCTTGGCGAGTCGCATCAACGGCGAAAAACAACCATTGCAAAAAGTTCATTTTTTCAAAACATCTTAAATAAAAAATGGGAATATCAAGATCAGCATATGCGGAATATGCTTTTTAAAAATAATGGAAATGAGTTCCCCTTTTCTGAAATCGGACAAATCGCAGGAATTTATCAAACCGATTGGAGTTGGGCACCTTTGTTTTTTGATGTGGATTACGATGGTGATAAAGATTTATTGATTACAAATGGATTTCCCAGAGATATTACCGATATGGACTTTGCAAACTATAAGTTGGATGCAGGTCCGTTTACTCCCATTCCAACTCTATTAGAAGCCATCCCAATTGTAAAAATTCCAAATTATGCGTTTAACAATACTGGAGCATTAAAGTTTGAAGAAAAAACAGAAGATTGGGGATTAAAAATTCCTTCCTTTTCAAATGGTGCTGTCCTCAGTGATTTGGATGGAGATGGCGATTTGGACTACGTCGTCAACAATATAAATGACAAAGCCTTTGTATTTGAAAATACCCTTTTATCCAACGATGAAAAACCCAAGTATCTGCAGGTAGAGTTATTGGGCCCAAAACAAAACCCAAATGCACTAGGTGCAAAAGTAGTTTTACGAATGGATAATGGTGAACTTCAATATCAAGAACAGCAGCTTTCAAGAGGTTATATGTCCTCCGTCGATCCCGTCTTATACTTTGGACTCGGAAATACTAAAAAAGTGAATGCTGTTGAAGTTTTGTGGCCTGAGGGTTTGTATACTAAAATTGAAAATCCTGAATTAAATAAAAAACATATCCTAAAGTATCAAGAGGCTTTACCAACCGAAAAAGTTACATTCCCCCTAATAAATGAGGAGTCTGAAAAACAATTTCATGAAGTAGCCTCCGAGTACGGAATCAATTATCAGCATCAAGAAAAAAACGTGCAGGATTTCTTTAATCAAAGACTTTTACCGCATAAATTGTCACAAAATGGACCCTGTATAGCTGTTGGTGATCTGAATGGGGATGAAAGAACGGATTTTATTATTGGAAGTTCTTCGGATTTTTCACCCATGCTATACTTTCAAACCGAACAAGCTACTTTTAGAGGGCATACCTTATTTTCAACAATAAAAGACATGGGTTATGAAATTGAAAGTATCGCATTGTTTGACGCGGATCAGGATGGTGATTTAGATGTATATCTTGTCTCTGGTGGTAATCTAGAATCCTCTGGAAAAGCATTAAATGAAGACCGTCTATTAATTAATGATGGCACGGGTAATTTTACCGTAGCAGAAGATTCCATTCCTCTGCTTTACTCCAATGGATCCGTAGTTCGCCCTTTTGATTATGACTATGATGGAGACTTAGATTTGTTTGTGGGAGGAAGAAACAAACCCAATGCATTCCCATTAGCAGATCGGAGTTTCTTATTAGAAAATAATCAAGGAAAATTTAAGGATGTAGGCGCTACTGTTTTTCCACAACTGGAACAACTTGGAATGGTCAATGATGCTCAATGGGGGGATCTTAATCAGGATGGAAGAGCCGATTTAGTTATTGTTGGGGAATATACAGGGATCCAAGTCTTCTATAATCTCGTATCGGGTTTTGTTAAGGACACTTCACCCCTAGCTGATACTACTGGACTATGGAGGACTCTGAGCATTTTGGATATGGATGCTGATGGAGACCTGGATCTATTCGTTGGTAACCTTGGTAAAAATAACATGCTTTCAATATCAGAAGCTACTCCACTTCTTATCTCTACTCAGGATATTGATCGCAATGGCAGTGTCGATCCGATTATGTTTTGCAGTCAAAAAGACAATCAGGGAAATTGGGACATGTTTCCTACTCAGTTTTGGGATAATCTTACACAACAAAGTCCCGTTTTTAGACAGGAGTTTAATTCCTATGAAGCCTTTTCCAATGCTAATTTTAACTATTATAAAGAGCGAAATATTATTGATGTAGATTATTTACTCAATGCACGTTTTGACGCGTCGATTTGGATTGAAAATCAAGGAAATGGAATGTTTAAACTACAGGAACTCCCGGAGGAGATGCAATGGGGTCCTATAAATGACTTTTTAAATGCTGAAATAGAGGGAGAACGCCTTCTGTTTTCTGTAGGTAATGATTTTGGTGGCCCTCCGTTTGAAGGAAATGCAGATGCCTTTCAGGGTGGTGTTCTGAATTTGGATCAACCCATGCAATTTAAAAATGCACAAACCTCTGGTTTTTACGCCTATGGGGATGCAAGAGATATTGAACTAATCGCACTTCAAAATGGGAAAAAGTTGATATTGGTCTCCCAAAACCAGGGTCGTCTTTTGGTCTTTGAAAAAAAATAGAGTAAAACCCTTTCCGTTTAATTCCTAATTACCAGTTCATCGGTGAGTTATGTGCGTTCGTTTTCGTTTCTTTTTATACATTTAGATTGTTAAGGCTCCCCCTATGGCAAAAATCTTATTGATAAGTTTGGGATCCCGTGGGGATATGGAACCTTTTTTAGCTTTGGGAGAAGAACTTCTTCAAAAAGGAGATGAAGTAGGGTGCTGTATGCCTGCTCAATTTAAAAGTCTAGCACAGCAAATAAGTCCAAATTTTTATCCTCAAAACGAGCGCTTTCTTGAACTCATTGAAGGGAAAGAGATTAAAAAAATACTCGGTCAAGAAGGAAGTGGTTTCTCAAGATTAAAGAGTTTGCTGAAATTGATGCGAATTACAAAACCCATTCAACAGCAAATGATCTTGGATCAAGAAAAAGCGGTCAACGACTTTAAACCAGACCAAATTATTTTTCATATCAAATGTATTTATCCTGTAATTTGGGCACTACACCGGGGTGGGTCAGTCAAACTTTTAAGTCCAATGCCTGCCTTGCTGGATCCTGTTCACAATGAACCCCATATAGGCTTTGGTAAACCACGATTTAAAATATGGAATACCATGACTTACACTTTAGCAGAATACGCTCTAATTCATCAATCCATTCTGAACTATGGCAGTGAATATTTAAAAAAGCACCAAATTCAACTTCCTAAAAGAGTACTAAAGTCGTTTTATAGAAACTCCCTCCAGATAGAATATGCGATAGATAAAAAACTTTTTCCAAAACCCTCCTACTGGCCTGAACGCGCGATAATAACCAAATTTAGAGAACGAAAAAAATCAACCAACTATACTCCTGACTCGGAATTAGTGAATTTTTTAGAAGAACATCCTTTTCCTCTATACATAGGCTTTGGAAGTATGGTCAACGCCAAACCAAAACAAATTGCGCTGGATGTTCTTGCTGTTTGTGAAAAGTTGCAAATTCCTGTCCTCCTAAACGAATCTTGGGGAGGAATAGAATGTCCAGAAATACTCCCTTCTTGGGCGTTTAAAATTAATTCTATTCCTTTTCACTATTTATTCCCTAAAATGGGTTGGATTCTTCATCATGGGGGATCAGGAACCACCCACAGTGCTCTAATTCATCAAAAACCGCAAGCCATTATTCCCCATATAGCCGATCAATTTTTTTGGAATCGACAAATCGAAAAGATGGGAGTAGGCATTCGAGGGTTTAAAATAAAAAAATGGAACCGATCCAGACTTGAAAAACTTATTTTTAAACTTCAGCATTTACAATTATAAAAAATCTAGTCGGACTAGCTTGTGTATCTTTGGTTACTTTTTAGTCTAAAAAAGTGCTCTAAATTTGTAGTTAAAATAGTAGCCATGTTTCTAAAAAATTTATTTCGCTCAAGCACGAATAGTGATAAAATAAAGGTATTATCCGCAACAGAATTTCAAGCGGCAATACAAAAAAAGGGCGTTCAATTGATCGATGACGAACACCAAATGAGTATGCTGCTGGTAATATTAAAGGAGCAAAAAATCTGAATCTTTTCGACAGCAGTTCCTTTCAAAAAGGAGCCGCTGCTCTGGATAAAGCGCTACCTATATACTTGTATTGTCAATCTGGTAACCGAAGTAAAAGTGCCTCAAGCCTATTCGTTAAAATGGGATTCTCTCAAGTTTATGATTTAAAAGGTGGATATACCTCTTGGCCATTTTAAATTTTAAGATATGAGTTCATTTCAACAAATTATCCAAGATTCCAAACCGGTATTAATCGACTTTTTTGCAGAATGGTGTGGGCCTTGTAAAATGATGCCTCCCATTTTAAATCAACTAAAAGCGAATATGGGTTCTAGTCTTCGTATACTCAAAATTGATGTGGATAAAAATCCTGATGTAGCCTCCAAATACCAAGTTCGAGGGGTTCCAACTCTACTACTAATGCGTTCTGGAAAAATTTTATGGAAACAGTCTGGTGTTCTTCAAGCTGGTGAATTACAACAAGTCATTGAACATCACCTAAAAGTAAAAGCTTAATTTTAGTCGTCAGGATTTAAATCAAGCAGTGTAGGGGGTTCATCATTAGCATCCGTTCCAACTTCCAACTGTTCAACATTTTTCAATTTGGACTGCATAATGCGGGTTCTTGTTCCAACCAGATTTTCAATTTCACTATTCGCCTCGTTGAGTTTTTTCTGTGCTTTTTCTAATACTCCACCAAAAGTGTTAAATTCTTTTTTCACGGCAGCAAGTACATTCCAAACCTCACTACTTCTTTTTTGAATAGCGAGTGTTTTAAAGCCCATTTGAAGACTATTCAGCATGGCGGCAAGTGTGGTAGGCCCGGTTACCACAATTTTATATTCTCTTTGTAAAAAAGCAATCATATCGGGTTGACGTACAACCTCAGCAAATAGACCTTCTACAGGAAGAAACATAATACCAAAATCAGTAGTATGGGGTGGATCTATATACTTAGAGGAAATGTCTTTGGCGAATTTTTTTACGGACTGGAGCAGTGCCTTTAAAGAAACCTCAACGGCAACAGGATCTCCTGCCTCATAAGCTGACTGCAGTCGGATATAATCTTCTTGAGGAAATTTAGCATCTATAGGTAGGTAAACTGCTTTTTCATCGGTTCCTTTTCCAGGAAGTTTAACCGCATATTCTACCCTAGCATCAGAATCCTTTTTGGTTTTTACATTGGTTTCATATTGATCTGGAGCCATGATTTCTTCCAGGATATTACCTAGCTGAATTTCTCCCAATACCCCTCTGGTTTTTACATTCATCAATACTTTTTTCAAATCCCCTACACCCGAGGCAATTGTTTGCATTTCACCTAACCCCTTTTGAACGACAAGGAGTTGCTTGGTTACCATTTCAAAGGATTTTCCAAGGCGTTCTTCTAAGGTTTTGTGAAGTTTTTCATCTACCGTTTCACGCATGCGCTCCAAACGTAATTCAGTAGTTTTTATCATTTCGTCTTGTTTTGCTTTCATCTGATCAAACTTTTCCTTTTGAAGTGAATTAAAACTTTCTACGTTTTTGGAAAAGGTGGCCTCAAAATCTTTTAATGTGATTCTGAGTTCTTCACGATCCTCTTTTGCTTTTTTTGAAAGGGTCTCATTGAGACGTTCCATGGACTGTGTAAGTTCGCTTCTGTTTTCTTTTAAATTTTTGGAGAGTTCCTCTCTATTCAGTAAAAGTTCATTCTGAATTTGAGTGCTAAAAAAATTTTCTAACGAAGAAAAATCAGTAGTATTCTTTTTAAAAAACTGAATACAAACAATTAAAATCGTGATAAAAGAAAAAACAAGTAATACGTATTCCATAGACTTTGGTTGTGATTCTAAAATTAAGCAATCTCAGGGGAACATGCCATGAATCAAAAATTATTCTTTAATGGAATCAAGGGATACCGTGAAGAAATACAAGTTGCGATTTTTCACGAATTGGAGGAGCTCTTCTTGAGTAGTTTTCAAAGACTAGAAGAAAAAACCAATGTTGTGGACGAACTCGTTGAAAAATTCCACTTCGTGCATCAACCTAAACTGCCAAAAAGATACTTCCAGCTATTTTTCTGTTCAGTATAAATCCGTTTAGTGGTTGGTTTTTATGATTTTATTCTTTTAAACTTGAGCTTTTTTTCGATGGCTATGATCATTTCATTTGCAATGTCTTTCCCTGTAGCCGTTTCAATTCCTTCAAGTCCGGGAGAAGAATTTACCTCTAATAGAAGTGGACCCTTATTCGATCGAATTATATCGACCCCAGCTACTGCAAGATTCAATATTTTAGCAGCCTTTATTGCCAAACGCTTTTCTTCTTGAGTGATCTTAACTGGTTTTGCAGATCCTCCCATATGAATGTTGGAACGAAACTCCCCTTTGGGTGCAGTTCGCTCAATAGATGCTACAACTTTCCCATTGACTACAAAACAGCGTAAATCCTTACCTGCTGCTTCTTTTATAAATTCTTGAACAAGTATGTTTGCCTGAAGACTTTTAAAAGCGTTGATCACACTTTCTGCCGCCTTATCGGTCTCTGCAGAGACCACCCCTTTTCCTTGAGCACTCTGTAATAGTTTAATCACTAAAGGAGCGCCACCAACCATATTAATCACATCTTTGGTATCGAGTGGTGATTTGGCAAAACCTGTGATTGGAATTTGAATGTCATTTCCAGAGAACAACTGACTGGAATAAAGTTTATCCCTAGACTGAGAAATAGAGGTGTCAGAATTTAAACAATAGGTCCCTATGGAGTTAAACTGACGCAAAAGAGCACAACCATAGAATGTCATACTGGGTCGGATCCGAGGGATAACTGCATCTAAATCTTGAATGATACTCCCGCCTCGATAACGAACTTCAGGTGTAACGGTATCCAGACGCATATAACACTGTTGTATGTTATAAAAATGCATCTCATGACCCCTAGCTTTACCCGCTTCTATTAAACGTTTGTTGCTGTACAAAGACTTATCTGTAGCCAAAAGCCCAATACTTAGTCCAGATTTTTCATGAAGCAAGTGTTGATACTTCGTATCAATGTCCTCGGGAGAAACTATACCGGTTAAAAATCTTCTTGACGGATCTACTAAAAAGCGCTTTTCCATCGCTTCTCTTCCTAATAACATTCTAAAGTCCATTCCGTCGCGGTTTGCAAGAGTTAACTCCATTTCAAAAGTATCCTCTCCAATTTTTACGACTTCTTTAATTACATAGCGTTTATCTGTTATTCCTGAAGAACTTTTTATGATTCGCACATCAATCACCTTGGATTCACATCGTATAACAATACTAAGGTTATCTTGAATGGGGTTAACATCAAAAGAAACCCAAAGTTCTTTACCTTTTTTAAAACGCTTAATATTTGAGGATTGAATAGAGGATGTTTTAGCTCCTGAATCGATTCTTGCTTTTATAGCTGGAATATTTAAAGATTCAAAAGAACACCATTCTTGATTACCGATTAACTTCTTGTCAGATACCATATTTGGAATTTATCCTACGAGGATACGAAATCTTTTGCTTAAATATTACCACTATTCCTATTTTTTAAGGCAACTTCAATAGAGCTTACTTATCTTTGGAGCTTATTTTGAGTTTAATATGATAAAAGCAAACTTATATATAGGTTTTATCTTTGCTATCTTCAGCTATAATTTTGCTCAAGCTCAAAACCAATACCAACCCCAAAAGCTCAATACAAACCCGATTATACTCGACGGAATACTTTCTCCCAATGAATGGGCAAATGCCATTCCTATTGAATTAAACTATGAAATCAATCCGGGAAACAACAGTCCTGCTAAAAAGAAAACCCTTGGCTACATTACCTACACAGCTACCGATTTATATATCGGATTTCATGCCTATGATGATCCTAAAAATGTAAGAGCATCTGTTCGATCTAGAGACGATTTTGCAATGTATCAGCAAGATGATATCGTAACGGTGCGTTTTGACACTTTTGCGGATGGAAGAAATAACTACATCCTTGTAGCGAATCCCTTCGGAAGTCAATTTGATGTACGAGCAATTAATGCCCTTACTGACGATAAACGCTACGACGGCAGTTTTAATATGGATTTTGAAACTGCTGGGACCATAGTCTCGGATGGTTTTCAAGTGGAATTTAAAATTCCTTTTTCCTCTTTGCCCTTTCCTAACGGACAAGATCAAAAGTGGCATTTTAGCCTTGCAAGAAAATATTTTGATGAAAACAATGTAGAGGTTGAAATTCAAAATCAAACCTTTGACAGAAACAATCCCTGTCAGGTGTGTCAAACCACAGAGGTTTTGATTTTAAACGATATCACTATCAAAAAAAGGATAGAATTGTTACCCTATGTAGCAGGAAATTTAAGTGGTGAAAAAGAAAGTATAACTGCTCCCCTAGACTACAATTCCTTCAAACCTAATGCGGGTTTAGGATTGAACTTAGACCTCAGTAAAAATAGTGGCTTAGAAATCACATTAAATCCTGATTTTTCTCAAGTAGAGGCAGATGTTACTCAAATTGATGTCAATTCTTCCTTCGCACTGGAATACCCTGAACGAAGACCTTTTTTTAATCGAGGAACGGATATTGTGAATTTTACTGATGGTGCTTTTTATTCCCGTTCAATAAATAACCCCCTGGTATCTACCAAATTATTAAGTCAAGCTAAGAAATCCAGAATTTATTTTTTAACAGCTCTAGATCAAAATTCACCCTACCAAATTGCTGGTGAAGATCGTTCCTATCTCGGTCAGGGGGGGCAGTCTATTGTCAATGTATTTCGATATCAACGTTTGGTCAACAAAAATACCCGTTTGGGTTTCGTCACTACGAACCGCTATTACAAAGAAGGGGGGTATGGAAACCTTTTTGGAACAGATGGCTGGTTTCTTATTTCAAAAAACTGGAGGCTTACTTATGAGCTGCTCGCTAACTTTAATCAAGAACCTGAAGCGGATTGGATCGAAAGTCAGGATGCTATTAAAGGACGTTCGGTAGCACTCAATCAAGATAAATTTGGGGGAAGTGCCCTGTATTTTCAGTTGTATCGAAATACCGAACATTGGAAATCTTATGTATATTACAGAAACATTACCCCAGAATATCAAGCCAACGTTGGTTTTGTTGTAAAAAACAATCGCCGTTGGGGTACCTTTTTTCACGAGTATCAAAACTTTATTAATAAAAAAGGCTTACAGTTTTTTAGTGTAGGTACTAAAGCCGATCTAAATTATACCTTTCAAAATTATTTGAAAGCGATCAGTATTGATGGAATTTTAAGTGTAAAAACGCTTTTAAACACGACCCTACAATACACCTACGATTGGGATATATTTAAAAATTTCCTAGGCCGTGATTATCGGAACTTAGGAAAAAGTGAGCTGAACCTACAGAGCAATCCAAGTGAATCTTTTTCTTTAATGATCCGTTCTACCTTTGGGAAAGATTTGGCGTACAATGAGGAGAATCCTGATGTCGGTAAGGAATTTACTCTTTTTCTAATGCCAAGTTTTCAATTGGGAAATAAAGTGAATCTCTCTCCTTCAATCCGTTATGCTACACTTAAAGATTTGACTACTCAAAAAAACTATTTTGAGGGTGCTATTTCAAGATTTTCAGCACGTTATCAATTCAATAATTTCTTCAGCGTCCGAATTATTTCTGAATACAATTCCTTTGCAGATCGCTTTTTTATCCAACCCCTTGTTCAGTGGAATCCTAATCCAGCCACTGTTTTTTACGTGGGGGGAAATCAAAATTCCATCGAAGATTTTAATGATGAGTTTTACTCCCCATTTCGAGTGGATCAAACTCAGTTTTTCTTAAAATTTCAGTATTTGATTGGTCTCTAAGAATCTAATTCTTGTCGAGATCAAATTTCAATAGGGGTGCATTTAAATTGCGATAGTTCGATTCAAAAGATTTAAACTCGTTTTCTATGAGGGCATTTAACCTTGCTTCGTGCTGTTTCCAAGTGGTATTGAGGTCTAGAAAACGTTCTTTGGCTCCGCTAGTAACTTTGGGATCTTCGGCATCTACATAATCTTTTAAATACATCAACTCTGCATTTAATTTATTATTGAAATTAATCACATCTTGAAAGGTTTTCTGGTTGGGTTGAATCAACTCAATTTCCCATTCCCTAAGCTGTTTTTCAATTGAAATTCCTTGATTATACAAGCTTACTAAAGCCTCGTTACTCTCCAATAGTTTAGTGTAATGATTGAGTTGATCTTGTACCCTCCTCATTTGAGAAACAGCGTGATGTATCCCTTTTATAGCGTCTTCTATTTGAACCAATAAATTTTGTTGCTCATCGAAATCAGCTGACGAATAGTCCAAATTTGGGTTAGGTAAGATTTGAATCTCGACCATACTACTTTTTGCTCCATAAGAAAGTTGTGCGCTATAAAGCCCAGGGGCAACCCTTCCTCCAGCATAATTTCCGTAAACAAAAACATGGTCAACACTTGGTAATTGTGCTCTCCTAAAATCCCAATGCACCCTATTATATCCTTTTTTATTGGGTAAAATTTGATCTTCGGAAGGTCCTCCGGGCCATGATTTAAAGTCTGTATTCTTCTGTGAGCTATACGTTCTGATCACTTTTCCCTCTTGTAAAATGGAGAGTTCCACCTTTATAGAATCATGAACCTCAGGAAGATAATAATCTAAATAAACGCCACTCCTGGGATTAGTTCCTTGAGCTGAATTTTCAGGAGTTTTCCCAGAAGATAAACGATAGGTTGCTTTTGGAGTCGCTATATGAAGTTCTTCTTTTTTAGGTTGTTGTTGTAAAGGGCTTAAATCGTCCAATATCCAAAAAGAACGGCCAGCTGTTGCAGCTATTAAATCGTTGTCTTGAATGTACAAATCGTTTATGGGCACAACGGGTAAGTTGTTTTGAAAAGGCTCCCAAAGGAGTCCGTCATTAAATGAAATATAAAAACCCGTTTCAGTTCCAGCATAAAGTAAACCAGAAACTTTTGGATCTGCTCTTACTACTCTCACAAAATTATGCGCTCCTTCAATCCCCTCTGTAATAAGTTCCCAATGCGTACCATAATCTTCTGTTTTGTAGATATAAGGGGTCAAGTCCATAAACTTATAGCGCATCAAAACAGCATACGCTTTTGCTGGATTATGAGGGGAAACTTCTATGGAATTGAAAATTCCTTCTTTTGAGCCTTTTGGGGTTACGTTAGTCCATGTTACTCCCCCATCGCGGGTTATATGCAAAAGTCCGTCGTCGCTACCCGCCCATAAGACCTTTGGATCGTGAGTAGAGGCGACCAGGCTCATGAGGGTATTGTAATTTTCTCCCCCAGCGGCTTCATTCGTAAATGGAATTCCTCCAGCGACTTGCTGCTCTTTATTGTTTCGTGTTAGA
>Ga0209137_1004178_pt1 | contig 11629 bp, 13 predicted proteins | sample SaaInl5LU_22_DNA_FD_184642 | JGI IMG/M metagenome (GOLD analysis project Ga0209137, IMG submission 184642) | Marine microbial communities from expanding oxygen minimum zones in the Saanich Inlet - ESP_105LU_22_DNA (SPAdes) (version 2) | ecosystem: Environmental > Aquatic > Marine > Intertidal...
CTCTCTACCTCTCTACCTCTCTATCTCTCTAATTCTCTGTCCTTTTATCGGCGTTCGCCTCGCTGAATCTGAAAACAAAAAACATCCTCATCCGCATTTTTGTTACCTGTCGATTTTCGGGTCTCTTGCGATAGTAAATTATGCGCCGCCTCGCGACAGAAATGAGGAATGTCGATGAGAGCCATGGGGTCCGTCGCCATTAACTCAATAATATCGCCGGGAGATAATTCATCCAGAGCTTTTTGCGCGCGTAAAACCGGAAGGGGGCAAGAGAGTGCCGTGGCATCAATAATTTTCATAAGCGAACCTCGATATAAGTCTTCTAAGACTGACCCTTATCGACCAAATACTGGGCCATGCCCGAAAACAATTCAGCCACTTCGGGAACATGCTCCATTCCAAATTCGCGGTAAAGCGAAGCGCAATTAATCACGATCCGCTCCCGATCTCCCCAAGCTGTATAACCCTCAAGCACGATATCCTGAGCTGCCTCTTGGTAAGTCATGCCAGCCTCATAGCGCTTGCGGGCTTCATCGCGCAACGTCTCAAGATAGGTTTGCACAGCGCGCACACCTTCCTTGGTAGTTATAGGCCCATGGCCTGGCACAATGGTCTCTACATCCATATTGCAAATGCGCTCACAGGCGCGGATCCAATTTGCCACTGGCCCCTCCCACATAATTGGGTGGCCACCAATAAAAAGAATATCGCCTGTATACACAGTCTTATCTGCAGGCACGTAAGCCAATGTATCGCCCGGAGTATGCGCTGGCCCTACATGCAGTAAGTGCACTGTTTTATCTCCGACCTTAATATCGATGTCCTCATCGAACAGCGTGTCGGGCAATTTTTGGGTTACTGACTTGAAGTCGAACGGCCCGAAACAACTGGTGAGATATTTGCCAAGCTCACCCAAATCTGGTGCCGCATCTAAAAAGCCCTGCACCAAAGCCGGAGGCTCAGTTTGCATATGTTCAAAGGTCTGACGGTGCGCGTATATCGTGGCGTCGGGGCAACAACAATTACCGTTACAGTGGTCCCCATTATGATGCGTGTTTACCACCTTACTGACCTGCTTAGCCGCAGGTTCAGCATCGGCATATGCTTTCAACATATCTTGGGTCAAGGGAACATCAAACAATGTGTCTATGACCAGAGCCTCGCCACTATCCACGACCAATCCAGAATTTGACCAACCCCAGCCGCCATCAGGTTGCAGCCATGCATAAGCGCCGTTGCCAATTTGATGCAGACCCTTGGTGTACATAAATTTTGGGTGACCTAGCTCCATGATTGTGTCTCCTATAAATTGAACGTCTTGGCGATCGAACCAATATGGTATAATTAGAGCCAAAGAGGATAAAATATGCAAACCATTATATGCATGAAATGGGGCACGCGATATGGCGCCGAATATGTCAATCGTCTACTCCGTTCAATTGAACGAAACACAAAGCGCCCGACGAAGCTCGTGTGTTTTACGGACGATACGACAGGGGTCGATGAAAAAGTCGACTGCCAAGAGTTGCCGCCCATTGCTTTGCCGGCCGATTTAATCAACACGCCCTGGCGCAAAATATCTGTATGGCAATCACCGCTCAAGCCATTGACGGGGGATGTCCTATTTCTTGATCTTGATCTCGTAATTACTGGCGACCTCGATCGGTTTTTTGATTACAAGCCAGGTTCATATTGTGTGATTGAGAACTGGACACAGCTTGGCCGCAAAATAGGCAATACGAGTTGCTTTCGGTTTCCTGTAGGCAAGTATGTAGAGATATTTGATCGCTTGATACGTGATCCAGATGACGTGCTGACGAATTGGCGTATCGAACAACAATATATCAGTGACCTTATTCCAGAGCAAAATTTCTGGCCAGCCGAATGGTGTGTGAGTTTCAAACATAACCTTCTGCCTGCTTGGCCGGTACGCTTATGGAAGCCAGCGCCGTTTCCTAATAAGTCGAGCGTCGTCGCATTTACGGGCAAGCCCGATCCAGATGAGGCGATGATTGGCCAATGGCCAGTTAAACCCGGTCAGGCCTATAAAAAACTATATAAGCAACTAAAGCCAGTGAAATGGATTGCTGAAAACTGGAATTAGTCGTTTGCGAATAGCTAAGACCGATACCTTTCACAGAGATTAAAGGCAGATAGCTAAGCATCGACTTTTTAGTTTTTTATACTAATGTTAGCTAAATTTTTAACACCACAAATAAAGCGTATAATTTGGATCAAACAGGGAGAGAGACATGACGGTTTGCATGGTTGGTTGGGGACACACAAAATTTGGTAAACTTGAAGACCGCGGATTAGAGGAGCTTCTCGTTGAGGCAGCGCAAGAGGCGTTGAGCGACGCCGGTCTTGAGGCGACCGATATTGATGCCATTTATGTTGGAACATTTAATGCCGGAATGTCCGAGCAAGATTTTATTTCCTCCCTTGCCTTGCAAGTGAATGACCACTTTCGTTTCTTGCCGTCTACTCGCGTAGAGAATGCTTGCGGAACAGGTTCTGCGGCAATCTTTCAAGCCGCGAATATGATTGAAGCGGGGCGTGCTCGTCGTGTCTTAGCTATTGGCGTTGAGAAAATGACACACTTATCTAGTGCCGATGTTGGTGCCTGTTTATCGCGCGCCAGCTATATGCCAGAAGAAGGAAGTCAGGGGCTTACGTTCCCGGGAATTTTTGGTGTGATCGCTGGCAAGTATTTCCAGCAATATGGAGATGCAAGTGATGCACTCGCGACGATCGCCGCGAAGAACCATAAAAATGGCAGCGTAAACCCATTGGCCCATATGCAAAAAGATTTCGGTTATGACTTTTGTCGGGCCGAGTCAGATAAGAACCCAATTGTTGCAGGGCCTCTGAAGCGGACAGATTGTTCGATGATTTCAGATGGTGCTGCCGCCGTTGTTTTAACGGATATGGATACTGCGCAAGATCACGAAAAGGCGATTGCCATTAAGGCGCGCGCGCAAGTGAATGATTTCTTGCCGATGGGAAAACGCGACGTAATCGCGTTTGAAGGTCCAGCAAATGCTTGGAAACAAGGATTGGAAGCAGCCGGTATGAGCTTGGATGATCTAGATTTAGTTGAGACGCATGATTGCTTTACGATTGCTGAATTGATCCAGTATGAAGCCATGGGACTTACCAAGCCCGGCGAAGGTGAAACGGCTCTCAAAGAGGGTTGGGTTTTTAAAGATGGTAAATTGCCCGTCAACGCGTCGGGTGGATTAAAAGCCAAGGGGCACCCGGTTGGTGCAACGGGTGTTTCCATGCATGTAATGTCCGCGCGTCAGCTAATGGATGACGCTGGAGAGATGCAAATTAAAGACGCGAAAACCGCAGGTGTTTTCAATATGGGCGGAGCCGCGGTCGCTAATTACATCTCTATCCTTGAGCGCTTGAAGTAGACAAGAACGAGTTTGCGGGCTCGTTCTGGCTAGGGTTCAAAAATGCAGTAAAGCTAAAACGAATTAAAAAGGGCGGTCCATTAAGGCCGCCCTTTTCTATATTAGAGTATTATATCTGAAACTTATTATTCAAAGCGATGGGCCATATTTGACTGGGCCTGAGTTTAACCAGTTACTATTTTTGTTCCGCTAAATACGCGATCACATTGACGCGGTCTTTTTCTTTGCGCAATCCAGCAAACCCCATGCGCGTGCCCTTAACGGCTTTGCGCGGGCTAAGTAAATAGGCGTCAAGAGCTTCAGCACTCCAAATGCCTTGCGTTTCGGCATAGGCGATCATTCCTTTAGAATATTTGTAGCCTTCTATAGAGGCAATCTCTCGGCCAACAATTCCATTGAGCTGAGGGCCCACTAGGTTCTTAGCCTTATCGCCGACCATGTGGCAGGAAACACATTTCTTAAATACTTTCGCACCTTTTTCGATATCGGCTGCAGAGGCGGCGGTCACAGGAGACACCAACGCTAGAGCCGCCATTGCCACTAAAGATAATAGCAATTTAGATTTTGGAGCCGATATGGCTGGGAGGGATCGGATCATAATAAAACTCCTTGTTTATTTAAAAGCAGTTTAGAGCCTTGCGGGTCAATTTTACATTGGGCGTTTTGACGCTATTAACCGATTTATGTTTTTAATCTTTCTCGGTGGATCGTTTCGAGATTAACGTACCGAATAATAATTGTCTATGGAACCAACCAAGTGTGCGTGGCGCTATCGCTCGAATAATCAAACCGCGCCCGTCGATGCCCCTTCGCGACCAAATATAACCATTCGAGTGTCTCTACCGTTGCAATTACGGGTTGGAAATGATCCCAACCATCTTGCGTGGCGGACGGATCAAACTGCGCCTCATCCGGTACCTGTATATGCTGACCGGGTGGCAGTGTGACTTGATAGCACTCTCGGCTCATGGCCTGTGTTCGGTCCCAGGCCTGTGTTGTGGTCTCCGTGTTGGCCAAAGTTAGTTTTACTTGCAACCGAATTTGAATTTTCTTATCGCGATCGTAAAGATGTATCGCCCCGCGCGGGTTGGTCTCAATCTCTCTAATTTTTGTTGAGCGCGTATCCGTATGAAATCTCAGTTGGCGCGCGTCCGCATCGCATGCTCGCAAAACAATGGTTCGTAAATTAGGCGCCCCATTAAGATCTATGGTCGCGACAGTTGGCGTGTGAAAGTCGGCGCGCCGATCTTTAACGCCGTCGACAATCATTTTCCATGCATAGGCCTCGCTGGCTATTAAATCGTCATAGCAAGGCAAAACAGGAATTGGCGGTCTTTTTGTCATGTTTGATATATAGAGGAATTTTCTATTTCGACCACCCAAAATTATGGGAGCTACAAGATGCGACTAGCCGTGCATGATAATACGGTGAGATAACCGATAAGCCATATAAATCAATCGTCTACATTGCCTTTCGTGAGATTATCACTCGGGAAATTGAATATATTATCTCTGGTTATTTTTGGGACTTTATCACTCTCGTGTTCAAAAATGTGCAACTCGCCGTCTTCACTGTGATAAATGGAGGCTACCAGAACACCTTTTGCATCTGTTCTGGAAACTATCCCAGAAAATATAGCTTTCGATATTTCTCTTAGTAACCAAATCAGGACGAGTACGGTTATAGTAATGCATATGGCTATGGCCACCTGTACTTCATCGGACATCATTTGATATCCGTCTAAAAATGCAGTTATAGGGCTAGTTTCATTCATTTAGGACCCTGATATTGTTTTAAGAGCTTTAATAATACGATCCTATTATTGTTTTAAGAGCATTAATAAAAAAATAATGACGCAGAAAATAGGGGCGAGGGAAAGGGGTCCACGGCTTTATATAACGCCACACATAACGGCTGCGTCGCATAATATAACTCCACATATAACGGCTGCGTCGCACGAACTATCCATGACCTTGTCGCCAAACAAAGCTACTTCGTTAACGTAGGTAACAGATTTCTTAAAATTCTAGATCGGGGTGTTTGTAAGCCATGATCAATAATAGCCGCGAGATTTTTAGCCACTGGCCTATTTTATAAAACCGCCACCCCGACCTCAAAAGGGAGCGACGGATTTCTTCATGAAATGCTCTGGGAGTGTTTTTGTCATTAAGAGACGTTTATAAACACAGGTTAGAGATTACATTGACCATTGGGTTACAAAGCCCAAATATCGAATAAGAAGATATCACCGCTACCTTGCATTATCTGTCGGCGACAGCAAGCTTGTTAAAAACAAAAACTGTTTATCGGTGGAGGGGAGATGAGCTTTTGTTGCTCTCTTTTGCGCTTCAAAATGGTGATCCCGGGTAGATTCGAACTACCGACCCCCAGATTAGGAATCTGGTGCTCTATCCGACTGAGCTACGGGACCTATTTTGATTGTCGTTTCTCGTTATTTCGGTTTTAAACTGACGTCTTGATAACACGTAAAATAATACTCGAATCGCAACGCCCAGGTAAAGTCATGTGTCTCTGGAGAACTTAACCAATCTATGTTATAAGTTAAAAAAAATTGATAGCAATTGAGTAATAAAATGAAAAAATCAACTTACTGGCTCACCAACCAATTCCATCAGCAACTTCGTTCTGGCGCCGCTTTAGTCAGCGTGTTGTTTTTGCTCTCGGCCTGTGGTCCGCAGGTTACATTGATGAGCGAAGCACAAGAAGCGAAGATTGGTGCGCAGCAGCATGACAAAATAGTGGAGAGCTCGGGTGGGGTTTATGATAATCCCAAGCTAAACGCCTATGTCCAAAATATTATGCGCCGTGTTGCCGCCGCCTCCGATCGGCCAGATATACCGTTTCAAATTACAATTTTAGATACACCTATGATCAATGCTTTCGCTTTGCCGGGTGGTTATACTTATGTGACGCGAGGGTTGCTGGGGTTAGCCAATAGTGAAGCCGAAGTTGCGTCGGTTATCGGGCATGAAATTGGTCACGTCACGGCGCGCCATTCAGCTCAACGGCAAACCGCGGCGGTTGGAACAGGCTTGGCGGCCTCCGTACTTGGCGCGGTTATAGGCCAGAAAATTGGTGGCAGCCAGAAGCTCGTTGGCAATCTTTTAAATGTTGGGGGAAAGGCTGTTTTGGCTGGCTACAGTCGCGGTCAGGAATATGAAGCCGATGACATTGGTGTAAAAACCAGTGCTATGGCAGGTTATAAACCAGCAGCAGCGGCAGATTTTTTGGCTAGCTTGAGCCGCGAGAGCCGTTTTCAAGCTAATCTTAAAGACCGCGATCGTCCGGCCGGTTCTGATTGGTTCGCGACGCACCCAAATACCGAAGAGCGGGTGGCTCGGGCGCGGGGACTAGCGGCTAATTTTGCTGGCTTATCGAAAACTGTAAAGCAGGGGCGGGCAACGCATTTTGCGGCCATTGATCAGATTACATATGGCTATAGTGCAGATAATGGCTTTGTTCGTGGACAGTCTTTCACGCATCCTAAATTAAAAGTGAAGTTTACAGTTCCCAAAGGCTATGAGTTGACCAATGGCGCCGGAGCGGTTGTTGCGCAAGCATCTAACGGGTCAAAAATTAGTTTTGATATGGCTAAGATGAAGACTGCGTCACCTCGTGAGTTTGTGCAAACCGCATGGCTAAAGAATGACCCTGCGGCTAGTTACAAGGATGCGACAGTAGCTGGCCGACCTGCGAGTATTGCGACCGTTCAGAAAAACGGTGCGTATTATTATTTTGCAGCGATACAAAAAGCAGCGTCAGCTAAAGCTGCGAAATCTGACCTGTCTGCTTATCGCTTCATGATGCAAAGCAGGGGCGACGGGTCGAAAGCGTTTATGAGTGTGCTTAACTCATTTAAGTTTTTGACGAATGCGCAGGCAAATAAAACCAAGCCCAGTCGAATTAAAATTGTCACCGTACAGAAAAAAGATAGTTTGAAGTCTCTCGCTAATCTTATGGCCGTGAGTGGCCAGAAGGTTGAGCGCTTCCGCATTCTCAACGCACTGCCCGTCGGTGTGCCGCTTAAGCCCGGCCAACGAGTAAAGCTTATACGTTAAATAAATAACGCATAAGCTCGGCTTGTTTTTGACGTGACGTGTTTGGGAGGGATGTGAAGTTGCTAGGCGGAGAGACCTGACTGATATTCCTGTTTAAGGAACGCGCCCTCTTCCCGCGAAACCAGCATGTGTCTTAGTTTTTTAAGGGCTTCATGCTCGACCTGTCTTACGCGCTCTTTCGATAAGCTTAGCTCCTTACCTAAATCTTCCAAAGTCCGGCTGGTTTCGTTCATCTGCCTCGCTTGCAAAATAATCCTTTCGCGTGCTGAAAGTTGGCCGAGTAGATCTTGCAATAAGATTTGGTTTTTTTGGCGGTCTAAACGGCTGGCTACAGCCTCGTCGGGAAGCGAACGATCGCAAACCAGTAAGTCTTGCCACTCTGTTGTCTGACCGTCTTCGCCATTACCAATTTGAGCGTTTAAGGAGCTATCGCCTCCAGATAGACGGCCTTCCATTTGAATGACGTCCTCGGCTCGTACACCTAATTCACGGGCAACATAATCACGTGTTGATTGCTTCATGTGGGGTCCATTGTCGCGAATTTTTGCACGCAGGCGGCGCAAGTTGAAAAACAAAGACTTTTGCGCGGCTGTCGTTCCGGTTCTAACGATTGACCAATTGCGCAGAATAAAGTCCTGCATGGAGGCCCGGATCCACCAACCGGCATAGGTTGAAAAACGAACGCCGCGATCTGGGTCAAACCGCTCCGCAGCTTGCATCAAGCCAATGTTACCTTCTTGCACTAAGTCAGCAACGCTAAGGCCGTAGTTCTTTAACTTTGATGCCATGGCTATGACCAAGCGAAGATGCGACTGTGTCAGCTCGTGCAACGCTGCTTCATCACGGTTGGACGCCCAACGTTTAGCAAGATCATGCTCGTGTTCCGATTCCAACATCGGAAACTTCATCGCTTTCTTTATAAATTTTCTATTCGCGGTTTGAACTTCGCCAGTATCAAGATATGCCATGTATGTATCTCCTTTAAAGACAAATTACGCGGCGAACTCAAGTTTGGTTCACATTTATTAAAAATATTCAGCTAAAATTAACCAATAATCATAAACGGTCAGAAAAGCTCAGCGACCGAGGCTTAACTAGCCATCTATATTGATGACTTTTGGCGCTCCGCCAGTTGTTTTGGCTAAAATAGCTTCAAGCTCTAAAATTGCCTCGTCATCGGAAAGTTTTCGAATGGTTGCGTATTCGCGAGCCATACGATCGAGGGCAGCTTCATAAAGTTGACGCTCTGAATAGCTTTGCTCAGGTTGGTTCTCATTGCGGAAAAGGTCGCGAACGACTTCTGCGATGGCAACCATGTCACCCGAATTGATTTTCGCTTCATATTCCTGCGCCCTGCGGCTCCACATTGTACGCTTAACCCGCGCCCGACCGCGAAGTGTTTTGAGGGCGGCATCCAGCATATCTTTATCAGCTAACTTGCGCATTCCAATGGATTTAGCTTTGGCTAGCGGGACGCGAAGCGTCATTTTCTCTTTCTCGAAATATACAACAAATAATTCCAACGATATGCCAGCGACTTCGCTTTGACTAATTTCGGTTATTTGGCCAACGCCATGTGCCGGATAAACTACATGTTCGTTCACTCGGAACCCCTGAGCGGCCTTCTTCTCGACAACAGGTGCTTTCTCGACAGCTTTTTTGCTCACGGCAGCCTTTTTCTCGGCAGGTGCTTTTTTAGGTGATGCTTTGGCCGCTTTACTTGATGCTGCTTTAGCTGCTGCTTTCGGCGCTGCCTTTGCTGCTGTTTTAGTTGCAGCAGGTTTCTTCACAGCTATCTGTTTCGAGGCCACTTTAGGTTTAGGTGAAGGCATTTTTTTCGCGTCCTCTGATTTCTTCGATTTCGAAGTTGTTTTACTAGCCGTCTTACTTACAGCCGCTTTGGCTGTTTTAGTCGCTTTTTTAGTCGCTTTTGTAGTCGCTGCTTTAGTCGCTGTTTTAGCAGGTGATTTAGTGGGTGATTTAGTAGCTGAGGTTTTTCCAGCCTTCGCCCCTGTCTTTGCGGTTGCTTTGGTTGTTTTACTGCTCTTGGCCGCTGTCTTTGAAGTTTTTGCCATCACTTCGCCCCTTTTCTAAGTGCCTTAACTTTCCAACCTACGCGACGATCTGTTTTTCGATGCGTTGATATGAAAAGGCACATTATGTCTGGTTTCTTGGATTATGGATGACCTGTACCAGTTATTCACCGACATAGTCAGGTTCACGCCACGCTCCAACAGAAGGCAGTGCATAACATAAATTAGAGCTAACTTCAACGAACCAGGAAGCCGCAGCTAGTTATGGGATGAGATGTCTTAAGTTTAAGTAAAAACTGGAGTTTAATCGCCTTCGCCTGGCGCTTCACTGAAATGAGTATCCAATTTGTCTTTCACGCCAACAAAATCATCTGCATCAGCGGGTGCATCTTTTTTCAACGTGATATTGGGCCATAATTCAGCGTATTTGGCGTTTAACTCGATCCAACTCTCGAGACCGCTCTCCGTGTCTGGCTTAATGGCGTCAGCAGGGCACTCAGGCTCGCACACGCCGCAGTCAATGCACTCATCGGGGTGGATGACGAGCATATTTTCGCCTTCGTAGAAGCAGTCAACCGGACAAACTTCGACGCAATCAGTAAATTTGCACTTAATACAGGAGTCGACGACAACAAATGTCATTTTTTACCCTTCTCACTTTCAAAATCTTAATTCAGTAGTCGGTATTACAATCAGTTCAGTCAGCTTGGGCATTTTGCCTAGCCATAGCACTGTCCTTATCGGACACATGTATAAGCCCTGCCACGCGGCGGAGCAAGTTCGCTTCGTAGTCTGTAACGATATCATCTGCAAGCACCACGCGCCACAGAAGTTCAATTAGCTGTATTTTATGGTCCGGTTCAAAATGCTCATTAATTTGTTTGGTCCATTTAAATAAATCGTTGGCTTCTTCTGCCGCTGTTGAGGCTAAGTCGAGGAGGGTTTGAGCCTCCTCGCTCGATAGACCAAAACTTGGGCCAGTGATGCGCTTTAAAACGGCCGTTTCAGTTTCATCAACGTGACCATCTAACTGTGCGGCATGGACCAATAATACAGCTGCTGCAAGATGCGCTGCGTCCACCTCCACATTGGCTGGCTTGGCGTCAGAATTCGACAGGGAAGTAAAAAGTGACTTAAAACGATTTATCATAAAAGTGTCCTAGCGTAGGAGGTTGGGTCATGGCAAGTCAGCTCCCAAATTCTTTTTGAATTGGTCGATTTGCCGGCGGTCTCGTTTGCTGGGGCGGCCTTCCCCTATTTTTCGTTGGCCATTGCCACGGCGCGTGGATAGATTTTCGACAGGTGCGATCTCCTCGTATAATAATTGGGCTTCGCTGGCAGGGCCCCGGCGTTCACTGAGCTTTAATACTCGGATCGAATATAAACGCTCATGCGCGAGGAAAGCCAATTCATACCCCACACGGATTTGGACGCTGGCCTTGTCTTGCTTCTCGCCGTTCAATCTTACCTTGCCACCTGTTAGCAAGGTCTGGGCAAGCGATCGCGTCTTAACGAACCGTGCATGCCATAGCCATTTGTCGAGCCGCATTTTTTCTTCGGTCATATTCGTACTGCCTTACTCAGTAGAGTCTGGATTAACACGCGTCGTTATATTTTCTTGGCTCGCATCGGAAATAGGAGCTGAAGTTTCATTTGTAGTCTGGCTGGAAGCGAGCCCTTGGGTCGGTTCGGATGGCTTTGATTTTTTCGGCTTCGGGCGCTTCTTTTTTGGATTAGCCGGCTTGGTTTGTAAACCAGCTAAAGCCGCAAAAGGTGAGTTGGCTATATCGACTTTATTGAAGCCGCGTTGGTCCGTGCCTGCGCCGCGACGATCGCTCGATCCGCTGGAGCGATTATTGGTGTTTGATTTCTGGGCAGATGATTTGTCTGCACCAAGGTTTTTATTTCCTGACGCGGGTCTATTGGCTCGCGATGTATTTTTGTTGCGATTGTTTTGGCGGGCGCCTCGGTTTGCACGACCTAAACTGCGTTTCCAAATAAGTGCTCGAATTGGATTTGGTGCATCCTCTTTTTTCGTCTCTAGTTTTACGGCCTCCGATGGTTTTACCGCCTCCGATGGTTTTACCGCCTCCGATG
>Ga0209137_1004179_pt1 | contig 11628 bp, 12 predicted proteins | sample SaaInl5LU_22_DNA_FD_184642 | JGI IMG/M metagenome (GOLD analysis project Ga0209137, IMG submission 184642) | Marine microbial communities from expanding oxygen minimum zones in the Saanich Inlet - ESP_105LU_22_DNA (SPAdes) (version 2) | ecosystem: Environmental > Aquatic > Marine > Intertidal...
CGAAACCACACACCGCGAACTCCAGACGACTTCGACCCGTTTTATTTACTTGCCCATACCAAACAAAGAAACCCTTTACAGCCGTTACCATCCCAACGCCATGAATGACCGAGCCTACCAACAACTCCTCCGAACAGCACAAAATCTAAACATCGAAGTCGTCAATACCCTCCAACTCTTGCAAACCGTTGATGGCGAGGCTCTAACCTACCATCTCGACGACAGCCACTGGAATGCCGAAGGCGTCCACAGAGTCGCACAAGCCCTGCAACTCCTCATCCAGAACGACGCTCCGATTCCGCCTTTAAAGTGATAAAATCCCGCCCTAGTACCAGTGCGATAGAAAGTATGGCCACGCCGCTTGAAAAGGATCGAAGTAACGCTACCAGCGCCAACACAATGATGGTATTCACCCAACCGAGCCGCACCAAGAATAAATAGACCGCCAATAGAAAGAGCTGAGCTCCGTAGTACCAGAGACTGGTTTCCCAACCACGTCCGACTAGATTTTCGGCGACCGTGTTTTCACCTCCTTCGTTGCCCAGGTTCACAAGCAGAAGACTGGCCAGGATGTAGCCAATGCTGAGCAATAAAGTCCGACGCGTCAAATACACCCTTGCACCCTAAACCCTTTAACCCTTAGACCTCTTTCACAAAAAGCTCCTGCTTAAACCGAACCCTGGGCCCGTACACCCCTTCTGGAGCGCGCTTGCCGCAGGAGATCACCATGCAGATTTCGGCACCGCTGGGAAGGTCTAGTAATTGCTTCACACGCTTGCCGTCCATGCCTTCCATGGGGCAGGTGTCAAAACCATTCGCCGTCATCGCCAACATAAAATTCTCACAGGCCAGAGCCGTAGACTTGTGCGCCCAGGTCGACATGCCATGCAGGCTGAATGGACCCCGGGGAATGGGACCCGACAAGCCCTTGAACCAAACGTACAGCTGCTTGAACGGCCCAAAAATCCCAAACGGCCCCATGTTATAGGCCAAGGGAATAATCTTGCTGTAGTATTGGTAGGGACCCTTGAGGCGCTCCTTGCGGGAATCGTCAAACTTGGCCAACATCAAGGCATTCGTTTCGCGCCAACGGTCCGGTCGCGCGACAGCTACAACGAGCTCCTGCGCGGTTTTCGCAGCGGGCTGGCTCAAACAGTATTCAACCAGTTTCGCCTTTTTTTCATCGGAACGCACCCAGAAAAACTCCCAAGTCTGCAGGTTGGAAGAATTCGGGGCGAGCAAGGCCAAACGCAAGCATTCGCGCATGACTTCTTCGGGAATCGGCGTGGCATCGTACACACGAACGGCGCGTCGGCCTTCGACTACGTTTTTAAATGCTTCTGCGTCCATCTTCGCAGCAGCCTCTGTATACCCGTGTTTGGGCGCTTCATTAAAAATCTCGACGTCTGACATCCCCTACTATTTTTTTACAAAACAAGACACACGCCTACTGGTTCACCAAGTAGCGGAAATAGTCTTTTAGCTCCTTGGCGGGAATATTCTTGGCCAATATTTTATTTGAACTATCTAGGATGTACACTTGAGGCGTTGAAGGAATGTCATACTTCAATCTAAAATCTTCTTGGGTGACCTCGTGGTGATAATAAAAGTAGGAAGGATTGTATTCACGGGAGGCGATTAACTCACGAAGGAACTCATTAGTAGTCTCAACAGTAACTAAAATTGGGACCAACCCATTGTCCTTAAAGTCATCAATAACTTCCATGTAGAAAGGCATGGCCTCTTTACAATGTCCACAATCTGAATCAAAGAACACTAGAAGCTTGTATATCCCAAAGACTTGATTTAGACTAGACAGACTACCCGATTTGAAATTCTTGATCGGGAAACTCTTTGCTTTACCTCCAACCGGATTTAATCGAATCTTATCGGCTTTTTCCTGCAACTTCAGGTAAACAGAGTCTTCAACCCAATCAAAATCAGACTTAGGAAATCCTTTGACGATACTTGCAAATACATTCTCATGTCCGACGATTTTAGAAGTTTCAAACTTGTTAGTCAAGACAGAAAAATAGAAAGGACGGACATCTACATCTCGAACGTAACGCATCTGGGTTTCAACACAGGAAAAAATGGAGTCATAGTGTTGAGAAATCATCCGATCATAGAAATTGTTGAGATATTGTCGCACGAATGGCGAATTTTTGAGAAAAACATAGTGGCTGTCTGTCAAATCCCAGTATTGTGTGGCGACATGCTTGTGGGTTTTACCATCAAACACAAAAATTTGCGGGAACACGACTCTCAGGAGTTCGACAGCCTCAGGATATCTTGATTTCCAGTCTTCTCCAAGTTCTTGGCCTTGTTCTACATGATTACGGATAAATCTATAAAATTGAGCATTCAAAGAATCCAGATAAACAGGGGCACCTTCAATGTACTCTATGGCTATATTTTGGTTAAATACAACGAAATCAAAGAGGCTTAAAGTGTCTCGTACCAAAGTGTAAAGACCGTTTTGCAACTCAGTTGTGGACCCACTCAAAGTATCCCGAACGTATAATTTATCCTCTACTCGAGCCGCTACAATATCACCTTTACTGATGTTTCCTTGGAAATTGGCCACATTTTGTCCAACGCTTTGAAGGCTTAAAGCAAATAAACCTATCAAAGCAAACCATTTTGAATACCGAGTGTCCTTCATCCTACTCATTTTCCTTTACATCATTCGTTGATTCTGCGATAAATCCTCGAGTCCGCATCAAATCGGGTATGTAGTGGGTGACCATTTGGTAACCACTTTGGGTAGGAATTTGAATGTATTGAATTCCGAAGTCCAATATGATTTCAAGTTTGCGCTTATCACGGATCAAGTATCCGAAATCATCCCAAGCAATCTTCCGGGTGATTAAAAGCATTTGGGGCTCCACCTTTAAGACATACATGAAGAGTTGACTGAATTCGACCCAATTAGGATTATAAACTAGTCTACGAGTATATTTAAACCGACTGTCAATTTTAGCACTTTTGTAGTCAGCCTCATCCATTGAGTTCAATAAACGCTTCAAGTATCGCAGACGCCTCGCAGATTTCATGAGACAATTATACATCAATCGTTCGGCATGCAGTGCGGTTCTGGGATTACTTTTAAGCTCATTCCTGTTCAATTCGTGTCAAAAAGACTATGTGGACGTAGGTGTAGACTTCCGGCCGAACGTGAAGCTCACGGTTCCCCTGCTTAACCAAGATTTGAACCTGAGTGATTTTGGGCTCGACACCATTGCATACGAGACCATTCAGGCGATTTCCATTCCTCTTAGCGCATCCTCTGGTATAAAGGTTCCATTCAATGTCTTCAATCGTTCGATGCCAAATGCGTTTCAAGTGAGTTCCAATGCACTCGTTGAAGTCTGGGGGGAGGTCAGCAGAGTCCACCTCGTAAGCGTCGACTCCATGGTTTCCTTTATACAGAACTCGAGCCTGTCCCAAGCATTTAATCAGGCTATTGCCGCTGGAAGCACACCGCCTTCGATTTCTCAAACTGTTTTTAAACCTGAACAAATTAAACTTGGACAAATTGGCCAATCGTATGCGAGCAACACTCCTTTGAACGCACACCTTTCTCTAGAGAATCTCCAAAATGCAACACTAGAGTGTCGATTTCAAGTTGTAACACCCACAGATTCAGTTGTTAGCTCAGTCTATACTTTACCAGCAGGCAGCTCGCAAAATACGATCCTTCAACTTCCAGCAATGGGTGATTTTCCACTAGAAGTTACGCTGCGGTCTTTTAGTTATAGCCCGCTCGGCCCATTAGATGCATCCACTCCACTATTTGAATTAGAGCTTGATTTACACCAAGAGTTTACAGAGTTTGATGCCACATTAGATTCTGCCGTGTGGACCAATTCAACGGTCCAACTATTCTATCTGGATAGTTTAAGTGTCATTGCACCGAGGTCAGAAATTCAACTCAAACCAAATACGAGCTTCTTCTTTAATCTATCCAGCAACCTAGGGACTCCTTTGAGAAGAACGATTCGAAACAACGGTCAAGTATTAGCTGATTTGTCAGCAATTCCAGGCCAATCAAGTCAGTATTCGGTTGGAGGTAAAACCATTTTTGGAAACCGTGATACATTTGAATTTCAGAGTACGTATTACTCCTTGAATTCGTCCATTCCGACATCCATCGCTACACGACAGATAACCACCACAGACGTTCATGCTTTTACAAAGCCGACCTATTCTCGCGTTGACCTGAACTTCAATCTGCCACTAACTGCGCGGCAAAGCACCACCTCAAGCCTTTCGGTGCCTTTCATTGATACAGCGGAGTTTTTTGACCCAATCCTCAGTGTAGACATTGAAAGTGATTCCCCTTATGAGGTTGAATTTCAGATTAATGGTGAAAACTACCCGAATGGGACCTTCCAAACTGACAGTTTGTCCAAAACACTGGTGCTCAACTCCAATGGTGCGTATCACGAATTTTTTACGTTTGATTCGAGCAATAGCCAACTAAGTTCCTTGAGTGCGATACCCATGGACTCACTCGCCTTAGTCCCAAAAATAAAGTTGGTGAGCAATGGGGACCAATACACAGTATCGGACAACAGCCATATTACGCTTCGACCTGAGCTCCTCCTTCCTATTCAGGGAAAATTGAGCGGTTTTGTATTTGCTGATACCGTAGGCTTAAATCTAGACACCACGTTAATCCACTATGCTCTAACAGATACCATACGTCTAGATTTTGCAAGTCGAAATCCAGCCACTCTTGGCATTAGGCTGAGAATTCAATTGTTAGACTCAACCAATACCGTAATTGACGACCAAGCATTACCTCTTATCGAACCGTCCCCCTATTCGGCCAACCTTTCGAATGGCCTTTCGTACGTGGAAAGTAAATCGAGCTTCTACATTCGGAAAGCAGCAATTAAAAGAGCTCAAGGACTCGTTTACATTCTGGAAATTGGGGGTGACTCTGACAATCGAATTCGTCTTCCTGCATTTGGGGAAATTCGTCTTGAAGCCAACCTTGTGCTGCCATGAGGAAAATATTGATTATTGCTCTGTGTATCATTTTGCCCAATACACTTTTGGCGCAAGGTGGGTATGACTATCCCGGCAATTATGCATTTAAGTCCTTCATGGATGGTCAGAAAGCCTACAACTACAGTGGACTTGACTTTTTACTTGGAAGAAATATTTCACCAAAAACGGACAGAAATTTCACCTTCCTGAAAAATTCAATTACGAATTGGAGTTACGTACGTCTTTCAAAAAAAACCAGTCTTTACACGCAGGTTCAGCGTTCGGATGAGGTGTACATCAAAGATCTTGGACTGACGAATGGATTGCTAAACTCCTTGGGCCAAGGCTTCGATTGGAATCCAGACACATTAGTTGACTTAACAGGCGGGAAACTCGGAATCGTAGGCTATCAGGACATCGGGAGTTGGATGGAATGGAAGGGTGATTCGAAATCGTATTTCTTCGGAATACGCATTCGCGACTATTCGAATATATACGCCGTTTCACTTGACACGGGTTGCGTTGCAAACAGGTATACCTCAGGATTAAACACAGGCTCAGAGTACGTAACCTACGCTAAGGCAAATCAAATCTACTTAACGAGTAATACGGCAAACTTCGATTTACTCCAATCCGATCCCATGTCGCTCGTATCGGAAGTCTTACTTCCAAGTAACTTCTTGGTGTTGATAGACTACACAGAAAAACACGTAATTAACGAGCACCACGAGATCGAAGCTAGTTTAATCGGCATCCCTCTCTTTAGTCAACTCTCGGGCTTGTTGAATCGAAAAGTTGAATTCGATTGGAAATTCTCCGGGATTAATCTCAGCAACCTGGATTCCATCTTACCCGTAGCTTTGATAGAGCGTGACACCAGCATAGGGAATGTTTCAGCACAATTGAATTCATCAGCCAATTTATTCAAACCTTCCCAAGAAATACACTTCAGTTGGACGTACACGCTCATCCCGGCACTTCGATGTGCAGCCAAATACTCCTACTACTCAAATCACCTTTTCAACAACTCAAATTTGGCGCTGGGTGTTTATCAAAATCACGGCAAGAATCTCCAAATTATGACCCGGATGAATTTTTCTAGCCAGTTCGGCAATTGGAATGAAATAGGCGTTCTTTACAAGCCAATGCCCGGAATCACGCTATTCGGAAATGTGTCAGGAAGTGATATTGTACGTTACCGTGAAACTATTCAGGTCAAAAAGAATTTTAAAATTTTACATTTGAGTTTCGGTTTGTTCGCAAACCTTTAATTCTTACACCAAACAAAGAATGCGCCCACGTAAGCTCTTACCCACTTTAATTCTCATTTTCTTTTGGATGCCATTTGCGTTTGGCCAAAGGGCAACCTTGGACACTATTGAAAGAAATACGGAGTCGCCAAGCCTTTTGGAGCTAATCAAAGGTGGACAGCGATCAAGCTCCACAAAGCAAAAAGATGATGAGGAGGAAAAGGAGTATGTCTACAACATTAAAAATCTCAACGGTGAGAAATTACTTGTCTCTCAAGAACTTGCCCGATACATCGATAAAAATGATTTTAGTGTTGATGTTCGACTCGAGGAGGTTTTCATTCGAAGAAAAGTCAAGCGAAATGAGAACATAGATGGTTTGCCCGGTGTGCTTCAACGTGTAAGCAGAGAAAAGAGTATTGACCAACTCATCGACAGCCGCACTCAGGTATTTATCACCTTGAACAAGGTTAAGGTTGATGAAAATACGGCTTTCTTTAAAAGACTGGTTGCGAACAACCTAAGTTTAAATCCATCTACTGATTTTATACAAATTGACTATATAAACTTTCCGGAATTCAAATCTGGTGAACTAGGGGAAGATCCAAATTCTTCTGCTCAAAACCTCGTCCCAACAAGTGAGTATGTTCAAGAAGATCCAATCATTGATGAATATTTAACGAATAATGAAGACAATGAAATCGACACACCAGTTGATACGGATGAATCCAACTTATTTGTTGATTATCTGTGGTATTGGATTGGAGCTCTAGTACTAATTATTGGCATTGCTTCAGCCCTTCTAGTAAGGAGAAAAAGAAGGAGAGCACGCTTGGCAGCAGAGGCAGACGAGGAAAACGGCACAATGGAAGAGCTTGAAAAGTCATTATCAAACAATAAGTTGAAGAAAATTGCTTCTGAGGCGTTTGATACAAGCTCACCGAATTTAAAGAGATCGGAGTTTAAGAAGTTGCTGATAGAAACTCCTGAGTCTGTTGGAACATTTATGAACGCAATGATTGAACACGAAGAAATTGAAGGGTTAATTTTCTTTGCTTCGCTTGCACGGCCATACCCAGACCTTGTGGCACTTCTGAAACCATATATGGAATACGCCTCTTATCTGACCATGCTCAATCAAATTGACACTCCTGAGGAGGAAAAACTTGATCCAGAGAGCATGGACAAATTTCTACTCACATTTAATAGTACCGTTCGAGCGTTGTCCAATGAAAAATTGGCTTTTAAAGATGAAAAGCAGAATGTTTTCGGCTTTTTAAATCAGCTATCCAACTATCAGATTGTTCAATTAATTCGCGGTGATCGACCGGAACTCTCATCCGTTCTTTTCTCTCAAATGGATCAAAAGCGCCGAATGGCTCTCCTTGAATTGATTGAGGATAATGACAAATCAGAGATCCTAATGAAAGTTGTAGAACTACAACGTCTTCCTCTTTCGGTCATAAAAGAAATTGGCGTACGATATGCGCGAAAGGCCCAAGAACTCGTAGGTTTAGAAAATATAGACATTGATGGGCATAAAGCTTTGATTGAAACCTTGGATGAGTACGATGCATCGAAACAGAAAAAGTTAATTGATGACATCATGGCATCAGATTTAGACCGAGGCCAACTTATCGAACAAAGATTCATTGGCTTCTACAACCTTCATAAGATTGACAAAGAAATTTTGCGAAATGCACTATCAATTTTCGAAACGGATATTCTAATCAATGCATGTTTTGGTTTAGATAAGAAGCCGCTGGATGCCATCCTAGAATCTCGCCCCCCTCGTGAGCGCGACATGATTGAATCAGAAATTAGCAGTGGCAATCGTATCTCAAGTGACATTGTTCGTAAAGCGCGAAAAGCCATACTAGATGAAGTTCGGAAGTACATTTAGTAGATTACGTGAAAAGCTCACAGCTGTTGCCTGTGTTTTGCTTCTCAGTTTATACAGTTTTGGGCAAAGCCCTCGGCCAGTATCACTTAGTTTGGTTAGCCGTTTTGAGCAAAGCCTTGTTGAGGATTTGAATTCTCGCATTCAAGGGGTTCAGACAATTCAAATTGAATCAATTACTGCAAATCCTGGGGTGAATTCCAGGAGTGAAGATTTCTTGATGGTAGCTAATGCGATAAAAGCTGCGTGTTCAAAATCCGTACATACCTATGTTCTCGGGCAATCCGAAGGACCAACTTCAAAAACACTCCTTTTGAAGGCTGAAATTTTAGCGAGTAAAGGAAACGATATTGTTGCATTCATACTTGTAAAAGATAGAACGGGACTTGTCCTCTATTCAGAAATTTACTCTCTAAAGGGAAAGAATGAAGAAAAACCTCTGCCGACTTTGTTTTTTGCCTCGAATGCTTCCATTCAACCAAGCCTGGAAAACATTACACTCGCGAACCAAGGCTTGGACACACTGAGACAAAATTTTAGTGCAACGGTTCTTGGGTTCTCCATAACGGGAAGCCAATATGGCTTGGGCCGTAGAGATTTAACATTTGGGTATACTATCGGTTTGATGTATACAGTTCCTACAACACTAAATTCCACTTTAACTCCCCCATTCGTATTGAATTTCATGACGGGTGTATCTACAGAACTCTTATTAAAAGAATTTGCGCTTTTTAATGTTAATTCCAATTTATCCTGGAACGCATCCGCTTTAACAGATCTAACTCAACTCAACCTCGGCCGGTATAATCTATCTTCCGGCTTGGGGTTGTACATCTCAAAAAATTTCTCACTACGAACGGGTATAGAATTGTGTAACAGAAGCGCTATCCCATGGCACGCTACCACTCTCGGATTATCAAATTTTGACCGATTATACATCGGTATAGGTCTCGGATTCTAGAAGTCCAAAATCCTTTTGCCCGAATCAAACGATTGATATACTTTTAAGGTTCCCCCATTTAGTTGACTCCGAACTGTGATTAAAGGAATACACATAAACAAAATCGCATTATGCTTCGCCACAACCCTTTTGGTATGTGGCTGCTTTATGCCTCCCAGATCACAGGAATTTAAACGAAGTTATTCAGTCCCAAACAATGAATTAAGTGAACGGACATTTCTTGGCACCCCATCCAATGTCCAAACAGATATTCTCTACCTTGACGGGGCGCCTCAAAGCACTTTGGATTTGGTTGAAAACTCTCCTTCATCAGGGCGCTATTACAGCTCGAACAGGAGTTTTTCAGCTGAAGAAACGCGCCTCTACCTCCGTCATTACATTGCAGCCCAAAAAGCATTAAGTTCGAATGATTTATTTACATCCGAATACCATATCAAGGCTGGTCTTGAATTCCTCGTTACTCCAGAATTATTGGAACTTCTAGGATCATTGTATTACCTTCAAGGGGATAGCACCACAGCTCTTAAATTCTGGAACAAGGCAAATGAATTAGATCCCAAACCATGGAATTAATACACTCACAATTATGAAATTTAGCCCAACTACGCTCCTCGGCTTTTTTATTTGTTTCAGCATCTTGATGATCGGGGCACTGGATACAGTAGGTGCAGTCAAAATCACTCAAAATCTACCTGTTATTCCATTCTTGGACTTCGCATCCTTAGCGGTTGTCTTAGGTGGATTATTAACCGGTTTGTTTATCATGTACCCCGCCCACACGGTCCTAAGTGCCATTGGGTCGCTCCGCTTCATGTTTAGTCACTACAACTCAAAAACGGAGTTGTTAGAGACTGAGATTAAAAATATCCTGCAATATCGATCTGCATATGCGAATGACAAGAACAACTTTTTTGCCACAAACAAGCCTTCAGATTCAATGACGAAATACATGTTTGAATTAGTGAGTACGAACTATTCTGCCCGTGAGATTCGTGACATGGCTGAACTTTACATTGACAAACGGGCTGGAGAAGAGAAAAAGAAAGCGGATGTTCTTCAAATGATGGCAAACACTGCACCCTCATTCGGCATGGTGGGGACTTTGTTGGGTTTGATTATCATGTTGGGGCAGTTAGATGACCCGTCGAGCGTCGGCCCGGCATTGGCTTTAGCATTACTTACCACTCTGTATGGAGTTGGTTTTGCGAATCTTCTCTTTAGCCCCATGGCCAAAAAAATTAAGTACAATCAATCCATTAATCAGACTAGGGAAAAGCTAATAATGGAGGGTATTGTATTGATTCGAGAAGGGAAATCCGAACTGCTTATTAAAGATCAGCTGAGCTCATTAATCGGTCAAGGAGGTAGTTGATAAAAGATAGATGCCATGTTTAACTTCATGAACAAAAAGCAACAGCCCATCGAGGAAACTCGAAGTAAAAAAGTTGTTGTAGAGGAAGAGAATGACGAAGGTGGTGCCAATGATTGGCTAGCCACCTATTCGGACATGATTACTTTGCTCATGGCCTTTTTTGTCATCTTCTTTTCCGCTTCAAAAGTGGATATGCAGCTTTTCGAAGAATTAAAAAACGGTTTTGTAAGTGATAAACTAAACACAACCACAGGGTCTCCCTTGAAAATGCTATACAACCAATTAGACTCAACTTTTGACAATTCCGCCATGGACAATCCAAGGGTCGATATTGAAAAGGATTTCCGTGGCATCAATATTTTACTTGGCTCTGAAAGCCTATTCAGTTCTGGTGAAGCTAGTCTCACGCCGGCAGGAAGGCAAACTATTGACGAAATATGTTTATCGCTTGATTCCATTGTAGGGAAGTATAACCTTACCATGGATATTGAAGGTCATACCGACGACACTCCCATTCGTTCATTTCGATTCCCGTCCAACTGGGAATTATCTTCTGCAAGAGCGGCTACCGTTCTGCGGCAGATGATCGAAAACGGTCTTCCTCCGCAAAACTCGCGGGCCATAGGATTTGCTGATGTCAAACCAACCATCAAGCCTTTCGATGCTGAGGGTAATTATGTAATAGGATCCCGAGAAAAGAATAGACGTGTTGAAATAATCATACACTATTGAATTTGAGACGATTAACGCCCATATTTAAGAACCTTTGGCGGCCGTTTTTAACGGCCGCTTTCGTCCTTTATGGGTATGGGGTTTCGGCTCAGTGTAGCTTGTATATAGGGAGTTCAGGAACTACAACGGCAACAATTTGCCAAAATCAAACGGTAACAATAACGGGAAATAGCATTTCTGGAGCCACATACTCATGGGAGGTTTCCAACGGTTCATCTTGGTCCTCGTTAACCGAAACCACAGAGAGTCTAACTATTTTAACTCCCCCTGGATCGAACATTACAAAATATTACCGGCGAATTTCAACTGTTTCAGGAACTCCTTGTACTACAAATACTGTATCTGTATTCTGGCCAACCCATCCCACGGCTACCATAAGCGGTACCGCTTCTTTCTGTCAAGGAAGCTCTACCAC
>Ga0209137_1004180_pt1 | contig 11619 bp, 13 predicted proteins | sample SaaInl5LU_22_DNA_FD_184642 | JGI IMG/M metagenome (GOLD analysis project Ga0209137, IMG submission 184642) | Marine microbial communities from expanding oxygen minimum zones in the Saanich Inlet - ESP_105LU_22_DNA (SPAdes) (version 2) | ecosystem: Environmental > Aquatic > Marine > Intertidal...
AGTATAAAAGCTTTAGTCGATATAGATCCGATTAAAGCAAAGAAGTCAATAACTACCTTATCCAATCTTCTAAGGCAATCGTTGATTTTAGGGAAAGAAAACCTAGTCAGTTTAGAGAACGAGTTACAAGTTGCCAAGAGTTATTTGGATTTGGAACGCGTTCGTTTTGAAGAGCGCTTGCAGGTGGAATGGGAAGTTGATAACGGACTTTCAGATTTTCAAATCCCTCCCTTTTCCCTCCAAATGATGGTCGAAAATGCAATCAAACATGGTATTTCGAATCTAAAAGAAGGTGGTTGGGTTCGCATCAAAGCTTACGAGAAGGACAATCAAGTTTGCATTCAAGTTGTAAATACTGGAAACCTGAAAAAAGTGGTTGATCTCGGTGTAGGAATTAAAAATATTCGGCAGCGCTTGGAGTTGCAGTATGGAAATAGCGCTTCGTTTTATTTGCGCGAATTATCTGACAACAATGTGGAAGCATTAATGTGTTTTAAGAATGAAAGAATTTAAAAGCATCGTAATTGATGATGAGCGTTTGGCTCGAGAAGAATTGAAGTCCGTTTTGAGCGACTTTACTGAGATTAATGTGATCGGTGAAGCCCAAAATGGCGATGAAGGAATTGAATTGATTCAAAAAATGCAACCAGATCTCATTTTTCTTGACGTGAATATGCCTGGGATGTCTGGATTCGAAATGCTCAAAAAACTGGACAATATTCCCCACGTGATTTTCATTACGGCGTATGATGAGTATGCGCTTAAAGCTTTCGAGGTCAATGCATTGGACTATATACTGAAGCCAATCGATCCAGACAGACTGTCGGAGGCAATTGATAAACTGAAGGAAAAAGAAGAGACTGATTTTGAGTCGGAAGAAGACGTCAAAGTAGAAAGAAAAGACCGACTATTGTCAACGAAGGATCGCGTTTTTATAAAAGACGGTGAGCGCTGTTATTTTGTCACACTTTCTGATGTTCGAATGTTGGAATCTGACGGAAATTACGTGAAGGTCTACTTTGGCAAAAATCGACCGTTGATATTGCGTTCATTAAATAGTTTTGAAAGCAGGTTGGATCCCGAGGAGTTTTTCCGTGCCAATCGGAAGTTCATTATCAACTTAAATTGGGTGCACAGTATTGAAAATTGGTTTAACGGTGGACTGCGTGTGGAATTAAATCATGAAATCGACGGAAAACGTGAAACTGTGGATATATCACGAAGACAAGCTATTCGGTTTAAAGATTTGTTTTCGCTTTAAGAATTCGCCTTTCGACTGCGTTCGAGGCTAATGTAGATTAAACGAGTCTAGAGCGCAGTCGAGAGGCGGTACTAGTCCCTTATTCTTCAATTAAATACACGCCGTCTTTTTCCAAACGGATGAGACGTTGCTTGTAGAGTCCACCAATGGCTTGTTTGAATGTTTTCTTGCTCATTCCAAGTGTTTCACGAATGACATCTGGATCGCTTTTATCCGTGAGTGAAAGATATTTTTTGTGATTCAGAATTTCAAGAATTTTATCTGAAGATGAGAGTACTTTATCCATGCTCACTTGATCAAAGCGGACGTCTAATTTACCATCTTCACGCACATTGTAGACGTATCCTTCAGTAATGTCTCCGTTTCGAACTGGTCGGCTGATATCATTATTGAAAATTAATCCTGAATATTTATTTTCCACAATCACCTTTACACCAAGATCAGTTGTCTCGCAGATCAGCAAAGAGACAGGTTCTTTCTCATCAAATTCTTCTTCACAAGGTTCGAGAAACTTATTGACTTTTGCAGAGCCATATAAGCGATCGGTAGACTCATCAAGTTGAAGCGTGATCAAATAAGTTCTTCCTTCTTCAAACTTCAATCGTTGTTCTTTGAAAGGAACCATGAGATCTTTCTCTAATCCCCAATCCATGAATGCACCAAAGAAATTTACAGCCTTTACGGAGAGATACGCAAATCCGCCCAATTCTATAAATGGACGCTCCGTTGTAGCAACCAAACGATCTTCCGAATCGCGATACAAATAGACATCAACATCTTCGTCGAGCTGAATGTCGTCTGTCAAATATTTGTTGGGGAGTAAAACGTCGTTATCGTTCTCATCGCCTAAATAGGCTCCAACTGAAGTAAAGCGTAGAACACGTAGCGTGTTTACTTGACCAATTTTCATGGGAATTCTAGAAATAGAGAGATGAAGCTAATTTGGAATTTACCACTAAAAAGGGGAGTCCCGCTTTGTTCACCATCAAGTTTTGTGCAAAGGTATCAAATTGTGGTAATAAACTCTCCGAATGGTATGCAATTGCAATCATTCCACCATTTACCGATTCAGCATATTTCATAACTTTCTTCTCGTAACTTCCGCCTTTTTTTAATTGAACAACGGTAGGTGTAATCGAGCGATCCTTATATTGATCCTTTACAATAGAAAGTCTATTCTGCAATCGCGTATTCAAGATTTGATCCGTTTGTTTTTCAGCAAGTACATGAATGCTACATTTTAGCATGTTAGACATGTCACCTGCGATATTCACGATTTGTAGACTCTCCTTGGTAAGGTCAATTGGAACGATTAATTCCTTAACATCTTCCACTTGAGTGTTTTTTTGAACAATGAGGAACGGACATTCGGCACTGGTTACAACTTTCATTGCGTGACTTCCAAACAAAGATTGGAAGCCTCTTTTACCGTGTGTTCCCATGATGATCAGCTGTGCGTGCTCCTTTTTGGCAACGGTTCCAATATCTTCGAAAATGCTACCAACTTTCACTAAAGTGGTCAACGTGACACCGTCGGGTACTTTCGTTTTGTCTTTAATTGCCTCCAGTTTAGCAACGGCCTGCATTCCTTTTGCTTTATCAGCAGCGACATGTAAGAGTTGAATTTCTGTTCTGACTTTTTGACCTAGAAATAGCGCATATTCTAAAGCCTTATCACCAACTTCAGTGAAATCATGCGGAACGATGTATAGATTTTTACCCATAGTGCTTAGTGTCAATTCTTTTAAAAATAGCGAATTATTTCATCCGATCCACTCAAATTTTCACAAATTGATTAAAACCATTTTGTGAATTATTATTTTATTAGAACCACCGAAAATTATTTCTCACACTGAAAAACTAGTTCTTTTTTCTGCGTTTCCAAAATCCTTTTTTCTTTCCGCCATTCACAGTCGATAAGTTCTTTGGTTCGCGCTTATCTTTCTTGTCAATTCGGTCGTCTAAAGGATTGTAAGCTTTTTCAGCTTTATTTTCGTCCGTCTCTTTCGCCTCTGTTTCGGGGGTTACCGCGACATGTTCAGAACCACCTGCTGGAGCACTTAAATCTTCCGGATTTTGCCAATTCGTTTTTACAACGCGTGTTTCCAATTTTCCCGTCTTTTCGTTCATCACCTGAACTTCTTGCTTGTAAGAATTCAATTGTCCATCATTGACACCCACCACATCTTCTTTTAGGACCCATTTATTCTTTTCGTATTCAAAGGCATCGTAGGACATGTCTGGAACATAGTAGGATCGAAAACTTTTCAAAGCAGGCGATTCTGGAGAGAGGTGATCCATCATGATTCTTTCACGACTTGCTTCGTAATTTAAGTACATGGAAGATTTCTTTGAGTGCTCAAAAAACACGCGATTCATTGTTTCCTTACCCATTTTGAAAATAGGGTTCCCTAATTTTACGGTACCCGAAGTGAAGTACATAACATCTATTAATTTTAATTGACTTAAGGAAGAATTGTAGTCCCAGCCCAAAAGTGTGTACATCGTTCTTGAGCCTTTTTCTACAGGAATAATCTTGTAATACAGAGCACCATACCAATTTTCTGCATCGATGATATCCGTGGGTTGCGAAGGCATTCCAAAAGAAATGTCCTGCAATTCCGTTACACGTACTTCATCTTTCTTGTCGTCCTGGTAAAGAATATAGCAGAAATATTGATGACTTAAATCATCGAGTTCAACATTCCAGTTAACAATGCGCACTTTTTTATCTGGACTATCAATAATTCCAACCGTTTGCAAACCGGTAAAGCTATGGCTCATTGCTGATGGCTCTTTTAAAGCAGTTTCCAACTCGTCTTTAAAAATGGCGTTGAAACTTTTCTTTTCCTCATCGTTTTCAGCAGAGCGCAGATTCGCAAGGAGACTATCAAGAAAGATTTCTTTTTGCTTCATCACATTGGATTCTTGTCCGAAACAAGAAACGGTGAAGGCCAGACAAACTAAAATTAAACTTGATTTCATAATCATACAACGAAAATACAATGTATTTGTTACGACTTCAAAGGACGTGCCAGTTTATTTAAACGAGATGAAGTTGAAGGTAGGTGGAGAAATTCCAGATTGCCTCAAGTCGAGAGAAATTTGTGCGCGATGATAATTGCTGTGATTCAAGATGTGATAAAGAATATCAACGGCTTCTTTTTCGAGAGGAACACCTTCTTCACTAGTGTACAATACTTTCCCAATAAACTCATTCTTCTCAAGGAAATCTTGGGTTTTGAGGTGGTTTTCCTGTGCAAGTTTTTGCCAGTAATCTATCGGGAGTTTATCCCACGTGTTCGACTCTGATGGTTGTTCAAGTAACCTGTGAATCCAAATGTGATGTACGTTTATAACGTGCGAAAAGGATTTGATGGTGAAATCTGTGAGATCATCTTCGTTTTTAAGCAGTGTTTTGATCCATTGCGCATTGCAACGAAAATCGTACTCAAACTTGTCCAAAAAGAACTCTTTAATCACCGCTACAGTTTTTTAAGAGCGGCAATTGTTTTCTCTGGATCTTCTGATTTAAAAACGAAGCTACCTGCTACCAATGCATCAGCTCCAGCATCTACCAATCGTTTTCCAGTTTCTAGATTTACGCCTCCGTCAATTTCAATTAAAGCGCTACTTCCAGAATTCACGATCATTTCTTTCAATTCAGCTGTTTTTGAAACGGCTTCTTCAATAAATTTCTGACCACCAAAACCTGGGTTGACAGACATGATTAAAACTAAATCAAGGTCTTTGATCACGCTTTTAAGAACGTCCACATTTGTATGAGGATTCAGTGCGACACCAGCTTTCATTCCATGTGATTTAATCAGTTGGATAGTGCGGTGTAAATGCGTACATGCTTCAAAATGAACCGTTAAGATGTCCGCGCCTGCATTTTTGAAATCTTCCACAAAATTGTCTGGATTGACAATCATTAAATGCACGTCCATTAGCTTTGTAGCGTGTTTTTTCATTGCTGCAAGCACGGGCAGTCCGAAAGAAATGTTGGGTACAAAAACACCGTCCATTATGTCAATATGAAACCAATCGGCTTCAGAACGATTGATCATTTCTACATCGCGTTGAACATTTGCGAAATCACAAGAAAGCATGGAGGGAGCAACAATTACAGACATCTGTTTTTTTGCTGACAAATTTAGATAAAACTCAAGATTTACGACGTATTATTTTGAGGTATTCTTCGTCACGTCCATAGATATCGAGGTGTACAACCATACGTTTATCCTTCTTAACAACACTAACATAGTCAATATAAATCGGAATGGGTTCTACGAGTTTGATTGCGTAATTAAAGTCTACCGAGCGATCTAAAATACTATCCAAAGAGTCGGGCTTCATAATATTTCCTTTATACGGAATGCTATCTCTAGAGAGAATAACTTTCGCCAGATCAACAGGATTTTGAGTTCGCATACATCCGTGTGAATAAGCACGAACATCAGCTCCGAAAAGTCCTTTAGAAGGTGTGTCATGAAAATATACGCTGTGTTCGTTGTAGAAGTCGAACTTCACGACACCCAGACTGTTCAATTTACCAGGATCTTGTACGACTTTATACGGAAAGGCATTTTGTCGAATTTGTTTCCAGTTCACGGTCGCTGGGTCGACTTCTTCTCCAGATTTGTAGATTTTATAACGATGTTTCGCCAGATATCCACTGTTGACTTTTAGTGCTGGAAGAATTTCTTTACTAGAAATCGAGTAGGGGACGTTCCAATACGGAAACATTACGATTCGTTTTAAGGTAGATTCTAATTGTGGTGTTTGATTTTCGTATTTCCCGACGACAATGTTGTGTTCACTCTTGATGGAATCATTGATGAAATAGCGCAATTTGTATTCAGGAATGTTGATCCGAATGTATTTTGCTGGATAATCGCGATCGGAACGGATTTTATCCATTGCGAGTAGAATGCGCTCCGCTTTGTGATACGTACTTTCATTCAATGCCTGGGAGGTATATTTCCCAATCACGCCATCCGGCTTTAAGCCATTGTCGATTTGAAATACCATCAAAGAATCGGTAATTCCTGCAGAGTCGCTTATGTTTTCAGGCAAATATCCCTTAGATACAAGAGCTAATCTTGTTTTTTCCAATGCCATAAGCGTATCGTATTTGATGGACTTTATCTCAAATGTTGAAGTGTCGAGTGGAAGTCGATCTAACATCTCAATTAACCCTGCGCAAAGGATTTGATAGCTCGAATCCTGCGGTCCAAATTTGCTGAATTGAAGACGCAAATCTGTTGAATCGTTGAATTTAACTTTGGATTCAAATGTATTCGCCGAAATACATTGTATAGGGCGCTTGACCTTTTCTTTAAAATCAATAATTCCAGTTTCTAAATCATTGGCAGTTATTGCGGTCGCAGCTGTGAGCCATAACTCATCTTGAATGAAATTCTTGGTTTTAGAATATTGAAAGCGGTTTTCAGGAATTCCGATGGCGATTTTATTGCGATAGACTTCTTTGAGTTTTTTTCCTTCTTTGGTCAAACTCTTTTCCTTCGACCATCGCGCTTTGTATCCACGTTGTTGATAGTATTTTTTGAGAAAAGCATGAGACTGTTTCGGGATGCCTATTGAATTTAAATAAGCCGGATCCAGTCCTTTTTTAATTTTTTGACTGAGTGGAATATTTTGATGCTCAAAGGATTGAATTTCTTCCTGTGTTGGCTGTGACTCAGAACACCCGTAAAATAAGGTGATAAGTAGTAGAAGTATGGTAATTCTCTTCATGTTAAGTTGACGGAATTCGTTACATTCGTACGTAGTAAATAGTGATTACTCGCTCGAAGATATCTAAAAATTATGGACATAAACATATTGACTATCATAATTGGTGTAACGGTTATTATTTCATTGGTTGCAATGAATAATCAAACCTTGCAAACAAAACTCATGTTCATTCCCTACGATGTGAAGCATCATCGCAAGTACGAAAGATACATTACCCATCTTTTTGCCCATGCGGATATTGGGCACTTAGCTTTCAACATGATGTCTTTGTATTTCATGGGAAGCTTTTTATTGACTCAAGTCGGGGGAGATTACATCAGTAATGGTAACGTGATTCACGTGAATGATGGTTTTATTCCTGAATATGGGCTGATTAAAGGACAAATTCATTTTGTAGTACTTTACTTTGCGGGAGGGATTATCGCTACAGCAATACCTTTTTATAGAAATCAGGATAACATGTCTTATCGCTCCTTAGGAGCTTCTGGTGCTGTGTCAGCGGTTATTTTTGCTGCAATCCTGTGGAACCCTTCCACGGAGTTACAGTTTTTGTTTATTCCAATTCCGATCAAAGCTTGGTTCTTTGGGATCATCTATTTGGTTGCCGAATATTACATGGACAGACGAGGAGGCGGCCGAATTGCGCACGATGCTCACATTGGTGGAGCCATTTTTGGGATACTTTACGTTTTAATTATTAATATTGATAAGGGAAAAGAATTCTTTCAGACGATTCTAGGATAAAATGCGATACGTAAATAATAACGGAACGGTATTACTTGCTGACGAGCCATCGATTAAAGCAGGAAACAGAGCGCACTTGTATGGAGACGGCGTGTTTGAAAGTATTCGCGTAATAAGCGGTAAACCTGTCAACCTCGAGAATCACATAAAGCGCCTGATAGAAGGGGCTTCCGTGATTAAAATGCGTCCACCAAGTTATTTCAACCTCGATTTCTTTGCAGAGAAAATTCAGGAATTACTGCAAAAGTCGGGAATTACAGAAGGAGGGAAATGTCGTATCTCATTAGATAGAAGTCAAGGCGGGACGTATGCTCCTGAATCGAATGAAGTCGAATATTTTATTGAAGTGTCTCCAATGGACACAAATTCCTTTAAACTAAACACACGAGGAGTGGAGGTTGATATCTTCATGGAGTTTAAAAAGGAGAAAACCCCAATATCTAATTACAAAACGAAAAACGGACTTATCTACGTTCTTGCTGCTATTGCGGCAAAAGAGAAGGGGTTGGATGATTATTTGATCAGCAACTACTCAGGTGGAATTCTGGAAAGCACATCGGCCAATTTATTCGTCGTAAGCAATGGCGTTTTGTATACACCAGGATTAGAGGAAGGCTGTTTAGCAGGCACTATGCGAATGCAAATTATTAATCTCGCCATCAAAAACGGGATTAAGGTGTATGAATGTAACATCCTTCCACAGAATTTACTCGTTTCCGATGAGATATTCTTAACAAATGCCATTCAAGGTGTCACATGGGTAAGTGGTTATCGAACTAAGCGATATTTCAGTAATACCGCCAGAAAAATAGTCGATCTGCTCAATGAAAAATGGGCGCAACCTGCTTAATTTCTTTTGAGAAATTACTTCATTTAAATACCGTGGTATATAATTTATTTATACATTGCCCGAAATGGTATTCATGAAAAAGATTTTAGCTTTTGCGGGAAGTAATAGTTCTGAATCAATAAATCATAAATTTTTAGAAGCGCTTGAACCTTGCTTTTCGGAGCATTACCAATTGGTGTCTCTTAGAGATTTCGAGGCGCCACTGTTCGGGGTCGATTTGAAGAATAGTGAAGGTGTCCCGGAATCAATGATTCGGTTGAGCGAATTGATGCAAGAGGCGGACGGACTGATCGTAAGTGCTGCGGAACACAATGGCTCGATGACAGCCGTTTTGAAAAATACATTCGATTGGCTATCAATCCTTAACCCGAAGTTTTTCCTTTTCAAACCAACGTTATTTTTAAGTACTTCTCCAGGCGGGAGAGGCGGTAAAAGCGTCTTGAATCACCTCACCGAAATTATGCCTCACCGAGGAGCTGAAATCGTTGGGTCGTTCGGATTGGGTAATTTTCATGAAAACTACGTTGAAGGGTCCCTCAGCACGGTCGTGTTAGAAGAGGTCCAGCCCTTAATTATTCAATTAGAAGAAGCTATAAAACGATAAAATATGGAAGCAACGAAAAAGGAATACACAAACGGAGAAGTAACGGTTGTATGGCAATCGCACCTTTGCAAACATGCCGCTGAATGTGTGAAAAACTCTCCGAATGTTTTCAATCCGAAAGCGAGACCTTGGATTGATATTGAAGGTACCAACAGTACTGAAATTCGATCAACAGTCAGCAAATGCCCATCAGGCGCTTTGACATACTACGACAACAAGTAACTGTTTTGTAATAATTAGCTTTTCAATAATGTAGGCTAAATCCGTTTAGTCCAATTTGATTATTGTGTACATTGCACCATAAACTTTAACCAAATTATCATGAAAAGACTTTTACTTTCTCTTGCAGTAGTTATTGGAGCATCATTCGCTTCGACTGCACAATTACAAAATTACAATGTTGGTGATGTTGTGAGTGATTTCACAGTGACTGACATCCATGGCAACACGCATCAGTTGAGCCAAATCACTGGAAGCGGACAATGGGTCATTATCGACTTTTTCTTCACGACATGCCCTCCTTGCCAATCCACAGTGCCAATTTTCAGTGAATTACACCAAAAGTACGGGTGTAACGAAGGAGATTTGTTCTGCATTTCAATTGACACTGGAGATGATGATGCGGATGTTCTAGCATTTGAAAATACGTATTCAACTTCAACAGGTTTTAACCCAGCGCCTGCGGCATCAGGTAATGAAGGAGGTGGAAATGCTGTAATTTCAGACATGAGTCCTTCAGCGTATCCAACGTACTGCTTGATTGGCCCAGACATGATTATGAAAAATATCGATATCTGGCCAGTTTCTAACGTTGGTAGTTTCGAGTCTGCATTCACTGCAGCTGGATTCAACCCAACAGCTATGTCTTGTCCATTATCAGTAGATGAAGTTGCTTTGTCTTTAAATGATGCGATTCTTTACCCAAACCCTGCGGTAAACGCTACGTCATTGTCAGTGGAACTTGAAGCTTCAATGGATGTAAATGTTAAAGTGTACGATATGCTTGGTTCTCAAGTGGCTTCTTACAACTTTAGTGGAAATGAAGGGACAAATGAGTTTGAAATTGATGCTGAAGCACTTTCTAGCGGTCAATATATTGTTTCTCTTTCTCTTGGAGATGTTGCAACGCGACAATTGAACTTGAGTATTACGAAATAAATTTAAATAACACTACAGTGAAAAGTCTCTTACTTCGGTAGGGGACTTTTTTGTTTTTTAGTAACTTTTTCCCTCTGGATTTGTTTTACTTGTATGCTAAATCTCCTAGTCATTTTTGTAATTATCACAAGCACAGCTTGCTATGCGGAAATAATGGAGCCGAGACAAAAGCAATTGGATAGCTTTGTAACGAACCTTCCAAGAGATTATGTGCGTGACTTGGATTCTGCACATTATTACATGAATCGTGAGGGTAGAAACAATGAAGAGCGCGTTTTTATGTTCTACGGCTTTTTTGGAATTCACTTTAAATATGATCACAACAGAGCAGTTCAGAAACAGGACGTTAAGGAATATTCACCCTATTACACATGTCGCAAGAGGTCTGGTGTTTGTCGTGATTTTAGCGTTTTGTTCAAAGAACTATGCGATCGAAGTGGTATTCCCTGCTTTATCGCATTAGGACGCGCAAAACCAGGAATGAAACGTGCATTAAAGGACATTGTTTTCATGAGAATGCACGCACCTTCTCACGCTTGGAATGTGGTGAAGTTTGATGAAGAATGGCATTTGATGGATCCAACATGGACGCACATTTCTCGAATTGATAAATACTACAAACTAGACTCCCATGGAAGGAGGAAGTATGAAACAAAAGCAAAACGCCCTTCCAGATCTTATTACGATGCAACATCTGACTTCTTTTACAAGAAACGAAACGCTTTACATCCTGCATTTTATCTTTCCGATTCAATTCCTACATTTAAAACTGCACGACGGTATCTAACTGGCAAAGAGTATTATCAGGTAGGTTATGATTTCAATAGCGTTTTGGAGACCCTTGCTACAAATCCGTATTATCTGTATTCAGAATCGTATGCGAAGGAGCAGGATGATTATTGTAAAAATTACTCAGAAGTATCATTCGATTGGAAAATCAGGACGAAGTATCTAGAGTTAAAGCATACTGAAAAGGATAAAATCACTGTGCGGAATTGCGAGAAGGAAATAGAGAAATTATCTGTTTTTGCAAATTATCTCGAGTCCCAAGGCAAAACATACAGAGCAGACCTAGTAAGAATCGAAATTACTTTAATTCATCAGCGCATTCAAAAAGAAAAAGCGAAGGCAGAACGTCTAAATCGTTAACAGTATTCGAGAGCAATCTAGAAAGATTAAAAAAAAACTGCAAAAATTGTTTACTTTAATGCATCGCTTACATTTATTATAAAAAGTGCAACA
>Ga0209137_1004181_pt1 | contig 11618 bp, 9 predicted proteins | sample SaaInl5LU_22_DNA_FD_184642 | JGI IMG/M metagenome (GOLD analysis project Ga0209137, IMG submission 184642) | Marine microbial communities from expanding oxygen minimum zones in the Saanich Inlet - ESP_105LU_22_DNA (SPAdes) (version 2) | ecosystem: Environmental > Aquatic > Marine > Intertidal...
AAATTACCTCTTACTTGGAGTACACAATTAGCAGTATGAATAATTACATAGAATACGCAAAGGACCTATCTACCCAAACGCAGTTTATCAGTAGTTTGACCTCTAATGTCATGATATTGAACGAACTAAAAAGCAAGATTTCATCGATTAGCGAATATAAACTGTACAACATAAAGAAAATAAAAGAAATCGGCTGGATAATGAAATGCTTTTACGAGTTGTATAATGACAAAAAATACAACGACTCTTTACTTTATTCATTTGGGTTCAACGGATACGTCGATTGTCTGCTAGGTGCAATCAGTAATATAAACGATAAATACCTACACTTTTGCGACTATACAACCAAATCGAATAAAAAGAATGTATTCAAAAAATCCTATTATGCTGCTTTGAAGAATGAAAAACATGTGAAAAACAACATTAAGATGAATAAAAGCATGATACTTACTGGTCCTAATGCATCTGGAAAAACTACCGTATTAAAGACATCTATTATTAACATTATATTTAGTCAACAATTTGGATGTGGGTTCTACGAATCGGCTGTTTTCAAACCGTATGACTATATACACTGTTATTTGAACATCCCAGACACGTCAGGTAGAGACAGTTTATTTCAAGCAGAAGCACGAAGATGCAAAGAAATAATTGATAGTATAGACGAAAACAAACATGCCAATCACTTTTGTGCATTTGATGAACTATATTCGGGTACTAATCCTGATGATGCTGTGTCAAGTTCTACTTCGTTTATGAAATATTTGATTAAAAATAAGAACGTGTCTTGTCTATTGACCACTCATTTTATTGATGTATGTGATAATTTGAATAAAAATAAATCAATTTGCAATTATCATATGTCAACGAATAAGGAGAAAGATAAAATTAAGTATACCTATCAGTTGAACAAAGGTATATCTACTGTAAAGGGAGGGTTAAATATTTTGAATAATATGAATTATCCAAAAGAAATATTAGATAACTGTAAACAAACGAATAAGTCGTCAGCGTCAAAAGGTGATAAATCAGAAAAGAAACCTTAAGTAGGTGTAGTCAGACAATAATTGCATTCGAATTATTTATTCTATTTATTTATTCTATTTATTTATTCTATTTATTCGTTATATCAGATTTTATATAGTGTTAATCAATAGTAAAAATGACACTCAACGATTTATTATGCCCTAAATTTTTCATTATTTTAGGAACAATATTATTAGTTGCTGCAATTATTGTTTTATATTTTGAAAGGAAATCTAAGGAACAGAACCATAAGATTAATTCCATGCTTAGCTTAGTTTCTACCCTTGCGGAAGACCTTAACAACTACAAGGTTGGATTAAATAACCTTAGTATGATGGTGGTAAACAACCAAGCACCAAATGGAAGTGCTGGATTATCTATGAATGGCGGCAATAGTAACGAAAATAGTAACAAAAATGGTAATGAAAACGATTTAATAAATGTATCGGATGATGATGATGATGATAACGACGAGGACGAAGGTGATGACGATGGCGATGATGATAGTGACGACAGCGGTGATGACAGCGGCGATGACGATGACGACGACGATGACGACGACGACAGCGATAGTGATAAAGATGAGGCTGATGTAGATGCTAACCTGGATGCTGGCATGGATGCTATAAAAGTGAGCGAAACATTTGATATTGATGAATCCATAAAAGTTATGGAGTTTGACGTAGAAAACCTTAATACTGATACAGTTGATAGCGATAGTAACACAATCGATAGAAATTTAGACAATTCAGATTCTGTGAAAGTATTAAAAATTGATGATTTACTTTTAGACGAGACCACCACGCCAAATGTGGATTCGATTGAACTATTAGACTCTGATGAAGTTGATTATAAAAAGATGTCTGTAGGTAAGCTAAGAAGTATTGCATCAGAAAAAAACGGGGGAGATGATTATAGTAAAATGAAGAAAACTGAACTACTTAAAATACTTGAGGTAAATTAAAATATATTACCTTTTATTTTTATCTACCATTATATCAGTATATAATGAGTTGGGCTACATGTTATTCAGGCAATAATAATATTAATTTTAACTACCCTCCTATCATGGCCGATGGGCGCAATTATTCTACATGGCAACCAGAAGCAGTTATAAATAAACGAATCCAAAAATCAAATGATATTAAAACAAACTGGGGGTATAGACAATTTCTACAAAGAAACGGACTCAGCGTAATGAACTACAATACTCTTGAATCTTGCTACGATTTAGGTTTAGACCCTCATGTATCAACGAATGATACACCATCCAGTAATGTACCTCATAAGTTTTCGTCAATCTATGACACTAACAAACCAGGTTTTGGCTACTCCAATAGTGATTTGAAAAACCCATACTTAACAAGAGAACAGTTGAACGCACGAATGATTGCGCCATCTATCAACATGAACAACACCAAATAAATGAAGTATACAATTTACAATTAGAGTATATGATATAGAATACCGTATTTTTCGGAAAAGAAATTAGATAAAAACAATAATAAAAATTATTATTGTTTGTATTATTAAGGACGATATGAAGTTATTGAGTATTGATGTAGGTATTAAGAATTTGGCATTATGTATGTTTGAAAAAACTGATAACGATTACAAGATAATAAAGTGGGAAGTACTGAACCTAGCCGATAAAGAAGTATTTGATTGTTGTAAAACGAACAAAGGAAACAAAAAGTGTTCGAGTCCTGCAAAATACAACAAAAATGGGTTGTTTTTTTGTACAAAACACGCCAAGAAAGAAGATTACCAGTTACCACTTAAAGATTTGAAACCTTCAGTTATCAAGAAGGCGTCTTTGCAAAAGCTCAAAAATATTATTAATAACTATGAAATACCTGTAGATGGACAGCAAACTAAAAACAACTTGGTTGATGCTATTACTTCTTATTATGATAAGAATTATTTTACCGAGATTGACAAAGAAAATGCATCTAAACTGGATTTAATCAGTATATCTGTAAATCTCAAAAATAAGTTGAACGAATTATTGAAAGACGTGGATGATATTCAAGATGTTATTATAGAAAATCAAATTAGTACAATTGCTACTAGAATGAAAACACTACAAGGTATGATAGTGCAATATTTTGTTATGAGCGACATATGTGTAGATAATATTGAATTTGTTTCTGCTAGAAATAAACTGAAATATATATTACCAGACAACAATAAAGAAAAAACCAGTTATAGCTCTAGGAAAAAAATCGGAATATTAGCATGTCTTGAACGAATCACAAATGACCACAGGTTTAATAACCAATTAGATTATTTCAATACTCATAAAAAGAAAGATGATTTAGCTGATGCATTTTTACAAGGTATATGGTATATTGAGAACAGACAATAATATTCAAAGGTGTAAACAGTAATTATGGTATAATAATGTATAATAATACATAATAATATATATTATTCGTATAACTTAAAATTATATGTTCTAGTAATAAATAAATATATGGACGACATCATCGAATTATCAGAAATAGATATTACACCTAATACTCCCACAAATACAAGTAAATCAGGCGGAGGTTTAGAATTATTAATGAACAACAAAGTAAAAGAAAATACTAATAAATCAAGTAATAGTGATATTGAATTAGACGATTTAAATAATTTAGAACAAGAGTTGAACGACTTAGTAGATGATACAGAAACAGCAAACTCATCTTATAACGCAAAATCCAATTTCTTCGACAACAATTATTCAGATGAGCCTGTTAAGATGAATGTACAATTCTCAGAACCACCAGCTGATAATATCTCTATCGGTAAATCAACAGCGGAAACAGGTGATAGTAACAGCAAAACTTGGGATGGATATGGTAAGTTTAATGATGTCCCAGTTAATCCAGATATTATGAAAGAGAAACCCATGTCAAAAGAAGAATTATTACGTGAAAAATTCAAGTATTTGAGAAAATTAGAAGCTCTTGAAAAAAAGGGTGTGGAACTTTCCAAGAAATATACCATGGAATCGCCATTACAGGAGATGCAAGGTGAATACGAAACTATTATGGACGAGAAAGAGAAATCGAATTCTATCAAGTTTCAAGGCAATATGCTTATGGCATGTATTAATGGTATTGAATTTTTGAATGGTAAATTTGACCCATTTGATATTAAACTTGATGGCTGGAGTGAACAGATAAATGAAAATCTAAATGATTATGACGAAATATTCGGCGAATTACATGAAAAATACAAATCAAAAGCCACTATGGCGCCAGAATTAAAGCTATTATTTCAGTTGGGAGGTAGTGCTATGATGGTTCATATGACAAACACCATGTTCAAGAGTGCCATGCCTAGTATGGACGATGTGCTAAGACAAAATCCAGACCTAATGCGTTCTTTCCAAAGCGCAGCTGTAAATACTATGGGTCAAACAAACCCTGGGTTAGGCGGATTCATGTCCAATATGATGAACGACAATCTACCAAATAGTTTTCAGGGACCACCACCTCCTATGCAAACACAAGGACCTAATGCACAAGCTCCACCTATGAATAGAGGCGGAAACAACAATTCAGGTGCTAATTTTTCATATGGACTTAATAATGTAGATGATGGCATCAATCTCAGAGAAAACAACGAACAAATCAATATGCAAGATAAATCAAGAAGAAGTGTCGCCCCTGCCCCTCGAAGTGCTCCTAGAAATGAAATGAAAGGACCTAGTGATATAAGCGATATTTTATCTGGTCTAAAAACCAAAACCATAAACATTCAACAAAATGAACCTGTTATAAGCGAGGTATCGCCTAATGAATCTGCACCAGACAATAGTACAATAAGTATTAGCGATTTGAAATCCCTACAGAGCGAAGGCGGAAAAATGCCCAAGAAAAGTAGAAGACGTAAGCAATCTGCAAGTAACACCGTTAGTTTAGATATCTAAATATGATACATTTCCCGTGTGTCATAACAACATCACATAATATTTCATATTGTTACACATCGTAACATTATGAAAATAAAATACATCAGACAATATTGTACAATATTCAATCATTTTACTTTGTAGTGTCGGTGTAATTTGAAATTACGCATCGTCATCTTCAAATTCTATTTTTAACGTATTCAGTTCTGGATATTTCGAGTTTATTAAATTGATTATATATTCGCTGTGTAACATTTTTTCCACCTTCAAAATATCAGAAGTTTCTCTAATCAGGTCCTTTGAATTACTTACTATCATCTCGGCATAATTATATGCTTTATTTATCAACTGTGTAACGTCATTATCTATCATCTCTTTGTATTTATCGCTTGAACTAGGATATATTACATTTGTACCCATACCATAATAAAGAACCATTTTTTGCGCCAATCTAAGAGCTTCCTCGAAATCATTTATCGCACCAGTTGTTACTGACTTACCATAAAATATCTCTTCAGAAATTCTACCTGCAAGTAATATCATCAAGTGTTCAAATAGTGATTCCCTGGTATGAATCGTCGATGTAGAAGTTTCGAAAATAGTATAACCTGGACTCTTAGGAGATGAGAAATTGATAACTACTTTCGACATTTTGGAGTGATGTTTCGATAGTATACCTACTATAGCATGTCCCATTTCATGAATAGCAATATGGTCTATAATTTCATTTGTAAAAACGTGTTCATTCGGCTGCCAACCAACCATCATTTTATTCAACACCAAATCAAAATCATTCATAGTCAATATATCTTTGTTTTTACGCAAAGCATTCAACATAGCTTCATTAAGCAAATTTTCTATTTGCGCACCAGTTAAACCATCCGTTGTTTCTATTAACTGTGGTATCTTAATACTACCATCCTGTGGTTTCCCTTTCATGTGAATATCTATTATTGATTGGCGTGTAATACTATCTGGTAAACCTATAAAGATTTTTTTATCTATTCTACCTGGTCTTGTCAAGGCTGGGTCTAATAAATCAATCCTATTTGTAGCCGATATCATAAATATACCTGCGTTATCTTTGAATCCATCTAATTCCACTAATAAAGCATTCAACGTAGAATCTCTCTCACTAGACGATGACTCACCGTCCGACGAACGTTTTTTTCCAACTGCGTCAATCTCATCTATAAAAATAATACACGGAATATTGTCTTTAGCTAAACGAAACAACTCTTTCATACGTGTTGATCCGACACCAACATATTTCTCTTGAAAATCTGACCCTGAAACAGCAATAAAACTACAATTTGCTTCTCCTGCAAATGCCTTCGATAATAAAGTTTTACCTGTACCAGGTGGTCCTTCTAATATCATACCTTTAGGAATCCTAACATTATATTTATTGTACTTACTATAATTAGTAAGCATATCCACACACTGCATCATCTCATCTTTAACACTATTATATCCCCCTACATTCTTAAAATTAATACCTACATCAGATACTATCTCAAAATTTTCAGATTTTGTTTTTTTAGACTTCCTACCATTTTCTAAATAATTTCCATATGTATCAAAATTGTTATCCGAATTTAGATCAATACCAAATGCATCCAATATATTTTTTTTGTTCACTAATACTCTAATTCTATTTTCATTTTGTTGAGGCGATCCACTATTACCATTATTCGTGTCAACGTTGTTGATAATTTCTTTTGTTTGTATTGACGCGTTTTTAGAATTCAATCTTCTCAAATATTCTTCATAATATCCATTCGAAATAGGATATTTCAATTTATTCATATTAGAAGTAGTTTTTCGGTTAATCAAATCTTCATAATACTTACTCCCATATGGATTTTTAGAATTTCTATAATACACTTTTTTTAAAGAAGTGTATGAATTGTCATTCAAGTTAATAGTATATGAGGATATACTTATAGTTCTTACTAGAAATACTATCATTACTGGTATTACACTATAAAAATGCATTCTATTATAATATATTAACCCCTGTTTTTATACCATTTACAATATTGAAGATTATTTTTGATATATTTCAATATGGAAATTGAGACGGACGTTTGAGATGGAATATAGTATAATTTGGTTCATCAAATACTTAAAAAATAAACTATTATATTAAATATTACTATGAACTGTAGAAAAACGGGGATCAAAATTCATGAATCCGACAATAACAATACACCAGGATATAATGACAGCCAGCTAGATTTTTACAATAAAATAAAAACTCAGAATAAACACACAGGTGTTCGTATCAAGAGTAGCGAGAACAATTACGATAACGACCCATTTGATGGCGTTAACCCATTTAATAATCCTGATGGAGAGAAACCAATCGACGAAGTCTCTTATGCGAAGACAGGATATCAAGAAATCGATTTAAATATTGACAATTATTCAAGAAAAGACCTTTATAAGTTATTTGGTATTACTACACAAAATTTAACAGTAGACATTATGAAAATATGTAAAAAGATAGTACTAAAAACGCACCCAGACAAATCAAAACTCGAGCCCAAATATTTTTTATTCTTTTCAAAAGCGTATAAAAGATTATACGGAATATACGAGTTTCAAAATAAAAATTCAACCAACCAAAATACGGAATACACTAAGGAAGAGAATGAACATGCTATAATACTAGATAAAATGTTCGAACAAAACAAAGAACTCAAAAGGTCGGGGAATTTCAACGAATGGTTCAATAAGGAATTTGAAAAATACAAGATTGAAGATGAAAATGTAGGGTATGGGGATTGGCTTAAATCGAATGAAGATATCGATGATAAGTTTAGTAATGTTAGTAAGGCAGACATGCAATCTGTAATGGAAAGTCACAAGAAAAAAATACAATCGATTGTTAAATATGATGGTGTAGAAACACAACACTCTTCTGCATTCGGGGGTACTTCTCTAATGCAATCAGCTAATAATTATACTAGTGATGGCGCGTATACAGACCTCAAACAGGCATACATAGAGTCGGTAATTCCTGTAACAACTGACGACTATAATAAGATGCCCAAATTCAAAAATGTAGACGAGTATAACAGATATAGATCAAGCGTCGATACAAAGCCAATAGACAAAGAAATAGCCCTCAGAAAACTATACGAAGAAAATAAACAGCAAGAAGAACAGAGTACCGCATTAGCATACTATTATGCTAGACAAGAGGAACAAGTGAAGAAACAAAGCCAAGATTTTTGGTCGCATATTAAGCATATTACATAAACCAAAATGAGTGTACCCATTTTAATTTTAGTTTATTCAATTACTTTTTTATATTTAGGATTTATATTAATGTCTTCATTTTTCCAAACTAGTAGCAAACAAAATAACACTAAACCCGAATGTGAATCCAACGAAACAAATAATTCCGATGTAGTATTAATTAAAAATAGCAAAATATGTGTTATAAAAAAGAATAGTAAACACATCAGTGTAAATTTTGATTTAATTAATAACAACGTCCAACTTAATAACATGATTGATTTTCCAGTATTCAAACTAATTTACGACCTAAACCAAGATATTTATGATTTTTTGGATTTCAAAATAATCGATCCCAACAACGCAGTTTTGTTTGCTCTATATAAGAATCTCTTGAAGGATTTAGGAGGTAGACAAAGATATATGTATGCGCATATAACAAAAGACAAAATAGACGACAAAGTATGTTTTCAAACTAAACCTATGTATATCTCCAAAGATAAATTACCTTATACTGTTCCAGACAAAGCCTATCAAACTTGTTTTACTAATACAACAATATTCCATATATTATCGCCATCCCATGTAAAATATACTCAAAATGTAATTTTTGATGAGCCAGAATTTACATCTACAATAATGACAAGAGTGGTTGCCAGTTTTATTAAAAAAATATATTTACGCACAAAAGAATTTATAGAAAAAATGTAAGTAAGTATAAATAAATATGAATAGTAATTATTTATGCAAATTATTAAAACGTACGACATATTTAACAAATTTTATATCGGTTTCATTAATCGTAGCTTTTGAATATGCCAAGTATTTAACGTATACTACATATGATGAATTCATAGATGGTGTGACAACTAAGCTAGCCATGAAGAATATGTTTTATGTGAAATTCTTTCAAGCTCTGGCATTAAATAATAACCTAATAGACGACATATGCAATCAAAAATTGATGAAATTTACAGACCATACACCATGGAACTACTGTGATATAGACACCCATACACTTATTGAAATTTGCGATACTTATGATTTACGTATTGAAAATAATAATTATGAAAAGCCCATTAAATCGGGTTTAATATCTTTAGTCTTCAAAGCATATGACAGAAAAACAAATAAACCAGTAATTATCAAAATGAAAAGAAGAGGAATTGATGATAAGATGAATAACGCTATTGACGAATTACTATATTTTGTAGACCTTTTATCATTTTTACCAATAATTAAGAACTACAATATTCATAATATTTTGAAGAATGCAACTAATATGTTGCTTGAACAAACTGATTTTGCACATGAAGTAAGTAATATGCAATTAATAACCAATAATTGTTCTGAACTACCCTACGTAAAAATACCAAAGGTGTATACTGATGCCACAAACAAATACCCAAATGCAATTTTAATGGAATTCATAGAAGGACTTACAATAAACGAATTGGATAAATCTGAGTATACTAATTTTGCAGAGCAAATTATCAAATTTGGACTAGTAACATTCGCCATACATGGAGTATCACATGGTGATTTACATCCTGGAAATATACTCTTTATCCGTGATTATGAGGATGATGAATATCCTTACAAAATTGGTGTTTTAGATTTTGGTATATTATACAAGGTTAATGAGGATTTTAGAGCAGCTTTTCTTGAAATTTTTATGGAAATGTTTGAAATACCTTCTTTAGAATTGTCAAATAAAATACTACGTTCTGGCGTAATTGACCCACCAAACGCTATAGATATTATCGACGAATTTGATAAAAACCATATACTAGTACTCGTATCAAAAATTATTGATAATGTGAAGAGAAATGCGACTGAGTGTAATCAGGTTGAGATTTATAAATTTATAAGTGAATTTACTGACTTTATTAAGAAGCCAAGTATACGTAATTTAGGGTTAAAGCCAAGTGAAACATTAAATAAGGCGCAAATAGTATTAGCTATGACACATGGTGTGACCTTGAAATTATGCGGTAACGATTATCTTGAGATTACAAATAAGGTTACTAATGACTTATTCCACTGTGATTTATTGTTGGACCAAAATGACTAACGTTAAACTAGTGTATATAATATAATATATTTCAAAGTGTAATATATTATATCATGTATATATATTATACACATGTGTATAGTTGCATATACTAAAATAAATGGAAAGGATATCTTCGTTAAAATTAGAGATGTACCTAGTGATGGTTTGAAAACTACAAATATTACTATATACCATGAATTAATTAATGGTGTAGAAACAGTATATTATCATGACGTAGTTAGCAATTATGTAGAAGGCTTTGACTCGAATGGTTTTGGTTTTATGAATACAATTACATTAAATAAAATAACTAAATCCAAATTTGTGTCTACGCTCAAAAACAATTATAAAAAAACCAACACAACAAAACGATTTATGCAAAAAAAAAATAGGTTACTACACTCAATAAAAGGTAAAACTAAAAAACAAAGTATTAATTCATTAAAAACAAAAGGTTATTACGATATAGTAGGTGAAGCATTAATTCATACAGATAATGGTGTTAAACATATAGAAGCTGAACCATATCAAAACCATTTCAAAGTAAATAAACAAACAAACGACTTGGTAATTACTAACGTTCCAATATCACTAATTAATAATAATAAACAACTGGATAAAATGACATATTCAAAATCTACTATTTATTCATCTAGAACCCGAAAAAAATACATGGAGAAACGTTTACGTAATATAAAACATAAATTCAAGAATAAAACCACAAAGGAACTTTACAACTTATTAAATAATGATTTATTAAATAGCAAAGAATTATCAGTTATTTACAAAAATATTATATCAGAATACAAAAAAGTTGGCGTTCCATATCCATATATACAAAACACATTATTTAGCATCATGAATTTTGATGATTTAGATTTTATTATTTTGTATAACAACAAAAAGACTAAAAAACCCAAATATGTTAATAAATTACCCAAAGATTATATACCAAAAATAAGGGTTATACTTGAAAAAATCCCAGAACAGAAGAAAAAAGAACAACCTACTCTCACGAATAAAGAATTACAAGCGATTACACATTCACTTGATTAATCCGAGTACAAAATACAAATACACCGATCGACAAATTATGTAACATTCAAATTATCGAGTGTAATTTCCTTCGATACTTTCTTGATGATTTTGCTCTCTTGTTCGTCATCATTACTTCCCTTGCCACCCATCGCCTCCACCATAAGCTTGGTATACGTGTCAGAGTATTTGGATTCTGATTTAGTACAGTCTGGGTGTTTCTCTTTAAACTCCTGTAATAACCTTGCGTTTTTATGTGCAACATGCTTTATTGCCTTGCGAATCTTGGGTTTATCACTTGTTTCCTTGTCCCACTTATCCTCGTCTTTGACGTACAGTACTTCTCTTTTT
>Ga0209137_1004183_pt1 | contig 11615 bp, 8 predicted proteins | sample SaaInl5LU_22_DNA_FD_184642 | JGI IMG/M metagenome (GOLD analysis project Ga0209137, IMG submission 184642) | Marine microbial communities from expanding oxygen minimum zones in the Saanich Inlet - ESP_105LU_22_DNA (SPAdes) (version 2) | ecosystem: Environmental > Aquatic > Marine > Intertidal...
CTTGCCTTTTTTAGAGCAAAACCCAGTACGAACGTGGCAAGTTATCGCAGGCGTTCTAATGATACTGTTGGTGGTAATGATTGTTATTCATTACGGATAAACAGCTGCACCATAAATGTTTTTTTTTGCTTATTTATGGTGCGACATCATATTCACGAAATACATCAATATTGCTAAGTTATTGTATTATATAGACTCATGGCATTGGCATTATACTTGTATCAATAGTGTTATAGCCTCGACCATGTGCCGCGTGTACGTTCGAGCAACAATAAAATTAGTAATGTACTTAATCAGGCAACGAAGCCCGCAACCCGTAATGGTTGTGGGTTTTTTTTTGCCTCAAAAATAGGTGAACGACATGACGCTTTCCATTTCCCCTGAGAAGCAACGCATAGTTATTATAGGTAACGGTATGGTTGGTCATCACTTTGTTGAACAACTCATTAATAGCAATGCAAATTTTGATATCACGGTTCTGAGTGGTGAAAGCCGTTTAGCATACGATCGTGTTTACCTATCATCATATTTTTCGGGTAAAACCGCAGCCGATTTAGCCCTTACCGATGAAGAAACCTACCAACAGTGGGGGGTTAATGCGATCACCGACGCGTGGGTAAATGAGATTGATCGCAGTAATCAAATTGTGACTACCAAAGATGGCATCTCCTACCCCTACGATAAACTGATCCTCTCAACGGGGTCCTATCCTTTTGTTCCTCCTATCCCTGGTAATGAGCAAGAACACTGTTTGGTTTATCGGACTATTGAAGATTTGGAGGCAATTAGCGCCTCTGCTGCGCAAAGCCAAGTTGGTGTGGTTGTAGGCGGCGGGCTGCTTGGGCTCGAGGCGGCCAATGCGCTTAAAGCGGCAGGGCTTGACACTCATGTTGTCGAGTTCGCTCCTCAGCTAATGGCCGTACAACTTGACGCCATGGGCGGCGCCTTATTAAAAGACAAAATTGAATCGCTTGGGGTGCAAGTTCATACCCAAAAAGCCACAGAGGCTATCGAGGCTGGAGAGCAATGCCGTTATCGCATGAAATTTGCCGACGGTTCTCACCTTGAGACCGATATGGTGCTATTTTCTGCCGGCATAAGACCAAGTGACCAGCTAGCCCGTCAGTTTGGTTTAACTGTCGGCGAGCGTGGCGGTATCGTCATTGATAATCAATGCAAAACCTCTGACCCAAATGTATATGCTATCGGCGAATGCGCACTATGGGAAAAGCGCATATATGGCTTGGTTGCCCCAGGATATGCCATGGCTCGCGCTGCTGTTGCTAGTTTGACGCATGCTGAGGGCGAGTTCGCAGGCGCTGATATGAGCACTAAACTTAAACTCATGGGCGTTGAAGTCGGGTCTATTGGAGATGCCCATGGTAGAACGCCAGGTGCATTAGTCTACACCTATCATGACCAACCAGCGGGTGTGTATAAAAAGCTAGTGGTAGACGCAAACAAAACCTTCGTGCTGGGCGCCGTACTAATCGGTGATACCAGTGACTATGATACGTTATTACAATATACACTAAATACCATCGAATTACCCGAAGCACCAGAAGCACTAATATTACCCTCGTCTGGAGAAAAACCAATGTTAGGTGCTGACGCGCTTGGTGATAGTGCGACAATTTGTTCATGTCACAACGTATCTAAGGGCGATATTGTCGACGCTATTGAAAGCGGCAGCTGCTCTTTAGGTGATGTAAAGTCGTGCACAAAAGCGAGTACTGGCTGCGGGGGGTGTTCGGCATTACTTAAAAATGTGGTGGATGCCGAGCTTGAAAAGCGTGGTGTTGAAGTATCAAAAGCTATTTGTGAGCATTTTAATCACACCCGACAAGAACTCTATCATCTTGTTCAAGTGGAAAAAATTGATACTTTCGACGCCCTACTGAACAAACATGGCAAAGGATTAGGCTGTGAAATTTGTAAGCCTGCAGCCGCCTCTATATTTGCATCGGTATGGAACGACTATATTCTTCGACAAGCGCATCAGCCGCTGCAAGACACTAACGATACATACTTAGGTAATATGCAAAAAGACGGTACCTATTCTGTTGTACCACGAGTGGCTGGTGGTGAAATAACACCAGATAAGCTCATTTTGTTAGGCGAAGTAGCAAAAGAATACAACCTGTACACAAAAATTACGGGAGGTCAGCGCGTTGACTTATTTGGCGCCAGAGTAGATCAATTACCGGCGATTTGGAAAAAATTAGTCGACGGTGGATTTGAAACTGGGCACGCCTATGCCAAGTCATTACGCACGGTTAAATCATGTGTAGGTAGCACATGGTGCAGGTTTGGCGTCCAAGATTCTGTTGGCCAAGCTATTGATCTAGAAAATCGCTATAAGGGTTTACGCGCACCACATAAAATAAAATTTGGTGTATCTGGCTGTACCCGAGAATGCGCTGAAGCGCAGGGTAAAGATATTGGCATTATTGCGACAGAAAATGGTTGGAACCTTTATGTGTGCGGTAATGGAGGCATGAAACCACGCCATGCAGATTTATTTGCAACCGATTTAGACGACGCAACCTTGGTTAAATACATTGACCGCGTGCTGATGTTCTACACGAAAACCGCCGATAGGTTACAACGCACATCGGTATGGATGGAAAATCTCGAAGGCGGTTTAGACTACCTCAAGTCTGTCGTTATCGAAGACGCGTTAGGTATCTGTGATGCGCTCGAAGCTCAAATGCAAAACATTGCTGACAGTTATCAGTGTGAATGGAAAACCACGATTGAATCTCCTGAGGCATTAAAGCGATTCCGCCAGTTTGTGAATAGCGATCAGCCTGACTCTAACATTCAGTTTGTAACCGAGCGAGAGCAAATTCGTCCCGCCACCAGCGCCGAAAAATACGCTGGTCAACAAGTCATCCCAGTAGAAATTGTTTAGGAGAAAATTATGTACGCTCAGGCCAAGGCTTCAACTAGTTGGAACGATGTATGTCATGTGAACGAACTTGTAACTAATAGTGGAGTTTGCGTGTTGGTCGATGGCATCCAAATCGCGTTATTTGATGTGCTAGTAGAGGGAAAGCACCAATATTTTGCAATCAGTAATTGGGACCCAATTGGCCAAGCAAACGTGTTGTATCGCGGTATTGTAGGCTCCTTACAAGGAAATATTGTTGTCGCATCGCCCCTTTATAAAGAACATTACGTACTGGCGACAGGTGCGTGTATAGAGCGGGAGGATGTGAGCGTACATCACTATGCAGTGCGCGTTGAACAAGAGCGCGTTCTTGTCGCGCTTTAATAACGCAGTAGCTTATCGGACTAATGATGACGACAACACCAATAGCAACACCGAAGCAAGCCTCTTCTACCCAAGATAGGTTGATGCAAACTACGTGTCCATACTGTGGCGTTGGTTGCGGAGTTGATGTCCTTCAGCGCGGCGGTATACAAGGACAACTGGACCAGCTTAGCGGCAGTCCCGAACACCCCGCAAATTTTGGACGGCTGTGCATTAAAGGCACTCATCTGTTAGAAACTCTGGATAATAACAAGCGCCTGACTACCCCAATTGTAAATGGTCAAGTGGCAACATGGGATACAGCAATTAGTGAAATTGCTTCTCGTCTAACTCGCATTATCGATCAGTATGGGCCTGATGCTATTGGGTTGTATGGTTCAGGTCAGCTATTGACCGAAGACTATTATGTTGCCAACAAATTCATGAAAGGCTTTATAGGCACAGCGAATATCGATACTAATTCGAGGTTATGCATGTCATCTGCGGTAGTAGCTTATAAACGCGCCTTTGGCGAAGACATTGTGCCGTGTGACTATTCCGATCTTGAGCATACCGATTTACTTATTCTGATAGGCAGTAATGCTGCGTGGACACATCCTGTATTGTATCAGCGTATCGAACGAGCAAAGCTACAAAACCCCTCCATGAAAGTAGTGGTAATTGATCCTCGTCGCACCGATAGTAGCACGCTGGCCGATATGCATATCGCGCTTCGACCCGGCTCAGACAGTGCTTTGTTTTGTGGTCTGTTAAATTATATGGCGGAAAACAACGCGCTAGACCGCCGCTTTATTGATGCATCTACCAATGGTTTTGATGATGCGCTTGCTGCTGCGTCGGCATGGTCATTATCAAAGGTCGCTGTAACGTGCGATATTCCACAAGCGCAGTTGAAAATATTGTTTGATTGGTTCATTACTCTGCCTCGCGTGATCAGTTTCTTTTCGATGGGAATAAATCAATCTACAACAGGTGTTGATAAGGGAAATGCTATCATCAACTGCCATTTGGCAAGCGGAAAAATAGCAAGAGAGGGATGCGGCCCGTTTTCTATTACCGGTCAGCCCAATGCGATGGGCGGACGAGAGGTCGGTGGGCTTTCAACCATGCTAGCGGCGCATATGGATATTGAAAACCCTGAACATCATCAAACGGTTAACGCATTTTGGCAAGCGCCTAGGTTAATTACAAAGCCAGGCTTAAAAGCTGTGGATATGTTTAAAGCCGCTGCCGATGGCAAAATAAAGTGCCTGTGGATAATGGCAACGAATCCAGTTGCCAGTATGCCAAACAGATCTCTAGTGGAAAGGGCCTTAGCAAACTGTGAGTTAGTGATAGTGTCGGAAACCGCCGCGACCAACGATACACTTCGTTTTGCTGATATTGCATTGCCTGCCACCGGTTGGTCAGAAAAAAATGGAACAGTGACGAATTCAGAGCGACGCATTTCACGACAACGTGGATTGTTATCTCCGGTAGGTGAAGCTAGACACGACTGGCAAATTATTACGATGGTTGCACGGGCAATGGGGTTTGGTGACGCGTTCGATTATCAACATCCCCAGCAAATTTTTAGCGAGCACTGCGCATTAACAGCGGCTAATAACAACGGTAGTCGTGCTTTAGATTTAGGGCCATTGGCGAACCTTTCGGTAGCGCAATATGATGCATTACGACCGCAACAATGGCCTCTTCAATCGGTTCATCGAATAGGCAATCGACGCCTATTTTCCAATGGCGAATACTACACAAAAGATGGTAAAGCGCGTTTTATTGCCGTCACGCCTCATAAGCCCGAGCAACAAACCAGCGTGCGGTACCCTTATATTCTCAATACGGGGCGAGTACGCGATCAATGGCACACAATGACTCGCACTGGTAACGCCTCGCGCCTGCTTAAACATATAGATCGCCCATGGCTGAGTATTCATCCAGACGACGCTAAGCATGCGGGGATAATTGACGGTTCGCTTGTCGAGTTAAAGGCGGCGTGTAGTAAAAGTATCTCGGTAATACTGCCGGCAAAGATTGACAACAAACAACGTAAAAAGGAGTTATTTGCTCCCTTTCATTGGTCGGCTACATGGGGTTCTCACTGTAAAGTTGGTGCGCTTCTTAACGGCGCTAATGATGTGTTATCAGGACAGCCTGAATTAAAACATGGTGCGGTATCTGTGAAATACTTTAATGCTGCAACCTTCGGCATAATGTATGGGGAGACTAAACTGGTTGATGCCGTTAAAACGTCATGCTTCTACTGGCTAGACACCTCGTCGGGCAGCATGTTAAGCACCCAGGTAGCCGATACTATTGCACCTATGCAGTTGCTTAATAATTTAATGCCTCACTTGCCAAAGGACACACAATGGACAACGTTTCAATGCGAAGGTCAATGTGCACTACTGGCCATGCGCGGAGAGAAAGCAGTATTGGCGATTATGCTAAATGAAAAACCATTGTCAATTCCTGCAGAGTGGTTAGAAAGTCTGTTTAATAGCGAAAAAACGTTAACGCAGGCGCAAATAAACGGCATATTGCACCAGCAGCCCGATGAGGCCTTTATGCTCGGCAAGATTGTATGTAGCTGTTTTAGTGTGCGCGAGAAAACCATCATACAAGCAATTGAACAGGGCAATACCAGCATTAGCGGTTTAGGCGCTGTGCTTCAATGCGGTACCAATTGTGGTTCATGTAAAACTGAGTTGGCGTCATTGATATCAGCCAACGAAGAAAAGAGTGGATTATCATCATCTCACACGGATGATGCACCTATAAACATGCCGATAACAGAGGAAAACGCGTAATGAGTAGCAAACTATATGGTTTATCCAACACATTGCTTCACGCATTGTTTCGTATTCAGCGTGTTTTCGTAAACAGTAAACATTTTATCAATGGCTACACTACTGAGCAGTTCGGTGAACATTGCGACAAAGAGCGCCGTGGTGAAGTATTTATTGTTGGTGCTGGACCCGGTGATGCTGAGCTTTTAACTATGAAAGCTTACCGCCTTTTACAAACCGCAGATGTGGTGTTGTTTGACTGGCTGGTTGACCAATCGGTGTTGGATTGTATACCCCGTCACATAACGAAAGAGTTTGTAGGTAAACGCTGCGGTAGGCATAGCATGCCTCAAGATATGATTTGTCAGCGATTAGTAGAATTGGGCCTTGAAGGTAAGCGAGTGGTTCGCTTAAAGGGGGGCGACCCTGCGATTTTTGCGCGTACTCGCGAAGAAACGACCGCACTACATACCGCTGGCATCAAATTCGCCATTGTTCCTGGAATAACGGCGGCATCTGGCGCCTCTGCTTACACTGGAATTCCTCTCACTGATAGAAGTGTTGCCCACTCAGTCAAATTTATGACCGCACAATTCCAAAACCCCGAAAGACAGGCCGATTGGGCGGCAATTGCAAAGAGTGCTCATCAGGAGACAACCGTTGTATATATGGGGCTTAAACGTCTTCAGCAATTGTCTGAAAAACTTATCCATGAGGGGATAAGTGGCATGTTGCCCATCGCGGTGATTGAAAATGCATGCTGTAGTAAGCAGCAGGTAATTACAGGTACAATCAATGACATATATCAACGCGTAGCAGATGCTGCAGTAACTGGACCGGCTTTGGTTGTTATTGGCCATGTCGTAAGTGCTCGACAGCCTGTAGCACTCGAACTAATAAACCAACCTTATGCAAAAAGTACCATTTAGTCACTATATTCAAGTCATCGGTAAGGGCAAACGAGGTCACCGTCACTTAACATTTGATGAGGCATATGATGCTATGTCTCAGTTACTTGATGGGCAAATAGCACCCGAACAAGCCGGTGCGTTTCTTATGCTACTTCGTATGCAAGAAGAGTCCGTTGATGAACTATGCGGTTTCATTAAAGCGTGCAGAGAACGCTTACCTGATAGGATGGCACAGTGTAATACTACTGTTGATATTGGCTGTTACGCAGGCAAACGACGCCAGTTGCCATGGTATCTATTGAGTGCGGCATTGTTGGTAAGACATGGTTATCGTACGTTTTTACATGGCGCATCAGAGCCTGGTTCACAACGTTTTTACGCGAGTCATGCATTAGCTGATTTGGGTTTACCGTTAGCTCAATCGATAGATGAATCCATGATACATATGAACGCTTACGGTGCATGCTATCTTGATCTAGGCGTTATACTTTCTCCTCTAGACAGAATAATTAAATATCGTGAGTTATTTGGCCTACGCTCTTGTGCAAATACGCTGGCTCGTTTATTAAACCCCAGCGCAGCGAGATATGTAGTACAAGGCGTTTACCACAGCCACCTTGACGAGCGTCACGCTCGGATTAATCAAACCTTTACGCAACAATCACTTGTTTTTCGCGGGGACGGCGGTGACCCAGAAATTAATCGTGATAGAGATACCGATCTTTTTGTAACCCGTAATGGCGCAACAGAACACATCATTATGCCAGAGGCCGAAGGCTGGGCGATGAAAGAGCAACGCTTTTCCACGTCAACTATGTTGGCAGTATGGCGAGGTGAGCAAACTCATGAGTATGGTGAACAAGCCATAATTGCATCTCTGGCAGGATATATAACGTTGGTTGATGGGTTAACGGTATCCGAAGGACTTAACAGAGCAGAGCGTTGGTGGCGCGAGCGCGACAGTGCCACACTTCCTTTTTCTTCTTCGCACAATAATTGCGCAGATGACGCACTATAGTGAGTCGTCTCGGACTATTACCCATGTGCCAAAAAACTTAAGGCATTGAAAAATAATACTTTTTATTTTGGCATTAAATATGTATACCATTAAGTAACGCACTATCTATAACGCTACTTAGCCTGTGCTAGTATGCGTAAACACATTTTTGTTTTGCCTGCGTAATACAGGCAGTTCATATGGCAACGAAGCCCACCAGCTAATGATGACACCGTCATCAAAAGCTGATGGGTTTTTTTTTGGCTTAAGGAAAGTAAATGTTATCTATCATAGTAAATAAAAAGCTCAAAAGGGCGGTAGGTTCACTCAGCGTCATCGCAGCAATAATGACGACATCAGCTACCGTAGTTAATGCCGATGAGCTCGGATGGCCAGAAAAAGAAGAATTGAAATTCGGTTTCATCAAACTAACAGACATGGCGCCGCTTGCCGTTGCCTACGAAAAGGGATATTTCGAGGATGAAGGGCTTTACGTTACGCTTGAAGCACAGGCTAACTGGAAAGTGCTGCTTGATAGAGTAATAGATGGTCAACTTGATGGCGCACATATGTTAGCCGGACAACCCCTTGGCGCCACTATCGGCTTCGGGACGCAATCGCATATTGTCACCGCGTTTAGCATGGATTTAAACGGCAACGGTATTACGGTTTCAAATGATGTATGGGCTGAAATGAAGAAGAATATTCCTCATGAAGACGGCAAGCCTGTTCACCCCATTAAAGCTGACTATTTAAAACCGGTTATAGAAAGTTACAGCGATGCCGGTAAGCCTTTTAAAATGGGCATGGTCTTCCCTGTTTCAACACATAATTATGAGCTGCGCTACTGGCTTGCTGCTGGTGGCATACACCCTGGTTACTACGCACCGCATAAAGGTGATACCTCGGGGCAAATCGATGCTCAAGCACTCTTATCGGTAACTCCACCACCTCAAATGCCTGCCACGATGGAGGCTGGCACTATTTATGGCTATTGTGTGGGTGAACCATGGAATCAACAAGCCGTGTTCAAAGGTATTGGTGTACCGGTAATTACCGATTACGAAATTTGGAAAAACAATCCAGAGAAAGTATTTGGTGTCAGCAGTTCTTGGGCTGAAGAAAATCCAAATACTCATATTCGAGTGGTAAAAGCGATGATTCGCGCCGCGATGTGGCTTGATGCTAATAGCAACGCCAACCGACCTGAAGCAGTAAAAATTCTGGCCAAAAGCAGCTATGTAGGTGCAGACGAGGAAGTTATTGCTAACAGTATGACTGGCACCTTTGAATATGAAAAAGGCGATAAGCGAGACATCCCCGATTTCAACGTGTTTTTTCGCCATAATGCGACATACCCCTACTATAGCGATGCTGTTTGGTATCTCACGCAGATGCGTCGATGGGGGCAGATCTCTGAACCTAAATCAGATAATTGGTACCTAGAAACGGCAAAGAATGTTTATCGCCCAGATATTTACGCTATGGCGGCAAAAGCGCTTATCAAAGATGGTTTGGCAGAGGCTAAAGACTTCCCAGACTTCGATGCAGAGACCGGTTTTAAGCCACCACAAACCGAATTTATCGACAACGTGACGTTCGATGGCACTAAACCAAATGTTTATCTCGAGCAATTTTCAATTGGACTAAAGGGAGACACGGTACTTTAACCGTGTCGTCTCAAACATGAAGAGAGAGAGCAATGAGTAAATCGGTACAGGCTATAAGTCAAATTAGTCAGTGGGATGGAAAGAACATGTTTACACGCCTTGTTTCAAAGCTTCCAACACTCCTTGTGCCCATGGTCGGTATCCTGTTGTTTTTGGCCGTATGGAATGGCGTGGCAAAATCTATTGATACTTCCCTTGGAAAATTTCCAGGCCCGACACAAGTATGGGAACAAAGCGTTACGCTCGTTGATGAGCATAATCAGCAACGAGAAAAGGCAGCGACGTTTTACGAGCGTCAAGAAACGCGAAATGCGAAACGCATGGCTCAAGATGACAGTTATGTACCTAAAGTTCGAGAGTTTACTGGCGCGCCCACTTTCTTCGATCAAATCTGGACTAGCCTTTATACGGTAATGGTGGGGTTCTTTATTGCTAGCATTATAGCAGTACCCGTTGGAATACTTTGTGGGCTTAGTAAGTCAGCATATTCTGCCATCAACCCACTTATTCAAATCTTTAAACCTGTTTCTCCCTTGGCCTGGTTACCATTGGTCACAATGGTTGTCAGTGCCCTTTATGTCAGCGATGACCCGATGTTTTCTAAGTCGTTTATCACTTCAGCAGTAACGGTATCGTTATGCTGCTTATGGCCGACATTAGTAAATACCGCGGTTGGAGTATCTAATATCGACTCTGATTTAGTCAATGTAAGTAAAGTGCTACGTTTAAAGCCGCTTAAGCATGTCCAAAAAATTGTTCTACCGGCTTCCATACCTATGATTTTTACAGGTTTACGTTTATCGCTGGGTATTGGATGGATGGTGCTGATCGCCGCAGAGATGCTTGCCCAAAACCCTGGGCTCGGCAAGTTTGTATGGGATGAATTTCAAAATGGTAGTTCTGAGTCGTTAGCGAGAATTATGGTGGCGGTAATAACCATTGGTGTCATTGGCTTCATGCTAGACCGCGTAATGTTAGCGGTTCAACGAGTAGCCAGCTGGGATAAAACGTCATCACTGCGGTAGGCCTCGCATCGAAAATTAAGGATTTCAATATGCAAAACAGACATTTAGAGCTATCACAAGTCGGAATTGACTTTCCATCACCAAAAGGACCTTTCAACGCGCTTACCGACGTTAACTTAAAGATAAAAAAAGGTGAGTTTATTTCTTTGATTGGTCATTCAGGATGCGGTAAGTCTACGGTGTTAAATATCGTCGCAGGCTTGCATCAGGCAACCAACGGCGGCGTTATTTTAGATGGTAGCGAAGTAAAAGAACCTGGGCCTGAACGCGCAGTCGTTTTTCAAAATCACTCTCTTTTGCCTTGGCTGTCGGTGTACAAAAACGTCGAATTGGCTGTTAAGCAAACACAGAAGGGAAAGTCAAAAAAAGCAATACGCGACTGGATATTGCACAACCTAGAGTTGGTTCATATGACGCATGCATTAGATAAATTACCTTCTGAGATATCTGGCGGAATGAAGCAGCGCGTAGGTATTGCAAGGGCTCTGGCAATGGAGCCAAAAGTGCTTCTTATGGACGAGCCGTTCGGGGCGTTAGATGCGCTTACCCGCGCACACTTGCAAGACTCCTTAATGGATATCCATTCGGAGCTCGGCAACACAGTGATTATGATCACACACGATGTAGATGAAGCGGTCCTGTTGTCCGACCGCATTGTAATGATGACAAATGGTCCATCTGCCACTATCGGTGAAATTCTCGACGTTAAACTTGCTCGTCCACGAGACCGCCTGATGCTAGCCGATAACCCAGAATACAATCATTACAGGCATCAAGTACTTACCTTCCTGTATGAAAAACAAAAGAAGATAGAGCCGGTTTCTGAGTACAAAAGAAAAAAAGAAAACAATGCGGTAAAAAACACCGACGCGGCATAGCACTTAAAAAATTAACATACAAAACAGAATATTAGCTCGACTCTTTGAGTCCGGGTCAGTTTTTCTCACACAAA
>Ga0209137_1004186_pt1 | contig 11611 bp, 10 predicted proteins | sample SaaInl5LU_22_DNA_FD_184642 | JGI IMG/M metagenome (GOLD analysis project Ga0209137, IMG submission 184642) | Marine microbial communities from expanding oxygen minimum zones in the Saanich Inlet - ESP_105LU_22_DNA (SPAdes) (version 2) | ecosystem: Environmental > Aquatic > Marine > Intertidal...
AGCGTAGGCGCTTTCGAGGGGCCACCTTTTGCTTTCATGTGCCGCAAATGGCGCTATCAGCAGGATATCGCTCGAAGGCCTCAAAGTGCTTGGGAGAGTAACGGGCCACACTATGGGGAATCCCGCTTGGGCAAAGGCATCCGCATAGTTCACTTGCATAGCCGGGAGTTGTTCGACTTTTTTTGCCAAGAAGGCCTTTCGGAGGGCCCGGTGCTTTTTGAGCTTTCCTACGCGGGCGCCAAACCGGGCCGCAAGCCACGTTCCCGTTTGCGTACGCACATGGGCATGGGCATCCACCCACGCCTCTGGGTAGGTGCCTCGCAACCAGCCCCACCAGAACAGGAAGAGGGATACGGGAGAGGCGTATGATGTATCGACATCCAGACCCACTTTTTCAATACCCGGATGGTCGGGCAAGTGCTCTAGAAATGCAGGACGCGTAAAGAAGGTAATCTTGTAGTCTGGGTAGCTTTCGGCCACTTGACGAAGAACCGGCCACAGAAGGGCGACATCTCCCAACGCGGAAAATCGAACGACGGCAATCCGCTTTTCAGCCATGCTTAGCTAACGCCGTAGAGCGCTGGATTGGTATCCGGATCGTTGTACAATTTGTGCTGCGCATAGGGTTGATAGCGCACTTTTCCCGCCCGAATATCTTCCATCAATTGATCCACGGCTGCTAAAAGTTGTTGGTTTTGTTGATGCAAAACCTTGAGCCGAGAAGCGGCACTGGCAGGTCCGCCCTCGCGCATGGCCTCAATCTCCATGTGGTAGCGTTTCAACTGCAGGATGCAAAGACGGTCCAAAGCCCAACCCAGGGATTCGGTGCGGAGTTCTGAGGCGCCTAACGGCGGCACAGGTTGTAAGAGCCCTTGCAAATGGATGTCCATGGCCTCCACCGCATTGGTGCGGGCTTGGTTCAAGGCGTCAATTCGGCGCTTGAGCCCGAGGACGGCCGAGCCGTCCAAATTGGGGCGACGGATCTCATCTTCCAAATGCCATTGCACCGTGTCAATCCAACTTTTTTCAAAGAGGGATTGGGTCCAAGCATCTGCTCCATGCAGCTGCGGGCACACAGGATCTAACTGGTCTTGGGCATGGTATGCCGCGATGGCTTGCCCAAAGAGATCGGCTATTTCCGCTGCCTGCATTCGCATGTTAGTGTCGGCTTTGGTATGCCTGAATGCCTTCCTTCAACCAAGCGGTGAATTTGGCCACGTCCGGGTCCCAAGCGGCAAATCCGTTCAAGGGCGTCCAATCGCCGTCCGGGTCAATCATGACGTAGTAAGGTTGGGCATTAGCCCCGTAGGTGCTGGCTTCAAAGTCGCTCCACTTTTGGCCCACGTACCTGATTTTCTTGCCTTCGGGCGTGGTGTATTGCTCGGCTTCGGGCAGTTTCACTTTCTCGTCCACATAGAGCGAGACCAACACCAAATCCTCCTTGAGGATGCGGTGCACTTCGGGGTCCACCCAAACTTGCTCCTCCATCTTACGGCAGTTCACGCAGCCCCAGCCGGTGAAGTCAATCATAATGGGCTTGTTCACTTGCTTGGCGTACGCCTTGGCATCCTCCAACGTATTGAAGCAGGGAAGACCGTCAGGGCAGGATGTGCCTGTGTAGTTCAAGGCTGTTTCGCCGCTGCCTCCACCGAGGTAGGCACCGCCAGGCGATTCGGCATAATGCGCGGGAGGAGGGAAACCGGCCACGAGGCGGACGGGGGCGCCGAAGGTTCCTGGCAACAAATAGAAGCCCAGGATGAAGAACGTTGTGCCAAAGAGCATGCGGGTCACACTCAGGGATTCGACCTTATCGTCGTGGGGCATTCGGAACGCCCCAAAAAGGTACAGGGCAATCAAGAAGGTCAAGCCGGTCCAAATCGCCAAGAAGAGCTCACGGCTCACCCAATGGGCCTGCCAGACCATATCTGCGGTGGAGAGGAATTTCATGGCGAAGGCCAGTTCCAAGAAGCCCAAAACCACTTTCACGGTATTCATCCAACCGCCAGACTTAGGCAAGGATTGGAGCCATCCTGGGAAGGCGGCAAAGAGCATAAAGGGTAAGCTCAAGGCGAAGGAGAAGCCAAACATGCCCATGGCTGGACCGAGCAACTCGCCTGAATTGCTGGCGCGCACCAACAAGGACCCAATGAGCGGACCGGTGCAGCTAAAGGAGACCAAGGCCAGCGTGAAGGCCATGAAGAAGATCCCAATCAAACCGCCGCGTTGCGACAAGTTGTCAGAGCCATCTACCCATTTGCTGGGCAAGGTGATTTCAAAAGCGCCAAAGAAACTGATGGCAAAAATCACAAAGAGGACAAAGAAAAAGAGGTTGAACCAGGGGTCCGTAGCCATGGCATTCAGGGCGTCGGGGCCCGCAATGACGGTGATCAGCAAGCCGAGCGCTACGTAGATCACGTTGATGCTGATGCCGTAGGTGACCGCCTTGGAAACGCCTTCAGCGCGTGTCTTGCTCTGTTTGATGAAGAAGCTAACGGTCAAGGGAATCATAGGGAAGATGCAGGGCATCAGCAAAGCCAGAAAGCCCCAGCCCATGCCCTCCAAAAAGACGCCCCAATGGCCTTGTTTCACTTCCGTATCGCCCGCAGCAGGGACGGGTGACACCCCGGGGGCGCTCGTATCATCGGCTGCCAGGGCAGTGGTATCGGTTTCCTCGTCGGGGTCCTGCTCCAAGGGGTCCTGATCGGCTTGATTCGGTTCCTCCGTCGCGACGAGGCCTTCGTCGGTGGGAGCAACGTTCTTTTGGGCAGGGACTTTGAAGGTCAGCGGAATGTACTCGGGGAAGAGGCACATTTCGTCGTTGCACACTTGAAAGGACACCTCTGCCTCTACCGTCAAGGGGCCGGGGCCGGTGACGGTGGCTTTTTGAACAAAACGGGCCTTCTTTTCAAAGTAGGCCAATTCCATGTTGAACTGCTTATTGAATTCGGTGTGGGCCTTGGGCTCCGTCCATTCCCCTTGCAACGTCAAACGCGGATGCGCCGTCCAAGCAAAGGTGGTGGGAATGGGACCGTCCTCCCCCGACTTTCGGGAGTACATGTGCCAGTTCCCGTCAATGGTCGCTTCCGCGATAAGTTGGAGGGTTCCGTCCTCTGCCCGCTCGACCGAGGTTTTCCATTTGACAGGCTCAATGATTTGGGCTGAAAGCTGAGTTGGCAAAATGGTCATTAAGGCCACTACAACTGCATGGAGGAATGTCTTCATATCCACAAAAATAGCCCTTCTAGCGCGCCGAAGGATGTTCCGTCAATCGCCAAAAGGAAGAATCTGCTTCCGAAACGGCCACCCGGCGGGATAGACGCATTCCTGGCACCCAAAAGACCTCCCCGGGAGTAGCTGCTTCCGCCAGGACGCAAATCGCCTTTCGGTACATGGCCGGCACTTTTCCCTCTGTCAGGACATCGGACAGTTTTTTACGGCCTTTCATCCCTAAAGGCAGGATGTAATCTCCTTCTTGCCAGGGACGCCAAACCAAATGGGGCACCCGCTCCAGGCAGAGCACCGGAGCACGCAGGGATCCGAGATCTTCCAAAGACGCGTACGGGCGCTCCTCGCCGGTCCACTCCACCTCGGCTTGCCACCGCGATCCATCCCAGAGCGGGCCCGTTACGCGGTGAAGAGAGTGCAGGGATTCCAGGGTGGCTATGGGTTCCGTGGGCACAGGCGTCAGAACCAAGCCCTCGCGCTCCGCCCACAATTGCCAGCCCCCCTTTTCCAACTTCGCGCCCACTTGAGAGTTCCCTAAAGAGCGAACCGCTTCGTAGTCAAACCCACCCATTGACCGCAAGATGTACCAAATGATGACCGATGAATGCGGATGGTCCAAGACATCGCGGTAAAGCACTAGAGCGCCGGGAACCGATTTGGACTTGCCCAGGTACAGTACACTTTCGCGTTTGATAGCGGCATCCACAAAGGATTGAAGTTCGCGCAGGTGGTGCAATGTCGTTCGAAGGCCTTCTGTTGCCTGAGGCATTGCTTCTCTTAACGCGGGCAGGGCGTGGTGCCGCAAGTGGTTTCGAGTGTACTTATCGCCCGCATTGCTGGAATCTTCTCGCCAGGCAATCTGCTTTTTGCGGGCATAGGTATCAATCTGTGACTTGGAGACATTCCAAAGGGGACGAATCAATTGGTCCGACACGGGAGCCAGGGCTACGAGTCCATCCAAGCCTGTACCTCGGGCCGCGTGAAAGAGGAAGGTCTCTGCCGCATCGTCTGCATGGTGCGCGACCAGCATGGATTGCAAGTCCCGGGCAGCCAGGAGTTCCCGAGCTTCAGTGTAGCGAAAGCTGCGTGCTCGGGCTTGAATGTCCGATTCTTTCCCAAATCCCTCGGGAACCCGGCAAACATGGCACTCCACGGCATGCTGGTCAGCCCATTGGCGAACAAAGGCTTCATCGCCCTCCGATTCAGTGCCACGGAGCCCGTAATTCACGTGAAAAATCTCCACGGGAATCCCGGCTTGGACCAACACCGTGGCGAGGACCATGGAATCTTGCCCCCCCGAACAAAGGAGCAAGAAGCCACGTGCATCTTGCCGCGCAGGGGCCAATGCCTCCAGAACGGACTTCGATAACGAACTAGCCATGGGACGGATGGGATGAGGTCAGTGCTTCCTGCGGGGCCTTCATTTTCAAGTGCAGTTCTTCCCATTCCGACATCGGATCAGCGAGAACAGTGAGGGCGGAACCGGCCCAACCCATCCAGTTTTGGGCAGAAGCATCGGCCAGTAAGCTCCGAATAACCACATTGAAATCGCATTCCCCGGAGGGCATCACATAGCCCAAGGCGCCCGAGTACCAGCCCCGACGGGCGCATTCATGCTCTTCGATGCGTTGCATGGCGCGAATTTTAGGTGCGCCGGTCATACTCCCCATGGGGAAGCTCGCTTGCACAACGGAGATCCAATCGGTTTCCGGCCGCAAGGTCGCCTCGACCGTACTCACCAAATGGTGTACCGTTGGCAGAGAGCGCACTTGCAAGTACCGCGGTACGTGAACACTCCCTCGGGCTGCCACGCGGCTCAAATCATGCCGCACAAGGTCGACGATCATCGTGTTTTCGGCGCGTTCTTTCTCCGAGGCCAGCAAGGCCTCCGCCGGCAGCGCCCGATCGGCCGTTCCCTTGATGGGTTGGCTGTAGGCCTTCCTGCTTTCTCCCTCTTGACGCACTGTCACGTAGCGTTCGGGCGAAGCTGAAATCAACCAGGTTTCTGGGCTTCGATGCAAACCAGCCATGGGTGCGTCCGCAGTCGCCTGCAATGCCGCATAGACCGAAGCAGGATCTGCAGCGCCTTGCGCATACCAGGGGGCGCAGAGATTTACTTCGTAGAGATCCCCGGCATGCATGAGCGCTTGGAGTGATTCCGCCTGCTCTTGGTAGGTCTCGCCCGTCCAGCCCGCACGCCATCTGGCGGGTTCAGTGAGAGATGTAGATCGGGGGGATGTGGCCCGCTTCTGGATGTCCGCCCACCAATCTTCAGGACGCAGGGTCGCCGAAGAGGGTAGATAGAGTGTGAGCTCGCCGGCTTGACACGTGAGGACCCAAGCAGGTTCATAAAAATCCCAATCGGGCTGATCTAAAGTGGGGCGGTGTCGACTCTCAGCAGTAGGTTCAAAGGCGTTTTTCGCATCATAGGCCAAGACCCCGAACAACCAGGTGGGTTTTGCTCGCCAGGCCGCGGCGAGTTCGGACCAGGCTTCGGGTGTGGCTTCCGCCACCCGATGGCGACGAAGGCATCCGCCCGCCGCCAACCAATCAAAACGATCGAGGGGCTCTCGAAAGGCCCCATGGGCACGGCCCGTCTCCAGCAAGGTAAAATGCGGGAATGTGCAGGCCGCGCGGCGCAAGCCCGTCTGAACTTCAGCGGGCGCAGCGTTTAAAACCTGCGCCAGGTAAGGCATGTTAGGCGTGTATGGCGCGTTTACCGGTAGCGTCCAAAGCAGCTTCTTTGATGGCTTCCGTGTAGGTGGGGTGACCGTGGCAAATGCGAGCGATGTCTTCCGCCGATGCGCGGAATTCCATGGCGACCACGGCTTCCATGATGAGGTCTGCCGCACGCGCAGCGACCATATGCACGCCCAACACCTCGTCGGTTTGCGCATCAGCCAAGATTTTTACCATGCCATCGATGTCCATCGACGCACGGGCACGGCCTAAGGCACGCATCGGGAAGGATCCCACCTTGTAGGCACGGCCTTCTTCTTTGAGTTGGGCTTCGGTTCGGCCCACACCGGCCACTTCAGGCCAGGTGTACACGATGTTGGGCACCAAGTTGTAGTCGATGTGGGGTTTTTGGCCGGCCAAGGTTTCAGCGACCGCCACGCCTTCTTCTTCGGCTTTGTGTGCCAACATCGCACCGCGAACGACGTCGCCGATGGCGTAGATATGGGAAACAGCCGTTTGCAAGTGATCGTTGACGGCGATGCGACCGCGCTCGTCCGTGCTGAGACCAGCCGCTTCAAGGTTCAAGCCGGCAGTATAGGGCTTGCGACCCACCGCGACGAGCACATAATCCCCTTCCAGCTTCACGGGAGCGCCTTTTTTGTCCACGGCTTCTACCGTCACGGTGTCACCTTTGCGGCTCACCTTCTCCACTTTGGTGCTCATATGGAAGCTCATGCCCAATTTGCGAAGGGTGCGTTGGAGTTCTTTACCGCAAGCCGCATCCATAGCGGGAATGAGGCTGTCTGCGTATTCGACCACCGTCACGTTTGCGCCGAGCCGTTTGTACACCGAACCCAATTCCAGACCAATGACGCCGCCGCCAATTACGATCATGTGCCCGGGCACTTCGGTCAACTTCAAGGCCTCGGTGGAGGAGATCACGCGCTCCTTGTCAAAGGTGGCAAAGGGCAATTCGATGGGCTTGGAACCTGTTGCGATGATGATGTTTTTGGCCGTGATTTCCGTCGTTTTTTCGCCCGTCACCGTGATGGTATGGGCGTCCTTGAAACTGCCGACGCCATGGTGCACCTCGATGTTGTTTTTCTTCATCAAAAAGTCAATCCCTTGGCAGGTGACGTCGATGACGGATTGCTTTCGGGCAATCATCTGGGTCATATTGACTACTGGAGCCGCCCCGTCAATTCCATGCTCTGCAAAGCTGTGAACCGCGTTGTGGTAATGTTCAGACGAATCCAAAAGTGCTTTCGAAGGAATGCAGCCCACATTCAAGCATGTTCCACCCAGGGTCGAATACTTCTCCACAATGGCGGTTTTCATGCCTAATTGCGCACAGCGAATGGCGCTAACATATCCACCGGGACCGGAACCAATCACTACAACGTCGTACTGCATCTTTTGAAGTTTTAAATAGGACCACAAAGGTAATTCACACCTAACGGATAGACGTGTTTAGCGCTGCACCCGTTGACGGACCAAAACACTCAACAAAAGCAGGGGAAAAAGCAGGGCTCCTCCCCGGCCGATTAAGTCTCCGTACTGGGTGTAAAAGGTCTGACAGTCATTCAAGGAGACAATGGCAGTCCCCAGTCCGACTTGATTCCAGGTCTTCACCTTGTAGCTCCTGCCCCAAGGATCTATGAAGCCCGAAATTCCCGTGTTCGCAGCTCGAACAATGCTGCGACGGTTTTCGATGGCGCGCAATCGCGCATAGTGGAAATGGCTCACGTGCCCCAGCGTGTTTCCCCACCATCCGTCGTTGGTCATGATGGCAAAAAGGTTGGCCCCTTTCTTCGCATACTCTCGCACATAGGCCCCATAATCCTGTTCCCAGCAAATAATCGGGGCCACTTTGATCGTGGTGTCCGCCAAGGCGAATACAGCCCGTTCTTCTTGCGTGCCCAAGGTGCCTGTCGTTCCGCCCAACGCAATGGTCGCATCGCCGATGAGGGACTTCAACGTGCTTGCAAAGGGCATGTATTCTACCCCCACCACCAGTTTGGACTTGTGGTAGAACTCCATGGGCTGTCCCGCGGTGAGCTCTATGGCCGAATTGTAGCTGTCATAAAAACGCCTCCCCTGAGGATCGACTTTGCGTGACGTGGACGTTTCTTCTCCCGCCTCAAACAACTCATAGGTGGAGGCCCCAACCAGTAGAGAGGTTTGTGGGAATGCCCGCAAGACGGTATCCAGCGCATGAATGGGTTTGAATACATTCCCAAAGCGCTCTTGAATCCCTTCGTGAAGAAAGGTCTCAGGGAAAACAACCACCGCGGAAGGATGGCGTTGCACGCGTGGATTCTCAGAGGGCGCACTGGTCGTAAAATCTTGGAGCAGACTGTCCGCCCAATTATGTGCTTGCCACTGATCGGGCGTCTGAAACTTTTGGTGATACGGGTCCACATTGGGCTGCACATATGTCGCCCATACATGCCGGTCGTTCTCCGTGTTATGCCCAGTCCAAATGCCAATACTCAGGACCAACGGAAGTCCCCACACATAGGGAAGTGGTGCGCGCAACATGGCTTTCCAAGAGGACCAACCGATTCGGCCTTCCGCATCCTTGGTCTTGTACCACGTCTCGACAAAAACGATGTTGGAAACGAGTAACCAAACGGTCCCACCGCGGTGTCCCGTGAACTCATACCATTGCACCGCGCCAGGACTCGACGCAAAGACATGTCCCAGATCCAGCCAAGGAAAACTAAAGGCCCAATTCTCGTGGAAAACTTCTAGTGCCAGCCATCCGCTAACCAAAGCCCAATACCCCAAACGTGGAGAATGCACTCTGGCGACCCATCCATACAGCGTCCAGACAGCCGCCATGAGGCTGCCATTGATCAGCACCGTGGCCACCACCCCTGACCAATGGGCATTCCAAACCCAAAACGTCGTGCACAAATTGAATAGACCCATGCTCAACCAGGCATAGCCAAACGTCCGCCAGCCTTTCTTGCCAAAAGCATCGTGGCGAATGGATCGCTCGAGCGACAGCATTGGAGCCAGCGCAAAAAGCCATGTGAACGTGATCGGATGCGTCTCCGCGCCCCAAACGCCGGGCCAAAAAACACTGAGTAATAGGGCCGTCGCAACGGCAAAAATGAGCTTCTTCATGGATGGAGTTAAAAGTACGGCTACCTTTGGATTTATGCGATGGATTCCGAACGCCCTCACCCTAGGTAACGCCCTCATGGGTTGCCTGGCCCTGACCTTCTTGCGCATCATGGATTTAGAGTCCTTGACCTACTGCATGGGGCTTGCCCTCTTTTTTGATTTGCTCGACGGATGGGCGGCCCGAAAATTGGGAACGGATGGTCCCATGGGGGTGCAATTGGATAGCCTCGCGGATGCCATCACGTTTGGTGTCGTTCCAGGTCTTTTGTGGCTCCACGCGGGCATGGCGTTCTTGCCTTGGTGGTTTGCTTTCATCGGCTTAGCCCCCACCCTCGCTTCTATTTACCGTTTGGCGCGCTTTAATCTAGGCCTCGCTGGCAGCAAAGGCTTTGTGGGAATGCCCACGCCCGCGAATGCCTTGTTTTTACTCGGGGTAGTGTGGGCCATGGAAACGGGCGTTCTGCCCAAGCTGGAGGGCAGCATGGCCATGGTCGCATTCGGCATCATAACGGCTTGGAGCACCTATACGCTGAATAGTCCTTGGCCCATCATGAGTTTTAAGGACATGCCCCGAGGAGGTGCCGCTTTGGCCAGCCGAATCTTTTTCGCCCTGCTTTCCTTGGCCCTGTTGATAATTTTTCAGGTGGCCGCCTTTGCATTCATCATACCTTTGCTGCTTGTATTTTCTACCCTCGAAAACCGGGTATTCAAACCTACTGCCTCATGAAATTCCGCGCCGAAATTGACGTCATGCCCCTCAAAGCCCTCCTCGACCCACAAGGGAAAACCGTAGGACAAAGCATGGGCAACATCGGATTGTCCGAAATCAGCAATGTGCGTATTGGCAAGCATATCACCCTGGAGATTGAAGCCACCAGCAAGGAAGAAGCCACAGAAAAAGTGGACATCGCCTGCCAAAAAATGTTGGCCAATCCCATTATGGAGAGCTTCACCTTCGAGCTCTTTAACCAAGCGTGAATTTTCTAGCCCACCTGGTACTCTCTCCCGGCGGAGAGAAAATCATGGCGGGCAATTTTTTTGCAGACCGCGTTCGCGGTTCCTCGTGGAAATCCTTGGAGGCGGACTACGCACAGGGCGTCCTTCTTCACCGTCGTATTGACCACTTTACGGACCAGCACCCCATTGTTCGAGAAGCCAAGCAGTTCATCCATCCTAGGTTTGGCCTGTTTCGCGGGGTCCTATTGGATGTGTTTTGGGACCACTTTCTAGCCTGCGATTTTGATCGGCATACGGGCGGATTGGATCTTGCCGAATTTGCGGAATACGCCCATCAAACGCTGGCGGCACATGCCCCCGTTTTTCACCCCGAAGCACCTCGAATGATTGATGCGATGGTAGGCGGGCAATGGCTTGTAGGCTACGCCGAGATGGACGGTGTTGATCGGGTATTGCGCCAAATGAGCCAGCGCTTTCCCTTTCAAAATCCTATGGGCGAGGGCGCGGATGCCTTGCGTGAAGCCCATGGGGATTTAGAACCCCTTTTCAACACTTTTTGGCTTGACCTCGTGGCGGAATTTGGGCTGAATTCTAAGGGATAGTGTCCACGTCGGAGGAAAAGATTAAATTTCCTCTATGCTTTGCCACCTCCGAGCGTTCATCCGGCTACTCAGCTTCACGCTGATCATGACTGCCATGAGTATCGCCGTGCCTTTGGCGCGCGTTTTGGGGGGCGCACAATTCGCCTTTAACGTTCACCGAAAAGGCATGTTTATTGTCCACAAAATCTTGGGCATCAAATTGAACATTATTGGCGAACTGCCCACCACCCCTGCACTGATTATGTGCAACCACCCTTCCTACTACGATATTTTCTTTAATATTGGCCACCGCCCCGCGGTCATGATCGTCGCGGATCAATTTAAAAACTGGCCCCTTGTCGGGTGGCTCGGCCAAGGGCTGAACACCATTTGGGTCCGCCGCCACTGTCCCGAAGCCGGAAAGAAGATTCGGCAAGAAATCGTGGCCCGCATCCGATCAGGTCTCAGCATATTTGTTTGCCCAGAAGGGCGTACCTCAGGAACCCATGACATCTACCCCGTCAAACCGGGTATGTTTGTCGAGGCGATGCGAAATGAAGTCCCCGTCGTGTTTTATTCCATTCGATATCATTCGCAAGAAATTCCCTATTTCCACGACCTGAAATCGGGTTTTTTACCCCATTTAATGAAGCATTTATGGAAGTCACTTCAGCACCCGCGAATTGAGGTCGATCTTCGTGTTTCCCCTCCCCGATTGATTCAAGATGTGGACCAAGGCATGCAAGATTTTTATCGCTTTAATCGCTGGCATTTGCGCTCTTGGCTAACCGGCCCTGTCCCGGTTCAGATGTAACCTGGATATTTCGCGCAGTATCCCCCCTTCTTTGCACCATTTTGGTGAGATTATTTATGGGGAAAGGATGTAGTTTTCCGAAGTATGATCGGTCAAGTCACTCACCAACTGATGCCATTATTTGGCTCCCAAGCTCCAGCGCTGAAATCGGGCATTTCGGCCTTAGCTGCGCAGTTTGAGTTGATAACCCATGTTTCCGCGGGGGAGCAAGTTTGGGTTAGTG
>Ga0209137_1004189_pt1 | contig 11604 bp, 6 predicted proteins | sample SaaInl5LU_22_DNA_FD_184642 | JGI IMG/M metagenome (GOLD analysis project Ga0209137, IMG submission 184642) | Marine microbial communities from expanding oxygen minimum zones in the Saanich Inlet - ESP_105LU_22_DNA (SPAdes) (version 2) | ecosystem: Environmental > Aquatic > Marine > Intertidal...
CCGCGGAATTTCATTGCGATCATGGCATTGTTTTGTTCTTCCGGGTCAATGTATTCAATTACGGATTCTTCTAAACGACCATTTGTCAATAAATCCATCCATTGTAATTCGCGGTTTTTCAGTTTGTCAATTATTTCTTCTGTAATCAATGCTTGATTGTTATGTACTTTCAATACAGGTCGTGTCATACGACCACCATCATTGCAAATTCGTATTTCCATTTTTCCATAATTCAATGTGATGGATGTATAAATATTAATAATACCACGATGCTTTTTCTGTTTCAAGTTTTGATATACTTCAACTGGTTTATCAGTACTGCCTACCCAAACCCCATTTATAAAGACTTTTACTAAATCATGTAATTCATTAGGATGTTGAACGTCTTCTAAATTCAATACATGAGGTTTGACGAATTCATATAGATGTTCGCTGATAGTGGGTATAGTCATATGTGTCATGAATGAAATGTTTTTCACAATACCAATAGACTGACCTTCTGGTGTTTCAACAGGACATAAGAATCCCCATGTTGTATTGTGCAATTTGCGCGGAGCAATCAATTCCCCATTTTTTTCTAATGGTGTATTGACTCTTCGTAAGTGGCTTAACGTGCCTAAATAGGTCAAGCGATTCAATACTTGTGCCACTCCTACTTTGCTACTGCTATTGGATTGTTTGACGCTAAAATCACCTGTTGATAATGCGCGATTGATACCATTTTCTATAGTGGTTGGTTTGACAATCTTATAGATATTAGTCATGTTGATGATATTATCATAATCTTCGGATGATTTCCATGAACCTAAGTTGATTTCTCGGACCACTTGTTTTTCAATATCTTTTACAAAACGGATATAATGATTTCTAAACAAGTTATTTAGCAATGAGCCTGGCATTTCAATACGTTTATTTAAATACGAATCACGGTCATCAGGTGGATTCCATTTTAATGCCGTTCTTATGAGGCGATTCGCCATAAATCCGAGTAAATATAATTTTTGTTCTAATGTTTTGCAATGAGGAAAGAAATCATTTTTAAACAATTCCGTAGTGTATTTGCTTTTTAACATTGGTGTCGGACCTTTTTCAGTTTGGTATGGGTTATACGCGACCGCCGACATTACTTGTTCAAACGCGTCTTGTTGTATCGTTTCTCTTTCTTTTAGAAAAGGTTTGGCATCTTCAATGGATGCTTCTAAAAATTCCAACAATTTTGCATTTTTGGGGTCATCTACATTTAGCAAGATGTATTCGCAAATTTTCTTGTCGGACAATACACCTAATGCACGGAACAATACAAACAATTCTATGTATCGTTTTTGTTTTAGTCTGGGGATAACGACATAAATGCCATGGCCATAAATATTGGTTTTGGACGATACCATCATTTCAACTTGTTTAGGCGAAATGCATTTATTGTCGGGGACGGATTTGAATTCCGCGACCCACTTCCATTTAGGCGTATTTTTGCCACTGAATACATATATTCTGTTTTCGGCGGCACGTTCTTGGCACAATATGGTTTTTTCAGACCCTTTGATTATAAAATAACCGCCACAATCCATATCACATTCGCCAAATTGTGCGGTTGATGTATTGGAATATTGATTTAAAATACAAATGGAGGATTTTAACATAACTGGCATACAACATAATTTTATTTTAGGGATTACTTTTTCTAATATACGAATATTTGCAGTTTTTTTCGTTTTTTTTTCATCAGTTTCATCATCTATCTCTGTATCGGCCTCATCGCGTATGATATATTCAATATGAATATCTACGGTTGCATGAGATGAATATGTAAAATTACGCAATCTCGCTTCTTGTGGTAACATGGTTTTGGTGGCTCCATTATTTTCATGTATTTGAGGGTGTTGAAACCGCAAATTTTTCAAATATAGTTTTACCACTAGACCGAATGTTTCCGTTTTCTCATCGTAATCATTGTCTGATTTGATGGTGATTGGATTAAACATTTCTATAGTCCGTTGCATTTGATAATTGACAAAGTTATTATACGATTCCAATTGATGTCTAGTAAGTCGTTCTAAAGGGCGGCCTTCAAAGTACGACGACAAAATATCAAATGGTTTGTGTGTATAGGACCCTAAGTGGTCCAATAATGGTTGAACCTCGGATTCAACATCAATTTGTTCTTGTTTTATTGTTTCTTTTAGAAGTTTAGTTATATCGGAAGGTTCCTCTTTTTTCTTCGTTTCCGAAGTTTTTCTATTGTATTTTCGTTTAGGTTTCTCAATTCCACTGTTCATATTAGACATCATAGTTTCTTGTTGTGCGTTCATATTTGATAAGATTGAAGATGTATTTGTCATTTGGTTATGACAATGGAATTAAGTATATTAAATTCAACTTTTTATACTTATTTCAGAAAACATATAAATATATTGCTCCTTTACCGTTAATGATATCCAAGATGGCCACCACATTCCAAGTTGATACCAAAGCCGAGACAATTGAGAAATTACAAACTATAATTACGAAAGAGGTGACTCAAATCAATAGCCAATTGAAATATACTTTATTGAATTATGACACCCAAATGGTATGCAATGATGACCCAATAAGAGGATTATATAATGGAGCTACACTAGACCCTGAAACGCGTAAGTTGTTGGCATTAGGCCCAACTAAGAGTTATAGTTTGACCAAATTTAAAACCTTGTATGGTAATGCTATAAATAATATTAATGTGATTAATGTATCGGAAATGATTGAGGGTTTGTTTTTCCAATTGTTTTATGACGATCGTTTGCATAGTTGGGAGATTGGTACACGCAATTCAGTTGGTGCCAATTATAGTTACTATAGAATGCCTCATATAGTAAGTCCAACCTATAAATACATGATATTTGAGGCATTGGGAATCAATTTTGACCAAACTATAAATGAATGGTTGGGGATTCAATATATGGATAAATCATATGTATATCATTTTGTAATGCAACATCCCAATAACCATATGGTATTAAATATTGAGAAACCGTCTGTGTATATGGTAGGTGCATTTGAATTGCATTTTAATAATGTGGAAAACCAAATCCGTTATGTTCCTCCTAAAGAATACAAAACGGTCTTCCCCGAAAATATTATGCAATACCCAACTTTATTTACTATAGCCCCTGGTACGACGTATGAAACCATAATGGAACAATACAATTCAATCCAAACGCCGGCCTCCCGTATGGGTATTATAATCCAAAATGTACAATCCGGGGATACTGTAGTGACTATAAACCCAGCATATGAGGAGTTGCAGGTGTTGAGAGGAACGCATCCAAATTTAATGTTTCAGTATGTGTGTTTATTGCGTATTGGAAAGACTCATGAGTTTTTGAGAAATTTTCCGCAATACAAATCGCAATTTGCTCAATTTAAAGATTTATATGAAACATTGGTGCGTAATTTACATCAAAGTTATTTGGACCATTTTATTTTGAAAAAAGGTCTTACAATAAGTAAACGATATTATTACCATATCCAACAAATTCATCACAATATTTATATTCCTTCGTTACAAGAAGGTGAAAAAGTGATAATTAAGAAGCCGATTGTGCGTAAATACATTGAATCAATGGAACCAGGTCAGGTGTTTCATCTACTTGGTGGTGGGGGAACCTAGGTTCCCCCATGCCCCCTCCTAGGGTGTGCGTTTGGTGTGCGAGCGAAGCGAGCACTATAGTGTAGTGTAGTGTAGGGGTAGTGTGATTTAGTGGTGTGCGAGCGAAGCGAGCACTATAGTGTAGTGTAGAGGGGCGCGTGTTTGGGTGGTGTGCGAGCGAAGCGAGCACTATAGTGTAGTTTAGGGGTAGTGTGATTTAGTGGTGGTTTATTAGTGGTGGGTTGGTTAGGGGCTCGCTTCGCTCGCCGGAAAACAATAAAAATAAAAAACCATTTACATATTTTCATAGTTTATATGACAATATGGACTCTTTCATTGGTTACCGATTCCAATGCATAAATGATGTGGCATTAACATTGTCTAAAGAAAGAATGAATAAAATCTTTGAGCGGACAGAAATACTTAAACATTTAATTCATGGTCATCCCGATTTCGAGAAAACAAAACGGCCAATACAAAGCGGTCTTTTTATAGTAGATTTGAAAGAATACAATGTAGATGCAGATAATTTAAATGAATGGTTTCGTGTCATTTTAGACCTTTCCGATGTAAATGAAGAAATCGTAAAATTCGGTTTCCCATTAGGCGGTTCGGAATATTTAGAAAAAGCGTTATTAAAAAAGAAAGAACAAGAAAATTTAAAAAAACCGGTGATTTTAAATCATTGCGACGATACAGAACAACATTATTTATGGAAACATGCGGTTGTTACCAGCCAATTGCAAGACAGTATAAATACAATAATTGATGAAAAGGAAGATAAAGGCTACAATTTAGTAAACAATTTGTCAAAAGGTTTTGATGTACCATGCGTATTGGTATTTAGAAAACCGAGAGAATGAATATACAAATGTCGCCCGTTGTAATTTTAATCCTTATTGCCACCATTTTCTTCGTTATTGGGCAAAGCTGTTTGCGTGAAACATTTGAAAAAACCCATATGAATGCCCTTTGTGCATGCGGACTATTTAGTGTTTCCATGGGTATTGTCGGCATTGCAATGTTGTTGTATTGCCATTATGAGTACCAAACAATCAAATTAGACGATTATTATAGTTATTTACCCATTTTGGCCGGAATTGTATTTGCTTTAGGCAATTATTGTTGGATATCTTCTATACATACCAAGGAATCTCTCGGCATTATACGCGTATTAATGGCCGGGTTTGAAACCATTTTATTATTTACGATAGGCTATTTACTCTTTAGAGACAAACTAGACATTATGAAATTAATCGGCACGTTAGTAATATTAATCGGCATTGGCATTATAAATTATCAATAAATGTACTATATAACATAATACATTTATGAATCAAATCCGGTGTTTATTTCCCTTCACTCCATTTGGCGCATAATTTAGAAACCAATTGGAAATGTGCTAAACAATGTTCTTTGTTTTTGCCCTCTAATTCCATTAATGGTTTTCTCAATGTATTGTCAATTACATCCAATACTTCTTTGCTGTTGGGCATCATTCTCACATCATTGCTATAGTCCTTTTCAAAGAAGAATGTCAAGTCACCGGCTTCAATTTGTTCAGCATATGGGGTTAAAATGAAAAAATCCCAACATTTTATCAACATGGTAGGATTCGCTTTTTTCAATGTTTCTAAATAATCGCGTGAAGTTTTAATATGTGGATTGTCTGGGAAAATACTAACCATATCATCAATGAAATCAAAAAAATGTTTATTAAAGGCTCTCAATACAATCGTATTACTATTGTTCATTTAGATAAACTAATTAATATTTTTTTAAATGGTTTGTGGCAAAAAAGGTGTTTGATTTACATTTTGCATGGAGTGGTTCATATCTTGACTTCTTTGGTTTTGTATGCTGTCCACCGTAATGTCATTTGACATTTTTTCAGATTGATACGTTTCTGGTGGTGTTTGTATAGATGAGATGGAACCATCTGCGGAAACATAATGATGCATATTGCGATTACGTCCGCTTCCTTTCGCGCTTAGCTCATCCGGCGATGCACCATACATAGTAAATGATTCAGACATTACATCTTTTGACCCCAGTGAGAAAGACATTGGCTCTCCATTCCCATGATGTGCCATGTCATTATTGTCTGACACTACTGGTTTAAATTTTTCTAAAATGGAATTCCCCATTAATACACGATAATTCTCTTTAGTCAACATTAATGAAGGTACACTATGAATATTTGGCGGCAATAAGACAGATGTCCCATTTTCCAATGTTACGTGAATTTGCCCGCTATTGGGGTCCACTTTACGTTTGTCCACACAAATACAATTCAAAGTTTCGGTTAAATCGTTTTTTACTAAATACGATAAAATGATTTTGGAATGTTTGCAATAATTACTATAATACAATATATCCATTTTGTATTATATTCATAAACATCTATTATATTTTAAACCAATTATTGTTGTTCTGGAAGATTGGTGTTTACACACATGGAATAAAGAAGACGGTTTTGAAGGTAAACCAAGAATGACATCAATAAAGAGTAAACTACGAAAAAGACCTCAGTTGCGTTAAGCTTCTTTGTTCCACGGGCGAATGAAACTACAACACCAACAAGGGCAACGAAAAAGGCAAAGAAACCAAGGATTGAGAAAATATAAAACAAAAGGCAATACTGTTTGTCTAGAGGACCAAAAAGATAGTTTTCAAGCGAACCACCGGAATTCATTTATATAACTAGAACAGAAAATAATTGCCTAAATCTTTATGAGCCGAGAGTCCCTGAACACATGGAATATAAGATTCTAGATTGCAAATAAAACACAAAATAGAAAAGCATTATCATAAATGATTTGATGTAATATACCATTCCAATCTGATTGCTAAGTCCATATAACATGATAATAAAAGCACCAATTAAAAAGATAAAACCGAACATCGTCAAAATTAAGAAGAAATTGCAAAAATAAGACTTATCTAGTGGGCCAAATAAATAATTACTGATATCTGTCATAATATATATAACCAATATTTTTTATTTTATAAGCCAAAAAGATTAAATATAGTTTATAACTATAATCATACATGGACGAAAGTACTATATGGAAGTTGATTAATATTTATTTTCAAGAAAACCCACAAACTTTAGTGAGACACCATATTGATTCATATAATCAATTCTTTACAGAAGACTTGTTTCAATTATTCAAAGAAATGAATCCATTAAAGTTAGAGGTGGATTATGATGAAGCCATTCAAGATTTTCGTTCTAAATGTTTTCTTTATATTGGCGGGAAAAACGGCGACCGCGTCTATTTGGGAAAACCCATCATATTTGACCCCAAAAACAGTCACTATATGTTCCCCAATGAATGTCGTTTACGAGACATGACGTATGGCACCACTATACACTTTGACGTTGAAATTGAATACACTCGCATATTGAGAGAAGGTGAAACCCCGACCAAATTAGACGACAATGGATTCGCTATATATGATGACAATGACGAAGATGAAAACAATACAGGTGAATTGAAAAAAAAAGATTATACCCCTTCCCAATTTACAACATTGAGAGAAAACACAGAAGGCAATCTATTGGGAAATAAACAAATGGTCAAAATGTTATTAGAGAAAATCTATTTTGGCAAATTCCCCATTATGGTTCAATCCGAATTATGTGTATTGCAGAACATGCCCCCTCTTATGCGATTCGCATTGGGCGAATGCATGAATGACAAAGGTGGATATTTCATTATTGATGGAAAAGAAAAGGTCGTTGTGCCTCAAGAAGTATTCGGTGACAATATGATTAATATTTCTAAATCCACTGACGAAGCCTATTTGTATCGCGCCGAAATCAAATCCGTGAGTGAAAACATTTCTAAACCCATACGTACTCTCTCATTACGTATTTTAGCACCTACCAAACAATTCCATAATCATAACATTGGTGTTTATATTCCCAATGCTGGTGACAAACCAATCCCCTTGTTTATCGTTTTCCGTGCATTAGGCATATTGTCAGATAAAGAAATCATTTCGTTTTGTACGTTACAAGACCCACAACATGTATCGTCTTCTTTCATGAAATATTTAGATTCATGCATACACGACGCCTCTTCCATCATGTCTCAAAGTGATGCCATTACATACATTTCATTATTGGTTAAAGGCCGGTCGGTACCGAGGACCATGCGTATATTAGCCGACTATTTTTTACCACATGTGGGTGAAGTCAATTTCCTAGAAAAAGGATATTATTTAGGTTATTTGACAAATCGCTTATTGTCTGTAGCCACTGGGATTGAACCTCCTACGGACCGAGACAGTTACAAATACAAACGGTTGACTCTCATTGGACCTCTAATGAAGAACCTATTTAGAGAATATTATACTCAACAATTAAATCATATTCGTCTATCATTTGAAACCAAATACGAATTCGGTAAGAAAATATACGCCGATTTAAGCAAATTGATTTACAAACTGCACGGAGAAGTCTTTCGCAAACGCATTGTTGAAGCCGGATTCCATAAAGCATTCAAGGGCAGTTGGGGTGCGACCGAACATACCAAACAGGTCGGTGTAGTACAAGACATGAATCGGTTGTCTCATAATGGAATGCTGAACCATTTACGTAAAGCCGTGCTACCAATGGATTCTAGCGTAAAAATCGTTGCACCACGTGTATTGCATGGCTCTCAATGGGGTATAATTGACCCTATAGATACACCAGATGGTGGAAATGTTGGATTACACAAACATTTATCAATGATGTCGCTTGTAACCACTTCGTTGTCTAGAGAACCATTAATCCAATGGTTACGAGACAATACGTCGTATCGTAGTTTAACCAATACCTCCCCAATACGTATGGGTAAATTGACTAAAATATTCGTCAATGGGCATTGGATTGGAGGTATCTCAGACCCGGTGCCATTAGTAGAAACTCTCAAATTGCACCGACGACACGGATTGGTTCCCATTACAATAAGTGTAATGTTTGACCATGGTCGTAATACGATTTTCATATCGTGTGATGGCGGTCGTTTATGTAGACCCATTTTCTATAAAGACGAATTGTCTCAAAAGTTTATTTTTGATAAGTCAGATGAATTCGGTCAAGTGATGAAAACGATTGAAAATACGAAAGATGACAAACGCTGGTTAAAAATGATTACTGGGTTTCACGAGAAAAATGACAATATAATGAAACAATACAATCCATACAAAGGACAATATTATAGTTGGACACAATTATACAATAGTGAATCTACAAATATTCAAAAATCAAAATGTTTATTGGAGTATTTAGACGCGTTTGAGACAGAAGGGACTTATATTGCAATGAATTACAGCGATACATTGGCAAAAAACAATCGTTTTACCCATTGCGAAATCCATCCTTCTACTACCTATGGAATGATGTGCAATCTGATTAATTTCCTAGAACATAATCCTGCGTCTCGTAATTCGTTTTCATGTGGCCAAAGCAAACAAGCCTGTTCTCTCTATAGTACCAATTATCAGGTGCGTATGGACAAAACGGCAGTGGTTCTCAATTCAGGTCAAATCCCTTTGGTCAAATCTCGTTATATGCAATACATTAATAATGAAGAACATCCCTATGGTGAAAATGCCATTGTAGCCATTATGTGTTATACTGGATATAATGTAGAAGACGCCATTTTAATCAATGAAGGGGCTCTCCAACGCGGATTGTTTCGTACGACGTATTATACAACTTATGACTCTCATGAAGAGAAAGAAGTGAAACACGATATGGTACTGAAAGAAAAGACATTTGCCAATATTGATGCATTAGACAATGTAGTTGGTATTAAACCGGATTTTGACTATAGTAAATTGGACGAGCATGGGATGATACCAGAAAATACTTTAGTTGACGACCGTATAGTATTAATTGGAGCGACTGAAATGGCGGATAAAATGGGTGGACGTAAAGATGCTTCAAAAACGCCTAAAAAGGGGCAATTGGGTGTAGTGGACAAAACATTTATGACAGAGGGGGAAGAAGGTCAACGTATTGCGAAAGTGCGCATTCGCGAAGTGCGAATTCCCGCAATGGGCGACAAGTTTGCCTCTCGTGCAGGACAAAAAGGTACAATTGGTATGGTAATTCCAGAGGCGGACATGCCTTTTACGAAAAATGGAATCCGTCCAGATATGATTATAAATCCACATGCCCTTCCTTCTCGAATGACTTTAGGACAAATGATTGAAGCCATCATTGGCAAAGGATGTGCTCACGAAGGTACGTTTGGAGACTGTACTGCGTTTTTAAATCGCGAAAATAAATTAGGTGTTTTCGGAGAGTTATTGACAAAACACAAATTCCATTCCAGTGGCGATGAAATTATGTACGATGGAATGAATGGAAAACAATTAGAAGCGACCATTTTCATTGGACCGACGTATTACATGCGTCTCAAACATATGGTAAAAGACAAAATTAATCATCGTGGTCGGGGTCCAAGAACGAACTTGACTAGACAACCTGTAAGTGGACGGGCGAATGACGGTGGGTTGCGTATAGGAGAAATGGAACGTGATGCAGTGATTTCTCATGGTATGTCTCATTTCTTACGGGAATCTATGATGGAACGTGCAGATGCCTATCAAATTGCGGTTTGCAATACAACTGGAATGATGGCAATATACAATCCTTCTAAAAACATATTGTTGAGTCCTATGGCGGATGGTCCTATAAAATACAACAGTTCATTGTCTCAAGACGGTGGTTTTCAAGTCCAACAAATAAGTAAATATGGAAAGAGTTTCAGTATAGTTCAAATTCCATATGCCATGAAATTAATGATTCAGGAGTTACAAGCGATTAATGTCCAAATCCGTTTTATTACGGAAGATAATGTGAGTCAATTTGAAAACATGAACTTCTCTCACAATATCCAAATATTGACGAATGACAAAGAAGCCACACCAAAAGTGATTGTGGAATCTATTAAAAAGAAATTGCAAGAAGATGTGGAACAACACAATATAAATTCAAAATTGGAGACCCCATTGGAAGATAAATTTAGCAATGTTCAAGAACAAAAAGAAGAAGTTCCTATAGAAGATACTCCGACACCAGAACTAGACATTAATGCATTAAACAAACGTCTGGAAAAAGAGCCAGTGAGAGAAAAACAATTTGATTTGAATGCGGTAGCGGAGAAGATGGATGCTGAGATGCCTCCAGTGCAAGAGCCAGAACCAGAACAAAATAGTCAAGTCTCAGACCCTGAGAAATATGCTGGATTCTTTAGTCCGTCTAGTATGTCGGGTGGTGGGGATGAAGACTATACGTTACATTCTATTGTACACTATAGAGGGGATGTCAAACCGGAACGTAAATGGAAAATAAATAAAATGGGGAACAAATTATACACGATTGAGACAGAAGATTTAGATTATTTGACGATTGAGGATTCTATAAAAGTAGTAAGCCCGGAAGACATATATAAACCGGGTCATTATAGTGTCAATGAGACAAAACGTCCAGAAGAGGTTGAAGCGATGGAACATATGATGATGCCTCAAATGCAGTCACAAATGCAGCCACAATACCATGAAGAACCGAAAATCAATTTTGCTCCAGTGATTAAGATATTCCATGATGGCAATGACCAATCGCATAATGTAGGTACTGGAAGTAATAGCAATGAAGATGGTAATCTAATGATGCCAAATGAAAGTGTAGCCACTAATGAAAATAATACTGAGACACATCCTCAAGAAACATCAGACGCAGTAGACTTTAGTAAACCAATAATAATTAAAAAGGATTGAATATAGTGAATAATAATAATTGATACTATAGTAAAAATATATTATCAATAATGTGGCGAGCGAAGCGAGCCACTCAAACAACCAACACTCAAACAACCAATAAAACCACTATATATGGCTCGCTTCGCTCGCCAACCAATAAAACCACTATATATGGCTCGCTTCGCTCGCCAACCAACACGCAAACATCAGGAGGG
>Ga0209137_1004190_pt1 | contig 11602 bp, 15 predicted proteins | sample SaaInl5LU_22_DNA_FD_184642 | JGI IMG/M metagenome (GOLD analysis project Ga0209137, IMG submission 184642) | Marine microbial communities from expanding oxygen minimum zones in the Saanich Inlet - ESP_105LU_22_DNA (SPAdes) (version 2) | ecosystem: Environmental > Aquatic > Marine > Intertidal...
AATCCTATGTGATGCACGTATCCTCAACATCTTTGAGGGCGCTGCAGAAATTCAGGCACAGGTTATTGCGCGCCGCCTTTTGGGATAGGCCGTGCAGCCAAACACATCTGACATGCAAAGCCCCTGCCACTATGCGGGGGCTTTTGCGTTTGTGGCGCTCACAAGGATATGAACTGCCGGCACTTGCCGCCCAATGTGTCAGCAGTAAGGTGCCTGCATGAAAACCGTTTTGCCCTTCGTTCTTTGCGCCTCACTTGCGGCCTGTGCTGCTGACGAAACCATCACGGCTTATGGTGCCGGTGATAGGGTTTGGCGTGTGAGCGAAATAAACGGCGCAGCTTTTGACGCGGCCGCAACAATCAGCTTTGCCGCAGCGGGGACCGTGACAGGTACGGCGCCGTGCAACACATTCACCGCACGTCAGATGGCGCCTTACCCGTGGATTGAACTTGGTCCCATCGCGGCGACAAAGCGCGCCTGCCCTGACTTGGCGCAGGAAGCTACGTTCTTTGAGGCCTTGAGCGCGGTAAATACTGCGGATGTTCTGGGGGACACGATGATTTTGACGGCTGTCACTGACGGTGAAACCACAGCGCAGATGGTACTGGAAGCGCGCTAAGACGGTGCCTCTGTTTGGGCTAAACGGCGCAGTGCATCCATCAGGCGGGCGCGTGCAGCAGGGACAGGCTTACCCCCTAGGTTTTTCGCCAATTGGGTTTCCAGAAAATGCCCCGTTACTTTCAGCGCTTCGCAAATTTCGGTTGTGCTGGCGTCGCCTTCGCCCAACAGAACAGGTGGCAGTGGCAACAATTTGGAAGCGTATTCGCCCGCTCCTTTTGCTGTCACAGCCCGCCCCGTTTTGGGGCTGACAAAGGCCAAACCTTCTTGCGCACCGGTCACAGCGCAAGCGCTGAGGTCAAGCCCGTAGCCCGCTGTTTCAAGCAGCATCATTTCCCACTGAAGATAGGCCAGCGGCCACACATCATCTTGCCCCAGCAGATCAAGAAGGGCCGTGGAGCGCGCGTAGAAATCGGCGTCCCCCTCCCCTTCAGCCAGTGAGAACGCCAGCAAAGACGTGACCGCCGTGAGCCCCGCCAACGCAAAGCGGTTGTTCATGGCAATGGCCGCGCGGCTGCGCTGTGGCTCAACGGTAAAGGCCCCAAGGTGTTCGGCCAAACGTGCTTTCCAAGTGACGTCAAGTTGCGCACCAGCTTGCAACACCGGCGTCATTTTCCGGCTAGACGCGCCGCGTACCACCCCTGAGGCCAGACCGTGTTCAGCCGTGAACACTTCAATGATCGCAGCACTTTCTGCGTGGCGGCGCACCGATAGCAAAACGCCCTCGTCACGCCACGTGATCATTCGCTTAGACCCGGCTCATCCAGCAAATGGCGGCCTTGCCGGTCTTCGACCTCAATCACCCAAATGTCAGGATCAAAGCCGCGCTGTTTGCTTAGTGAAGCATCCACATCACGTTCGTCGCCCTCGGCCAGAATGACCCAATTGCGATCACCCGTCATAATGTCAAAGCTGCGTTGGTAGGCCGTGGCCTTACCATCAAGGGTGTTCATCTTGATCAAAATCGCCCCTGCAGTCAGATCACCTTTGGCCACCACAAACGCAGGAATATCCATCAGGCGCAGTCGCGTCAGATACGCCCCCACCCACACATCTGCGGTGAGACGGGCCAAACTCATGGGGCGCCGTCTTTGAAATCAAGCCCCATTTCGGAATAGCGCTCAGATTCTTCAAGCCAGTTTGGACGGACTTTGACCTGCAAAAAGAGGTGCACTTTGCGGCCAACAAATTCTGTCAGCTCTTCACGCGCCGCTTTACCAAGCGCCTTGATCGTCTCACCGCGGTTGCCAAGCACGATGCCTTTGTGGCCGTCACGCATCACATAGATCAGCTGATCAATGCGTACCGAACCGTCTTCGCGTTCTTCCCATTTTTCCGTCTCTACGGTCATTTGGTAAGGCAGCTCTTGGTGCAAGCGAAGGGTCAGCTTTTCGCGGGTCACTTCGGCTGCAATCATACGCATGGGCAGATCAGCGATCTGATCTTCGGGGTACAAGTACGGCCCCTCCGGCACGACACCCGCAAGCCATGATTTTAGCGTGTCAGTACCGTGGCCTTTTTCAGCGCTGATGAGGAAAGTTTCTTCAAAGGAAAACAATGCGTTCAACTCTTTGGTCAGCCCCAGCAACACATCCGCTTGAACGCGGTCAATCTTGTTGATGGCAAGGGCAACGCGTTGTGTCCCCTCACGCTCTGACAAGCTTTCGATGATCTGGCGGACCCCGTCCGTGATGCCACGGTGAGCTTCGATCATAAGAACAACTATGTCAGCATCCGCAGCCCCACCCCACGCGGCCGTAACCATCGCGCGATCAAGGCGGCGGCGCGGGCGGAAAATACCGGGGGTGTCCACGAAGACAATTTGGCTTTCGCCTGACATGGCAACACCACGAATACGGGCGCGGGTGGTTTGTACTTTATGCGTCACGATGGACACTTTCGCGCCAACCATGCGGTTGAGAAGCGTGGATTTCCCTGCATTGGGCTCTCCTATGAGGGCCACAAATCCGGCGCGTGTTGTCATGGTTTTACCTTTTCCAAAAGCGCCTTGGCGGCGGCTTGTTCGGCGTTGCGTTTGTTGCCTGCGGTGGCCGTCGCGGCCTCGCCGCTGGCCAGCTGTACTTCGATTGTAAAGACAGGCGCGTGATCAGGGCCACTACGTGATACTTCACGGTAACTGGGTGGGTTCTGCTTAAGGCTTTGCGCGTGTTCTTGCAGCGTTGTCTTGGCATCGCGGGCATCGGCCTCAACGGTTTCGACCCGCTTGCCCCAAAGGCGCAAAATAGTGCTGCGTGCGGCTTCGAAACCACCATCACGGTAAATCGCGGCAATCACCGCTTCCATCGCATCACCCAGAAGTGCCTCTTTGCGGCGCCCACCAGAAAGCATTTCGGAGCGGCCCAATTTCAGCACGGCACCCACATCAATATCACGGGCCACGGCGGCACAGGTTTCTTTGCGCACAAGCGCGTTGAAGCGCGGCGCAAGTTTGCCTTCGGCGGCGGCGCGATCTGCATCAAGAAGGGCTTCGGCCATCACAAGGCCCAAAACACGGTCGCCCAGAAACTCGAGCCGCTGGTTGTCATCGCGGTTTGGCGTGGACATGGACGAATGGGTAACGGCCCGCACCAAAAGGTCGGGCCGTTCAAAGGCGTATCCCAAACGGGTTTGGAATGCTTTCAGGTCTGCGCTTAGCTTCATTGCAACTTCTTAAAGAAACGGTCCGCGCGCCATGTCCAAAAGAACAACATAGAGCGACCTTGTGAGCTGAAGATAACGCGGTCGGCGCGACCGATGAGATACTTGGCGGGGACAAAACCAACGCCCCCAAGCGACTGCGGAAAGCGGCTGTCAGATGAGTTATCGCGGTTGTCGCCCATAAAGAAATAGTTGCCTTCGGGAACTGTGTAGACGGGTGTGTTATCGGCGCTGCTGACGCGCACATCCAAGATGGAATGGGACGAACCGTCAGGCAGAGTTTCGATGTATTTGTCCTTGATGCAATCCGCGCCAAGGCCAACCGACCCTTTGCAAGCGGGCAATCGTTTTTGCGGACCTTGGGCTTCGAACACCTCAACAAACTCACCAGCGGCTTCAATGCCCACGGGGGTGTCGTTGATGTGCAGCACCGCGTTTTTCATTTGAATGCGGTCGCCCGGCATCCCCACAACGCGCTTGATGAAATCAGAGTTGTTCACAGGGTGGCGGAACACCACAATATCACCGCGCTCGGGTTCAGAACCAAAGATGCGATCCGGAATGGGGCAGGCAGAAAACGGACAGGAATACTGTGAATACCCATAGGCCATCTTGTTCACGAACAGAAAATCACCGACCAGCAGCGTGTCTTTCATAGAGCCTGACGGGATCCAGAACGGCTGAAAGAACAGGGTGCGAAAGACGCCCGCAATCAGCAAAGCATAGACAACGGTCTTGATGGTCTCGCCGATGCTATCTTTGGCTGTGTCTTTTTTGGCCATAAAAGAGGTCCGATCTGTAAAAATGAGTTGGGGCTAGATGGGCCGCGAGGGCACGACTGTCAAGGTTTGCAGCTTATCCGCGGGCGGAAACGGGCCGCGCTTCAATCACAACGAAAGCCTGTGCCCATGGATGGTCATCAGTTAAGGTTACATGAACAATCGCTTCATGCCCGTCGGGCGTCATGGCGGCGAGGCGATCTTTGGCCCACCCCGTCACATGCATCACAGGCTGGCCTGTGCGCAGATTGCTCACGGACATGTCTTTCCACGCAATCCCCATGGCCAATCCCGTACCAAGCGCCTTCGAACACGCTTCTTTGGCGGCCCACCGTTTGGCGTAGGTGCCGGCAACATCTTTGCGGCTTTCGGATTTGCGTTTTTCTTCATCCGTAAAGACGCGGTTTTTGAACCTGTCGCCGAACCGATCAAGCGTGCCTTGAATGCGCTCAATATTCGCCAAATCCGTGCCAATCCCAAGGATCATGCGCCGCACTCCAAATGGGTGAAATATGTGTCGCCGATCTTCACAGTGTGCGCGCGGCATCCATCAGGCGGCGCATTTCAGCCATCGCATCGGGCAAGCCGCGGAAGATTGCCTCGCCAATAAGGAAATGACCGATGTTAAGTTCCTTGACCTCGGGCAATGCGGCGATGGGACCGACGCAGCCATAGGTCAGACCGTGGCCTGCGTGGACCTCAAGCCCGAGGCTATGCGCGTAACTGGCCATGTCGGTCAGCTTGGCCAGTTCCGCGTCACGGGTCAGCAAATCACCTTCGGCAAAAGCGTCACAATAGGCACCCGTGTGCAGCTCAATCACCTCTGCACCAATCCGGTGCGCCGCATCAATTTGGCGCGGATCGGCGGCAATAAAAATTGAGACGCGCGAGCCAGCTTCGCGTAGCGGCGCGATATAATGGGCAAGGCGGTTTTCCTCGCGGGCTACTTCAAGGCCACCTTCGGTTGTGCGTTCTTCACGCTTTTCGGGCACAATACACACCGCATGGGGTTTATGGCGCAGCGCAATTTGCTGCATCTCATCCGTGGCGGCCATCTCAAAGTTAAGCGGCACCGTAAGCGCCTCCATCAACGCTTCGATATCCGCGTCACCAATGTGGCGGCGATCTTCGCGCAGGTGTGCGGTAATGCCGTCGGCGCCCGCCTCTTGGGCGACGATCGCAGCACGCACAGGATCAGGCACAGCACCACCACGGGCATTGCGAACAGTCGCAACGTGATCAATGTTCACCCCAAGGCGTAGTTCCTGTGTCATCTCGCTGATCCCTTCGCACATCGTGTGATGTGGACATTAGGAGAAACCCGTGACGGTGCAAGGGGCGAAGCGAAAGAGTCACGGATCGTGAGGCTGACCTTCGACTTTTTTGGCCGCAGCCTTCTGTGCTGCTTTCTCGCGAATTTCGGCAAGTTTCTTTTTCAGCATACCTTTGCGGCGGTTTTTATAAGCCCGAATGACCGGCACGCTAAGAAAATAACAGGCGTAGGCACAGATCACGCCCGGAAAAATACCGCCCACAAGATAAGGGTAAAACACTTCTGCAAAAAAGACGTGAAGCCCATGCCAATCCGCTACGCGGTCCGAAAACAGAGCCGTAAAATTGTGCGCAAGATCAAGAAACGCATCAGCAAATTTACCGCCCAGTGAGCGCTCAACATCGATGACAGTGCCAGTACCGAGCAAGAAATGACCTGTCCCTAAGGACGCCGCACCGATGGGAATATAGGTAAGCGGATTGCCAAAAAACGTACCCAGCAAAGCCGCCAGAATGTTGCCGCGCATGGCCTTGGCAAGGCCTGCCGCGATCAAGAAGTGCAACCCGTAGAACGGCGTGAAGGCCGTGAATACGCCCGCCCAAATACCACGGGCAATTGTTTCCGGCTCATCGGGCAAACGGCGCAAACGGTGTTTTACATAATGAAACGCGCGCGCCCAACCGCCACGAGGCCACAAGAACTCGCGCGCAGTGTTCAGCCAAGACCGTTTATCGCGGCGTTTGAAAATCAAAATATGTCCTTCGTTGCTGGCCGATGTTCAGCACATATGTTTGGTGCGACTTTACTCAACCCACCTACTAATAACAGACCCCAGTTCGCGTTATGGGATTTGCCTTAATGGACCGTGTTGCTGGCCCCTGTCCCTTTGCCGCCCTTACGCGGCACGTTATCACCGCGCATCCGTGCGATGTGCGCAACGCTGGTGTCAGCCTCAAGTGCGGTGCAAACCGCGTGCATGTGACTGACGTCTCTTAGCTCAACATCAATGATCAAACGGTAAAAATCAGGGGTGCGTTCTTCAAATGTGATGTTTGAAATATTTGCGCCGCGCTCACCGATAAGTGTGCAAAGACGGCCCAAAACACCCGCATCATTGGCGATGGTCAGCTCAATCGTTGCACCGTAAATCGCCGCGTGCGGTCCCTCATGCCAATGCAGATCAACCCAGCGATCACTGTCATCATCAGTCAGTTGGGTGAGCGTGTTGCAGTCAATCGCGTGGATCGTAACACCCTCACCAAGGGTGGTAATGCCCACAATCCGCTCACCCGGAAGCGGTGCACAGCAGCCCGCACGCCGGAACGTTTGATCCGCACGCAAGCCAACAACAGCACGGTTGCCTTCGACAATTTCGCCCGTTTTTGTGGCCAATTCAGGGAACAATACCTGAATAACATCGCGCGCGGTGATCTGCGCGGCACCAAGCTGCGCAAGCAATGTATCGCGTCCGCCGAGCCCCATGGTTTTGGCGGCTGTGGTCAATGCTTTATCCGTTGCTTGCTTGCCGATGTGTTCAAACCCGACGCGCGCAAGTTCTTGGCCAAGCTTGATGTAGCGCTCTGTGTCTTCTTCGCGCAACGCACGGCGAATGGCAGAGCGCGCCTTGCCGGTTTGCGCAATTTCCATCCATGTGGCTTCAGGTTTTTGGCCCTCGGCCGTGATGATCTCAACCGATTGACCGTTTTTGAGGCGGGTCCAAAGCGGCACGCGTAGCCCGTCAATTTTGGCGCCGACACAGGCGCTGCCAATCCTCGTGTGGATCGCATAGGCAAAATCAATCGGGGTCGCACCGCGCGGCAATTTGAACACCTCGCCCTTTGGAGTGAAGCAAAACACCTGATCGGAATACATTTCCAGCTTTACAGCCTCAAGGAACTCATCGTGATCCTCGGCCTGCTCAAAACGTTCTTTCAGACCCGCAACCCATTTTGCCGGATCAACGGCGAAGGGGTTATTTGAGCGCACGCCGTCGCGGTAGGACCAGTGAGCGGCCACGCCATCTTCGGCCACATCGTGCATTTGGTGGGTGCGGATTTGCACCTCAACGCGTTTACCGTCACGTCCAGAAACAGTGGTGTGCAAGCTGCGGTAACCGTTAGATTTGGGCTGACTGATGTAGTCTTTGAAACGCCCGGGAATAGAGCGCCAGCGACGGTGGATGATGCCCAGAATTTGATAGCACTCAGCCTCGGACGCACAGACAATTCGAAAGCCATAGATGTCAGACAGGCGGCTAAACCCTTGGTCTTTTTCCTGCATTTTGCGCCAGATCGAGAACGGCTTTTTCGCGCGCCCAAAGACATCGGCCTCGATGCCCTCTTTTTTCAACTCGATGCGCATATCACCGGTGATCTGATGGATCACATCGCCAGTTTCTTTTTGTAGGCGAATAAAGCGGCGGATAATGCTGGCGCGGCCTTCGGGGTTCAGCACTTTGAAGGCCAGATCTTCAAGCTCTTCGCGCATCCATTGCATACCCATACGGCCCGCAAGAGGCGCATAAATGTCCATGGTTTCGCGGGCTTTTTGGGCCTGCTTTTCGGGGCGCATGGATTTGATCGTGCGCATATTATGGAGACGGTCAGCAAGCTTCACGAGGATCACGCGGAAGTCTTTGGACATCGCCATGAACAATTTGCGAAAATTCTCTGCCTGCTTTGTCTCGGTGCTGGTCAGCTGAATATTGGTCAACTTGGTGACACCGTCCACCAAATCCGCCACCTCGCCAGAGAACAGCTTGCTGACCTCCGTGTAAGAGGCGTCCGTGTCTTCGATTGTGTCATGCAAAAGCGCCGTGACGAGCGTGGCGTCATCGAGACGCTGCTCAGTCAGAATGGCGGCAACAGATACGGGGTGCGAAAAATAGGGTTCACCGGAATGGCGGAACTGACCTTCGTGCATGCGCAGGCCGTAATCGTAAGCCCTGCGCAGCACATCTTCGTTCGTATGTGGATTATAGCTGCGGACCAGCGCGATCAGGTCATCGACTGGGATCATCTAGCAGCTAAGCCCTTACTTTTGATCTTGAGCTTCCATCAACATGGCGCGCAGAAGGTCTTCTTCAGCCATATCGTTTTCTGCCGGTTTGTCAGTTTCCTGACCCATCAAAAGCGCCATATCATCGTCTTCAGCTTCGTCGACTTCGATCTGGTTCTGGTTGCTCTCGATTAGACGCTCGCGAAGATCATCCGCTTGCTGTGTCTCATCAGCGATCTCACGCAGAGAAACGACAGGGTTTTTGTCGTTGTCACGGTCCACAGTGATGGGCGCCCCGCTCGAGATTTCGCGGGCGCGATGTGCAGCCAGCATAACCAAATCGAAACGGTTCGGAACCTTATCAACGCAATCTTCTACGGTAACGCGCGCCATCAGGCAGCCCTCCAAATTGGGAAAATCCATGAAGAATAGGCAACTAGGGCAGATTCCCTTTATTTGCAACTGAAAACTAGCTCAAATGCGCCATTCTTCGCCAGAGCAGATCAACGACACCTCTGCGGTGTCTTCTACAGAACAGCGCGCAAGCATCTCTGTCACCGTTTGCCCCACCACAGGGTGGCACCATGTTGGCGCAACGTCCGCGAGCGGCACAAGGACAAACGCCCGCTCGTGCAAACGTGGGTGCGGCAAGATCAATTGGTCTGGCGCGCGTAATTTCTGGGTTTCAAGCGGCAGGTTTTGCCAGTGATCAAATGTCGCCAGATCAGGGGCAACCTGTGTACCAAGTGCCAATAGATCAAGATCAAGCGTCCGCTGGCCCCACCGCTGCACACGCTGGCGGCCAAAATCGGCTTCTATGTTGTGCAACGCCTTTAGCACAGATGCTGCTGGCAAATCCGTGAAAAGCGCCAGCGCGGCGTTGACATAATCAGGGCCCGCCCCCGCCGGAAAGCAAGGCGTTGCGTAAAGACCGCTTTGTTGCACTGGACCCAAAACGCCCGCCACTTCGCCTGCTGCGCGTTCGATAATCATGCGGCTGGTTTCTGCCTCGGTCTGCATGTTGCTGCCCATGGCAATCAGACACACAGTCGGCTCGGTTTTGGTTTGTGTCGCCACAGTGACGGCCCCTTAACAATTCTTGTCTCTTCTAACGCACACCACAGCAGCATTTTCAATCCGCCCCTAGACGCCACCACCGCAAAACGCATAGTTTCTGGGCAATCGTTGGAGACCTTCATGACCAAAGCGCCGCTTACTTTATACCTTGCAGCCCCACGCGGCTTTTGCGCCGGCGTGGACCGCGCCATTAAGATCGTCGAAATGGCGATCGAGAAATGGGGCGCACCTGTCTATGTTCGCCACGAGATCGTTCACAACAAGTTTGTTGTCGACACCCTGCGCGAGCAAGGCGCGGTTTTTGTTGAGGAACTGGATGAATGCCCAGATGACAGACCGGTCATTTTCTCAGCTCACGGAGTGCCTAAGTCAGTACCTGCCGCCGCCGCCGCCCGTGAAATGGTGTATGTGGATGCAACCTGCCCACTGGTGAGCAAAGTGCATATCGAAGCACAGCGCCATGCAGACAATGGATTGCAAATGGTCATGATCGGTCACGCCGGACACCCCGAAACAGTAGGCACCATGGGACAGCTACCCGACGGTGAGGTGATACTGGTTGAGACTGTCGACGACGTGGCCCGCATCGACGTACGCGACCCCGATCAGCTTGCCTTCGTGACCCAAACGACCCTATCGGTCGATGATACCAAAGACATCGTTAAGGCGCTGAACACACGTTTTCCCAACATTGTTGGACCACATAAAGAAGACATCTGTTACGCCACGACCAACCGCCAAGAGGCCGTTAAAGCCATGGCGCCAAAATGCGATGCAATGTTGGTGGTGGGTGCGCCCAATTCCTCGAACAGTCAGCGCCTTGTTGAGGTGGGTCGCAAAGCAGGCTGCGCCTATTCCCAACTTGTGATGCGCGCTGAAAACATTGATTGGCGCGCACTTGAAGGGATCAAGAGCATTGGCATCACCGCAGGTGCATCAGCCCCCGAAGTACTGATCAACGAGGTCATTGATGCGTTCAAATCACGCTTTGATGTAACCGTTGAGCAAGTTGTCACCGCAGAAGAAAACGTTGAATTCAAAGTGCCGCGCGTGTTGCGCGAACCCGCATGATGCAAATACCGCGCTCTGCCCTGTTGCTTGGTCTGGCCGGTGTGATCCCGTTTGCTTGGGGTGCGCTGACAACCGTGAACGCCGATCTGCAAATTTGGGGCAGCGTCAACTTGGGCCCACGCTTTGTTGGGCCTTACGTGCAGCTTTTCTATGGCTCGGTTATATTGTCATTCATGTCGGGCGTGCTTTGGGGGTTTGCGGCCAAGACAACAGGACGCATGGCAACGGCGGGATACGCCCTATCGGTCATTCCAGCGCTTTGGGCATTTTTCATGACCGGTGGCGGGCCTACGTCTGCGGCGACATCCCTAATCTTCGGGTTCCTTGGGTTGCTATTGCTTGACTGGTTCTTTTGGCGGCTTGGGTTGGCACCAAGCTGGTGGATGAACCTGCGCGGATTGCTGACCGCACTGGTTGTGGGCTGCCTTGCAGTCGGAGTTTACGCGTGAGCGACCCTGAAACGATCGCCACCTACGATGCACGTGCGACGGCCTACGCTGAGCATTTTTCCAACACTGCGCCCGATGCTGATCTTCAGGCGTTTATTGACGCACTGCCTGACGGCGGGCACGTCCTTGATCTGGGATGTGGGCCGGCACATTCCGCTGCAATGATGCAGCGCGCAGGCCTGCGCGTTACCGCATGGGATGCCAGTGCTGAAATGGTGGCATTGGCGCGACGGTTGCACGGCATTGAGGCCGAGCAGAGAACGTTTGATGCGCTTGAATGCCAACAGACCTTTGATGGTGTCTGGGCGAACTTCAGTTTGTTGCACGCCCCGCGCCAAGATTTCCGGCGCCACCTTAAAGCCATTCACGCGGCGCTAAAGGACGGCGGCTTACTGCATCTTGGCCTTAAAACAGGTACAGGCACCAAGCGCGACACATTGGGGCGGCTTTACACGTTCTTTACCCCTACCGAATTGACTGACCACCTACACAGCACAGGCTTTACGCCAATCGCGTCTCGACAGGGTCGGGAAGTCGGGCTAGCAGGCACAGAAGATCCCTTCATTATCCTAAGAGCGACGCGCTGATATGGCCCAAATCTATGCATATACGGACGGCGCGTGCAGCGGAAACCCTGGCCCTGGCGGATGGGGGGCGATCCTTATCGCCAAAGACGGTGA
>Ga0209137_1004191_pt1 | contig 11602 bp, 10 predicted proteins | sample SaaInl5LU_22_DNA_FD_184642 | JGI IMG/M metagenome (GOLD analysis project Ga0209137, IMG submission 184642) | Marine microbial communities from expanding oxygen minimum zones in the Saanich Inlet - ESP_105LU_22_DNA (SPAdes) (version 2) | ecosystem: Environmental > Aquatic > Marine > Intertidal...
TCATGTAAACTTTAAGACCGTTCTGCTTGTAAGCTTCTGGGTTTTGTCTGTTGACATTACCCTTAAACATAATGTAAGGCTCACCAGTTGAACGTCTCTTCTTAAGAACCGCTGCCCAACGCTTACGTGATTCTTTATCACCTTCTGAAAGCTTCTTCATAAAGCCATCTGAAACTACAACACATTGGTGTACGTTTAGAGACTGGCGGTTTACATCACCTTTAGGCTCACGAATCTCTAGCCATTCCCAGAAATCTTCATGCTCAATATCAATGTTTACAGAAGCAGCACCTCTACGAACTGAACCTTGATTAGTTGCTAGAATTGTTGAATCATAAATTTTGATGAAAGGTACAACGCCATCAGAAGTACCATTACCTTTAATAGTAGCACCAGCTGGTCTAATTTGATTAACACCAATACCGACACCGCCACCATGCTTAGCTAATAGCATAAGCTCAAGGTTCTTGTTACCGATATCGTAGATTGAATCTGCAACATCAATACCAAAACAAGAGATTGGAAGACCTCTTTCAGTACCAGTATTTGAGAATACTGGAGTTGCTAGATTTAACCAGCCTCTCCAAATGTAGTCATAAAACTTACTTGCCATCTCAGGCTTTTGAAGTCTCTTTGCAACCGCAGTTGCAACTCTCCAATAAGCATCTTTTGGTGTTTCACCTTCTAATAGGTAGCCCTTTGAAACGGTCTTAACGTAAATCTCAGTGTTTGCCCATACCGGGAAATCAACACCAAGCTCCCAACCAAATTCAGAGCCCCAATTTTTTGTATCTGTCATCTTATTAATTTCTTTTTAATCAAATAAATCATCTTCATCCCAGTTCTCGTCTTCTCCTGCCTTTGAATAGTCAGTTGGACGAACTGCAAAGAAGTCTGTGTGAGTGTGACCTCCAGTTAGATGGTAGAACCAATCTAATGCTTCAGCCTGCTGTTCATTATACATGAATGCTGGTTGAATGTTTATCTCTGCAAGCTTTTCATTTGCTCTTTTCTTGATAAATTCTTTTAGGTCATCTTTCTTAAGATTCTCTAGGTCACCAGCTTCAAAGATCTTATCTATATACTGCATTTCCATTTGAACCATAAGCTGAGCTGCTTCAATAACATCTTGCTTTACTTCGTCTAGAAGCTCTGGATATTCTTCACACATGTGTCTAAATAACTGACAACCCATTTTAGAGTGAAGAGACTCGTCTCTTACAGACCACTTCATTTGCTGACCAATACCTTTTAGTTTATCTCTCATTTGGAATGAGTAAAGTACCGCGAATGAAGAGTAAAGTGCTACACCCTCTGCAAATGCTGAGAAGATTGCTAATGAACGTGCAACCTGCTTTCTTGCTCTTGCATTTTCTTGTAGATCTTCGTGCGTCCAATCTGCTTCTGTATTCATAAGGAATTCGAAACGATCGGCAATTGCTGGTTCGTGTAAGAAACCTGCGAAGTCTTCAAGACCTAAAGTTTCATTTAGGTAAGAGTATGCTGTTGCGTGAATAGTCTCCTGTGAACCGAACATCATTGCCATTTGCTTGATTTCATGCTTAGGGAACCATCTTGTAACCATGGTTGTCCAGTAATCTGAAACTGCACATTCTGTTTGTGCAAATCCTAGAAGGATGTTACCGACCAGATTCTTCTCCTCTGGAGATAGATTCTCATTCCAGTCTTTAACATCGCCCTGCATAGAGATTTCTGTATGTAACCAAAAAGCTTGAGCTTGCTTTAACCATCCTTCTGTGTAATATACAGGATATTCAAATGGTTTGTATTCTATTCTTTCTTGAAATAATTTTGACATTTCTAAAATTCTATTTTTTTAAAAAACCTTCTGTAGCCCAAAAACGGGTCAGAAATTTATCTAGACCCGTTGTTTAAGTTATTAATCTATATATTCAACATGGTCCCCAAACTCAAATTATATTATATGATTATAATTGCTTTAAATGATCCTTCATCGCTTTAGCTTTTGAGTAATATTCATACGATGTTTTCTTATATTGTTTCCTTTGATCGTACAAATCTGTCAAAATTTGTTTAAGTATAGAATCTTTCTTATCGTAGACAACTCCATTAACACATACAATCTCGTCTTTATTCTTTCTACGTTCTTTAATTTCAGATTTAGGTATAATTTCCTTATACGCATCTGGTGAAATATTAAACTGTCGCATGATAGATGGATATAGTGATGCAAAGTCAAATGCACTTACACCTTGGTAGAAGCCTACTGTTGGTTGCTTAACATATGCACCTGCATATTTACCGTCCTTTTGACTATCTTCCTTTTGTTCTGAACCAACTCTCTTATTATCTTCAGCTAGTTTACGAGCAATCAAGGCTTCTGTTACAGCAACTGGAGAAGCCGCTTTATATAATGGCATTTTAGTGATAGATGCTAGGGTCAAAAGTACTTCCATTGACTTAAGCTTCTGATCAATGTAATAAACCAAAATTGAATCGACTACGTTGTAATAAATGTATTTAACAAAATCATTCTCATACAAGTCTTGTAGTGATCCCTGGTACTTAATCTTATTTACATTTAATACCTGACCTGAAACGTAATCAAGCGCATTAGATTCTTTTACCTTAACACTGCGATCGTACTTATCATATAACTGCATGTAATCAAGAATACCCATGTGAAGCGGACGTGAATCTGTTTTATCAAGTGCTTTTGTTTTAGCGGCTTCAGTAATATCAATCTGCAATCTTTTACAACGATTAACGATATACTGCCAGTCATAGTTGATAAAGTTCCAACCTGTCATCATTGGGAACTTAGGCATGAAATGATTTACAAACGTAAATACCATATCATACTCTGATTTAAATTGCTTATATGTAAAGGTCCAATCTTGATCAAAGTTCTCAAAGTATTCATTTGTATCGTCTTCAATCTTTTGTACACTCTTAGGTGCCATTTCTTCGAGACCTAATACAATTGCCTTACGGTCTGGTGTAATGATAGAGAACGAAAGAATACGAGTCTTAGCTTCTTCTGGTTTTGGGAAACCATCAACAATTTCAGTTTCAATATCGACAAAGTATGTTCTTGGCATTGTAGGCTTAAAGATAACATCTTTGTCATGCTGTGGTAAGTTATCTAAGAAAGATAGCAAAGAGAACTTATTGTACTGACGAGCTGGACCTTGTTTGATTGGTCTGCCGTCCCAGTTTCTTATGTTAGTGTCCTTGTAGCGATCTGATTCTTGAGTAATATACCAATTCTTATACTGTTCAATTGGATATCTCTTAAAGGCTACATTACCTTCTTCGTTATAGTAAGAGATAATGATCTCTTTCTGTCTTTGTTCTACATCTAATAACATTAATAGCCTCTTTTTTGACGGTTTTTATTCTCTTCTGCCTTTGCGAAGTAGTAATTGTAAGCCGTTTTTGCATCGAGGCCGATTGACGCAGCGTAGTTGATAAAGAAGTGTAGAATATCTACCCATTCCATATACAACTCTTTCTTATCATCTTCAGATAGATCTGAGACTTTCATTGTTTCGTATTTAGAAAAGTCTTTCTTCCAGTATTTCCATACTGCATTTCCAGAACCATCTTTAATACCACCTAATGCGTCTGTCATTTCGTGAATTTCATCAACTACTGCATGTGTATTAACATGCCAGAAATTCATTACTTCACGAATTGACATATCTTCAAAGTTAAAGCCATATGTCTTCTCTTGCATCTCTTTCTGATGCTCCATGATATCTGCTAGGTGTGTTGTTGATTGATCATAGAAGTCTTGAACTTCTAGATCTTTACATTCATTGTCTATATTTGCCATATTATCCTAAGCTAAATGGTGACTTTGGGCGAACCCAAAGTGGATTAGTATTAATTAATAGTTCGAAGCTACCTCTTTCTGTTTCGAAGATAACTTTATCTCTCTTTGCCTCTACGACATTTGTAATAGGCTCTGACAGGTATTTATATGGATCTTTTACTTTTAGTTTATCCATTCCCTCAAAATTATTTTGAGACATTGCTAAAAGCATATCCATCGGAATTGTTTTCATATCCATTACTAGACTTCTACCAATTGAAGGTCCATTATGTGCGGCTCTTAAACCACCACCGCCATCAGTGTTCCATGTAACCCAATTAATAGTATCAGAAGTTACTTCTTCACCGTTTGGTAATATAAGTTTGAAATTTACTTCCATATTTATTTGTTTTTTATAATTGATTTAATTAGAGAAAACATAAATGTAGGCCATGTTAGAATTACATAAATACGTTCCCAGTTTGTATAGCCTTCTTTAAACTCATCATCTACTACATCTTTAACTAATCGATGTAAGATGTCTAATATGACCATAATTAATGATCCTATGCTTAAATAAGTTGCTATATAATATAATACTGACATAATTAGTTGCTTAAGGGCGCTTCAATCTTTGGCCAACATTCATAGTATTCAATAGAGTAATCAAACTCACCTTCTAAAACATTGCCTTCTAATTTAGTTAAAGCTGGAAGCTTATACGGTTGACGGCTACATTGAGTATTTGCTTGCTTAATGTGATTCTTATATAGATGAACATCACCTAAATTACCAATTAATTCATCAGCAATCATATCACATTCTTTAGCTATAAGTTCTAACAACATTCCATATGAAGCGATGTTAAATGGAAGTCCTAAGAATGTATCTACTGAACGCTGATTCCACATTAGAGAAACTGCTCTGTATTTGCCAGGGTTTGCAATCTTTTCTTCTCTAGTTGTTGGTCTCGTATAAACTTGGAAACCATAATGACATGGTGGAAGAGCCATATCTGGCATATCTCCTGGATTCCAAGCAGATACCATGATTCTTCTTGAGTCTGGATTTTCTTTAAGTTCATCAATCACATACTGTATCTGATCAACCCATACATATTCACCACCTGATTCAATTTCATTCTTAACAAGCCAATGTCTCCATTGTTTTCCATAGATAGGTCCTAACTCACCCCATTTATGAGCGAACTCATTATCTGTTTTAATTTGATTGATAAATTCACTCTTACTTAATGAATGGTCGTGCGGTGGATTACATTCAATACTCGCATAATTCTTATAAGCATCACCATTCCAAATATTACATCCGTTGTCAACCAAATACTTGATGTTAGTGTCTCCTTTCAAGAACCACTTCAATTCAGTCATAATAGACTTAATTGCCATCTTCTTTGTTGTAAGAAGTGGAAAACCTTCTTGCATATTATGGCGAATCTGACGACCAAAGACTGAAACAGTTCCAGTTCCAGTGCGATCCTCTTTCTCAACGCCATTTGACATGATGTCCTTTAATAAGTCTTGATATTGCTTATCTAAGTTATTCATTCTCTAAAGCCTCTTTAATTTTACTAATAGCTACTTCATAAGCATCAACCCTATCCATTCTAATATTGATCTCCCTAAGATGTCTAGCATATTGGATTACCTCTTCTCTAATACCATAAGCTTCCGCTTCCATTAGAATCTCAATCACTTGTTCTTCAGCTGTCATAAGTTATTTGCTTTGTTTTGTAATTTCTTTTTAATAATCCAAATCGCAGTAATGTGGTCGTATTCTCCAGTATGTGCTACAATTGGTTTATTATCACTATTCTTAAAATAATTAATGTAATAGTCTTTTCTAGAATCGTAAAGTTCAATACATCTTTCTGCCACTTTAACGTGGTCTAGCGTTTGCACTGAGTTAACAATGAACACTAGTTTAAGATAATGCTGATTTGGATTAATAGAAAAGCCCATGTAGGTTATACATGGGCTTATTAAAATGTTTCAACGATACGCTTTACATTTTTCTATATTCTGCAAAAGTAACTATTTGTTTAGCTTTCTTAAGAGCTTTTTGTCTTTCTCTAAATTCTAAATCTGGATCATTAGATGGTCCAGGTTCATAATCATCTTCACCTAACTTTTCACCCTTAGGTTGATCTGGTGAAAACGCTTGCTGTTGCTCTTGCTCCTTAATAAAGTCTTCAAATTCTAGAACCGATTTCTTCTTCTTTTTCTTCTTAAGTTGCTTTTTGCGTTCTTCTTCTTCGTCCTCGTAGCGATCCTTTGCAGAACCAACACCGGAAAGAACGTCACCGGATCCAACAGCATCAACGCCAGGTAGTGAGACTGGGCCCATACCGCCGATGTTACCCGGTTCGATATTATAGAAATCAGCTTCATCCAACTCGTGAAAGTTATCGTTAGCCTGCTTAAGGTATTCATAAGCACTTGTAATATGAGCTTGAATCCAAGCTGGAATATCTTTCTCTTCATTACCAATCTTTTCTTCTAATTCGCCTACAGCTTCGTGAATTGCTGAAAGCTGACCCATCGCCATACCAACTTCATGGTCTTCCGCTTCAACGATATAGTCATGTCTAGCCATAATTTCTCTAATGTCTTCTTCAAAAGCGGCTAGCAACTCTTGTCTCATGTTAGGATCTTGTTTGTAACCAATAGCACCTGAGATTCTTGTTAGAATTCTTTTAAGATCTATTTTCATGACACCTTCTTCTACCACTTCTGGTAAACCTGCATGTTTTGTCTCTGCAAAATCTTTAAGTTGTTTAGTTGTCATATTATCTACTAGATCTTTTACTTTATCTTTGTAATCAACGTCAACGTCAGAAAGTTGCATATCACCAGACTTAACTGCGTATGCAACTCCCATTAAACGTTGTTGTGATTTACTTTTACTAGGCATATTACCAAGCGTAATCCATGTTTTTAACTTTCTTCACTGAATCAGAAACCCTCTTAGCGTATTCTTTAGCAGATCTTTCATAGTAGCCTGAAGAATAGCCTGAATCTTTTTCTCTTTCAGCATCTGTCATATGTCCTACATATCTTTGGTAATCGCCTAAGATGCCTGACATAATGTTAGCTGCGTCAGTAGCTTTAATATCTCTACCTCTCTTATCTTGACCCAGTTTGATTTCACCATATTGAGTCTTTTCGCCGCTCTTAATTCCATCTGCAATATGCTTAGTTAGCGTGTTAATAGCATCTTCGACCATTTTATCTAAAGGTAATTTAGAAGCCTTTTGTGCTAAAATATCTTTGTATCTTGTCATGTTAGCTTTCTTAAAGTCTGCATCAGATTTAAATGCAATTGCACCATATTGTGCGTCTGCTCTTTGCTGAATTAGTTCTTTAGCTGATTTATCAGCCATTGCCATGTCAAATACAATTGCTCTATCTGCTAGATCCGCTGCTCTTTTAACATTATAGATACCTGATGCGTCGTAGCCTCTGTAGTTCTTGTTACCACCAACGCCATCTTTATCTGGGTCCATGTCGTATACTCTCTTCTGACCTCTTTTATCGTTAGATGCTCTAGAAGCGTGGTGATCATATGTAACACCTAAGAAATCTTTACCTCTTGTAACTGCTAAGATACCTGGTCTAAGAATTGGTGTTCTATACGAGTTACTATCTGCGTATGGGTTTTCTTTTTCGTTATCTATGATATAGAATACAATAAAATCTTTGCTTTTAGAAGCTTCTCTGTATGCCGCATTTGGTGTTAGATCAATTAGATCTGCATCTTCAACATCGTCTAGTTTGATTTTAGAAATACCATATAAACCTTGAGCTAATTTAGAAGCTTTTTGACCGTATCTATCAGAACCTGATTGGTCCATGTTTAATAGATTTCTAAGTTTAGAAGACTTGAATGCTTCATTGATGTCAACTGATTCACTAAGATCTCTAACGATGCTATACATTTCGTCTTCAATTTCAGAAGAACCCATGCCATTTGCATCAAATTCAACGCTATCTATTTCTTTATCTCTATGATCATATACAGTGATGTAAAATCCAGTATTCCCATCATATTCTACTTCATAATATCCGTTGTCAGTATCGTCTACGAATTTGTCACCGTCAAACCCTAGTTCATCGCCGATATTTTTCCAATCTCTTGAGCTTCTTAACCTAGAAGCTTCGTTAACTACTGATTCATTTGACATCTCAATTGTGTATTCAATCTCTTGCCAAATTGTGTAGATTTCGTCCATATGCTTTTTCATCTCTTTAAACTCAGGAGCCACATTATCAGCTCCTTTAGAGATACCCTTACATAATCTTGAGTTAGGATCTAATTGTCTAGCAAGATCTTCAATTCTTTCAGCCGCTGCATTATAACCCGCTGTTTTGACATAACGTTCGTTTAGTGTCTCGTTTGATGTGTCTTCATTTTTAGAAGCATTAAATTGTTCAAACGATTCAAACATAAAATTGTCCATATTTTCGTTAATTGTAATTTGATTTAATGCCCTTCTTCCAAATTTAGAAAGTGAAATACCTTCCTCAGATACATTAAAATATTTTGAGTTTCTTCTAACCCATCTTGAAGAGTCAATTGACATTTCTTTAAGAATTGCATTAAATTCTTCTTGAGTTAGTTTACCGTCAGCAATAGCTTCAAGCATTTTATTTCTAATACGAGCTTGTTTTCCTGCTGTAACTGCTGGATAATTCTCAGTGTATTTTCTTTTAAGAGTAACTTTACCTTCGTTAGTTGTTGATTCTTTCATGAATACTCCATAACTATTGAATCTATCTGCTAGTTTTTTTGTAGAATATTCTTTACTAGTTAATTCTCTACCTAAATGTAAGACTGTTCTCATTAGGTTTTGAGTTTTAGCCCCAATTCTAGATGCATCTTTTACAGTACCCTTTAAAGATTTTTTAAGATCATCACTTTTAACTGCTGTAATATTTTCTATTTCATATGCATGAATCGGCTCTTTACCTATTGTTGCTATTACAATAACCTTAAGACCGTCTTTAATAGATGTTCTAATTTTATCTCTTTGTTCTTTAGATAGAGCCCATGCGTTTGCAGTATATTGCTTCTTTAATAGTGGATTTCTTTCACCCTTTAAAGATTGATTAACACTAACATATAGTTTTAATGTTTTATCAAGTGCAGATTCGTTTAATTCTTCCTCTACTAAATCTAAAACAGTATAGTCGAAATCAGCGTCTTCTACTAGTTCAGCGTCAACATCCTTAAGGCCAACAGCGGCGTCTAATTCAGCTTCGAGCTTTTTCTTAGTAACTGTCAATGTCTTAAGCTCATCTAATAGATCCTCTTTTTCTTGACCTTTAGCTTTTTTATATGCATCGACTTTATCTTTCATGATTGCAGTAACGTTACCCCATTCTTTTTGAATCTTAGCAATTGAGCGAGCTTCATTAACTACTGATTCTTCGATGTATTCTGCTAAGTCAGCATCATCCCATCCGTATTTACCGTCAGCAAGAACTTTTTCAAGGTCTTTTCTCTTACCTTGCATTGTGATAACTGGAGTTCCACCACCTTGGCCGTCCATCTCTTTAGAGATAATGTTAACTTTATTCTTAGCTAAGAACTTTAAGAAGTCTTTGTTATCTGGATCCATTGCATCCATTTCAACTGTAGCTTCACATAGAACATCTTCATTAGCTACTGATTCATAGATTGTAATAGCAATATTAGAGTGCTTTTCATAGTTAGTAACTATGAGTCCCATTGCTTTACCAACCTCTTCCATTTCTGGACGGCTCATATATATTGAAGTTCTAACTTCAAAGCCTTTACCTTTTTTAGCCATTTTCTTAATAGCTTTAACCGGGTTGCCAGTTACATCCTCAAACTTATCTGGGAACTCATACTTAAAGTCAGCCATGTTACCATCGTAAGCTTCAGTAACTACTGATTCTTGTAGCTTTGCAATTTGCTTATCAATCTTATTAAGCATAGCACCGTATCTGTCAGCTACATCGCCACCTTCCATTTCAGCTTCTTGTTCCATATCTCTCATGATCTCAGCTCTTTGTGCTTGTAGCTTAGCTAATTTCTTAGCTTTAGCCGGAGACATTTCTTTTTTAACTGGTTCAGCTTGCTTTTTATTTGCTTTAGCTTTAGCGGCTCTTAATCTCATTGCGATTGGATCGTTAAGATTACTAGCTTCGTTATTTACAAATTCGTTAAATGATTCAAACATGTTGTAATGTTGTATTTTAATATCTTAATCTATATATTAGAGATAAATTGTTCAAATGTCAAAATAGTCTCTTTAGATTCTGCAAGAGCCATTGATTGTTCAAGCTTATTCTTTAAGTCATTATACATACCATGAATTCCTTTAGGAGTCATAGACTTAAATGCTTTAAAGTCATCGTCTAGCATTGCATTTCTAACTTTAGTTGCTGAAATGTTTTCATCACCTCTTTTAATCTCATAAAGACCAAAATCAGATCTTACATTTAGATCTTCTCTGTAATCTGGCTTATCAACTTGAAAACCATATTGTTTCATTCTATCAGTACCAGTACCCCATAAAACAGGTTCGTACTTGGGTCTTAATTCGTTAAACATAACATCAATAGCCGCTGATGGGACTATAAACACATGCTCAATTGGAAGTTCCTTTTTAAGATTGTTAAGCATCTCTAATTGAGTTTGCTCATCATAAGGTCTTTTAAACGCATCTTCTTTTTTGGCTTTTTTAGCCTTAACTAAGAAGATTACAGTAGGGTAACCATTTTGATCGTGAAGTTGCTTAATTACTTTAGCATGGCCTAATGTAAACGGTTGGAATCTACCAACAAACATATTTACAGGCTTACGACCATGTTCTATTGTTTTAACTTTAAGTGCTTCATTGATTTCAGCTTCTGGGTTATTATTAATTTTACCCTTTTGAATATATGAGTTAAAGTCTAAGACGTCACTCTCATCAACTTTACCATCAATGTGACTTTGAATAGAGCTAACAATTTCGTTCATTTGATTAACCATGTCCTCTGATAGAATATCAGTTGTCTTGGTTCTTTCTTTTCTAAATGAACTTAATACTATTTTAAACAGCTCTGCTAGAATATTATTCTCAACTAACTTTAATGTATTTTGATTCTTAATAAATGCCTTATTAAGTTTGAAAGCGTCTTTCTTCGCGAAATCAGCAGTATCGAAATCTACTCCAATGTATTTAGATGCATTTTCCTTAATGTAGTTATTAAAGACTTCTGACATTAATTCAATATATCTACGGTCTTTCTTTTCTTCAGTTAACTTATGTTGTTTAAACTTATACGATGAAAGCTTTTCAATAACATCTACAATTGTAATTTGATAAATATCTGAAGGCTTACGATCTGAAGTCTCTTCATTTACTCTATTAAATGATTCAAGTTTAAACGAAGTCATTGATTTACCATCAACAAAAGAAACTACAAGAGCATCAATCTCAGCGTCTAAAGATTCTTGTAAAGCTGATCTTCTAAGTTCAGAATTAAAGATAGAATATACATCTTTAGTAAATGACTTGTTTTCATATACCTTTGCAAACTCAGCGTCTGACATTTCTAAGATATTGATTAAAGCCTCTTTTTGATCATGTCTTAATTGACCTTCAAAAACTACAGGTGGATTTTGAACCTCTAGCTTTGCTGCCCATTTATTAAGAACTTGAGTATCTCTAATTACTTTTTGTACTCTACCCGATGTTGGATTAAGCACTTTAATGTGAGTAAGTACTAGGTTATTCTTTGGTAGCAAAGAGTATTTAAAGTTTGGTGTTTC
>Ga0209137_1004192_pt1 | contig 11600 bp, 9 predicted proteins | sample SaaInl5LU_22_DNA_FD_184642 | JGI IMG/M metagenome (GOLD analysis project Ga0209137, IMG submission 184642) | Marine microbial communities from expanding oxygen minimum zones in the Saanich Inlet - ESP_105LU_22_DNA (SPAdes) (version 2) | ecosystem: Environmental > Aquatic > Marine > Intertidal...
TTCATGCTCAGGACTCTGTTCCCCAAACCTGACCAACTGCAACCCAAACCGACCGCTCAAGACTGACAAACCACCCCCCAAACTCGACAAAGTGGTCCCAAAAGCGGTCCCTGTTTATGCGTCAGAACAGAGGGACGATTTGTGACTTGCTGCCCAAAGCTAGACGGGTTGGCAGGTCTGCTTTCGGCCTAGAGCCGACCTTAGCGGACGGTGCTGCGAATGACGGTAAGGAGCCCATAGCAGAAGTGACAAATCTTGCTGCGTGTGATCGTAGCAATCATAACAAAGTGCTGTGTTGGTCGGCGTGGAGCTGAGCAAGACTGTGTTCGGAGCGCTTTTCATTATCGGCCAAGATTGCAGACCTGCTCCTTCAGTTTTCAAAGAAATGGGAGGTCAACAAGTGTACCCTTGCAGACACTATCAGAGCGCTTGATGCTAACCACCTGACCCACGTTCACATCACGGCTGATCAGCACAAACCCGATGTTTTGTTGCAGACGCGGGGACCAGCTACAGGCGGTCATATCTCCAACATGTCGTCCGGCCAAGTACACCGGTTCCCATGCGAACCCAAGCGGAGCCGGGCTGTCGCCCTCCAGTTTTACCCCTAGTTGGTGTCGCTTTGGGCCGTCTTGGACGATGCGCCGCAAGGCGTGAATCCCGATAACGTCATCCGGGACATTTAGGTCAATGTACTTGCCAAGGCGCACCTCAAAGGGGTTGGTCGTGGCATCACTGTCGCCCCCACAGGACAGTAATCCGCTTTCCAACCGCTCGGGTGTGGTCGGGCCCCCTGGGCCAATGCCATGAGGCTGGCCTGCCTCCTTGACGATATTCCAAAGCTCTGTGCCTCTGGCACCGTCCATCAGGTAAATCTCAAACCCGCCTTGTTTGGACCAGCCCGAGCGCTGAATCGCCACGGGTATGCCGTCAATCCTGGTTTCTTTGAACCAGAAGTATTTGATGTCACGCACCCAATCACCAAAGATCGAGGCGACGACGTCTTCGGCCTTGGGCCCTTGCACCGCCAGGGGCGAGACGTCCGGCTCGTCAATCTGGACATCCAGCCGACGCTCGGACGCGATGGCGCGCGCCCAGAGCCACATGTCGCTGTCCGCAATGGAAAACCAAAAACGGTTTTCGTCCAGTTTCAACAGGACAGGATCGTTGATGAGCACGCCATCATGGTTGCACATCGGCACGTATTTTCCTTGACCAACCTTGCAATTCGAAAGATCTCGCGGGCTAAGGATCTGGGCAAGTTTGGCGGCATCCGGACCGGTCAACTGTACCTGGCGCTGCACGGAGACGTCCCACATTGCGACATCATTGATCAGTCGCCAGTATTCGGCGTCGCGGTCCCCGAATGAGGCAGGCAGGATCATGCTGTTGTAGACCATGACGCTGGTCATGCCGTCCGCGACAGTTGCGTCATAAAATGGCGATGGTCGCAGGCGGGACGTGGGTGTGATCGAGAACACTGTTGGAATACCCTTAGAGCATGTAAAGATTGTCTAGGGCCACCAACCCCATTGGATTGGTGGCCTGCAATTTCAGATCGTCAGTTAACGTGGGTTCAGGCCATCCACATGTCGCGGAACACCTGGCCAAAGCCACCCAGGGAACCGACCGGATGCGGCTCGTACCCCATGACCTTTTTCGACGCTGCTTCCAGTTGGTTCTGGAACACTGCGTTCACAAAACCACCATCATCGTTCAGCATATGCTGCATGTCACAGTACATCTGTGCACGCTTGGCATCGTCCAACTCGGCCCGGGCGGCGACGATCATCTGGTCGAACTGATCTGAGCCCCACATTGTTTCGTTCCAACTGCCACCGTTCATATGCGCGATCGTCAGGAAGGCATCTACAGTGGGCCGGGCGTTCCAGCCGGACATGGTCATCGGCTTTTGCATCCAGGTGTGGGACCAATAGCCATCGGACGGCACTTTAGTGACAGTGACGTCAGCGGCACCTTTGGCCGATTGCTGAAAGGTCAGGGCGATGTCATTGGCTGAGGATCCTGCTGTCTCGGAGGTGAACAATTCAAACCCGCTGACGCCGGCCTTGTCGAAATAGTGCTTGGCCTTGTCCAGATCATATTCCGCAGGTTTTACATCAGAACACCAGTATTTGTAGGTCGGCCCGATGGGCGTGTCGGCGGCAATGGTTCCGATGCCTTTAAACACCTGAGAAAGTACCAATTCCCGATCCAATGCATGTTTCACACCTTTGCGGAAATCCGCATTGTCGGTGGGGGCTCTATCAACCATCATCACCATATTCGTGAAGCTGCCGGTTGGCGTGTTGTAAAGCGTGACCGCGTCATTTGCATTCAGCTGATCAACTGCAAAGGCCGGTACGTTGTAGACGATGTCGACATCACCCGACAAAAGTGCACTGAGCATCGCGTTGGCATCGGGAACGGGGATGAAATCGAGACCATCCAGATAGGGTTTTCCTGGTTCGTAGTAGTTTTCGAACCGTTCAAACACAGCGCGTTCACCAGGAATAAACTCCATAACCTTGAAAGGGCCTGATCCGATGGCCTTGGCGAAATCGGTGAACCCAGCCGGGTGGATCGACAGGTGGTAATCCGACATGATCACCGGCAGGTCGGCATTGCCCGACGACATGGTGATCTTGACGGTCATCGCATCCGGCGCCTCGATTGCAGTTACGGTCGACAGCAGCGCCTTGGCCGGCGATTCTGACCCCTCGGCGATGTGGCGTTGCAGGCTTTCAACCACATCTGCTGCGGTGACATTCTGATCATTGTGGAAGGTCAAGCCAGAGCGCAGCTTGAAAGTCCATTCGGTGGCGCTCGCATTCACGCTCCACTCTTCGGCGGCGTCGCCTTCAACTTCAAGCGACGGCAGTAGGCGGGTCAGGCGCTGGTAGACCGCATTGCCATAGATGGCATCGGCCGTGTCGGTCATTGCGACCGGCTCGAGCGTGTCATCCGTATTGCCCTGCGCAATCCGCAGCCAGCCGCCGCGCTTGGGGTCCTGGGCCTGAGCGGGGCCAGCCATCGATAGCAAGCTGGCGGCTGCGGGTACGATCAATCCGTAAGCCCCGGCGCGTTTGATGAAGCCTCGGCGGCTAAGCGCGCCGGCTTTGAACTGGCGTACCAGTTGGTCGATATCGGACATGTCTGTTCCTCCCTGAACAACTTGATTGTGATAATGTTGGCCGCGAGGACGGATTGGCACAACCAACCGATTCCATTACTGAGCCATAACGAGAGTTATGCGTCAGCGCTATTTACACAAAGCGTAGCAAGGTTTTCTTGCTGGGGATGGAGGACAAAGTTCTGGGTGAAGGACCCCCAGATTGGCAACATGGCGATTTTACGCATAGCCGTGCCATAACCAAAACCACCCCATTTGGGCAGATTAAGTTGTTTGCCCCAAGACACGTCAGCGACGAGAGTCCGAAGACGTTGGCAGGGAGAAACAAGGTGCCAAGACTGATCGCCAACCGGCTGCTTCAGGGGCTTTTGACCCTGTTTCTGGCCTCTATCATCATCTTTGGTGCGACCGAGATTCTGCCCGGTGATGTTGCCGAGGCGATCCTCGGCCAGTCGCGCACAGAAGAATCTTTGGCGGCCCTGCGCGCAGAAATGGGCCTGAACCGGCCCGCAATCGTGCGTTATAGTGAATGGCTGGGGGGAATGGTGCAGGGCGATCTGGGCACATCGCTGGCCACCAAACGCCCGGTTGCCGACATGATCGAAAGCCGGATGTGGAACACCCTGCGGCTGGCGCTGCTGGCGGCGGCGTTTTCGATTCCACTGGCGCTTGGCCTTGGCCTTTGGGCCGCGATGCGGGCCGGTGGCCCATTGGACAAGTCACTGGCCATGGGCACCCTCGCGCTGATCGCGGTGCCCGAGTTCTTCATCGGCCTGATCCTGATGAAGATCTTCGCAGTCGAGCTGGGCTGGCTTTCGTCTACGGCCAATACGCGGCCCTATTACAGTTTTTGGCAAAACGTCCAGGCGCTGACCCTGCCGGTCCTGACCCTCGGCTTTGCGGTCCTGGCCCATATGATGCGGATGACGCGCGCCTCGGTGATCAACATCTTTTCATCTGCCTATATGGAAATGGCGGCGCTCAAGGGCCTGCCGAAATGGTGGCTGGTGCTGCGCCACGCCTTGCCCAACGCGCTGTCGCCGATCCTGACAGTGATTGCGCTCAACCTCAGCTACATGGTGTCGGGCGTTATCATCGTCGAAACGATCTTTGGCGTGCCGGGCCTGACGCGGTTATTGATCGACGGCGTCACGCTGCGGGACATCCCACTTATCCAAGCCTGCGCAATGATCTTTGGGGCGGTGTATATTCTGCTGAACCTGACGGCTGACATTCTGTCGATCATGGCCAACCCCCGCCTGAGGTACCCGAAATGAGCGATGTAGATATCCCGGTTCCACGCGCCTCGGTCTTCGCTGGCTTACGGCTTACAAAAACCGCCATCGTTGCTGGCGCTGTCCTGCTGTTGTGGGTGTTTTTGGCAATTCTTGGGCCGACCCTGGCGCCTCATGGCGAGGCCGAAATCATATCGACAAAGACCTTTGCCCCGATTGGCGAGGGCGGCTGGCTGGGCACAGACAAGCTGGGACGCGATGTGTTCTCGCGGCTGCTTTATGGGGTACGCACGACGCTGCTGCTGGCCCTGATCACCACAGTGATCGCATTTGCCGCGGGTGTCACACTGGGGTTCGCTGCCGCCATCCTGCGCGGGTGGTTTGACATCATCATCAGCCGGATCGTGGAAGCTTTCATGGCCTTTCCCTCAACCCTGCTGGCCCTTGTTGTCATCGGGGCGCTTGGCACCTCGATCACGGTATTGGTCCTGACGGTCGGTCTGGTGCTGTCCACTGGCGTCTTTCGCGTCAGCCGGGCGCTGGGGATGGATATCGGGGTCATGGATTTTGTCGAGGCAGCCCGCGCCCGGGGTGAGGGCGCGTGGTGGATCCTGAGCCGCGAAGTGCTGCCCAACGCCATGGCGCCGCTGATTGCCGAGTTTGGCCTGCGTTTCACCTTTTCGATCCTGTTCCTGTCTGGCCTGTCGTTTTTAGGCCTGGGCGTGCAGGAGCCCGATGCCGATTGGGGCCTGATGGTGCAGGAAAACATCGGCGGGCTGTTCCTTGGCTCATCCGCCGCCCTGATCCCCGCCGCCTGCATCGCTTCCCTCACGATCTGCATGAACCTGCTGGTGGACTGGTTCCAACAACGCCAGCAGGGCGAAACCGTGCTGGAGAAAATCGACCAATGACCGACATCTTTTCCATTACTGATCTGCAGGTTCAGGGCCGCCCGCCGGGTGGCCAGTATGTGCCCATCGTCAATGGCGTTTCATTCAGCGTCAAAAAGGGCGAAGTGGTCGCGCTGATAGGTGAAAGTGGCTCTGGAAAATCCACCATTTCGCTGGCGGCCATGGGATTTGCCCGCCCCGGTTGCCGCATCTCGGGCGGCAAAGTCGTGCTGAATGGCCGCGATATCATGGCGCTGGCGCCGCAGGAACGTCATGTCTTGCGCGGCCGCGAGGTTGCCTATGTCGCTCAATCTGCCGCCGCCAGCTTCAACCCCGCCATCCGGATCGGCAAACAGGTGATTGAAGCGCCGCTATGGCATGGCACGGCAGACGCCATGACTGCTGGCAACACCGCACTCGACCTCTATCGTAAGCTGGATCTTCCTGATCCTGAGAACATCGGCGCGCGCTTTCCGCATCAGGTTTCCGGTGGTCAGCTCCAGCGCCTTATGGCGGCAATGGCGATGTCCTGCGGGCCGGATCTGCTGATCTTGGATGAGCCAACAACGGCGCTGGACGTGACAACGCAAATCGAGGTGCTCAAGGCCTTCAAGGACATCATCCGCGAACAGGGCACCGCCGCGATTTATGTCACCCACGATCTGTCCGTCGTGGCGCAGATGGCCGACCGCATTCTGGTACTCAAGGACGGAGCCGTGGTTGAAATGGGCGATACCGACCAGATCATCCATGCGCCCCAACACGCCTACACCAAGACGCTGATGGATGCCGTGACCCCGGCAGAGCGGCCCGAGCACCTTCCCGCCGCCAACCCCGAGATCATTCTGTCCGCCCGGAATATCACCGCAGGCTATGGCGCAGTGACCATCCTGCGCGACGTTTCCGTAGATGTGCCTAAAGGAACGGTTGTCGGTGTCATTGGTGAATCCGGCTGTGGAAAATCCACCTTGGCCCGCATAATCGCTGGCCTGACCCCGACCCGCGAGGGCGAAACCTGCATCGCAGGCAAGAGTGTTGCGCCCGCAGTCGGTGACCGCGACAAAGCCACTCTGCGCGATTGCCAGATCGTGTTTCAGATGGCCGACACGGCGCTGAATCCGCGCATGCGCATTCGCGATCTGCTGGGCCGTCCGCTGCAATTCTACCATGGGCTGACTGGCAAGGCACAAGCGGCGCGAGTCGCCGAACTTCTTACTCTCGTCGACCTGCCGCCTGAATTCGCCAGCCGGTTTCCGGGCGAGTTGTCGGGCGGGCAAAAACAACGGGTCAACCTGGCGCGCGCGCTGGCCGCCGATCCCAAGGTGATCCTGTGTGACGAGGTGACATCAGCCCTTGATACCGTCGTAGCGGCCGGCGTGATTGCGCTGCTCAATGACCTCAAGGACCGGCTTGGCATTTCCTTTATGTTCATCAGCCATGATTTATCCACTGTCTCCAGCTTTGCCGATGACGTGGTGGTGCTATACGCGGGGCGCGTCGTGGAAAAAGGCCCGGCAAAGGCGGTGTTCCAACCGCCCTGGCACCCCTATACAAAGCTCCTCCTCGCCTCGGTGCCAGAGATGCGGCAGGGCTGGCTCGAAGGTGTCGCCGAGACTGCGGAGGCTCAGGCCGCCGGTGCTGGTGGTGTGGATCTCGGCGCAAAAGGATGCCCTTTTGCCAACCGCTGCGCTCATCTGATCAAAGGCACCTGCGATACGACCGTCCCGCCGATGCGCGTTCTGGAAAATAGATTGGCAATAGCCTGCCACTTACAGCCCGATACACTGCCGGGAGCCCGTGACAGGTCATGAACCTGCACCCCCGATACGCTGCGGATCAGACCAGCGCCTGATAGCTCAGTACCCGCAACTGGCGGCGCAGCGCAAAGTGACTGGACGGCACCAGTTGGGTCATCAGGATCACGGTCATTTCCTCAACCGGATCGACCCAGAACGCAGTTGAGGCCATCCCGCCCCAGGCGAACTCTCCGGCAGATCCGAGGATCAGCGCCTTTGCCGGGTCGATCATCACCGATACACCAAGCCCAAAACCTATCCCGTGCATTGTGGTTTCACTGAAATGCGCCTGCCCACGCGCGGCCAGATCACCGCCCATGTGGTTAGACACCATCAGATCAACGGTCTTGCGCCCCAACAGATGTCCGCCGGGATACTGTCCGCGCGCCAGCAACAAATCCGCAAAGCGCTGATAGTCGCTCAGTGTTGAGACCAGACCGCCACCGCCACTTTCCAAAATAACGGGAGAGGGCGCATCATATTTGCCACTCACCTCGGTCAGTCCCGGCTCATAAAGCGCGGCAAATCGTGGCCTCAGTGCGGCGGGAACATCAAAGCCCGTGTCAGTCATACCGAGGGGGTCAAAGATGCGTGTCTTCAGAAATACGGACAAAGGCTGTCCGGAAATAACTTCGACCAGATGCCCCAACACGTCCGTAGACAGGCCATAGAACCAGCGCGCGCCGGGCTGGAAGGCCAAGGGAAGCTCTGACAATCGCGCGACCGCAGAGGCCATGGTGTCGCCGGGCACGTCGAAATCCAGACCTGCTGCGGAACAGGCCTTTTCCAGTGCATTCCCGTTCGGGTCGCCATAAACCAACCCTGATTGATGGGTCATCAGATCATGGATCGTGACCGGCCGGGCCAGCGGAACAGTATCACCCAGCGCGCGCCCCGGCCCGCACCAAACACCTGCGCCCCCAAACCCCGGCAGAAAATCGGCCACCGGTTGATCAAGCTGAAATGCGCCTTGTTCATAGAGCATCAGGGCAGCAACTGTCGTGATCGGCTTGGTCATCGAATAAATGCGCCAAACTGTATCTGGCTTTACTGCTGCGTTGTTGGCGATGTCGCGCAGCCCTCGGTGTTCACAAAACGCGACCATTCCCTTGCGGCTGATCTGAACGGACAAGCCCGCCAAACGCCTTTCTTCAACGTGGTGTTCCATCCAACTGCCAATCCGGTCCAACCGCGCAGGATCAAACCCCAGATCGGATTGTGTCTTGTGCGTTACCATTTGGCCTCCAGATTCATCCTGCTTGATATCTGATGTCGTTTTCAGACATGCTTCAAGCGTTAGAATCGTGCTCTATGACCCTGCTGCAGTTATGCATAGGTTTCTTATGAGTCAGAAAATCCCTCACCTCACGTGGTTGCGCGCGTTTGAGGCGTCGGCACGCCATCTGAGTTTTACCAATGCCGCAGCCGAGCTGAACCTGACACAGGCTGCAATCAGCAAGCAGGTCAAATTGCTGGAACAATACCTGCGCGAACCGCTGTTCGAACGCAAGCCGCGCAGCCTTGTGCTGACAAAGGTGGGGGCCGCCTATCTGCCCAAAATCCGCGACGGGTTTGAAAGGCTGGCGGCTGGTACAGAAGAGGTTTTTGGTAACCGGCGTTCTGAGGTTCTGACTGTGCGTGCCCCTGTTGGCTATTCCGTGGCATGGATCGCGCCAAGAATGACATCGTTCTTAACCGATCACCCGGATATCCCTATCCGGCTTGTGTCCAGCGTCTGGGGTGAGCAGTTCGACAAAGAACGCTTTGACCTGGACATCCAATATGGCACCGGGCGGTGGCCCGGGTTTCGTTCCGACCGCCTGACCTGGGAAGTGCTTGAACCGTTGTGTGCGCCGCAGACGCTAAGCGCCGGCCCGCCGCTGAAAACCCCATCCGATCTAAAGCATCATCGGTTGCTGCATGTCATGGGCTACGAAGAAGGCTGGGCCAATTGGTTGCGTGCGGCCAGGGTGACCGATGTCAATGCGGGGCAAGGCATTCAATGCGATACGTCTTTGCTGGTGTTCGAGATCGCTGCCAAAGGTGGTGGAATTGCGCTCGGGCGCTCTTCCATGTCCGGGCCCATGCTTGATGCTGGGAGGCTTTTGCGACCCTTCGATATCGCGGTCCGGCTGCAAGAGGCATTCTACCTGAACGCGCCAGAAGACGGGCGTGAACATCCCGATGCTACGATCTTCCGGGACTGGCTGCTGGCGCAGAGCCAGGCCGATCCGCGCAATCAACCGCGATAGTGGGTACAAAAATCTTCAATCTTCGTCGATCAAGCCGCGCGCTTTTTCAAATTTAAAATAATACTTTCTGCATTTGCATTTGCCGCAACAGCAAAAGACGGCTTGTCCCGCGTCTCGATTGTCGAACCCGTGTGCAGCGAGAGGGCGGTTTGAAATTTGCCAGAATTGACACCGCTGAAGGCCTGACCTGAGCCCCAAAAACTCCTCCAAATTTGTGTAGAGTCCGCCCAACAAAAGGACGGACAAATGAAGGCACGTTTCACGGACGAACAGATTATTGCGATGATCAAAGAACAGGAAGCTGGTGAGAAGACTGCGGACGTATGCCGGCGGCACGGAATTAGCTCAGCGACGTTCTACAAATACAAATCGAAGTATGGCGGTATGGAGCCTTCTGATGCGAAGCGGTTGCGGGCGTTGGAAGACGAGAACGGCAAGCTGAAGAAGTTGCTGGCGGAACAGATGCTGGACAACGCGATGCTGCGAGACATCAATTCAAAAAAATGGTGACGCCCGCCCTGAAGCGGAAAGCAGTGGTGCATTTGATGGAAGCCCATCAAGTCAGTCAGCGGCGGGCGTGTGATGTTTTGCAGATCGATAGATCAACGGTGCGGTATCTGTCGCGCCGAGGCGATGATGCTGAACTAAGGGATGCCATCAAACGGGTTTCGAGGGAACGGCGACGGTTTGGTTGCCGCCGCATCCACGTGATGATTGCGCGGGAGGGTTTTGAGGTGAACCACAAGAAAGTGAGGCGGATCTACCGTGAAGAGAAGCTGCAGGTGCGGCGTAGAGGCGGCAGAAAGCGTGCTTTGGGCACTCGGAAGCCAATGGTGTTACCGGATGGTCCGAACCAACGCTGGAGCTTGGATTTCGTGTCTGACGCGCTGACGGATGGCCGCCGCTTTCGCATTCTTGCGGTAGTCGATGACTTCAGTCGCGAGAACTTGGTGCTGGTGGCTGACACATCGCGGTCCGGTCACCGCGTTGCACTTGAACTAGACAAGGTGATCGCTGAACGAGGCATGCCGAAGACAATAGTTTCGGACAACGGAACTGAATTCACCAGCATGGCGATCCTCAAATGGGTTCAGGATACAGGCATCGACTGGCATTACATTGCGCCTGGAAAGCCACAGCAGAACGGCTTCATCGAAAGCTTCAACGGTAAGCTGCGCGATGAATGTCTCAATGAAACGTTGTTTGGCACATTGCGAGATGCCCGAAAAACGCTTGAGGAATGGCAGGAGGATTACAACTGGCGCAGACCACATTCAGCTTTGGAGAATCTGACGCCGATGGAATTTTTACAGAGAAAGGCAGTGGACAAGATGGCGGCCTAACGCCAAAGATTTAACCCCAAGGACTCCGCGCAAAGCTGGAGGGAACTTGGGGCACAGGTCAGGCCCGGTCTGGAGAAATTCTCTGCGCCAGCGAAAAGATGCTGCCGCGAGTGCGAGGGAATGCTGCGTCGGCAAAGGCCGAAAAATGAATGTCGGCAAAGTCCGCATTGGTGACCTTGGTGGATGGCGCAGCGAACGACAGATTCCAACCTTCTTGAAACCGCCAACACGCTGGATTGAAGCGATAGGAAAGGCGGCCAGAAAATCGAAATATGATTAGGGCAATCTATCTGATCTCTGATCTGGCAAGAGCGGCCAAAGGTAGGGATAGTCCGATCTACGCCCTCAGCAAAGTGAGGTGATGGAGAAGCTTTTTGCGACCTTGGTGCCCGTTGTGATCCAACTCAAAAGGACAGGACCAGAGTCCTTGCCAGAACTTTGTGATAAATCGACTTTGCATGAACCTCACCCATTTAGAAGCATCGAAGCTCACCGTTGCTCCATCCCGCTTTCCCAGGCCTGCAGAAAAGCGCTGCGATTCAACTGGTCCAGATTCACCATTAAGCCTGGTCCCAGCTTGATTGGGCCAAAAGTGCCGGGTCCGGGATTGCGCAAGTCGTTGAGTGGTGGCAGGCCCCAATCATTCGGCTCATCGCTCATGCCTTTGCGCAGTAAGGCATCAAGCAACGCACCTGCCTCTTCTGTGTTCTGTGCTGACATTGGAATAATCGCAGTGCGCAGCATCACGTTGGTGAAGTCCACAAGTTCGATGATCTCAAGCCTGTCGTCTTGCGCGATCCGCTGCGCCGCATAACTGCCCAATACATTATAGGCGAGAGCCAGTTTGCCAGAGGCAACCTCATCGATCATCTGCGCCGAACAACAATATAGCTTCGGATCAAGCCGCCCCATCACTTCTGTTAACCGCCAATAGGCGTCAGAGGCCCGCGC
>Ga0209137_1004197_pt1 | contig 11593 bp, 4 predicted proteins | sample SaaInl5LU_22_DNA_FD_184642 | JGI IMG/M metagenome (GOLD analysis project Ga0209137, IMG submission 184642) | Marine microbial communities from expanding oxygen minimum zones in the Saanich Inlet - ESP_105LU_22_DNA (SPAdes) (version 2) | ecosystem: Environmental > Aquatic > Marine > Intertidal...
CAAAATTATACTTAAACGCTGAAGTTTACACAGGTACTGCAAGATGGCAAGAAGCGCATGACGCAGCTGACTACATTATTTCTAATGGTTCTTACAGATTGTCTGACAGTTCAGTTTCTGTGCCAAACCCGTCTAAGAGACCAGCGGTTTCTTCGGATGCAGAAAGCTTAACAGGCTATGCAGCAGTTTTCTCTCCTGCAAACTATGACAACCCAGAAATTATCTGGTCTGTTGAATATGACGAAGCTACAGCTGGAGGAATGAATTTCCACCAAATGTCATTACACTACGCGTCTCAGTTTACTTACTTATTCCAAGACCAACCTTGGAATGGTTACTCTGCTTTAGAAGAGTTTTACAATTCTTATGAAGATGGAGATGCACGTAAAGAAGCTAACTTTATAGTAGGAGCTCAAACAGATTTCGGTGGAAGTGTAGTAGTAGATTTAGCATCAGATACACCAGATCCAGCTATTAGCTATTCAACTTCTATCAATGAATTAGAGCCAAATGCTGGAAGAACTGATGGTGCTAGATTAGGTAAATTCTCTTTTAAAAACTTTGCTAGACCTGACTTAGATAATGACTATCCTATCGTAAGATTAGGAGATGTTTATTTAATGAGAGCAGAAGCGAAAGCTAGAGTAGCAGGAGACTGGTCTATGGCTGCAGCAGACGTAAACACAGTAAGAGCAAGAGCAGGTGTTTCTGCCCTTGGATCTATCACTGCAGATTCTTTCTTAGCAGAAAGAGGACGTGAAATGTTTATGGAAAGCTCAAGAAGATCTGACTTAATCCGTTTTGGAAAATGGAATGACGCTTGGTGGGAAAAAACAAATTCTGATGCTTACAGAATTGTAATGCCTATCCCTGCAGATGCTATCCAAAACTCTAATGGAGCATTGACTCAAAACCAAGGGTACTAATCCTTCGTTTATATCTTATTAAAAGCGGCCCTTTGGGCCGCTTTTTTTTTGCGTTAAATGTAAAATTAGAAGTTTCGCATCTTGAAAAAAAGAAGAATTTTAGGTATATTGCTCCGCATACCAACCTCCCTTAACTACCTTATAAACAAAGCTATTCATGCCAAAAACAAACCACTTGCCTAAGGTTGTTTTGCTGGGTTTGATCTTGCTCCTTCTTTGGAGTTGTGACAACAAAAGCAAACGATTTGAGCTTATGAAACCCAATGCAACAGGGGTGGTGTTTAGCAATGAGTTAAGCTATACTGAGGCATTCAATCCCTATACCTACAGAAATTTTTACAATGGTGCAGGTGTAGCCCTTGGAGACATAAATAATGACGGTCTTATAGATATATACTTCACCGGAAACCTGGTAGACAATGCACTCTATCTAAACCGTGGAGATTTCAAATTTGAAGACATTACAGAAACAGCAGGTGTGGCTTGTGAAAACATCTGGTCTTCTGGCGCCACCTTTGTAGATATTAATCAAGATGGATGGTTGGATTTATACGTGTGCAAATCCGGTATGCCAGGCGGTAAAAACAGACACAACGAACTGTTCATTAACCAAAAAGACAACACCTTTAAAGAAGCTTCTGCAGAATATGGCTTAAATATTACGGGGCTTTCCGTACAGGCTGCTTTTTTTGACTACGACTTAGATGGGGACCTTGATTGTTACCTACTCAACAATTCAATGCGGTCTGTTGGCGCATACGACCTGATCGAAGATCAAAGAAACATTCCTGACACAGAAGGCAACAGACTTTTAGAAAACAGGAATGGCTTTTTTGTGAATGTCTCTGAAAAGGCCGGTATTTATTCCAGTAAAATTGGCTTTGGCCTAGGCATTACTCTGTCAGATTTCAACAACGATTTATGGCCAGACCTTTTTATCTCTAATGACTTTTTTGAAAAAGACTACCTCTACATCAATAATCAAAATGGAGGTTTTGATGAGATGGGAGATACTTATTTTAACGCCACCTCTATGGGCTCCATGGGAGCCGATGCCGCAGACATAGACAATGACCTCAACACAGACTTAATGGTCACAGAAATGCTGCCGGAAACACTGTCTAGAAAAAAGCTAAAAGCCTCCTATGAAAACTGGGACAAACACCAATTGGCAAAAAGTAAAGGCTACGGCAATCAATTTCCAAGGAATGTACTCCAAAGAAATATGGGTGCGGAAACTTTTGCGGAAATTTCAAGAATAGCCGGGGTGGACGGATCCGAATGGAGTTGGGCGGCCCTGTTCTTTGACATGGACAATGACGGTTTAAAAGACCTCTATATCAGTAATGGAATTCACAAAGACCTCTTAGATAGAGACTATCTTACTTTTATGGCCAATGATGAAAAAGTGCGCCAGCTTATAGAAGAAGACAATGACGTACTGAGCAAGCTCATAGATGTAATGCCTTCTGCTGCAGTACCAAACGGAGCCTACAAAAATAAAGGTAGTTTTCAATTTGAAAACGCTAGAGACCTTTGGGGCTTTGAAACGCCGAGCTTTAGCAATGGAAGTGCTTACGGAGATTTAGACAATGACGGAGATCTAGACCTTGTGGTCAACAACATTAACGCGCCTGCCTTTGTTTATAAAAACAACAGTACAGAAAATAATTATGTACAAATTAGCTTAAAGGGGTTTGAAAAAAACACTTTTGCTATAGGCGGTAAAGTTATTGTACACCAAGAGGGTCAAAAAAGCATGTTAGAACAATTTCCATCCAGAGGCTTTCAAAGCGCCATTAGCAATAGGCTTCACTTTGGTTTAGGAAAAAACAGTCGTATAGACAGTATTGAAATACTTTGGCCAGATCAAAAACGATCCGTTTTAAAAGAAGTGACTGCAAACCAACACATCCAAGTTGGTTATGCTACAGCAATAAAAACAGGAATAGTTGTTCTAAAAGAAAATAAAAACACGCGGTCAGTGGATCAGGGCATTTTGAGTTTTACCCATAAAGAAAATGGCTTTGTAGATTTTAACCAAGAACGCTTGTTGCCACAAATGTTCAGCAATGAAGGGCCTGTTATCATTAAAGCAGACCTCAATGGAGATGAGCAACCAGACTTCTTTTTCGGAGGGGCTAAAGACCAGGCTTCAGAATTATGGCTAAGTGATGGAGAAAAATATCAGTCCAGCTCAAAAATTGAATTTGAGAAAGACGCTATGAGCGAAGACACAAAGGCGCTTTTTATTGACATTGACAATGACGGAGATATAGACCTTTATGTGGGAAGTGGCGGAAAAGCGTATTCTAAGTTTTCATTTAACCTCCATGACAGAATATACATCAATCATGGAAATGGCACTTTTACGAAGCAAGCCAAAACGCTATTTTCAAGGCCTTTTGCTACTGGGGCTTTAACGGCTGCTGACTTTGATAATGATGGAGACATAGATATTTTTGTCGGAGAAAGATACCAAGTAGAAACCTATGGTAAAGATGGTCAGGGGTTTATTTTAAGAAATGATGGCGCAGGAAACTTTACCGAAGAAGCGCCTGAAGTATTTTCACAAATAGGCATGCTTACAGATGCAAAGCACCTGGATATAAACAAGGATGGTTATGAAGATCTTATTGTCATAGGAGAATGGATGTCTCCAAAGGTGTTTATAAATACTCAAGGGGCATTTATGGAAGTCAAAGAAAGCTTTGGGTTGTCCAATGATCAGGGGTTATGGGCAACGCTAGAAATGGCAGATTTAAACGCAGACGGGTACCAAGATCTTGTATTGGGAAATATAGGGGAGAATAGCTTTTACAAAAAGGGGATGAAAATGTTTGTGAAAGATTTTGATGGAAATGGTACCGAAGAACAAATCATGACCTATCATGAAAGCGGAGCAGATTTTCCTATTTTAGACCGAGATGAACTCTTTAAGCAAATTCCCTCATTAAAGAAAAAATACCTTTATTACAAAGACTACGCCAGCGCAAATATGACCGATCTATTTGGAGCAGACGTTTACCAAACTGCCTTAATAAAAGAACTTCGTGAATTGAGCAGTGCCATTTATTGGGGCAATGATAATGGTTTTACTAAAAACACCCTAGCTCCTGAAATACAATACGCTAACGTGAGTAGTATTCTTTTGGAAGATACAGACAACAATGGAACAATAGATATTGTTCTAGGGGGAAACCAGTCCAAAATAAAACCCCAGTTTGGACCATTAGAATCTTCCAATGGTTGGATCTTAAAACAACAAAAGAACGGTATCTTTGATAAGCCAGCATCTTTGGGTGTAAAAGGAGAGATTAGATCAATTATAAGCTTTAAAAATAAAGACCAATATTCAATAATTTTAGGAATAAACAATGACAGTATTAAAATCAAAAACATTCAATAGCTTTTTCTATTTTGCCTTCTTAGGAATGGTTTTATTCAGCCTTGGCTCATGTCAGTCTAAATACGACCGCACCGTAAAAAAAGAAATGGCATCTGGAAAAAGAATAGACAGCCTGCAATTCAATTTGTATTTTGGGGATAGTAAAAAAGACTTCTTTGCCAAGTGCTGGGAACTAAACAAGAAAGGGCTTATTAAACAAGGCCCTAAAAATCAGTATGTAGCCTATGAGCTAAAAGGGACTTCTGAAACAGCTATGACCCACCTTTTTTACGGAATATTTAATGAAGAAAAGCAAATGGTTGGTCTAGATATGGAGTTTGCCTATGACGGATGGTCTCCATGGACAGAAAAGCTACAATCGGATAAATTGTTATTTGTTGCCATGGACACCCTTAAAAAATGGTATCCTGGGAACGATTTTTTCCTGTTGGAAAATGCGCAATTAAAAACCCCAACCTATGTTAAAATTGACGGAAACAGACAAATAATCATACATGCTCAAGGAGATAAAGATGTCAAAGCCACTTTAGAAGACCTCAGACATAAGTTTCCTGCTTTAAAATAAAACCATGAAAAAGGCCCATTTTAGTAAATTCCCCTTGACGCTAGCTATGTGCTATATGGTCGTGGTGCTAATGAATAGTTGTGAAGAGAAAACCAATACCCTATTTGAAATTCAGGACAATGGCTCCATTGGAATGGCCTTTGAAAACAGCTTAGAATTCTCCAATGAATTTAATGTGTACACCTACCGAAACTTTTATAACGGAGGGGGCGTAGCCATAGGAGATATTAATAATGACGGTTGGGCAGACGTTTACCTAACCGCAAATCAAAAATCCAATCAATTGTTTTTAAACAAAGGGGACTTTAAATTTGAAAACATCTCGGAATCTGCTGGAATAGGCGGGAATAGAGCATGGTCTACCGGAGTGACTATGGTAGACATTAACGCAGACGGCTTTTTGGACATTTATGTGTGTAATTCAGGCGATGTATCTGGAGACAGCAAACAAAATGAATTATTCATCAATCAAAAAGACAATACTTTTAAAGAAGAAGCAGCCGCTTATGGTTTAGCAGACAAAGGCTTTTCTACCCATGCTTCCTTTTTTGACTACGATAAAGATGGTGATCTAGATGTGTATTTATTAAACAACTCTTACCAAGCCATTGGAAGTTTTGACCTCAGAAGAAATGAAAGACCCAAAAGAGATGTGTTGGGCGGCGACAAACTACTCGAAAATCAAGATGGAGTTTTTGTAGACGTGAGTGAAAAGGCGGGTATTTACGGATCGGTAATTGGTTTTGGATTAGGGGTTACTGTAGGTGATGTAAACAACGATGGTTGGGAAGATATTTACGTGTCTAATGATTTTTTTGAAAGGGATTATTTATACATCAACAATAGGGATGGTAGTTTTAAAGAAACCCTTACTGCTTCCATAAACTCTATTTCTGGTGCTTCTATGGGGGCAGATATGGCAGACATTAATAATGATCAAAAGGCAGATATTTTTGTTACTGAAATGCTTCCCTCTAATTACGAAAGACTTAAATCCGTAACTACTTTTGAAAATTGGGATAAATACACTTACAACGTTAAAAATGGTTATTACCACCAATATACCAGAAACACCCTCCAACTAAATAACGGAGACAATACCTTTAGTGAGATAGGAAGACTGGCAGGAGTAGAAGCATCCGACTGGAGTTGGGGTGCATTGTTTTTTGACATGGACAACGACGGTTTAAAAGACCTTTTTGTTGCCAACGGAATTTATAGGGACCTTACAGATCAAGACTACCTTCAATATGTTTCTAGTGATGAAGTGATTAATTCTATTGTGACTAATAATCAAGTAGACTACGCTAGGCTCATAGATATTATACCTTCTAATCCTATAGAAAATCAAGCCTATAAGAATTTAGGCGACTTAAAATTTAATAGAGATGCCTCTCTTGGTTTAGAGACCAAGGGTTTTTCTAATGGCGCCGCTTATGGTGATTTAGACAATGATGGCGATTTAGATTTGATTGTAAACAATGTGAATATGCCGCTGTTTGTGTACAAAAACACCAGTGAAAACAACAAAAACAATCACTTCATTCAATTTAATTTAAAGGGAAAAGGCAAAAACACCCATGCAGTAGGCGCATTAGTTGAGGTGTCACAAGAGGGTGTTACCTATAGCGTTGCGCAACAACCCATTAGAGGGTTTCAATCTAGCATGGACCAAAGGCCACATATTGGTTTGCCTTCCGAAAAAGCGGTTCAAGTAAAAGTAAGCTGGCCCGATGGTACTGTCACTACTCTAAAAGAAGTACAAACCAATCAACTAATTCAGTTGGAGATGAGTGAAGGTGTGGTTGACACTCATTCAACTAAAACTACAGATGCAATTATTTTCTCAGAAATGAATGCGGTTGCCGATTATGTGCACGAAGAAAACAACTTTATTGATTTTAACAGAGACCGACTATTGCACCATATGATGAGTACCCCAGGGCCTAAATCTGCTATTGGAGACCTGAATAACGATGGAGTTCAAGATATTGTTGTTGGGGGTAGCAAAGGATTTGAAACTGTAGTATTCTTTGGTGACCATCAGGGACAGTTCAAACCTTCTAAGGAATTTAAATTTCCAGAGGATTTGGCTGCTGAAGTAACCGCTGTAGATTTATTAGATGCAGACGGAGATGGAGACTTAGATTTATATTTAGGGAATGGAGGTATAGAATTTTCAAAATTTGCCTCTGAATTAGCAGATCAATTATACCTCAATAACGGGAGTGGAAAATTTAGTCCATCTCAAAATATATTACCCACTAAAAGCCGTTATTTCAATACTTCTGTGGTGCGTTCTGGAGATTTTGACCAAGATGGCGATACCGATATATTTGTAGGCGAAAGATCTATTACCGCCGCATATGGTGTACCAGTAAATGGTTATTTATTGCGCAATGATGGTACTGGAATATTCGAAGATCAAACAGCCATACTAGCACCAGAATTGAGAGAAATTGGCATGATTACAGATGCGAATTTTAATGACATAGATGCAGATGGTGATCTAGATTTAGTGGTAGTAGGAGAATTTATGGGTATAGAGATATTCTTAAATGATCAAGGATCTTTTAAGAAAAAAACCAGCGAATTGCAGCAGCTCAAAGGCTGGTGGAGTGCCTTGAAAATCGCAGACATAAATCAAGATGGTTTTCCTGATTTAATTGTGGGGAATCATGGCGAGAACTCTAGATTTCAAGCAAGTAAAGAGCAACCCATCTGTCTTTTTGTTCAGGATTTTGACCAAAATGGGGCCCTAGACCCTGTCATGGGTTTTACCGCAGCAGACGGTAAAGTGTATCCTTACAACTTAAGGCATAACCTAATCGATCAGATGAAAGGACTTAAAAAGAAGTTTCCAGATTACAACAGCTTTAAAAATGCAGATTTAAAGGCTATTTTTTCAGAAGAAGCTTTAAACTTGAGCACAAAAGCAACAGCTATTGAATTAAAAACTTCTATTTATATCAATGATGGAAATGGAGGGTTTACCTCTATCCCACTTCCAAAGCAGGTTCAAATGTCACCCGTATTTGCCATTGAAACTGGAGATTTTGATTTAGATGGCGACACAGACATAGTCCTTGGCGGAAACTTGTTTAGGGTAAAACCAGAGGTGGGTAGGTACGACGCCAGCTTTGGAACATTTTTAGAAAATACAGGAAATGATACCATTGGTGCACCCATATTTAAAGCCACTCCAGGAAATAAGGGATTAAAAGTAACCGGAGAAGTAAGGTCTATTCAAAAGATCAACAATACCCTATTATTTGTTAGAAACAGTGATGCTATTTTGAGATATACATTCTAAAATGAAAAAACACGACTTACTACATTTAGCTAAAAACACTTTATGGCTCGCAGCCTTATATGCTGGGCTCCAAAGTTGTGAATCCCCAAAAGAGGTTTCGCCAGTATATTTTAATTCTATTACAGCAGAACAAAGTGGGATAGATTTTGAAAACACTTTAACGCCCAGTGCAGATTTAAATATTATAGAATACCTCTACTTCTACAACGGTGCGGGAGTAGCCATTGGAGATTTAAACAACGATGGATTGGAAGACCTATTTGTCACTGGGAATCAAGTTCAGGACAGAGTGTATGAAAACTTAGGGGGACTTAAATTTAAGGATCAAACAGCTGCTGCAGACATAAACACCCAAAACAGTTGGTCTAATGGGGTTACCCTAGCAGATGTGAACAACGACGGCTTATTAGATGTATATGTTTCTGTTGTAGGGAATTATAAAACCCTGAAAGGGCACAACAAACTATTTATAAATCAAGGTGATTTTAAATTTAAAGAAATTTCAAAAGAGGTTAATATCGCCTTTTCAGGTTTTGGTACACAAGCGAGCTTCTTTGATTATGACAACGATGGGGACTTAGATTTATATTTACTCAACCATACGGTTCACACGCCAAGAAGTTATGGGAAAGCAGAGAAAAGGACAGAAAAAGATGCGCTTTCAGGTGATTTGTTATTTGAAAACACTTTAGAAACAGGTGTTCTAAATTTTATAGACGTCACTCAGGCTGCTGGTATTTACAACAGTCCCTTAGGTTATGGCTTGGGGCTAGCCACTGCAGATTTAAACAAAGACGGGTTTATTGACATTTATGTTGGTAATGATTTTCATGAAAACGATTATATCTATCTCAATAATGGAGACAAGACCTTTAGGGAAGCTAGTGCAGAAATGACCAGCAATAGCAGCAGATTTACCATGGGATTAGACGCTGCAGACCTTAATAACGACGCCCTAATAGATGTGTTTACATTAGACATGATGCCTGACCAAGCATCCATACGCCTTAAATCTGGAGGAGAAGATTCGGATAAAGTAGCTCAAATCAAAGAGGGTTTTGGATTTCAGACACAGTATTCCAGAAATCATTTTCAATTGAACAACGGACAAGGGGCTTTTCAAGAAATAGCCCTTCTCACGGAAACTTATGCGACAGATTGGAGTTGGTCTGCCCTTATAGAAGACTTTGATAACGACGGGCTTTCTGATATTTTTATCAGCAACGGTATTTATAGAAGGCCTAATGATTTAGATTATATAAATTACCTCAGCAACCTAAACTTTAGTCAATACAACCAAGACCAACAAGACCTTCTAGAAAAAAAGCTGATTGAGGAAATGCCCCAGTTAGAAATTGCCAATGTATTGCTGCACAATCAAGGAGGTTTTAAATTTAAAAAACACTCCGCAGCAGCAGGCCTAAAAAACAACTACTCCAATGGAGCTGCCTATGCAGATTTGGATTTAGATGGAGATATGGACCTGGTGGTTAATAATATCAATAGCCCTCTAGAGATCTTAGAAAACACCCAAGACCCCAGTAGGCACAATTTTGTGGGTGTAAAGTTGCTGCCTTCAGCGGAAATAAAAAACACGAGTGGTGCCAAGCTGACCCTATTTTCGGGGCAACAAGTTTGGTATAAGGAGCTGAGTGCCACCAGAGGATATGCATCGGCTTCCAGCCAAAACATTCACTTTGGAATTGGGAAAAATACCACTATTGATTCCTTAACTATTACATTTCCTATTGGTGGAACGCAAACTATTAAAAGTCTTGCTATCAATACCTATCAGGAAATAAGTGCGCTTATAGACTCAAGAATAGCGCAAAGCAAAACAGACAAAAATAATACGGCTGCCGTTGTAGACTTTCCATTTACGCACCAAGAAAATAAATATTACGACTACGAAAGAGAGCCTTTAATGCTGGAAAAATTATCTACAGAAGGGCCCTGCTATGTGTATGAAGACTTTAATGGAGATGGTTTAAAAGACTTATTTATTGGGGGGGCTAAATACCAAGAAAGTGCTTTTTATACGCAAAATGAAGCAGGCACTTTTACTGCAGAGATTAAAACAGTCATTAGTGAAGACGCCCTTTATGAAGACGTAGACGCTGCCGCCATAGATTTTGACAATGACGGAGATTTAGACCTCTATGTGATGAGTGGGGGTAATGACAGTCCTGAAGGGGACATACAATTGGTAGACAGGCTTTACATAAACGACGGCGAAGGAAATTTCACCAGGTCTAAGGCCAATTTACCTATGGCCAATGGAGGGAGTATTTCAGTGGCAGATTTTGACAATGACGGCTTCTCAGATTTGTTTTTAGGGTTTAGGTCTGTCCCTGGAGCCTATGGTATTTCACCCTCTAGTGTCATTTTAAGAAATACCCAAAAAGGGAATTTTGAACTTTTGGCGCGTGAAGACTACGGAATGATTACTGACAGTGCATGGGGAGATATGAATCAAGATGGTCTGCTAGATTTAGTGCTTGTAGGAGACTTTATGCCCATCACAGTTCTCATTAACAAAGACGGAAGGAATTTTGAGAACCAGACTGAAGCATTGGGCTTGGCCAATACTCAAGGTTTATGGAATACTGTATTACTTCAGGACCTAAATGGAGATAACAAACCAGAAATTATTGCAGGAAATGCGGGTTTAAACATGAAGATTAAGGCTTCTGTAGATTATCCAGTGGAAATATATCTTGAAGATTTTGATAAAAATGAACAACTAGACCCTACTGTATTTCACACTTTCGAGGGCGAACATATTCCTTTTGCTTCTAAAGATATGCTGAGCAAACAAATGCCTATGCTCAAGAAGAAGTTCACTTCCTACACCTCCTTTTCTAAGGTGAGGGAAATAGGGCAACTTTACGACAATTCAACAGATGAAATAGAAACCAAATACCTTAAAGAATTACGCTCTATGGTGTATGTCAACAATGGCATTTTCCAAGGAGCGCCATTGCCTATTGAGACGCAAATGAGCAGCATTGAGGATTTTTATTTAGACCATCAATCCGGAGATTTAAAATTGTATTATGTTGGAAATTACAAAGGATTTGTGACAGAATTAGGAAATTCCCCTGCCAATACTGGAGGAATACTATCCGGATTTAACGGAAATACATTCACTAAAAACAACACTTTACCCCTGCCTCCTTTTATGGAAGCAAGGGCAATTGGGCCTTTAAATGACCACAAATTATTGGTGCTTTTCAACAATGACACCGCCAAAACTATTGACTTAAACCTTAAATAAAATGAAAGTAATTAAATCACTTCTTTTATGTAGTGCTGTTTTTATAAGCCTATTGAGCTGTGAAGAAAACAACACCTACAAAGAGCGCTTAAAAGATCCTCAG
>Ga0209137_1004204_pt1 | contig 11573 bp, 14 predicted proteins | sample SaaInl5LU_22_DNA_FD_184642 | JGI IMG/M metagenome (GOLD analysis project Ga0209137, IMG submission 184642) | Marine microbial communities from expanding oxygen minimum zones in the Saanich Inlet - ESP_105LU_22_DNA (SPAdes) (version 2) | ecosystem: Environmental > Aquatic > Marine > Intertidal...
ATTTATCAATACCTAAGAGCTTTACTAAACGAGCCATCTCGCCAGCCAAGCTACCACTGTTATCGGCATCTTTATAGTAGCTATAGTGCACCTGCCACCCCTGCTGTCGCAGGTGCTCGGCAAAATGACGCATAGCACTGAAGAGCAGCGCTATTTTCTTTTTATGGTGTCTGACGTAACTGGCTTCGCTAGCGACCTCGCAAAAAACCAACCAATCTTGCTGTTGATCAGCATCGCGCAATGAAGCTAGGGAGTCGCTGAGTTGATCGGCCAATATAAGACGTAGAACCGCCATGGGTCTCCTCGTGTATTGCGTGTTTAGATGGTTTATTCGGGGATGACACTGCCGTCCCATGCGAGACAACGGCCATTATATTTCTGCTCTTTATCGCTCATAACATTGTCTATAACATCGAGCAGCGCATTGGCCGAGCGGGTTGGGGTAAACAGTTTTTCAGGCGCCACACCGGCCTGGAAAGGTTGGCTCAACGAGGTATTTACGGTACCTGGGTGAAGGCTGATCACTTGCAACTGAGGGGTGCGTCTGGCCAATTCAATACTGGCACACTTAATCACCATATTCAGGGCTGCCTTGCTGGCGCGATAGCTATACCACCCACCTAAACGGTTATCGCCGATACTGCCCACCCGCGCGGAGAGCGCTGCCATAACTGCGCTACTGTCGCGGCGCATTTTGTTGGCAAAGTAGCGCAGCACCAGCGCTGGACCAACGGTATTGACAGAAAACAGAGCACTCATCGCTTCACTGTTGAGCTGACTAAGCGCCTTCTCCGGCTTGTAAGCCACATCACTCTGGTTTCCGTGCAGTGTGCCCGTGGCGATAATGACTAGGTCTAATGGCTGATCAACTTGTGCAGCAGCGCTGGCAATACTCGCTTCATCGCCTATATCTAGCGCTGCAACCTCAACTCGTGTGTCTAGCCATGGCTTTGCGGTGCGGCTGAAGCAATATAGCTTTTGCAGATCGGCACGTTGCAGAAGTGCCTCTACTAGGGCGGCACCAATACCACCAGAACCTATAATTGCAGCTCTCACGGTTATTTTTCCTTCTGCTTGTGGGAGTCGAAACGACTAAACTGGTTCTGCCTTAATACTTGGCTTACCTGCTTGGTGTAATCACTGCGACGTTCAGAGTAAGCCGTCAAATAGGGGATCAGCTTGTGTGGATCGTCTGTTTTGATACGGGCCAAACGAAAAGCTTTATAGGGACTGCCTTTAGCTAAGAGCTTGAAGTAATCGCGAATAGAATCATCTAATGAGCTATAGCGTTTCAGCCAAATAGTTTTACCGTTGCGTTTGCCCTGGGCTGCAATACGCGGCTCGTCACTGCTGTGAGACCAGACGCCAAAAACATTATTGGCCTCGCGATAAAAGCGTGAAGTACCCCAACCACTCTCTATCGCGGCTTGCGCCATAACAATACTCACTGGGTGTGGCTTCAGGGCCGCCAACAGCTGTTGATCATTGTCTGTGCCAAAGCGCTCATGCAAAAGCTTTAACTGATCGGCGGGATCTCCGATCATTATTAATTGCTCAACTGTTTCAAATCGAGTCAGCCAACTTTGATACTCTCTTTTGACGGCCGGCAATGTGGTTTGTTCAAAGCGCTGTTTTTTTAACTCAACAGGTGAGAGCTGTTCGGCCGAGATAGCTGGCCAAGCTAACGCGATGGCTAAACTAATAGCCACTCTCGACAGCAAAAAAAATGTGGATTTAAAAAGCTTCAACCCTATTGGCCACGCCACATTTGACGCAAGGTATTGTCGCGATCAGCGAAGTGATGCTTGAGAGCGCCTGCGACATGTAACACTATTCCTGCAATCAAAACGAAAGCGGTATATTCGTGAATCTCATGGCCGACACCACTCAAGAACTCACTCACCGGTATTACCTCGCCGGGTACAGCCGGATTAGGGGACCAAGCCATTAACTCAACACCAAACCACTGCAAGCCCCAGCCACTCATAGCCGCCATCAACAAACCTGAAAGTGGCATCAGCAAAGAGGCTAACAATAGTATCCACTGGGCAAGCCGGGCAACGCGACGCGTCGTTTCGGAGTGCTGCGTATTGGGCTCCGGCCAACCGATTGAGAGACGACGCAAGACTCGGTAGGCGATGAAGATGAGAAGCGTCAGCCCAAACGATATATGTAAGAGTACGGCGCCATCAAACTCTAGCTCTTCCATGACAAAGCCATAGGCGAGCATTGTCATTATGCTGATAGCGATTAGGCCGTGTAACCAGCGAGTGGTAGCCGTTAGCGGTCGATTTTCAATTTTCATGGGCAGCCCTTTTTAAATAACTCTATGACGATTACAGAGTAGGATTTTCCCCTACTAGGTAACGATAACTTATCGCTGACAACAGCGCCATCAATGCGGTTACCAGTAAAGTAGGCGCTGGCGTACCATCATGGAAGTACCCCACAGCTATACCTGCCACAGCAGCAATGCCCATCTGCAAAAAACCCATTAGTGATGCCGCAGTGCCGGCCATGTGGGCAAAAGGCGCTAAACCACCCGCCATCGCTTGGGGCATTACCATACCCACTGTCAGCGAGCAGAAGCTTACTGCAGCAATAACTCCGTAGAGGTTATAACGCCCGACTACAACGATAGCTACCAACACCAGTGCACTGGTAACCGCCAGAATAGTCCCAGCAGTCAATAGCTGATGGCCACTGAAGCGAGACCCCAGACGCCCAACTGAGAAGGTTCCGCAGACATAGCCCATCACCATGGCTGTAAAAAAGTAGCCAAAATGCTGTGGTGCTACCTGAAAATAATCGACTACCACAAAGGAAGAGCCCGAAATAAAAGCAAACAGCGCCGCATACATACAAGAGAGCGCCAAGCTGTAACCAACAAACACCTTATTGGCAAACAGATGCATAAAATTGGCCAATAATGGGCGCAGCCTAAAAGGCTGGCGGTGTTCCTCGGCGAGAGTTTCTGCCACTTTAAACTGCAATAAACTCAGCACAACTAATCCATAAAGTGCCAACAAATAAAAGGTCGACGGCCAACCAAATTTGACTATGAGATAACCACCAATTATCGGTCCAGCCGCTGGCGCTAGGCCCATCGCCGCACCCACGTATGAGAGGACGCGGGCGGCATCTTTAGGCCCGTAAAGATCGCGCACCATAGCTCGCCCCAACACTGGCCCTGCAGCACCACCGAGTGCTTGCGCAAAGCGCCAACTAATTAATTCGGCAATAGTGTCGCTACTGGCACAGCCCAACGTGGCTAATACAAAAAGTGACAGCCCTGCCAACATGAATGGCCTGCGTCCATAGCGGTCAGCCATAGGGCCATAAATGAGCTGTGCCAGTGCGAAACCGATGAGAAACACACTCAATGTCAATTGCACCTCACGGACACTGCTATCGAATTCGTCGGTTAAAGCCGGCAGTGCCGGCAAATACATATCGGTAGCCAGCGGCCCCAAAGAGACCATAGAGGTAATAATCGCCACTAAGCCGGTACCGCTGGTCAGTATCGGCGCTGTGCGCGACAATTTCATTGATTCGCTAACGATTAGAGTAACTTGCCAGGGAGCCACCACTCTCGGCTAAGCTGCACAACAATTGAGAGGGACTCCAATAGCGGTCACCGGGCTCTGCTGCGCACACTTTAATTGTCGCTAGTATCGAGTCTAACCCCACGGCATCGGCGTAGCACATCGGGCCGCCGCGATAGCGTGGAAACCCGTAGCCATTGAGCCAGATGACATCGATGTCACTGGCTCTCTCCGCTATCCCTTCCTCTAATATTCGACACCCCTCGTTTACCAAGGCGGCGATTAAACGCTGGGAAATTTGCTCTGCACTGTATTCTCGCTGAGGCACCTGATGTTGCTGTGCGGCGGCACGAATTAGCGCTACAGCTTGCTCGCTATCTGTCTTTTTTCCCTCGCTGTAATGATAAAAGCCACTCCCGCTTTTCTGCCCAAGCTGCCCTGCCTCGGCGAGTGTGTTGGCTGGCAAGAAAAACAGCGGGTCATCGATGGGCGGCTGTCGCTCACTGCGTGCTTTGTAACCAATATCAATACCCGACAAGTCAGCAACTGACAGTGGCCCCATACCCATCCCCCAAACCTGCATAGCAGCATCTACTTGCGCCGGCGTCGCGCCCTCTAGTAATAAGCGGTTGGCCTCGCGACCATATGCCGAGTACATCCGATTGCCTACGAAGCCATAGCAGACACCTACTGCTACCGCTATTTTGCCAATTTTTTTACCCACGGCCATTGCCGTTGCCAAAGTTTCTGTAGAAGTCTCTTTGCCGCGGACAACCTCTAACAACTTCATGACGTGCGCTGGAGTAAAGAAATGCATCCCGACGACACGCTCGGGATGTTGTGTGGCAGCTGCGATCTGATCGAGATCCAAGTAAGAGGTATTACTGGCCAAAATAGCACTCGGCTTACACACTTGGTCCAACTTGGAAAAAATTTGCTCCTTGACCGACATGGACTCAAATGCTGCTTCGACAACCAGATCGACATCAACAAAATCTTCGTAGTCACAACTACCAGATACGCGAGCCACAGCATTGTTCCGCTGCTGTTCGGAGAGCCGACCTTTTGCAACCGATTCATCATAGCGCTTGGCAATGGTCGCAAGACCGCGTTGGAGGTTCTCAGGACTGAGCTCCAACAATACGACATCGAGGCCTGCCGAAGCAAAACACATGGCGATACTAGACCCCATAGTCCCAGCGCCAATAACACCGACGCGTTTGACTGATTGCGGCACAGCAGATTCTATTGCGGCAACTTTGGCCGCCGTGCGCTCAGCAAAAAAAGCATGGCGCATTGCCGTAGACTGCGAGGAACTGCGGCAGCTCAAAAATAACTCTCTCTCGGCAGCCAAGCCTTGAGCAAAATTCATCGTCAAAGTATTACTGACTGATTCCAGAGCTGCGATAGGTGCTTGTTGGCCCCGCGCGCGCTTATTGAGTGCGGCTTTGGTCGTTGCAATCAGCTGTTCTTCACTGCCATCAGTCGTCACTGATCGCGCTGACAACGGTCGAACCGGCGCACCACTAGCAACCAGTTCACGAGCGTAGTCGAGTGCTGCTTGGCTTAGATCTGTGACATCTCCATCGACCAGACGATCAAAAACGCCACAACTTACCAACTCAGTGACAGCCACTGGCCTACCTGTGGTGGCCATATTGAGGGCGGTTTTAAAGCCGGCAGCACGCGGTAACCGCTGAGTACCTCCGGCGCCCGGAATGAGCCCCAAATTAACTTCGGGTAGACCCACCTTGGCGCTGGATAAGCCTATACGGTAGTGCCCCGCCAAAGCGAGTTCAAAACCACCCCCCAAAGCGGTACCGTGCACAGCGACAACAACCGGCTTTGCACAGGACTCGATGCGGTTGAGAAGATCGGGCAGGAAGGGCTCTTTAGGCGGCTGGCCAAATTCTCGCACATCGGCACCGGCAACAAATGTGCGACCGTTGCAGCCGATAACAACAACATCACATTGAGAATTAGCTTCCGCCTCATCGACGGCAGATAACAATCCCAGGCGCACTGACTCGGAAAGCGCGTTAACTGGTGGGTTATCGATTGTCACGAGAAAAATGTTATCGATTAACTGCCAATCTATCGCTTTGTCGCTCATGGGAAGGTTCCTTGCGTTGTACTTATCTTAAATGGATGAGTGGAAATGGAGTTATTTTGGCAAACCGCCAAGACGTTGGTAAAACCTATCGCTAGGTTTAGATAAAGGGCCCTGAGCATTGCTGAGTTGTTGCTCAACAAACGCCAGCGAAGGGGCCAACCATTGACGGTAGAGCCGCTGCAAAAGCTGTTGCGTCTCTAAGCCCGCCCAACCACTGGGTAACATTTTTTCCGGGAAATCAGGGTCGCGGAGCAAGATGCGACGATAGTCATGCACCATAACTGTGCGCAATAAAAACGCTATCTCTGTTGAGTTATTTGCACTCTCTGTGGTCGAGAGCAGCGGTCGGTAAAAATCCAGAAAATTTCGATAGAGCAGACTCAGCTCTTCTAACCTCCAACGCTCTTGAACCAATCTTTTTACCAGCAGCTGTGAGGTTGCTTCATCCGTTGTTGCTGAGAAAACCAAGACATCTGAGACTATATTGAGCTCTTGTAAGGTTTCGTTGAGCGAGAGACGATCGGATGAGGGGTGCGCCATCAAACCCGGTAAAAGCGTGTTATAGCCCTGCCATAGCAAACTTTTGCGCAGCGGTTCCTTGAGCTCTTCTGCGACAGCGAGCGGCAAAACCAATGTCCATGTGCCATCCCACTGAGGGTGATCAGAGGCATAGATACGCCGATTGGCTTTTTCATGCTCCGCCTTTGCACTGTCAGTGAGGCAGTAATAACTGCGCCGACCCACTTTGTTAACCTGCAACCACTCTTGTTGAACGAGACGAAATACCGCTGTGCGCACTAGCCTCTCACTAAAGCCCAGCGATTCCATGACTCGGATTACACTACCCAGCCATATCCATCCGCCATGGGCTGCAACTGTATCACCGAACAGTGTGATCACCATGGATGTACAGGAAATACTTTGCGCACTGACACGCTCGGCAATGGTCTCTATATCAATTGCTTTTACAGCCACAAATTAACCCTCACTCAAAAGTGATGAATAATACGTTACCGTGGCCTGAAAACGAAACGGGGCGCTCTTGTGGCGCCCCGTCACGGTGTTCAAGTGAACCTTCAAATAGCATCAAAATCGATAACAACTCGCTGTGAAACAGGGTGAGCTTGGCAAGTTAGCACCATGCCTGCGGCTACCTCTGCTTCAGTCAGCGAGTGGTTTAAATCCATCTCCACTTCACCCTCGACGACTTTAGCTTTACATGTTGCACATACTCCCCCTTTGCATGAATAGGGCAAGTCGGCACCGTTGCGCATAGCGCCATCGAGAATGTTTTCTCCAACCATCGCCAAATCAAAATTATTGGCACGTCCAGCAACTCTAACTGTCACTTGACTCATTGCATCGGCATATTTTTCAGCGCGCTCATGATGTTTGGCAGCTACAGCCTCAGCGTCGTCTGAGGAGGCATAGAAGAGCTCGTAATGAATATTAGCCTCATCGACTCCGCTGTCGCGAAGACCTCGAGAGACTTCAGATATCATTGACTCTGGACCACAGAGGAAAAACTCGTCGGAAGTAGGAATATCAATCAAGCGCTTGGCCTGTAACTCTCCGCCTTTCTTTTTGTCTAAACGGCCGTAAAGCACTTCTGCATCCTGCTCTTCACGGCTCATGACGTTGACCCAATTAAAGCGAGTCATGTAACGGTTCTTTACGAAGTTCAATTCGTCTTTGAACATCACTGAAGCTGAGTTCTTGTTACCGTATAGCAGTGTGACGGAGCTCTTCGGCTCGCGCGATAACACCGACTTTATAATAGACAGCATAGGCGTAATGCCACTGCCCGCACAGATACACATGTAGTGCTTTTTATTTTCACTGTTTAGCTGTGTGTAAAAATTTCCTTGTGGAGGCATCACATTGAGCGAATCGCCAGCACGCAGCTGGCTGTTTGCGTAGGTAGAGAAAACACCACCATCAATTGCTTTGACAGCTACCTGTAACTTGCCATCATCGACACCAGAACAGATTGAATACGATCGACGAATAGACTCCCCACCTATATCGCTCTCCAACGTCAGATACTGCCCTTGAATAAAACTGAATGTCTCGCGCAGATTTTCTGGGACAGCGAAAGTGAGACAAACTGCAGTGTCCGTTTCTTGACGAACATCGGCTAACTGCAATTGGTGAAACTGAGTTGAACTCATAATTTGTCCTTAACAGGCACTAAATGCACTTAAAATAATCAAAAGGCTCGAGACAGTCACTACAACGATAGAGCGCCTTGCAAGCAGTAGAACCAAATTCACTGATCAGCTCGACCTCTTCACTGCGACACTGCGGGCAGCTAATTTTCTCTGCTAGCGATTTTGGTGCAGGGGGAGCAATGCCGTACTCGCGAAGTTTCTCGCGACCCTGGCTGCTCATAAAATCGGTTGTCCATGTGGGAGTTAACAGGCTAACCACTTCAACCTCTCGATAGTCTGTCGCTGCCAGCGCTTTTTCGATCTCTACGGCAATCTCAGCCATAGCAGGGCAGCCCGAGTAAGTGGGCGTAATCTCTACGGTAAGCTTATCTTCGTCAGCCTTAATATCTTGTAAAATACCCAAGTCCCACAATGAGACAACCGGTATTTCAGGATCGCTGACAGCATCGAGGAGCGCCCATAATTCTGGTAGCCGCGAACTGCTGCGACGCAACTGACGCTCGCGCTGCGCCTCTGTCACAAGGGGTATGGTTTCCATCACCACTCAACGCCGGGGTAACTGCGCTGTAAATACTGCATCTCAGAGAGCATATGGCCAAGGTGCTCGGTATGAATACCCTCGCGACCACCGACAACTTTCCAACCATCTTCAGGGCGCGACAGGGTAGCCTCTTTGAGAACCGCATCAATCTGATCACTCCATTGGCTATAGAGAGACTCTCGATCAACCGCTATGTTATTAGCAATCAACTCTCGTTCGCCAGCGGTAGCGATAAACAGCTCTTTGTGATAACCCCAAACCTCTTCGAGACCCTTCTGCATTTTTTCGTGGCTCTCTTCAGTACCATCGCCTAAACGGATAACCCAATCGCTACTGCGGCGCAAATGATAACGGCTCTCTTTGATCGCCTTTGCCGCTATCGCAGCAATCCGCTCATCGGCTGAGTTAACCAGTTGTTCAAGATAGAGAACGTTAAAGGTATCAACAATCAGGAAACGAGCCATGCTAAAAGCAAAGTCACCGCGGGGCAGCTCATTGATCAGCAAATTGGTGTAGCTGCGCGCATCGCGAAGAAAGGCTATATCATCCGCACTGCGGCCATCATCGGCGAGCTCGGCGGCGTAATCGTAAAACATTTGCGCACGGCCGATAAGGTCAAGCGCAACATTAGCTAGCGCTAAATCTTCCTCCAAGAACGGAGCGCTGTAGCACCACTCAGTCATACGTTGACCAAATATCAGCGCGTCATCGCCTTGGGCAATGCAATAATCAATTAACGGTTGGCTCACAAGAGGCCTCACTTACATATTGTTGACAGCATCGGGAAGCTGATAATGAGTGGCATGACGATAAGGCTTATCATCCATCGGATCATAAAAACTCTCAGCATCTTCTTCTTGAGACGCGACAATATCACTAGAGTTGACGACCCAGAGGCTGACTCCTTCGCTGCGCCGGGTATAACAATCGCGCGCATATTCTAGAGCTTGTTCAGCATCTTCGGCATGAAGGCTGCCGACATGCTTGTGATCAAGTCCGCGCTTAGAGCGGACAAAGACCTCAAACAATTTTAATTTTTCATCGCTGCTCATAACTGGTTCCTTGAGAAACTACCGCACTTAGGCGGCGAGACGTTGTCGTTTTTTGCCTTCGTAGGCGCGCAGAGCATCGCGTACCCAAGCGCCTTCAGCATGCGCTTTCTTATGGTGTTCGATGCGGTCGCGGTTACAGGGACCGTCGCCGTTGATAACCCGCTGAAACTCATCCCAATCGAGCTCGCCGTGGTCGTAACTACCGCGCTCATCATTCCATTTCATATCGGGATCAGGCACTTTCAAACCCAAAAATTCAATCTGAGGCATAGACTGATCAATAAATGCCTGACGCAGCTCATCATTGCTTTTGCGCTTGATCTTCCACTTCATAGATTGCGCACTGTGCGCCGACTCACCGTCGTGGGGACCAAACATCATTAGCGCGGGCCACCACCAGCGGTTGAGAGCATCTTGTGCCATTGCTTTTTGCTCTGGGCTACCAAATGCCAATACCATCAGGCTCTCATAGCCCTGACGCTGGTGGAAACTCTCTTCTTTACAGATGCGCACCATAGCGCGCGCGTAGGGGCCGTAAGAAGTTCGCTGCAAAGTGATCTGGTTAACGATAGCTGCACCATCAACCAACCAACCGATAGCACCAATATCGGCCCAGCTCAAAGACGGGTAGTTGAAGATAGAGGCGTACTTGGCGCGACCTTCGTGAAGCGCTTCAATCAACTCTTCGCGAGTAACACCTAACGTCTCGGTGGCACTGTACAAATAGAGGGCATGTCCGCCTTCATCCTGGACTTTTGCCAGCAATACCATCTTGCGACGCAGAGTTGGAGCGCGGCTAATCCAGTTGCCTTCAGGCTGCATACCGATCACTTCAGAGTGAGCATGCTGGGACATCTGGCGTATTAAATTTTTACGGTAAGTCTCAGGCATCCAATCTTTCGGTTCAATTTTCTGCTCGGCGTCAACTCGCGCCTGAAAGGCCTGCCCTAACTGCTGCTCGTTGTATTTAAACTGACTCATTACACTGTCCTCTTAGAATGATAGTTAAATAGCACCAGCACCGGTGCATTTTTTACAAAATAATGCCTGAAGTTGCGCTCTGCCATACTTTTTTCACTTCATCTGATGATTCTACAAGAGTAATGATGTTACTTTCGTAAAAAACAGCAGTTTCTGGATTTGCTTTACCCGTTAAGCACACTCCGGGATGCAAACCGCCATCTCCGCTTGAACTTGGAATCACAGAACAAGGATTTTCAAGAACTACGCCGTTTTCGCGTACAATTTTCAACCTTCCAACTACTTCTCCACCAACAGTAGCACAACTTACAACTTCACCGATTAAATTTTCATTCAACATCACAAACTTTCTCCTTTTTTAAATTCATATCTTTGCGCAAACTTCAAACCAAACTCTTTTGCATTTGATTTACGTTCAAAATAGAACGTATGCTCATATACATCAGTGTAAGTTTTCAATCTCCATTGATGTTGCTCTAAATTAGCTTTACACCAATCTTTAGCAGCCATCGCCTTATCTGAATGCACTGGTATAGAATAACCAGGCATCCATTTCATTTTATAATCATGCACTTCTTGAGGCGTCATAATTAAAATGCGTATGTTACACTACAACCAATCGCTGTAGCATATACATCCTTTTCATCTGCTTCATGAGTTCGATCATCAATAACTTCTTTAGCAACACCTACAGCTAAACTAGCAGCACAAGCTTTTAGCTTTGAACCAGTTACATGCTCAACATATAAAGCCGTAGCAGCACCAGCACCAAAGTGCAACACTTTATCTGTAGCGCAACCACTTAATAGTACAGCGCTTAAAATCAATACATATTTCATTCTGTTAATGCCTTCCATGAATCAGGATATAAAGGAGCAATGATATCACCAATCTGTTCTGCTAACTCTTGTATCTCAATCTGAGCTGTCTTCTCAGCGCGTTGCTTATACAGTCGAGCAAATGCAGCTAATGAACCTGTAACATAGTAACTTGTGTACATACTCTGAGGCAATACCATTCGAGCTTGTTCAGGAGCTACTCCAGTTTTAATCATCCAGTGATATAATTGAAGAGCAGAATCAGTGAGATACTTGTACTCGCGCCGCAAATCCAACTGATTACTATGCTCGCCCGCAGAACCTTGTTTGATACTAGCGGAAGGTCGCTCTC
>Ga0209137_1004205_pt1 | contig 11571 bp, 11 predicted proteins | sample SaaInl5LU_22_DNA_FD_184642 | JGI IMG/M metagenome (GOLD analysis project Ga0209137, IMG submission 184642) | Marine microbial communities from expanding oxygen minimum zones in the Saanich Inlet - ESP_105LU_22_DNA (SPAdes) (version 2) | ecosystem: Environmental > Aquatic > Marine > Intertidal...
ATCCGCGTTTTTGGCGCAGTCCCAACATTAAATGATGATGGAGAGCACGTTGGTGGGGTAACAGGATTTCTGTTATCCCTCGGTGCTCTTATTAGAAACAATAAACCAACGAGAGTGTTGGTTGTTTTCGATGGTAAGGGTGGTTCTACTCGTAGAAAGAAAATGCATAGTGGGTATAAGGAAGGTAGAACTGGATTAACCAAAGTTAATAGGTTAGTTGGGTATGAAGATTTGGAAGACCAAGCGGAATCTATGAAACGTAACTTTAACTCGGTGATAAAGTATCTACAACTATTACCTGTTGATGTATGTTATGTAGACCATGTAGAGGCTGATGATATTATGGCATATGCGGCCCGACATATATTCAAAAAAGAAGTTATTATTGTTTCATCTGATAAAGATTTTCTACAATTAGTAGATGATAGAATATCAGTATGGCAACCAACTAAAAAGAAAATGATAACTAAAGATAATGTGCATGAAATCTATGGAGTTCCATCACATAATTTAGTTTATTATAGGATATTTGATGGTGATAAATCAGATAATATTCCAGGTGTTTCTGGAGTTGGACCTAAAACATTAATTAATAAATTAACATTTTTACAGAATGAACCAATCGATAGTTTGGATACTCTAATGGAACGTGTTAATGAAATTGATGATGAAAAGTTAAAAGCTAAGATACTTGCAAATAGAAGTATTCTTGAACTGAACTACGATTTAATGCAACTTTCAGACCCAATAATGGGTTCGGCTATTACATCTAATGTGAGAGCTATTATCGATTCACCTATAAACGGTTTAAATTCATTTCAATTCAAAAAAGAGTTTATGGTTGATAAATTATATACTGCTTTTAAAAATGTTGAAAACTGGTTGGTAAATACATGGGCTGAGTTGGATAAATACTCAAAACAAACTAGAAAATAGTTTGGTAATTTAAAACTTAATTCGTATATTTGTATCCTATGGATAAATTTGGAAATAAATTCGGAACATCGTTTCAGATAAAAATCATATCATCATTAGTAACGGATAGAATATTCTTACAAATGGTATATGATATTCTTAAACCTGAATACTTTGATTCTGAGGCTAATGAGTGGATTGTAACTAAGGTTATATCTCACTTCGATAAATACTCAGAATTACCTACCTTAGATGTGTTTAAAACTGAGGTTGATAGATTGGATAGAGATGTTCTAAAACAATCGATTGTAGATAATCTAAAGCAGGTTTGGAATGGCTTAGAATCTGATGATTTAGAATATGTTAAAGAAAAAACATTAGAATTTTGTAAAAACCAAACATTTAAAAATGCTATCTTAGAATCAGTTGGATTATTAGAAGAAGGTAAATTTGATACTATCAAATCAATGATTGATTCTGCTATGAAAGCGGGACAAGATACTGATATAGGACATGAGTATAAGGTACATATTAAAGAAAGATACGAATCAACAATTAGAGATGTTATACCATCTGGTTGGGATGTTATTGATGAATTAGTGGATGGTGGTTTTGGTAAAGGTGAATTGATAATGTTTGCAGCACCACCAGGTATTGGTAAATCTTGGGCTTTGGTTAACGTTGGAATGGCTGCTGCTAAATTAGGTAAAACTGTAGTTCACTATACATTAGAATTAAATGAAGGTTATGTTGGTCAAAGATATGATGCAGTTCTAACAGGTACTGCAGTTCCAAATCTTAAATACAATATAGAAGAGGTAACTCATCAGGTAAATAACCTAAAAGGTGAACTTATTGTAAAGTATTGGCCAACAAAATCGGCAGGTTTAAATGCATTAAGAGCTTCTTTGGATAAATTAAAGTTACAAGGTAAGAATCCTGATGTGATTATTGTGGATTACGCTGATTTGTTAAAAGGTAACAGTAGAAAAGAACGACACGAAGAGTTAGAAGAGATTGTAGAGGGGTTGAGGGGTATTGCTGGTGAGTATGAGTGTCCACTATTCACAGCATCACAAATTAATCGTAGTGGTGCAAATGATGATGTGATTACTGGTACTTCTATCGCAGGTTCATTCTCTAAATTAATGACAGCAGATTTCGTTGTTTCTCTAAGTAGAAAGATAGAAGATAAGTTAGCTGGAACAGGTCGTTGGCACGTTATTAAAAACAGATTTGGACCTGATGGTATGACTTTACCATCTAAAGCAAATATGAGTAATGGTAGAATTCAAATTTATTCTGATGATTCCATTGATGGTAAAAAAACCCAAAGTGATATGAACAATGGGGGTGAGTTAGTGAGAAAGAATTTGTTACAAAAATATAATGAAATGAATAAAGATATTGATTTTTAAATCATATTTATATTCACCGACTATACAATTTACATTACAAAAATAAGGAAAATTAATGGGATTATTTACAGAAAGAATACCGTTTAAACCGTTTGAATATCCTGTATATTATACAGAGGGATGGATGAAACAAGCACAAGCATTTTGGTTACATACTGAGATACCAATGCAAGGTGATATTAAAGATTGGAATGAGAATTTAACGAAAGAAGAAAAACACTTAGTTGGTAATATCTTATTAGGTTTTGCTCAGACCGAATGTGCAGTTTCAGATTATTGGACTGGTATGGTTACTAAATGGTTTCCTAAACATGAGATTAAGCAAATGGCGATGATGTTTGGTTCGCAAGAAACAATCCACGCAACTGCATACTCATATCTTAATGAATCATTAGGATTGGAAGATTTTGAAGCTTTCCTACACGAACCTGCAATTGCAGAAAAATTTGAATTCCTAACCGCTACTTCAGCAGATTGGACACATGAGGATTTACAAACAAATCCTATTGCGAGAAAAGAAGTAGCCCGTTCATTAGCGATATTCTCAGCATTTGCAGAAGGTGTATCTTTATATAGTAGTTTTGCAGTTCTGTATTCTTTTCAGATGAGAAATCTTCTGAAAGGAATCGGACAGCAAATGAAGTGGAGTGTAAGGGATGAATCTCTTCATTCTAAGATGGGGTGTCAATTGTTCAGACATATGTGTGATGAATATCCTGAATTATTAGAAGAAGTAAAGGATGATGTAATCAAAGCAGCTCAATATATGGTAGAGATGGAACACAAATTCATTGATAAGATGTTTGAGATGGGTGATTTGGAAAATCTAAAATCAAAAGACCTAAAAGAGTTTATCTCAAAGAGGGGTAATGAAAAATTAAAAGAACTGGGATACGAACCAACTTTCGAATATAACGATAAAAAGGCATCTAACTTAGATTGGTTTTATAATCTCACAGGTGGTGTTACACATACCGATTTCTTTGCAGTAAGACCAACAGATTACTCAAAAGCCAATGAAGGCGAAGATTTTAACGATATTTGGTAATAAATTTAATATAAACAATAAAAAAAAGAAGTTATGGAATTATTTGATAATTTAATTAATAATGTTGGCAAATGGGCAGATGCAAAAGGATTATTAAAACCTGAAAACGCAACAAAGCAAATGTTAAAGGTAATGGAAGAAGTAGGTGAAACTGCAGGAGCATTAGCAAAAAACAATGAAGCTGAATTGAAGGATGGTATTGGTGATTCATTTGTAACTTTGATTATTCTAGCAAACCAATGTGGTTTAACTCCAAATGAATGTTTGGAAGCTGCTTGGAATGAAATCAAAGACCGAACTGGTCGAACTGAAAATGGGGTATTTATAAAAGAATGAGAAATTTTGGAGAAGAATTAGGATGGGAACTCGGAGTAGACTTTCCAGACTGGGCAAATACAGAAATTTATGTTAAAACAATTAGTAAAGGGTATCTTTTGGAAGGAGAAACTCCGAAAGATGCGTATTGGCGTGTCGCTACTACGGTCGCCCGTCGTTTGGGAAGAGGTAATCTTGCCTCTAAGTTTTTTGATTATATTTGGCGTGGTTGGCTTAATCTCGCTACTCCTGTTCTTAGCAATACTGGTACAGACCGTGGTTTACCTATTTCATGTTTTGGTATAGATGTAGGTGATTCAATCCAAGAAATTGGAATGAAGAACTTAGAGATGATGTTACTCGCCAAACATGGTGGTGGTGTTGGAGTAGGTATTAATATGATTAGACCTGCAGGAACAACCATATCACAAAATGGTACATCAGATGGAGTTGTACCATTTGCTAAGATATATGATTCAACTATCATTGCTACCAATCAAGGAGCAGTAAGAAGAGGAGCGGCATCAGTAAACTTAAACATTGAACATGATGATTTTGATGAATGGATTGAAATCAGAGAACCAAAAGGTGATGTTAACCGACAGTGTTTAAACTTACATCAATGTGTTGTAGTTGGTGATAAGTTTATGAGACAATTAGAAGATGGTGATGATGATGCTCGTAGAAGATGGGGTAAGGTACTTCAAAAAAGGAAAGCTACAGGCGAACCTTATATTATGTTTAAAGGTAATGTAAACAAACAAAATCCAGAAGCGTATAAGCAAAATGGTTTGAAGGTGTTTATGACCAACATCTGTTCTGAGATTACACTTCATACTGATGAATCACATTCCTTTGTTTGTTGTTTATCATCTCTTAACTTAGCAAAATATGATGAGTGGAAAGATACTGATTTGGTTTATACCGCAACTTGGTTCTTGGATGGTGTATTAGAAGAGTTCATTCAGAAAGCTAAGAATATGAGAGGGTTTGAAAACTCAGTACGTTCAGCAGAAAAAGGTAGAGCATTAGGATTGGGTGTATTAGGATGGCATACATACTTACAACAAAATGGTATTCCATTTGAAGGATTAAGAGCTCAATTCGAAACAAGAAAGATATTTTCACAAATGAAAATTGAATCTGAAAGAGCAAGTAGAGATATGGCTGAAATGTATAGTGAACCACTTTGGTGTGTTGGTACTGGTTTTAGAAATACTCACCTTAGAGCAATTGCACCAACTGTATCAAATTCAAAGTTGAGTGGTAACGTTTCACCAGGTATCGAACCTTGGGCAGCAAATGTATTCACAGAACAAACTGCAAAAGGTACATTTATTCGCAAGAATAAAGAGTTGGAAAGAGTTCTAAGAAAAGTGGGTATAAATAACAAAGAAACTTGGGATAAGATTCTTTCAGATGGTGGTTCTATTCAAGGAATAGATGAATTAGATAATTGGGTATATTGTGATGGTAGACTCATAAATGTATCTGATTGTGAAGAAGGTAAAGATGTTGATAGAGTAAAGGATGTATTTAAAACCTTTAAGGAAATCAATCAATTAGAATTAGTTAGACAAGCTGGTATTAGACAACAATATATCGACCAATCAGTATCATTGAATTTAGCATTCCCATCAATTGCAAGTCCAAAGTGGATGAATCAAGTTCATATGGAAGCATGGAAGCAAGGTGTTAAAACACTTTACTATACGAGAACCGAATCAGTACTTAGAGGTGATATTGCAGAACAAGCGATGGACGAAAATTGCCTCTCATGTGATGGCTAGACGATAGTGTGGTCTAACGACCACCTTTAGGACCGTTATTCGTAACGGAATCGGGTGGGGGGTGTTCGCTACTCCCCATCCACTTTTTTAAAAATAATTAAAATTAAATAAAACATGAAGTATTTGTATTTTTCAGCAAGTTGGTGCGGCCCGTGCAGAACGTTAGGCCCGATTATGAATGATGTATCACAACAGATACCAGTTCAAAAAGTAGATGTAGATTCTGAATTTGAATTAGCATCTCAATATAATGTAAGAAATGTACCAACCGTTGTTCTATTGGATAACGGACAAGAGGTTAAAAGATTCGTTGGGGTTCAGCCAAAAGAAACTTACTTAAATGTAGTAAAATAAATTTGGATATTTGAAAAAAGTTTCGTATATTTGTAGAATGGTACAATGGAAATCTTGGATGTTTGATAATAGAGCGAGAGGTGAGAATCATCCTAATGCTAAACTTACATCAGAAGATGTTATTAAAATCAGAGAACTATACTCTAAAGGATTTTCTATAAAAATTATTGCTAGAAATTTCAAAGTATCAAATTGGAATATCAATGAAATAGTAAATAGAAAAACGTGGGTTCATATATAAAATGAACTATTCAAATAAAAATTTTTAATATGTGTGGAATTATAGGTGGAAATAATTATACTTCTGAAACTATAAAAAAAGGTTTAGAAAACATAATACATCGTGGTAGGGATAATTCAACTATTCAGAATGTAGGCGATTTCTATTTTGGGCATAATAGATTATCTATACAGGATTTATCAGACATTGCAAACCAACCATTTTGGAATGAAGATAGAACCGTTTGTATTGTTTACAATGGTGAGTTATGGGATAGTAAACTTACTGAAGACTTAAAAAATAAGATAACACTGCCATTCAGAACCACATCAGATACTGAGATAATTTTAAATTCTTATTTAGAATTTGGAATTGATTCTTTTAAAGATTTGGATGGTATGTTTTCTTTTGCAATTATAGATACCAGAAATACTACTGTTTATTTAGTTAGAGATTATATTGGTGAACTTCCATTTTGGTATTCAATTGATAAAGTAACTTGTAAGTTAGCATTTTGCTCAGAGAAGAAGGGGTTGCCGTTATCTGATATTTACAAAAAGAGTGTAAAAACAGTTTATCCTGGCACATATGTTGAATACAACTACGAAACATTACATTTTGATGTAAAAACTTATTATGAACTACCTACGGCAATTATAAACGATGATAGAGAAACTATTGTTAAACGAATCAGAAAAGATTTAGAAGAAGCGGTAAGAGTTAAAATGATTTCAGATGTTCCCATTTGTACACTTTTAAGTGGGGGAATTGATTCTGTAATAACAACATATCTGTTATCTAAGTTATATCCTAAATTAGAAGCATTTGTAGTAACAACTGAGGGTGGAAGTGATATAAAGTTTGCAAGAATGGCGGCTAAAGAATTTGGTATCAAATTGCATGAAATTCATATGACAAATGATGAAATTATGAATTCAATTGATACTACATTATATGTAACTGAATTAACAAAATGGCAGAATATAGGTAGTGCACTTGCAACTATTAAATTAGGTGAAGAGATACACAAACATGGATTTAAAGTAGTGTTTAGTGGTGATTTATCTGATGAGATTTGGGGTAGTTATGGGATGATAACAAGATTCTGTTATACCGAAGAATCATATGATATCGCACGAAGAAAATTAATAAAGGATGTACATAAAGGAAACTTTCCATCACAAAATCAATCTATGATGTGGGGTGGTACTGTTGAAATACGAACACCTTATAGTTGGAGGCCATTTGTGGAGTATTCATTAAATATACCACCTATATATCAAACAGAAAAAGGTTTAATGAAGCCGTTGTTGAGAGATGCATTCAAAGGTGAAATATCCGATGAACTTTTATATAGAAAAAAGGTTTGGTTTGCACAAGGAGCGGGAACATCTGATGATGTGGAAAAAATAAAAGATACATTAAAGGATAGATTGAGTAATCAGTTTCAGTATAAAGATGATTTAAATATTAAGAAGTTTTGGGATTAAATATAGTTCAGATAAAAGAAGAAGGTGAAGAGATGGATAAGGTCATAGAAGATGCTATGGCCATTATCAATCTGTATCCTGATATATTCCCACATATGTACAAACAAGGATTTAAACTTGTTGGTAGAATTAAGAAGGGAAATTTAATTTTGCAGGATGGTGTAGTGATTACATTTACACAATATTCACAACGTGGTAAATTATCACCAAATGCTACAACCATCAGAAAACAAAAAGATTTTATCATTCATCAGATTGCATCAGACCAAACCGAAAAGGGTACAACAAAAAAGGTTTTAGATGAATTTGTAGAGTATTGTAAATCTAAAGGAGCTGGTAATATTCTATTAACTGTAAGAGCGTTCAATGATAGAGCTCGTAAATTCTATGAAAGATACGGATTCAAATATGATTCGGATATCCAATGGAATTCAAAAGAAACAGGTGTAATACCTGGTATAATTTACAGGTTACAATTAGAAAAAATAGAAAGTGAAAAGTTTTTTAAATTTTAACATTTTTTAACATTTCAAATTTGGATAATCTAAAAAAATGTTGTACATTTACATAGTAAGATTAAGAGTTAAACATTAAACATTAAAAAAATTATAAGTTATGAGTTTAAAATCATTAGAAGTAAAATTAAAAGACCTGAGAAATAGAAAAAAATCAGATTCAGCGTACCCCGTTAGGTCAAAACACTACACTATTGTGGATTTTTTACAAAAATTCGGAGAACCTATTAAATCTGATGGAGATGTTGTTTATCTTGATAGGGATAAAAAATACCCAAAATATCATAACATAACTACTATTAAAGATATCCTTTCGGATAATCTTTCGGTTGTTTGTATGGCATACGATTCAACTGTGGATAGATTCATCACATGGTTTAAGGAGTTTTTCAGAGTCCCATCGTATGAAGAAAGTTTAAGAAATGGTTCTCATATAGGAACTATTGGTGTTATTGATTTGAAAAAAAATATAGAATCACTTGAGGAATTAAAAGAAAGAATTGATTACCTCAATTATATTGAGGCAATTGATGATGAAATTAATTATTGGAAACGATATTATTTTAATCCTGATGGCTCGGTAAAGTTTAGATACTATGTTATAGTAGGAAAAAATAGAAGTTTATTTGCTTTACCAAAAATATATGAAAAACATATAGCAGCTGGGAATCTTGAAAAAGTAAATGAACTATTGGAAGTTGAAGTTAAAGTTTGGACAAAATATGTTTCAAGAACATTCAAAACGGAACTTTACAGAAACGAAAAGAATAATATGAAAGATACTATACTTCAAGAATTAATCGGTTGGGGTGGTCCTCTTACAGATTTTATAGCATCTTACCCTAAAAATAAATTACCAAAGAAAATGATTCCTCATTTGTTTAATGATGAAAAATTATTGATGATTGAAGACAGAGAGATGTTAGTTAACTTTAACGCAATTTTAAACAATCAATGGGGAAAATCTAGTGTTAATGAATGGGTAGAAACACAATTCAAAGAGAATCGGAAAGTTAGAAGTGATTTCAGTAGTTATTTAGATTACTTCTTTAATGTTATTCAAGCGTGGGTTACTTTTAGAGAAAATAAAGAACATACACGATACCCTATATCTTCAGGTAGTGCTTGGAGAGAACTTTTATTTTCTTTAGTTAAAGATATAAAAGATAGTAAACTACAGATTAATTTAAAAGGAAACTCCCTTTATAAAAAAATTATAGAAACGGCGTTAGAGGTTAGAGCAGACCTTGAAGAAGAACTTCAAATTTTAGGTTACAGCGGAGATGGTACTCCACTTACAGTTAAGAACTTAATGAAGGGTTTGAAAAACTCAACGTGTTATTACAAAAAAGACTTTACACCATTTGATATAAACTTTCAGTTTGTTAAAGAGGATGTTGAAAAGAATACGAAAATAACTTCTGGATATCAATATGATATTATGACTCATATTTTTATTGAAAGATTCTGGACAAAATTAACAGATGAAATCTTGATTATACTTCCCGCTAAAAGAAATTTTAAACCAGAAGAAGTTAGTTATATTGTTAAACGAGATGGGTACTGTGTTAGAATTAATGGTTATATTTACAACTCTAAAAATGAAGCAATTCGTTATTCTGATGAACATCCAGATGACTATTTCATTTTGAAATATGGTAGTGATGTTGATTATGTAACACTTCCGTATTCTGAACTTATGGGTGAAAATGTTCAAATAGACCATATCCCATCTTACTCTTCAAATAGAGAAGTAAAAGATTTGGATTTATGTGAAGCAACTTCAAGTGGGTATAACAACTGGAAAAATGATAGAGAATCTGTATATGAATCAGAAGTTCTTGAAAAAATTCAAATTAGAAAGCAATTACTCAACGATTAGTAAATTTTAAAATATGACAGAAACACAAAAATACTTTGAGAAGTTTAAAGATATGGAGCCATACTTCGAAATCAATGAAGAAGAATGGACTTACATTAAAGAAACTTTCCCAAAAGAAGAAGTAAAAGAGGTTTTAGCGGATATCCTTATGGATTATCCGCTACCAACCGCTGAAATAAGTGAGGTTGATGCCTACAATGATTTTATGAAACTAAAGGGAATTCGTTGGAATGAACTTTTAGTAGAAGGTGAGTGGTTTCCAAGAAAAGCAAGTGAATCACAATATGAACTATTATTCAGAGGTAAACCACAATACATTCGTAGATTAAATACAGGTAATAATGCATCCAATCATTTCCAACAGGAAAATCGTTGGGGTGTAGATGGAACTGTTTCTCCAGGCCCAAAACGTACATGGGAAACTCGTAACTTTATGGTTACTCTAATGGGTGGATTATACACTTTAAAGTTTCCAAAGATTACCAGAAATGAATTGAGAGTTTGTTTAAGTTTAAGAAAGTATATTTGTTCTCAATTCAAACCCAATGTTGCAAAGGTATTCTATGAAATGATGGGTTCTGAAAACGTATTAGATTTCTCAGCAGGATGGGGTGATAGATTCGCTGGATTTATGGCCGCAGGTAACACCAAACATTATGTTGGGTTAGACCCTAGAAAAGAAAATCACCCATACTACCATATGCAGGGTGAGTTCTATGATAAACACTCTGGATTTTTTGAAGGTAAAAAGAATTGGGAGTTTCACCAAACTGCTGCTGAAGATTTTGATTTCACTCCATATGAAAATCACTTTGATATGGTGTTTACATCACCACCTTACTTTTCAGTAGAGAGGTATTCTTATGATGATAATCAGAGTTGGGTGAGATACAAAACTATTGATGATTGGAATAAAAACTTTCTACATAAAACAATTGAGAAGATTTGGCCTTCAATCAAAAAGGGTGGTTACATCGCAGTTAACATTGCAGATGTATATGCATCATCAGGTGGTGAAAGAAAGTATATGGAAATCACAAACCCAATGAATGATTTTATTAAATCGTTGGGTGGTACTTATGAAGGGTGTTTGGGTATGGAAATGGCTAAACGACCAGGTTCGGTCGGTGCAGGATTGGTTATCGAAGAAGATAGAGATAGATATACTGAAGAAGCTCTAAGAAAGCATGATGAGAATGTTGGTAAAACGTTCTGTGAGCCGGTCTGGATACATCGTAAAGTTTAATTGTGAATTTATTAGGATATTTGAAAAATAATTCGTATATTTGTAAAAATAAAAAGAATTAATGGGATATCAAAATCATGGATTCTTTTAGCAGTTAGATGAAGTTTAGAAGTGGTAAATACGCAGGTAAGGATATAGAGTATGTTCAGAGGGTCGCTCCTTGGTATATCAATTGGGTAAGAGTAAATCGACCTGAGATGCTAAAGGAACGTACAACTAAGAAAGAAAGTAAAGATATCCCTAACTCAAGTTATTCAGATTCGGTATGGTTGCGAAGTATAAAACCTAACTTAGACTTTGAAAATCAAATTACAGAAATACCCAAAAGGGTAGTAGAGCCTAAGAAGGTAATAAAATCATATTGGTAATAAAATAAAA
>Ga0209137_1004212_pt1 | contig 11556 bp, 1 predicted proteins | sample SaaInl5LU_22_DNA_FD_184642 | JGI IMG/M metagenome (GOLD analysis project Ga0209137, IMG submission 184642) | Marine microbial communities from expanding oxygen minimum zones in the Saanich Inlet - ESP_105LU_22_DNA (SPAdes) (version 2) | ecosystem: Environmental > Aquatic > Marine > Intertidal...
GTTCTTCATTTGGGCAGATTATCAATATTATCGAAAATGGTACAGGTTCACTTCCAACATTGGAAACTAACGCAGTTAACAATATTAAGGTAAGTGGTATAACTCAATTCACTTCTTCACTAAGTGGTTCAGCAACTGAAATTTCGAAAGTGAACGCAAGTGTGGGTATCATTGAAAACATTGTACAAAATGGATTGAGTGTTAAACCTACAATCGTATTTAATAATTCGGATAGAACAAACTTAATCAAAGTAACTGAAGTAGCTCAGATTACATCAGCTAGTTTTGGTGATAGATTACAACAAAGATTGATTTCATCATCAATTGGGGTTGTTCTTGATATTGTAGAAAATGGAACTGGCTCATTACCAACTATTGAACCTTATGGTGATGCATCGGATGCACCAAAAACAATCGCAGCTTACAACTTATTGAAACTTAATATCCCATTCATTCAAGCGGAAACAATCGCTTACTTATCTTCTTCTTGGAGTGGAATTGAGTACAATGAGGCAAGTTGTAGTAGAGATGTGGGATTAATCATCTCAGGAGCAGCAGAAGATATGTTACACAACTCTATCTCACAATCGGTAGTGAATGGTAAGTTCTACTATGATTTCCCATCAGCGGCAATCATTAGTGGAAGTGTATCTCCAAACTCTGGTTCACAATTAGTACCAACTTTAGATGGTATTAGATACGCTGGTAGAATGGCGGAGAATATCGTAAGAGGATACACTTATGTAACTGCTTCGGTAGCAGTTTCCGCTTCAGTAGAATTGATTAGAAACAACAAAGAATTCATCCAAGAAGAAACAATCGCATTCATCTCTTCATCTTGGAGTAACTTCGATTACAATGAAGTAACTTGTAAGAGAGATGTTGGTTTCATCTTAGATGCGGTGGCAACTGATTTACTTTACGGAGGAAATGAAAGAAGTGTAACCGCTGGTGATTTCTATTATAGATACCCATCTGCGGCAATCGTAGGAGGTGTACCTTCAGTAACTCAACAAAAAGACCCAACGGTAACCGCAATTGATTATGTTCAAAATGTGGTAACTGAAATCGTAAGTGGTGATGTATTCGTAACCGCATCTGTGGAAGTTGAATATGTGTACGATGCACTTCGATTGAATAGAGAGTTTATCCAAAACGAAACTATCGCATTCGTAAACGCTAAGTATCCAAACTTAGATTACAACGAAGCAAGTTGTAGACGAGATACTGGATTCATTGTTGACGCTGTTGCAACTGATTTAAGGTGGGGTGGTAACCAAAGAGCATTAACTGCTGGTGAATTCTATTATAGATTCCCATCTCAGGCAACTGGATACCAATTAACTGAAACTGTTGATGCATTAGTTTACGCTAGAGATTTAAGTGAAAAAATCATCAACAAAGAAACCCTATTCGTTCCAACTGGAAGTTTGAATACCGATAATGGAATTAAGGTATCTAACTTATCTCCAGCAACTGATGGTAGTGTAACTGATATTTCAGTTCTTAACACAATTTCAGCATCATTCGCAATTGTATCTGATGCAATCTTAAATGGAACTGGTTCAACACCAACGGCTTCAATCTATGGTTCTCCATTGACAAGTTCAAATATCGTAACCGCATACGGATTGATTACCGCAAGTGTACCATTTATCCAAGCGGAAACTATCGCTTACTTATCATCTTCTTGGGTAGGATTTGAATATAATGAGGCAAGTTGTAGTAGAGATGTTGGATACATCGTAAATGGTGTAGCAAGTGATTTATTATATGGTGTAGTTTCTGCATCGGTAGTAAACGCTAAATTCTACTATGAATTCCCATCTGAAGCAACATCATCTCAAGCACAACAAACGGTGGATGGTATCAATTACGCATACCAACTAACTACACAAATTGTGAAAGGTGTAACTTTCGATTACCCATCAACTATTGTATCGGCATCGGTGGCATTGTTAAGAAGTAATAGAGAGTTCATCCAATCGGAATCAATCGCATACCTAAGTTCATCTTGGGAAGGATTTGATTATGTAGAAGCAACTTGTAGAAGAGATGTAGGACACATTGTAGATGCAGTAGCAACCGACCTTCTTTATGGTGGTAACCAAAGAAGTAAGATTGCTGGTGAGTTCTACTACAAATTCCCATCTTCAGCAACTTCAGCACAATTAGAACCAACTACAACTGGTATTAAATACGCTGGTGATGTGGCGAGTAAAGTGGTTCAAAGTGAAGTATTTGTAACCGCATCAGCGGAAAGAGTAGCTGGAAATAGAGTAATCTTAGATAACAAAGAATTTATCCAAAACGAAGTAATCGCTTATGTATCTTCTTCGTGGAGTGATTTCGCATATAACGAAGCTAGTTGTAGTAGAGATGTAGGTTACATCCTCAACGCAGTAGCAACTGATTTCTTATATGGTGGAAACGAAAGAAGTAGAGAAGCCGGTAGATTCTATTATCTATACCCATCTCAGGCAACTACAACTCAGTTAGTACAAACTATCGATGGTATCAACTACGCTGGAACCTTGGCTAGAAAAGTAATGGAGAACACAACCTTCGTTACCGCATCTGCTGAAGTATCTGCATCGGTTGAATTGTTAAGAAACAATAGAAGTTTCATCCAAAATGAAACTATCGAATTCATTTCATCTTCTTGGAGTAATGTAGTTTACAACGAAGATAAGTGTAGAAGAGATACTGGATACATCGTAGATGCAGCAGTAACTGACCTTCTTTATGGTGGTAATGAGAGAAGTGTAACCGCAGGATTGTTCTATTGGAGATATCCATCCAGAGCAACTAACGCGGGTGTTCCTTCAGAACAAAACCAATTAGACCCAACGGTGGATGGAATTAGATTCGCAAATGGAACTGCACAAAATGTAGTTCAAAACTTAGAGTACACAACACCATCAACTGAAATTCTAAATGGTATTGAATTGTTGAGAGGAAACACAACTTTCATTCAGAAAGAAACAATTGCTTACCTATCATCTTCTTGGAGTGAATTCCAATACAATGAAGTAAGTTGTAGTAGAGATTTAGGATATATCATTGATGCAGTTGCAACCGACTTGAAATATGGTGGTAACGAAAGAGCAGTTCAAGCTGGAACTTTCTACTACTATATCCCTTCAGTAGCAACAACGGAACAAAAACCACAAACAACTGATGGTATTGATTTCGCAAAAGGAGTGAGTGAAAAGGTAATCAAACAACAACAATTGGTATTCCCATTCTTGTTGAATAGAAATGGTGCTAATGCTCTTAGAGGTGCTAAGAAAGATTTACAAGCAAAGGCAATTTCGTACACCAACGCAGCATTCCCTAATTTTGTGTACAACGAAGAAAAATGTTATAGAGATACTGGTTTCATTGTAGATGCTATCGCAACTGATATCATTTATGGTGGTAACGAAAGAAGTATCAGAGCAGCGGAATCTTACTACAATGGTGTTTATGGAAGCGCAGCTGTTGTAATTACCGACCAGAAGTATGAAACCGCACAAACAAATAGATATTTAAGAACTCAATTCCAATTTGTGGCTAGACAAGGCCCTGTTGAAGAATTTGGTTCATTGATTATTACAACTGGACATGACTTCTCATATGCTGGTGCTGGTGTAACTTATAAAGCACTACCTCCTAACCAAGGTGGTGATGGTATTCCAGACCCTGCAAAAGAAGTTGTGGAAGTAGCAGGGGGTAGAGTTTACTTTACATCTGGTAACGAACTTGGTGACTTTAGAATTGGTGGAGGTCTTGTAATTAAACAAGCTTCTGGTACATTAGAAGGTAGAACATTCTCTCGTTCGTTATTCTCATTAGTAACTCCGTTCTCATTAGCACTTCAAGATTAAAAAGTTTGATATTTATATAGGATATGGCAGAACTAATACCACTTAACGCATTTAAATCAATTCTCACCACTTTGACCGGTGATGATGATGTTGTTTACCAAACTCCAGCTGGGGTTTCAACAATTGTGCTTTCAGCACAAATTACCAATACTGGTGCAACAACTACACCTGTAACAATTAGTATGACATCCAACCGAGAACTTCCAGTTCCTCAGGTTGATGATATTATTAATAGTGGTAGTTTTATAAGTGCATCTGCATTAATAGCTAAAAATCAAACTTTTATTGAAAAAGAAACAGCAGCTTATACAAATTTTCAAAACAATTTGCAATTAATACCATTTAGTTTTACATCTTCATTTTTTGAAAGTTATGTAAGAACTGCTATAAATGGTGTAGAGGCGGATTTAATTGAAGGGGGTACTCTTCAAAGTAAAAAAGCGGCTCTTTCTTATTACAACAAAAACGGAGAAATTTTAATACCAGACGAATATTTTACTGCTTCGCATCAAGCTATTGATTATGCCAATAAATTGGTTCAACAAATACTTATTAATGAATCGGTAACAGGTTCCGCTGATGTATCAAGATTGTATCAAGAAGATTATACACAATCAATTGATTTATCATTAACAGCGGAAAGTGGTTCAATAAGTGCTTCGGTGGAATTACTAAATGCGATATCGGAAACAATTTCCAATCCAACGAGAGTTTTACAAGCACCTGTTGATTTGATTACCAATGTTGAAATACCTGGAAGGGATTCATTATCCCCAATTGTAGCAGGTAAATTAGTATTAGAACAACAATTTTCACTAATTGTTTCAGGTTCTACTGATTTAACGGTGATTTTATCGATTCTTGAAAGTGCTAATGAATAATTATATAGTAATAACGAAGGTAGTAGATGAGCCAATTATTAAGTGGAAAGGTTAGGGTAGTAAGGCCTACCGATGTATCAGCCGATAGATATCAGTTCCTAAAATTAGGTGAAGCTGAACCAAATTTGGGTGTTCCTGAAAGTGGTTCTCTTTCTTCTGGTTCAATTGCACTTGTTGCATCGGATGCGGATGGTAATCGTTTATTTGTTACTACACTTCAATTAGAGCAAGTAACTGGTTCATTTAGTGGTTCTTTTGCTGGTGATGGTTCAGAATTAAACAACCTCCCAGATGTTCAACAATTAAGAAGTGGTTCTGTATCTGCTTCAATCGCTCCAAATACCGGATTCTTAGTCAATGCATCAGCATCATTCTTTGGTGATATTGATGTAGATGGAACTGCACGAATTACTGGTGATTTAATTGTTGATAATCGTATTGTAGCAAGAGAAATCTTAGTAGAGATTATCTCATCTTCTATCATTTTCTCAACTGGTTCTAACATCTTTGGAAGTCAGTTAGGAGATAGACAAATATTCACTGGTTCAGTTGAAATGACTGGTTCATTGACTGTTGACGGTAATACTAATATTACTGGAGCAGTTGGTATTGTTGGCAATACTTCAATCGAAGGTGCAACATCTGTAGATGGTGGACTTGATGTAATTGGGGTAGTTGGTATTCAAGGTGATACAACCATAACTGGTTCGGTATTCGTTTCTCAAAGTATAGAAGCGAATATAATTTCAGCATCTATCTTTAGTGGTAGTGGTGAAGCATTATTTAATATACCACAATCCGCACTTTCTGAAAACGCTCCATTGATTGCGAGTGGTGCAGTAACAGCATCTACTGAAGATAATGTATTTAGAGTAACTTCAGTTGAAAGTGGTTCTATCTTTAGTGGTAGTATCCAACTAAGTAGTGGTTCAGTATTTAGTGGTAGTGGTAGAGATTTATTTGATATCCCTCGTTCAGCATTAGCACCTGATGCACTACAATCTTCATTGATTGTAACCGGTTCAGTAACCGCATCAGTTTCAACCGATGGATTCTTTAGAGTATCATCTACTGGTTCGGTAACTACTGAGTTGAGTGGCTCACTTTTTGTGAGTGGAAATGTTCAACTGATTAGTGGTTCATCGTTTAGTGGTAGTGGTGAAAACTTATTTAATATTCCAAAAAGTGCACTTACGGAAGATGCACTTCTTTCAAATTTAATCACAACTGGTTCAGTTACAGCATCGGTTTCAGCCGATGGATTCTTTAGAGTATTTGGAACTGGGTCTGTAACTACTGAATTAAGTGGTAGTGTATTTGTAAGTGGAAATGTACAACTTAATAGTGGTTCTTTCTTCTCTGGCAGTGGTGAGGGATTATTTAACATCCCAGAATCAGCACTAGCATTTGAAATTAATAGAATTACTTCTGGTTCAGTAACCGCATCGGTATCTCCAAATGAGGGATTCGTAGTAATATCAGAGCAAAGTGGTTCAACCTTCTCAGGTTCCGTATTCCTATCCTCTGGTTCATTCTTTAGTGGTAGTGGTGAGAAGTTATTCAATATCCCAAGAGCAGCGCTTACGGAAGATGCTTTACTATCTAACTTAATTGTAAGTGGAGCAGTAACCGCATCGGTTGACCCGGTAAACGGATTTGTAGTGACCTCAGTTGAAAGTGGTTCTACCTTTATAGGTTCGGTTGATGTAACTGGTAGTGTAAATATTCCATCTGGTAGTGGATTCTTTAGTGGTAGTGGTTTTGGATTATTTGATATCCCACAATCTGCATTAGCATTTGAAATCAACCAAATTGCTAGTGGTAGTGTAACCGCATCAGTTTCTCCTGATAAGGGATTTGTAGTTGAATCTACATTAAGTGGTTCTACTTTTAGTGGAAGTATTTTCCTAAGTAGTGGTTCTTTCATTAGTGGTAGTGGTGAACAATTATTCAATATTCCATTCTCAGCACTTTCACAAGATGCTCAAGATTCTATATTAGCAGTTCAAGCGGGGAGATTGGCAACGGGTTCAGTAACCGCATCGGTTGACCCAATAGATGGTTTTGTTGTAGTATCTGAAGTAAGTGGTTCTACTTTTAGTGGAAGTATTTTCCTAAGTAGTGGTTCATTCTTTAGTGGTTCGGGTGAGAAATTATTCAACATCCCTCGTTCAGCGTTAGTTGAAGATGCACTACTTTCAAACTTAATTACAACAGGGTCTGTATCGGCATCGGTTTCTCCTGATGGGTTCTTCAGAGTATTTGGAACTGGTTCGGTAACAACCGAATTAAGTGGTTCACTTTTTGTAAGTGGAAATGTCCAACTTAATAGTGGTTCGTTCTTTAGTGGTAGTGGTGAAAAATTATTCAACATTCCAAGAACTGCACTTACCGATGATGCACTTATTTCAAACTTAATTGCAACAGGTTCAGTAACTGCATCGGTATCAACTGATGGCATATTTAAAGTATTCTCCACTGGTTCGGTAAAATCTGAATTTACTGGTAGTGTAAATGTAACTGGTGATGTTACTGCGGATAAAATTAGAGCAAACCAATTCACTGGTTCATTTAGTGGTTCATTTGCTGGAGATGGTTCTCAGTTAAACAATTTACCTGATACTGAATTTGCAAATACTGCTGGTAGAATTGCAAGTGGTTCGGCAACCGCATCAATTTCACCGAACTTAGGATTTGTTGTTAATACTTCTGGTTCTATTGATGGTGATTTAACTGTAACAAACGATTTATTTGTTGGTGGTAGAATTACTGCACAAGAACTATATGTAGATTTCATTTCATCATCTATTATTTACTCATCGGGTTCAAACATCTTTGGTGATGATAGTGGAAGTGATGTTCAAAAATTATTTGGTGAAACTGAAATATATGGAAATGTATCAGCAAGTGGTTTCATCACATCAAGTGGATTTGTAGGTGATGGTTCTCGATTATTCAACATTCCACAATCTGCACTTTCAGAAGCAGCATCATTAATAGCAACTGGTTCAGTAACCGCATCGGTTGACCCAGCTGGATTCTTTAGAGTACAATCTACTGGCTCAGTAACATCTGAGTTTAGTGGTTCGGTATTTGTAAGTGGTGGTGTACAACTTAATAGTGGTTCATTCTTTAGTGGTAGTGGTGCGGGATTATTTGATATTCCTCTTTCAGCACTTACACAAGATGCATTTAGAATTGCAAGTGGTTCGGCAACCGCATCTATTTCACCCGTTGAGGGGTTTGTGGTAAATACATCAGCATCTATTGATGGAGTATTAACTTTAAGTGATGTTGGTTTCTTTAGTGGTAGTGGTGAGGGGTTATTTAACATTCCTCTTTCTGCATTAACAGAAGAAGCATTTAGAATCGTTAGTGGTTCGGTAACCGCATCGGTTGACCCAAATAGAGGATTTGAAGTAAATTCAACTGGTAGATTTGAGGACAGTGTAACTATTAGCGGTAGTTTAATAGTATCATCCTCTCAGGCAATTATTCCAACATCTTCGATTAATAGTACATTTGATATCACTAATAATGGTTCATCTGATTACACTTTTAGTGGTGGTATAAATGGAAATGACCCTGCATTAACTTTAGTTAAGAATGTAACTTACACATTTAATATTGATGCAGAAGGGCACCCTTTCTACATTAAATCAGTTCCCGGTACTACATTAACTGGAATTATTACCGGTTCACAAATTGTTGGACAGAATGGTACTGATAGTGGTTCATTTACTTTCACACCAACTGGTAGTAATTTAACACTTTACTACAATTGTAGTGTACACTCTGCTATGGGTAGTACTATCTCATTGGTAGATAACTTATATGAAGCTGAAGTTCCAAATACATTAATTGGTACAACCAATATAAGTGGGGCTTTAAATGTAACTCAAACTATCGATACTCCAATCGTAAGAGCAAACGAATTTAGTGGTTCATTTAGTGGTAGTGGTGCACAATTATTTGATATTCCACTTACCGCACTTGCGGAAGATGTAGTTCGAAGAACTTTCATTGCTAGTGGTAGTGTAACCGCATCAACTGACCCATCATATGGGTTCAATGTAAATACTTCAGCATCGATTGATGGTGATTTGGGTGTTATTGGTGGATTAAATATTTCTTCATCAATAATCTATGAAACATTACCTGTTTCTCATTCGATAATTGTATCTGAGAGTAAATTTATAATAGATGGTGTATCCCAAGCTTTAATCAAAGTTGTAAAAGATACGTCTTACTATTTTGATTTATCAGATAGTAGTAACTCTGGTAATACATTTAGATTATCCACAACCATCGATGGTATCCATAGTGTTGGTGGGGTTGAATATACTGCAAATGTGGTATCAAGTAGTGTATTACCTGGAAATGCTGGTGCATATCTAAGTTTTATTCCAACTGGTAGTACGCCTGATAGATTATACTATTATTCTGAAGAAAATGGTGGATATGGTGGAAACATTTATGTTTATGATTCAACTCCACAAATAACAAGAAATATTTTTACTGGTGATGTAGATATCACTGGTAGTTTAGATGTTACCAATACTATAACATCTAATATTATAACTGCTAATCAATTCACTGGTTCATTTAGTGGTTCATTTGCTGGAGATGGTTCACAATTAAATAATATTCCATTATCAGCACTTTCCGAAACTTCACCATTAATTGCTAGTGGTGCTGTAACTGCTTCAACTGAAAACGATTTATTCAAAGTAATTTCGGTAGCAAGTGGTTCTCAATTTACTGGTTCAGTTGATATTACTGGTTCTGTTATTGTTAGTGGTAGTGTTAGTGTTGCCGATGGTTATTATTACTTTGGTGATGGTAGATTCCTTCAAAATGTACAAGCAGCAGCTGCACCTCTTATCGCAAGTGGTTCGGCAACCGCATCGGTAGCAAGTGGTGATACTTTCGTAGTAACTGCGCCAGTAAGTGGTTCGGTGTTTACGGGTTCGGTTGAAATCACTGGTTCGTTTAATGTGGTAGATGGTGTAATTAGTGGTGATGGTAGTGGATTAACTAACATCTCATTAGCAAACTTATCATTCAATGTAAACCAATTAGTAAGTGGTTCAGCAACAGCATCTATTTCTGATACTGAATTTAAAGTATTCAACGGACAAACTTCATCAATCGCAGTTGATTCATCATTTAGTGGTTCGGTTAATATTTCGGAATCTTTAGTAGTTGGTGGTATAATATATGGTGATGGTAGTGGAATTACAAATATTGATATTGCTAACTTAGCAATCGATTCATCAAAAATCTTTAGTGGCTCAGTAACCGCATCGGTTGACCCATTAGGATTCTTTAGAGTAGAAAACTTAGACCCGAATCTAAACTCAGGTTCAGTTAAATCTGAATTTAGTGGTTCGGTTCATATTACCGAATTTATCACCGCATCTCTTTATTATGGAGATGGTGGTGGATTATACAACATTCCATTAGATGCACTTCAAGACCTTCAATTAAGTAGAATCAACTCTGGTTCGGTAACCGCTTCGGTTTCTCCTGATGATGGTCTTGTTGTAAACGCACCTATTAGTGGTACATTATTCGTTGGTGATGGAGGCGGTTTATTCAACATCCCAGCGGAATCTTTAGTAGATTTACAATTACCACTTATCATTAGTGGAGCAGTATCCGCATCAGTTGACCCTGCGTTTGGATTTAGTGTTTATTCACCAATTAGTGGTTCAACATTTATTGGAAATGTAACCATACCATCTGGAAGTGGTTACTTTAGTGGTAGTGGTGAAGGATTATTCAACATTCCTGCTGAAGCGATTGTTGGATTGGACCAAAGTAGAATCCTTAGTGGTTCGGTAACGGCATCTACTAATCCAAAGACTGGATTTGTAGTAACTTCGATTGAAAGTGGTTCAACTTTCTTTGGAAATGTTGATTTTATAAACGATATTAGTGCATCTAAAATATTTGCAAGAACTGAGGTATTCACACCAAGAATTACTTCATCATTCGTAGGACCTTATCAGGGTGAAAATACTGGTATCGATGTACCTGAAGATTTAGATATCTTAGTATTTGACGCTGATGCAAATAAATTTAGACCGGTATCTCAATTTGGTGATACGGCAATATTCCCATTCTCTAATGTAACTCAGGTAACCTTCCAACACAACTTTAGTTTGGATTACCCTGTGGTTCAAATTTACGAGACTGGTTCAAATGGACAAATTATTCCATTCTCAATCGAATCAATTGATAGTTCATCCGTAAGAGTAACCTTTAGTGGGTTAACAAGTGGACATGCAGTAATTGGTACAGGTGGTAGATTAGCTGGATTTGTAAGAGGAGATAATGTAGTAGGTACAGTCCTTTCTGCATCTTACGCAACATTTGCGGAAAACGCAGCAACCGCATCTAACCTATTAGGTTTTGATTCTGGTACACTTGCAGAGATTGGAAACTTATCACAATATATTAAGAGTTCACAAACCGCATCGATGACAGTTCTTTCAGCTTCTTACGCTGAAACTGCATCTTTCGCACTAAACGCTGATTTCTTAGATACTTCAAACTTCTTATCAGCATCACAAACCGCATCGATGACGGTATTATCCGCATCTTATGCAATTTCTGCATCTTACGCTATCAACGCTGTATCTGCGGAAGATTATGTGAAAAACTCACAAACATCATCGATGACAGTACTTTCTGCATCTTATGCAGCAACTGCATCATACGCATTAAATGCTGGTGATTTTATTGGAGAAAATTTCCTACCTAAAAATGGAGTTGGTAGTTTCTCTGGAAGTTTCTTGGTA
>Ga0209137_1004214_pt1 | contig 11549 bp, 20 predicted proteins | sample SaaInl5LU_22_DNA_FD_184642 | JGI IMG/M metagenome (GOLD analysis project Ga0209137, IMG submission 184642) | Marine microbial communities from expanding oxygen minimum zones in the Saanich Inlet - ESP_105LU_22_DNA (SPAdes) (version 2) | ecosystem: Environmental > Aquatic > Marine > Intertidal...
AAATTGAGTACCTTCTGGTACACCTAGTTGATTAAGTCTATTTAAGACATCATCAACATGGTTGTTTGGTTCTAGATGTATTACGTAAATTTTATCTACCATTGTAAGCTGCTTACACCTTATTTATCTCGTTTATCTTATTAGGTGTTAATGCCTTTAAGAATTCAACGAATAATTTGATAGCATACTTAACATCTTTCTTATGAGCGCACTCCACCGTAGTATGCATATACTTAAGCGGAGTGGCTAAGATTGCAGTTGGTGTATTCTCCATAAAGAAAGCCATCGTATCATTTCCGTACGAGCCAACTGTTAATTGCACTGGGATCTTATTGTCCAATGCTACCTCTCTTAGCATCTGGTTAATCTCTCTGTGATTTTGAGCTGTAAACTCTAGACAAGGTCCTTCACCGCCTTTATTATCACCATCTTTCGCTTTTTCGATCTTCGGTGTGTTTGTATTGTGGCAAACATCATGGACTAGTGCTAGATCTGCCTGTAACTCTTTAGCAATCTTCTTAGCGCCGTAGAGGCCAACCTCTTCTTGTACTGAGTTGACAACATAAAGATCATAAGGTAGATTAATACCTTGCTCTACGATCTTTCTAAGCGCTTCTGCGATGATATAACCACCAATCTTATTGTCTAATGATCGGCCCACGTAGTAGTCTCCAATCTCTTCTAATTGCGTATCGAACGTGATGAGGTTACCAACTTCAACGCCGGCTTTCGTAACTGCCTTTTTATCTTTTAATCCAGTATCTACCCAGAGTTCGTGTTGTTCATATCCCATTTCAGTATATGAGTCTCTGGTGTGAATTGCTGGCCAGCCGAAAAGACCTCTGACTTTTGTCCCATTATGAGTGTGAATCACCACTGTTTTCGAAGGTGCAATCATGTTATCACTACCGCCGTGACGTTTTACTCGAATCATACCACTGTCTTCAATGTGTGTAATAATCCAAGCGATCTCATCACAGTGAGCCTCGATAACTACCTTATGAGTATGTGTCTTGATAGAGTCTCCAGACTTAGCCTTGTGTGTTAATATGCCGTATGAAGTTCCATATGCATCTTGCTTTAGAAAGTTAACATATGGTTTAATATAATCGGTCCAGATCTGCTGGCCTTCAGTCTCTTGCGCAACCGGCGCAAAAGCATTTAGATAGTCGTATAAGAATTTTTTGTTGCTCTTCATCTTAAAAATTAGATTGATCTTCTTCGTTTCTATATTTGTTATGGTATTCCATGATCTTGTCTCTAGCCTCTTCTGCAGTATCTACAATTCTAAATAGATCAAAGTCAGATTGGCTCATTCTGCCTTGTGCTGCAATCGTCTCTTGTAGCCAGTCAACAAGGCCTTCCCAGTACTTTTTACCAACTAAGATAATCGGAAACTTAGGAGTATGTCCAGTCTGAGCTAATGTTAATGCTTCGAAGAGTTCGTCAAGAGTGCCTAATCCACCTGGAAATACAACAAAGCCTTGTGAGTACTTTAAGAACATTACTTTTCTAGTAAAGAAGTAACGACACTCAATACCAGTTGTTACATACTTATTCATGCCAGCTTCGAAAGGTAATTCAATACCAATCCCGATTGAATGGCCTGCAACTTCTTTAGCTCCGTGGTTGGCAGCTTGCATAATACCAGGTCCTCCGCCGGTAATTACACCAAAACCTTCACATGCGATTAGCTTACCGAATTCTTTAGCCTCTTCATACCACTTGGTTCCAGTCTTGGTTCTTGCGCTACCGAAGACCGAGATACATGGTCCCAGTTCATTGAAAACATCGAAGCCTTTGGTGAACTCACCTTGAATCCTTAAGATTTGCCAGGCATCATCTGTCTTATTGTGCTCTTTCATCGCTTATAGTTAAGTTAGTGAGTAATTGTTCGTAAGCCTCTTGTGCACTTTCAACGTAGAATACGTCAACGCCTTCAATCTGGTACTTGTTATGTATAAACTGACCGAATCTAAGGTCTTTTGTGTTTCTACCGTTGCCGTTGTCCAAGCTCCATGTAATATGTTCAAGATTAAGTCTCTTTGTAGTTAGTTCCATTGTCTTTAAAATTAAAAAGGTCCTAATGTTATATTAGGACCTTTCTATTTGTTTATTAAAAACTTAGTCTAAATACGCAATCTGCGTATGTCTGTGTGGACGGTTGTTTAAATAACGTACAATAATCTTTCCGTTATCGGTAAATTGTGTAAGTTCAACTTTATTACCTCTTGAGAATTCCATTGTTATAATTAAATTACCTTTAAAATCATACATAGACCATATGCCATCTGGCTTGTTATCTACGTAAGTACCTTGTTGTATTATCTCACCATTCTCTCTAAATTCTTTAAATTCTAGAATGGGTTTGTCACGAGCGTCGAATCCTGCTAGATGATAGACTTTGTTTTCTATCTTAACTGTTGGATTCTCTAAGGTTAATTCGGTTTGTGCAAAGGAACTAAAGTTAAACGCCAACATTAATCCAAGTAGTAATAACTTTTTCATATCTTAATGTTTTTGATTTACGGCAAGCTTATGCTTACTGTATATTTATACATTAAGATAATGATTTGTTTACATTAAGGTAACATTAAAATACCAGAATAATATGGTGGTATTATATTATGTTTTCTGGTAGACCGAAACTTTACGAACTTCCATCGAGCATTCTGTTGGTACTATACCAAGGTCATGAACACCATTGTTGATAATGATAAATTGCTCATGCCAGTACTTATTATACCACTTTAGAACATCAGGATTTGTACATTCAAATACCATGATACCATCATAATATATTCTGATAAAGTCTTTCTCCCACCAGCAAGCATATTGTACAAAACGTTCGGTAGCATTCCAGACTGGGACATCATAAGCACCATACATTGCCTTCGTTCCTTCTTCAACAACACCATAGTGCAGATTAGGTTGAATCTTAACATGAGGTCTTTTCTTAAATAAGAACCAATCTCTATAGTCTGAGCCGTGCTTACTGTAAGCTTCAAATATGTCTATTTCAGGTGGCCATCCATGTTTACCGCTTAACCAGAATGCTGGCCAGAGTGGAGTTCCTTTTGGTAGTTTAATTTCAGCCTCAAACCAACCGTAATGCCAGCTCTCTTTAGTTGTGACTAGGCCTATTGCATTTGGAATTGTAAATTTATCGGGTAATGAATCAGATTGCCTCCAATCCGGTAAATCTGACTTAACTACGTCTAAAGCTCTATGTCTTACCTCGAGGATAAGGTTATTCTCTTTAGAAATGTAAGTCTCTTTGCCTTCAGTGTCGTAATGTGTATGTAAACTACCTGGGTGAAAGTTGCCCCATGGCTGACCCAGTCTCCATTTGTTTAAATCTAATGGTGCTGTAAAGTCATCATAGAATACTCTTTTGTAGCCAGCAGGTGGTATCATACCGTGTTGGCCTTTAGGTTTACGTTGATAGAGTCTAAATGCTTTCCAGCGTAGTAAATAGTTCTTTAGAGTCTCTTTAATCGGGTGTTTGAATAGTTTAATTCGCCACATCATGCAAAAATAGTCATCAGGATTAGTGTAATTACAAATGCAATAATTATAGCATTGTTAATCTTATACGCTCCTTCTACATTTTGTTTAGAGCGACCTTATTAATCATTTGGATTCCAATCTTCCATTACTTTATTTTTTCTATAGCATCTAAGAATGCTTCAACATCCTCAGAGGTAATTAAATCTTTATATTGACATAGCGTACTATGTGGTAAGTCCCACCATTTTGAGACCAGAAGCCTTTCAGATATATCTTCAGTAAATCGACGCTTAATAAATTTTGCCGGACTACCTCCTACGATCGTATAAGGCTCAACATCTTTTGTTACAATAGATCCAGCTGCAACTACGGCGCCGTCACCGATAGTAACACCAGATATTACAGTACAACCATAACCAATCCAGACGTCGTTGCCGACTTTTATATTACCATTAGTGGTTATATTACCAGGATTATCTAAGTCGAATATAAGAGAAACCGTAGCTCTTTTGTAGTTATGATTGCCACTCAACATGAATTTACAGCCCTGAGCAACTGCAGTATATTTACCCAGCTCAAGCTTGATAGAGTTTAAGTGCTGTGATTCAGTACATATTTGAGAGTTAAGGTATTCAGGCTGACCGGTTGTAACGTTTGTTATACCCATCGAAGTATCTCTAAGTACAACGGTTGAATGTTCACCTGCTTGTGCCTTCCTGAATTCCTTTCTTAAATCTAAAGCAATCATAAATTATAGATAGTCTTCAATATGTTTTGTAATGTGTTCGTCCAACTCTTTGTTTAACTTGTCCATCTCATCTGCAATCACTCTAAGAGCATTCGAGTTCCAGCTACCTTTTAAACTAGGGTTCTCCCAGAAGTAATAGTAACCATCTACATCTAAAATATACTCGCCGATTGACTTATTGTTAATTAAGAGTTCGTAAACTCCTTTGTCGGTATTAATAACTTCTACTTGCATTGTGTTATTCTATTAATCTCATCTAAAATCTCTACGCTATCTCTACGCGGTGAATAGATCCTAGCCCAAAGCGAGCTGTGTTCTCCCATTGGATCTGGTTGTGTCAAGGCCCATTTTTTAGCCCATTGAAAATCTTTAGTAGTCCATAGTAAAAACCTATTTGGTCTGTCTACGAACCATGCTCTTATCTTTCTGATTATTGCTTGTACTAGTTTCATATTATGATTTAAAAAAATTAATTAGATAGTGGAATTTTTATTGAAGGATGACTTTCATAACCATCTAATTTAAAACTGTCTCTAGTACATGATTCTAAAAAGTCATCAATAGTTCCATTAAAATTAATACCATCTGAAATTAGTAAACTTGGCAACTTCATTGGCTTTCTTGTTAATTGTTCTTTAACACCATCTATTTGATTTTTATAGATATGAGTATCTCCTAAATTAGCAATTAATTCATCAGGTACCATATTAACCATTCTACCAATAATTTCTAATAGTAACCCGTATGATGCAATATTGAAAGGAAGTCCTAATGGTACATCATTTGACCTCATATTGAACATTAAAGAGATTGCTCGTTTAGGTACATTTGCTACTGTCAAATATTGTAATTTCTGTTCATCAGTATGATTTCTAGCTTTATCTTCTAAATCTTTGTTTTTAAGTATCTTTGAAAAGTAATATTTTAACCTCTCTTCCACGCTCAACTCTCTTGTATAAACTTGAAATCCGTAATGACAAGGTGGTAATACCATTTGGTCTAATTCTCCAACATTCCAAGCATTAACCATTAATCGTCTTGAATCTGGATTTGTTTTTAGTTCGTTGATTAAGTTTGTGATTTGGTCTGTATAATCATTAAACTGACCCCAATTTCTCCATTGCTTTCCGTAGATAGGGCCGAGATTACCCCAATTTTTAGCAAACTCATCATCTGTTTTGATACGTTCAATAAATTGAGATTCTGTTAGTGTGTAAATGGCAGTTGTACCTTTAGTTAGTTCTGCTAGTTTGGTTTGATTTGTGTCGAACCGTTTATAAGCATCACCATTCCATATATTACACCCATTGTCAACTAAATATTTGATGTTAGTGTCACCTCTTAGAAACCATAACAGTTCTGTAGTTATTGTTTTGAATGGCATTTTCTTAGTTGTAAGTAATGGGAACCCTTCAGACATTTTATGTCTAATTTGTCTACCAAATACTGAACGTGTGCCCGTTCCTGTCCTGTCCTCTTTCTCGACACCATTATCTAGGATGTCTTGAAGTAATGTTTGGTAGTCTCTGTCCAATTTGTTTTTCATTACTTTATTATTTAAGCATGCCAATAAACTTATAACCTCTAGTATAGAGAGATAAGTCTTCTTTTCTACTCTTGGTAATAATGATACTATTATATGCAAATGTTATGGTCTCAATACCCAATGTATTTTTAACTCCATTTATTTCTTGGTTAATACCGTCAGCAAGGCCTTTAAAGTGTTCGACGATATTTAAAGGTCCTACTTTAAAACCATAGATTAAGGCGTCGTCGCGCCACCATGTGCATTCAATATCTTCTATGATGTAGACTCCACCTGGTTTTAGATTCTCTTGAAAGAGCTTGTGAAACGTTTTAATCTGGTGTTCAGCCACGTGACTGCCATCGTCAATAATAAACTCACAATCTTTAGGGCTAAGTTGACTGACCTTCTCGATACCTTCTGGTATGCTCTGGTCAGCTTGAATAATTGTTAGCCTCTCGTTGAAAGAGGCTTTAGGTAGAATATCGACACCCCACATTTTAGCTTTCGGAAAGTATTCATTCCATAGTTTAAAAGAACCCCCCTGATCTATGCCAATCTCAAGCATATTGAATTCTTTATCTCGTAGCCTTTCTAAAAAGAGTGGATAGAATCTGTCATATCTATGTCTCCAAACTTTATCCGTTATATCTTGGCCTATTTCTCTAAAACTTCTCATATCCATTAAAAAAAGCTTTCGTCTATTTCATATTCGTATTCCTCGTCATCGGTACCTATGTCGGTCGGTGAATTCATTGCGCATAAGTTAAATGCAACTGCTTCTGGGCTTTCATCTCCATCTTCGGCCCAGAACTCTTCCCATTGATCTTCAGCTTCGTTCCAAACATAGAACTCCGAAGACTTGTCACTTTCAAAGTATCTGTATTCTACTCTCGTGTCGTCAACTTCGATTACTCCTTGGTGAGTTGTTGACCATGAGACTTCGTTAGCCTCTTCTAAAACTTTTACTCTATGCTTCTTCATCTCTATCTGTATTGTTACTTGATGCTGTCATAATTGATGGTGCTATAAGTAGCGCCCAAAGTGGCCAGAGTGACCCTGTCATCCAGACAGCGAATCCGATTAATCCGATTAGGCCAAAGAAGCCTAGATAAATTAATACTGATGCTATATTTCCCATTTTATTTTGATATGTTACGCTTTCTAAACCAAGTTTTAGCCCAAATCGTCGCGGCGCTCACAAGTGCAATTCCACTGACGAAGAATATACCTTCAAACTTTTCTGCTGAAACTTCATAAGTCAAAAGAGTCCAGCCTAAGATATAGCCGAACCATAAAATAACCCAAACCACATCAGGTATTCTCTTTGCCTTCTTCTCTAATTTTACTACTTTCTCGTCGTGCACCACTCTTGATAAAGCATCTTGTAGGTCTTTACCATAAGCCGGTACTACTTCTGTCGTCCCGTCTGGATTTTGAATCTCAACCTCGTATTTCAGCCAGCCTTCAAATGTCTGGCTCTCTTTACGAAGCGTTGCGTTAACTGCTCTTCTTTTCATCTTGTGTTTTAATTAAATCTGCTAACTGAATTAGGACTTCCGGTAGATCTGCTTGTACATTTCCAACATAGAACCTTTGCTGTGTTCGCGTCCACATTGTGAACTACTTCGTCACAACCACCCGGCGGCGCATATTGGCCCCATTTACTCTCATCTGGATTAGAATTCATGCAGAGCAGGCTCTTCGCCTCTCTGTTCTTGCTGCCCCTTGTTTTAGATTTGCTCATCTTTACTTAGTTTAGAGTTATATTTAGAAAACGCGTCTTGTTTCAAAATTGTCTCTAAGTCTTAAAGGTCTAGGGGGAAATTAAAATTATTTGGAAATTTTACAACCAAGTCTCTTCTATATTCTATCTATCCCTCTTAAATCTGCGCGCCATAAACGGAAATTTTTGTACCAATACCCAAAAGGACAACTGGATCCCATGGATCCCAAAGGCCTCTGAATACTCTAAGTTCTCAATGGGTACCGACAAAGGTCGGCTCTAGGGTTAGTACCAACGCGGGCCGACCCGGATTCGTCTCAGGCCTCTTAGAAACATAGTGGACTTTTTTAATAAAAGACTCTAAGATGAGAAGAGAATTAGAGAAGGCATACTTAAGCCTAATAGAACCCACAAACTTTATTCAGACCTTTAGTACTGAGAAAGAGTTTATCGACTGGTTACTCTTAGGCTCTAGAGAAGACATTGAATGTTCACTTAAAGCCTTTGAGGAAGCTGAAGAGTATCGATGGTGTAGTGTAATACAGAGAGTCCTGAGAGAACTCTGACTGTACCAGAACGCCCGCGCCGGCCTCTTAAGAGGCCCTACAATTTTTTTACTGGCCCTTCTGGGTTCCGTTAGGGACTCTGACCCCAGAGCCATCTAAGGCCACTGCAAGGCAGATTGTGTAGATTGCTCTGAATTCTCTGAGAATACTGAGGACTCTGAGTTCTCTTGAGTACTAAGAGGACCCGTGCGCGCTTGGTTACTGCGAGTTGCAGGATTGGGCAACTCGAGTCGGCCCTACTGGGCTCAGTCTGGAATACTCTATTTGGTAAATTCTCTGCGCGGGGCCTGAGGGCCTCTCCCCCGGGGGCCCAATTTTTCTGGCCCTGGTGACATTCATCTCTCTGGGTAAATCTCTCCGGGTATACTCTAAGTTGCTCGCGGGGCCCTGGAGGCCTTTCCCAGGACTGTGACAATGCTGGCGCGTTGGTGACTCTTTTTCTGCGGCATGCCTATTATTACCTACTGTTCTTTCCTGTGGGTAATCCGGCGAACTCGCCCCAGGATCCCCGAAACTTTGAGAGTCCCCAGATCCCCAGGCTCAACCTTATCTTCTCCTCCGCTGCCCAGAGTTCTATGCAAGCCCTCTGGAACTGTTTCAGCCCCAGAGCAAATTCGGCCCGATTAGTCCCGTGGCATGTAGTACTCTCGGTTCCAGTAGCCCTTACTTTCCAAATGGCAGTCCATGTTGTCTAGGTACCGATAGCCCTCGTATGCGTTGGCTTCCACCAGTGCAAACTCAAGCATGCTGGCTGCAGCTTGTTTATACTGGGCTGTTATTGTCTCTGTGTACTGGTGTGCTAGTATACGATTCGTGCGTTCGATCAGTTTGACTAGTTGGATGCTTTTGCGTTTCTTTGCCATAGTTGAGTTCTTTTAGTACTGGACGTGTGTTTATATGGTTAGTGCTGTGTAGTGCGCTCAGGTGGCTTCTTTTAAGCCGCTGTGGCCGCTGCGGGCTCTGTGTTGTATGTGAATGCTTTGCTGGCCCAGGTCTTACTGTTAACTGCCGCGTATTGAGCTGCACTGTAGAGGTTCGTGTTGTAGTACATGCTGTTGATTGTACCTACGGTTAAGTCTGCTAGAATCGTTTTATCGATCAGTTTGATCTTCTTGCCGACGCGCGCGAAAACGGTTAGGTATACGCCGCTGTTACCAAACTCTACCTCAACGGTCTGTAGTGCGCCTTTCTTATAGCCGTTGATTAAGCTCTCTTTATTCTGGTTATACCTTGGTAGATCGAATTGTCTTGCTTCTGAGATGGTCATAAAACCAGCGCGGCAACGTGTGATAAAACGTACGTTAGTAATTGGCTCTAGAGCTGAAGACATGTAGTCTGTGGTTGGAATGCCGGTAATGTTAATGATTTCTTGCATGATGTGTTTTTTAATGTATGTTTTTAATTACAAGTGTAATATAATCATTTTATTTGACACTAGAAAACTTTTTGGCACTTATTTTGCAGAAAGTTATTAACAATTAATAGTCACTGGAACTAATTCCATATTCTCGGCCCACCAGAACGGGGTTAACTTCTTTTTATATAAGTCTGCATTGTCGAATGTTGTCCATTCCGAATACTTACCACTTCCTTTAAGGAATTCTCCTGTTTCTGTGTTTTTAATAGCGAATCGCCAAACGAATAGTTTGTTTTTTTACTTTGTAAACACTTTCAGGAAATAACTCATTGAATATTCCATTGGTGCTTCATTTACATAATCAATTGCAAATGATACAAATACTTTATCCTCTGTAACTTGTACAATTTCACCATTAGCACCAGTATCTGCAGTTACTTGTAATCCTACTTTTAAATCTTTTCTTTCTATTTTTTTAACCATTTCCATAACCTTTATTTTTTATTATGATATAAATTTAAACCTGAAAACTTTTTGGCACTTATTTTGCTAAAAGTTATTAACAATTAGAAGAACATTCCGTTCCAGATTAACCAAGATGGTCTCTTAAACTGACCAGACTGTGGTTTCTTATTTGAATATTCTGACTTAACCTCTTCAACAATACAGTGATTACCATCAGGAGTAACTGATACTAAACGGCTGCTACCTGTAGAACTATAGTTATCTGAAAAGGTTTGACCAATAGCCTCTCTAAGGTCTTGAACTTTAGTGGTTCCGTCAAATTGGTCTTGGATGGATAATGCGATCATTGTGTGTATGTTTTTTAATTACAAGTGTAATATAATCATTTTATTTGACACTAGAAAACATTTGGCCACTTATTTTGCAGAAAGTTATTAACGATCTAGTCTACTAGCCTACTAGTATACTACCTAATTCTGAGATTGGTGTTCTGGAGCGCGCGTTACTGTTGGCGCCTCGTGGACATGTTTACACACCTCGTTATATTACAGTGCATATTTAATCGGTGTTTCACAACAAATCTGCAAAAAATGGCAAAATAGTTGCCAAAAAGTTTTTTAGTGTCAATCTTTTTGTTTATATTTACACTATAATTAAAAGTTAAAGCATATGAAAAAGAAAATCGGTACTTACACCTTCGAATTGGCAAACGACACTATCTACATCCGCGAAACTGCAACCAACGAGTTGTTAAAAGCAAAAACCTTTAGAGCCCATGAAGCAGTTGACAAATTTGTTGCTATCTGCAATCACTGGGAAGCTAAGTTTAAGCAACCAGCCTTCTAATCCTGGGCATACTGAGGGCCTGAGAATGGCCCTCGGAGCTTAACGGCTCCACAAGGGTTCGCTTCCTTCTTTTTTGGGGGCGCAGAGGAGACACTCCGCTCCGCTTTTTTGTTTTTTTTGGTCTCAGCGCGCCACTGTGGGCACTTCTAGGACAACCGCGTGGCCAACTAGTTGCCATCTAGGCCAAGCTAGTATACTAAATTGTGCGCGCATAGTCCGATTCTACCGTTCTGGGGCGTCCCTGATGGTTAGCGGACGTCCCCTGAGGCCCTCCGGTGGCCAGAAAGCCAAAAAATGGCAAAATAGTTGCCAAAAAGTTTTTTAGTGTCAATCCTTTTGTTTATATTTACACTGTAATTAAAACTAAACGCATTATGGCAAGATTTACAAGAAACTATGACAAAAACACAGAAATAAGCCTTCTGTTAGATAAGAAGCAGGAGCTAGAGGATGTTGGTGTTCTTAATTGGAAGGGGCAACTGGAGATTGGAATGACTCTTAATGCTGTTCAATATGATGCTGTTATTCTTTATGAGGATATTTGCAAAAAACTTTCAAAATAGTTGCCAAAAAGTTTTTTAGTGTCAATCTTTTTGTTTATATTTACACTGTAATTAAAACTAAACGCATTATGGCAAGAGAGAAAAGAAACTACGAACACGGTTATTTAAACAAGATCGCTTATCACATGGCTGATGGCAACCACGCTTCTGTGGACCACTTCACTGAACGTCAAATTGCTCGCTACGGTGATATTAGCTGTGAGGACATGGTCTTTATCAGTCAAGAAGTTGCTCGCATTCAGC
>Ga0209137_1004215_pt1 | contig 11549 bp, 10 predicted proteins | sample SaaInl5LU_22_DNA_FD_184642 | JGI IMG/M metagenome (GOLD analysis project Ga0209137, IMG submission 184642) | Marine microbial communities from expanding oxygen minimum zones in the Saanich Inlet - ESP_105LU_22_DNA (SPAdes) (version 2) | ecosystem: Environmental > Aquatic > Marine > Intertidal...
GCAAGCCGCCGATAAACAACAGCGCCGCCGCAGTCGCCACGATCACCGCCGCCGAGCCAAAATCAGGCTGGTACACCAACAGACCGGCAAACAGTGCCACTACTAAAATAGGCTGCCAAACCACCTGCTGGGCCCGCAAAAACAATTCGCGATAGCGCTCGAGCCAGGCCGCCAGATAGACAATCAGCGCCAGCTTAACCAGTTCGGCGATCTGAATGGTAAAGCCACCGACCCGCAACCAGCGGGTAGCGCCATTGGCGCTATAGCCGATACCGGGCAGCTTAATAAGCAAAATTAACAGTAATCCCGCCGCCAACCAGAGGCGACTTCGCGCTGCCCAAAATCGGCTATCAATACTCCAGCCAAAGACCAACGCGACCAACCCCAGCAGCAGGTAGCTGATATGGCTACGCATAAATAACAGTGGGTTGTTGAAACGGTCCGAAGCAAAACTCAGCGACGCAGAGGTGACCATGATCAAACCGATCGATAACAGCGCCAATACCGGTAGTAAGATCCACGGGTCGGGGCGGCTGGTGGTGCGCTGCACCAACAGCTGCCAGTGGCGAATCAGTAGCGCTCTCATCGCACACACCCCAAAACCAGTGCACGAAACTCTTCGCCGCGCTCCTCAAAGCCTACATATTGATCAAAACTGGCACAAGCCGGCGCTAACAGCACGGTGTCGCCTGGCGCTGCTGAGCTCACTGCGCACGCAAAAGCGGCGGTTAGATCTGCGCACTGGATAATTTTTTCGGCCGACAGTGTTGTCGCCAGCGCTGTGCCGATAAGTGCGGAATCGCGACCAAACAAGGCAGCCAATTTAACCCGTCCAGCCACCGCAGCCGCCAGCTCACCGAACTGCTGCTGTTTACCATCACCACCGGCAAGCAGGATCACATCATTGCCGCCGGCGACTGACAGACCCTCTATTGCCGCCACTGCGGCACCGACATTGGTCGCCTTGGAGTCGTTAATGTAAATCACGCCATTGCGCTCGGCGATCAGCTCGCAGCGATGTGCCAGCCCTTTAAATTGCCGCAGCGCTGTCAACATAGCGTCAAGCTCTAAGCCTGCCGCACTCCCAAGCGCCAGTGCCGCGAGCGCATTGGCAACGTTGTGGCTGCCACGCAGCGGTAATTGGTGGAGCGCCATTACTGGTCGTAACCCGTGAAAAAGATACGGCTCTCCGTTCAATTCAGCCACGCCCCAGTCGCGCAAATCTGGCACGCCAAGGCCAAAGCGCAACTGGTCGACGCCCGCCGAGTGCAAACCGACAGTGAGTGGATCGGCGCGATTGCTAAGGGCCACTGATGCGCCGCGGTAGATGCGCTGCTTGGCCAGTCGGTAACTGTTGAGGTCGGCGTAGCGGTCCATATGGTCGGGAGAGATATTCAGCAGTGCGACTATAGCGCCTCGACAGTCGTCGACCAGCTCAAGCTGGAAACTCGAAAGCTCGACCACATAGAGCTCGACACTGTCGTCGAGCAGGTCGAGCATCGGCGTTCCCAGGTTGCCACCGATCGCCACTTTACGGCCGGCCTGTGCAGCCATAGCACCCACCAAGCTGGTCACGGTACTTTTGCCGTTTGAGCCGGTAATGGCCACAACTGGCGCTTTGGCGGCGTCGAAAAACAGCTGCGCATCACCGCTCAGAGCGGCACCCGCTCGCTCGGCTGCGCTCACTGCCGGCTGGCTGCGCGCCACCCCCGGGCTCACGAGCAACCGCGCATAGCCGGCCAGCTGTTCTGCCGCAAAGGGTCCGCAGTAGCTGTGCGCCTGGGAAAACTCAACCGCAAACAGTTCGGCCATTGGCGGCTCTAGGCGCGAGTCAAACAGATCGAATGGAATCTCTCGGGACGAGCAATAGCGCGCCAGAGAGAGCCCTGTACGGCCCATCCCGACGATCGCGCAGCGTGCGCTTGTGGCTATTAACTCACTCATTTTAAGGCTCTGCTACCCCGTGCTCTAACCGTTATCTCAGTTTCAATGTCGCCAGCCCAATCAGCACCAGCACTACGGTGATGATCCAAAATCGCACAATCACGCGCGGTTCTGGCCAACCTTTCAATTCAAAATGGTGGTGGATCGGCGCCATTCGGAAGATCCGCTTGCCGGTCAATTTAAAAGAGGCCACCTGCATGATCACCGATACCGTCTCCATGACGAAGACGCCACCCATAATGAATAACACCAGTTCCTGACGGACGATCACTGCCATCACGCCGAGCGCCGCGCCCAGCGCCAGTGCGCCGACATCGCCCATAAATACCATCGCCGGGTAGGTGTTAAACCAGAGGAATCCGAGCCCTGCACCACACAGTGCGGCAGAAAACACAATTAGCTCTCCAGAGCCTTGCACATAGGGAATATGAAGGTATTCGGCAAACTGAATATTGCCGCTGAGATAAGCAAACAGCCCCAGCGCCCCGCCCACCAGCACTGTCGGCAGGATCGCCAGACCGTCCAGACCATCCGTCAAGTTGACGGCATTGCTGGTGCCGACAATGACAAAATAACTGAGCACAACAAACCAGATACCCAGAGGGATTGCTACCTGCTTAAAGAACGGCACAATCAATTCCAGCTCCACCGGCGACTGCGCACTGCTGTATAGGAATAACGCCGCAGTGAGACCGGCCAGCGACTGCCAAAAATATTTCCAACGCGCCGGCAGTCCGCGCGGATTTTTCTCAACCACTTTTCGGTAGTCATCGACCCAACCCACCAAACCAAATGCCAACGTCACCCCCACCACGACCCAGACAAAACGATTGCTTAGGTCCGACCAGAGCAGCGTACTCGCTACGATGGCCAGCAGTATCAGCACACCACCCATGGTTGGCGTGCCCGCCTTGGCGAGATGGCTCTGCGGGCCATCATCGCGAATGGCTTGGCCCATTTGCAGCGCATTGAGCTTGGCAATCAATTTGGGGCCCGCCCACCAGCTAAATACCAGCGCGGTCAGCACTGCCAATATGGCTCGCAGGGTGAGATAGCTGAGCACATTAAAGGGCGCATAAAATTGCTCGAGATATTCAGCTAACCAGTACAACATTAGTCATGCACCTCACTGCGCAATTGCGCAGACAATTGATCCATAGCGGCACTGCGCGAGCCCTTGACCAAGAAAGTCACGGCGCTGGATTGCTCTGCTAAAGACAGCAAAGTTTGCAAACATTCTGGCTGATTTTGACAGACGACACCGCCGGCGCTGCGCGCCGCCTGTGCCGCCAAGTCGCCTACCGCAACCACCGTCTCAATACCTTTTTCGCTGGCATAGCGACCGATCTTTTGGTGCCACTGCTCAGCTTGCTCGCCTAGCTCGGCCATATCGCCGAGCACTAAACAACGAAGACCTGGCATCGCTGCTAGCAGATCAATGGCCGCCTGCACCGAACCTGGATTGGCGTTGTAACTGTCGTCAATCAACGTCACCCGCTCGCTCAATTTCTCAACACTAAGACGCCCGCCGAGGGTTTTAGCCGCGCTCAGTCCGCGCGCAATCGTCTCTATATCCGCACCCACTGCACGGGTCAAAGCTGCCGCGGCAAGGGCATTGCTGACCTGATGAATCCCAGGAATCTGCAGAGCGACGGCGCAGCTCTGGTGGTCGGCTTGCAAACTAAAACGGGCGCAACCGTCATCACTGAGCTCGACCGCTTGGGCACCGATATCAGCGCTAGGCTGGCTGACTGAGAAAGTAATCACGCGGCGTTCGCCCATCTCCTGAAGCCAACCTGCGGCATACGGCTCATCGAGATTAATGACGGCAATACCGTCGGCACCCAGCTGTCGGTAAATCGCGCTTTTCTCTTGGGCTATCGCCTGCAGCGAGCCAAAGCCGGCGACATGAGCCGGCTGGATATTGTTAACTAAGGCAATGTCAGCATTCGTCAGCGCTGCTAAATATTCGATATCGCCGACGCGACTGGCACCCAATTCAATGACCGCGTAGCGCTGGTCCGGTTTCATCGACAACAGCGTTAAAGGCGCACCAAATTGGTTGTTCAAATTACCCTCAGTGGCCAGAGTGGGCGCCAGCAAGCCGAGGATAGACGCACACATCTCTTTGACCGAACTCTTACCTGAACTGCCGGTCAGGGCGATGACTGGGCCTTGAAAATATTCTCTCTCGCACTGGGCCAATTGACCCAGAGCCACGGTGGTGTCATCGACTAGCCACTGCAGCAACGGCGACTCACGCTGTAGTTCAGAAACCACTAGCGCTGCCGGCCGATCATCAAGGCCTGCAATAAAATCGTGACCGTCGTGATGGTCGCCGACAATAGCGACAAATAGATCGCCATCAGCACAATTGCGGCTGTCTATCGCCACCCCAGAAAACCGACTCGCAGGAGCACTGGCGATACCATCACGACACCACAAAGTGCCGCCACAGCGCTCGGCAATATCGATCAACGAACGTGTCGCTAACATGAGCCGCCCCCAACTCTGACCGCTGCTTCACCGGCAAGCCGAGTGGCGAGCGCACTCTCGGCGACTGCGACGTCGTCAAAGGGCAGTTTTTTGCCGCTGATCAGCTGGTAGCGCTCATGACCCTTGCCAGCAATTAGCACAGTATCCAAAGCGCCGGCAGCTGAAATGGCGCGACCGATTGCAGCCGCTCGATCAATCTCGAGCAGGGCAGCCGTGCGGTGCTTCAATCCGCTGCAGATCTCCGCGACAATCGATTCCGGACTCTCGCTGCGCGGGTTGTCGCTAGTAATAATGATATGGTCAGCAGCCGCTTCCACCACCTGCGCCATCAGCGGCCGTTTGCCACTATCGCGATCGCCACCGCAGCCGAACACCACCCACAATTTACCCTCAGTTACCGGTCGCAGCGCGGCGAGCACTTTGTGCAGCGCGTCTGGGGTGTGAGCATAATCGACCACAACTAGCGGTTGATCGAATAGATCGCCGTGATTGACTCGCTGCAATCGACCGGCCACCGGTGCCAACTCAGCTACTTCAGGAGCAATACCGTCCAGAGACCACCCTTCAGCCACCACACTGCTGATCACCGCCATCAGGTTGGCTAGGTTATATTCCCCCAATAGCGGTGACCGCACGCTAACCTCTTGCGGTAGCTTTTTTGGCGAGCTAGACGTTGCACGTAGCTGCGCGGTCAAACCGTCGCCATCAAACTCGGCCGCTACGCAGCGCAAGTTGCCGTCGATACCCGCCGCACTGTAATAAGTGACCGCGGTATCGGCGCCGATTGCCGTCGCCATAAAACTACTGGCGGCGTCGTCACTATTGAGTATCGCTTTATTTAAATTGGGCGCAGCAAACAAACGCGCCTTGGCTGCGGCGTATCTCTGTAAGGTTTGATGATAATCGAGGTGGTCGCGCGACAAATTGGTAAACAGTGCCTGCTCAAAGCGCACTGCCGCAACACGCCCCTGCTCGAGCGCGTGGGAGGAGACCTCCATTACCACGTAGTCAAACTGCGCGTCGGCAAACTCCGCCAACATCCGCTGGGTAGTGCAGGCATCTGCCGTGGTCATCCCCGTCGCCCACAATGGCTCACCCACTGCCCCCGCACCCAATGTGCCAATTGTTGCCACTCGCTGACCGAGCCGACTCAATAGCTGACCGAGCAACTGACAGACTGTGGTCTTGCCATTAGTACCCGTTATGCCAATCACTTTCAGGCGACGAGAGGGCCGACGGTAAAAGCAGTCAGCCAACAACGATAATTTGGCGGCAAGCTGCTCCACTCTAATCACCGCCATATTGCTCTCAGGCGAAACAGGCGACTGCGCATCAACGACAACCGCGACGGCGCCCTCTGCTGACGCCGCACCAACAAAATCTAATCCGTTGTGATGCTCTCCAGAGAGTGCGACAAAAATGTCGCCGCGGCGAACATCGCGACTATCGCTAACCAGTCGCGCAGCACCCTCGAGCGTGATCGACCAATCAGCCTCCGTGGTCAGCGCGATTCCGCTGGCCTGCCACTCCTCGAGCAGCACCCGACTCTGCCAGCCCGGAGTCACAGACCACCTCCAGCCAGCTGAGCCGTTGCTTCAACGTTGTCCGGCGCCACCTGCAAAAGACGCAACGCGGTTGCGGTAACATCGGCAAATACTGGCGCAGCGGCTTCACCGCCGTAGTAACCGCCAGAGCGCGGGTCATCCACCACCACTACTGTGACTACGCGCGGGCTCTCCACTGGCGCCATACCGGCAAAGATCGAGACATAGCGATCGCTGTGATAACCGCCAGCTGAAGAAGCCTTGTGCACTGTGCCGGTTTTACCGGCACTGCTGTAACCCTCTAGCCCAGCGCGGGTACCGGTGCCGCCAGCGGCCAGCACTCCGGCCAACATCTGTCTGATCTGATCGCTAGCGCCTGCATCGGCGACCGGCTGTGAGCGACTGTCGACAGTTGGCACGAGCAGACTCAGCGGTCGCTCGCGACCGTGGTTGGCCAAGCTCAGGTAAGCGTTGGCGAGCTGTAACGCTGACACCTGCAAGCCGTAACCGAAAGCATAATTGGCACGGGTCACATCGTCCCAGCGACGGTGTGCTGGCAAGTTGCCGGCAGTCTCACCGGGCAGGCCAAGCCCGACCGGACGGCCAAAACCGAAGCGCTGAAAAAGCTCGCGAATGGCGTCTGGTGACAACTCTAGGGCGATTTTTATGGTGCCGACATTGCTCGACTTACTCAGCACGCCGGCCAGATCCAACTCGCCATAATTGCTGTGGTCGGTAAACTTTTTGTAATCAATTTGAATCGATCCGGGGTGGGTATCAATACGGCTATCCGCGCTAAACTTGCCGCTTTCCAAGGCTGCCAACAGAGTCAAGGGTTTGACGGTGCTGCCCGGCTCAATGAGATCCTGAACGGCGCGATTGCGCACCGCCGCCAAATTGAGGCCAGTGCGGTCGTTAGGATTAAATGAGGGCTGGTTGGCCATCGCCAACACTTCGCCAGTCTGCACATCCAGCACCACTACCGAACCGCCTTCAGCGCGGTGCTCGGCAACCGCGCGCTTGAGTGCTCGATAGGCTGCATACTGAACGCGCAGATCAATTGTCAGCGCCAGCGGTTGGCCCATTCTCGGCTCCTTGAGCTGAGCCAAACTCTTGATAATCCGCCCGCTGCGGTCCTTGATCACCTGCTGGCTGCCGTGCTCGCCTGCCAGAGCCTGCTGATAGGCTTTTTCCAGCCCCTCAATACCCTGCCCATCAATATCTGTCAGCCCCACCAGCTGAGCGGTGACTTCACCTGCCGGGTAGTATCTTTTATATTCGCGCTTTTCCTCCAGCCCCGGCAAGCCGAGCGCAAACACCTGCTGGGCGGTTTGCAGCGGTAGCTGTCTGGCAATATACAAGTGCTGGCTGCGCGAGTTGCGTGCCAACCGCTCACTTAACTGTTGAGTCTCTTCACCGATCAACTCGGCCAAAGCGGCAATCTGGCCTCTACTCCAGCGACCATTCGCCGCGACCATATTGACCACCAGCGACGATACCGGCGTACTGACCGCCAGCGGCACACCATTGCGGTCGCTGATTTCACCGCGATAAGCGGGCAGCAACTCCTCGCGGATGGTCCGTCGGTCGCCCTGATCTTGCAAAAACTCAGCGCCGCGCTGCTGTGAACCCAACACCTGCAGGGTGGCCACTTTACCCAGTAGTAACAGCGGCATCGCCAACAACAGTATCGCCAGCAGCGCAAACCGCCAGCGCGGCACCGGCAACGCCGTTGGACGCCGGCTCATCGCTCGCCCCCACTGCGCTCAACCACGGTGATCTCGCGACTGAGCGGCGCACGCATAGCCAGTTCTGCGGCGGCGACACTCTCAACTCGCTGCATCGACCCATAGGCGCTCTGCTCGAGCAACAAATAGCGATAGCGCTCTTGTATCTGCTCGCCGTCGCGCTGTAATTCGGCGAGCTCGGCAAATGCCGAACGGCTCTGAAAGCTGACCACCGCCACCGCCAGCGCCGACATCAGCACCACCAGCCACAGTACTGAAACCCATATAACTGCTCGCGTTGCGGCGATCATGCGGTGCGCTCCGCGACGCGCATCACTGCACTGCGCGCGCGCACATTGCGCTCAATCTCGGCAGCGCTGGGTTTAACTGCACCGCCCAACTTACGCAGTCGCGAACCCCGCTCAGCGTCGGGGATTGGCAGGTTGCGAGGCAACTGCTTGCCGCGCTGTTGATCGCGTATAAAGCGCTTAACCCGCCGATCTTCCAGCGAATGAAAACTGATCGCCACCAACCGCCCAGCGATAGTTAGACAGTCGAGTGACGCCTTGAGTAAATCATCAAGATCGGCGAGCTCGCGATTGATATAGATACGGATAGCCTGAAAAGCCTTTGTCGCCGGGTGCTTGCCGCGCTCCCAAGCGGGGTGCGCTGCCGCCAGCAACTCGGCGAGCTGTACAGTGCGAGTAATGGGTTGTTTGGCTCGCTCTAGCACCAGCGCTTTTGCCATCCGTCGAGCAAAGCGCTCCTCGCCAAGCTCAAATAAGACATCAGCGAATTCTGACTCCTCAACCTCCGCCAGCCACTGCGCAGCTGAAAGCCCACGACTGGTGTCCATACGCATATCCAGGGGACCATCACGCAAAAAACTAAAGCCGCGCTCGGCCTCGTCGAGCTGTGGCGAGGAGACACCCAAGTCGACCAGCAGTCCATCGATACCGCCGTAGCAATCGCGCGCTCTTAGCAGCTCGGGAAGCTCGGCAAAACTGCCGTGAATCAGCTCCAGTCGCGACTCATCGGCAAACCGCGCATGACCGGCCGCAATGGCGGCCGGATCTTTATCGATAGCGAGCAAGCGCCCGGTAGCGGAGAGCTGTGCCAATATCGCGGCAGCGTGGCCACCGCGACCAAACGTCCCATCCACATAACAGCCGTCAGGGTTTACCACTAGGGCAGCGACCGCTTCCTCGAGCAGGACTGTTGTGTGTTCGCTCATCTCGTCCTCCGCTACCAGGAGAGATTTTTTAGCGCGTCGCTAATTGCGCCGGGCTCTTGCAACATATCGCGGTAGCTTTGTTGCGATTTTTCGCGCTCGCGCCCCCAGTTTTCCTCACTCCATATTTCCAAGCGCTGAGTTCGCCCCACAAGCACGACTTTTTTCTCTAACTGAGCGTATTCGCGCAGCTCGGTCGGCAACAAAACGCGACCGCTACCATCGAGCTGAAGGTCTTTAGCTTGACCGACAACAAAACGGCTGAGCATTTCGCCAAGTGGATCCAATGCCGGCAGAGCCGATACTTTCTCTTCAAAGCGTCGCCATTCGGGCAGTGGCGACAAGGTCAGGCAAGTCGACTTCATGTCGATAGTAATGACTAACTCTCCGGAACACAGCTCCGCCAACAAGGCGCGGTAGCGGGTCGGAATAGCCATCCGCCCTTTCGCGTCCATATTGATAGGATCACTGCCTCGAAACACGTCACACCCCGATTATTTGCGAGTAACGGGCCGACACCATATCGACCCCTTCACCAGTGGACAGCTTTTAACACTGATGCCCACTTTTACCCACTTTTTTCCATTTGCTTACATTATTGATCTATGAAATCAAAGTCAACACTACAGGTTGAGAAAAAATCGTTTAAAAACAATGGGGTTAGCGGGTGGGGGCGGAGCCCGAGATGGGTGCAAATTGGCGTTCAGTTTTTACTATTTGAAAACATCAGCCTGACAGAACAACTTAAAGTAACTTCTTACCAATACAGGTGAGCGACTCGACCTTCGCCCAGCATAGAACTTTTTGGGCTAAAAAACCTATTCTTTATTCTTTGACCGTGAATAGGTAAAAAAAACGGCCTCCGAGGAGACCGTTTTTTCGCCACAGGGTCGCTTAACCCAGCTTTTCCTTGATACGTGCGGAGCGACCTGAGCGCTCGCGCAAGTAGTACAACTTGGCGCGACGAACCGCACCGCGACGCCTAACCTCAATACTGTCAACCAGCGGGCTGTAGGTCTGGAAGCTGCGTTCGACACCGATACCACTAGAGATCTTGCGCACAGTGAACGCAGAGTTGAGACCGCGATTGCGCTTGGCAATTACCACGCCTTCAAATGCCTGCAGACGCTCGCGAGCACCCTCTTTAACACGCACCTGAACCACAACGGTATCACCGGGGCTGAAGTGGGGGATCTCTTTGCTCATCTGCTCTGCTTCGATGGCAGCGATGATTGGGGTTTTGTTACTCATGTTTTGCTCCTCATTAGGTCGCATTGCGACACGGCATGGTTGGCGGCTAACCGCCTGGTTTAGAGCTCTGCATCAAGAGGAGGACTCATCCTTTGCCCTCATTGACCAGTGCGGTACTCATCTCCTTGAGTAGAGATTGCTGCTCGCTCGTGAGCGTCAATCGGTCCAACAACTCTGGCCGGCGCTGAGCCGTTCGCCGCAGCGACTGCTCGGTGCGCCAGCGCGCAATTTTTTGGTGGTCGCCCGACAGCAACACTGCGGGAACCTGACTGCCACGGTACTCGACCGGGCGCGTATAGTGCGGGCAATCCAACACCCCGGCGGCAAATGAATCTTGCGCTGCAGAGTCCGCGTGCCCCAATACTCCCGGCAACAAACGCACCATGGCGTCGATAACCAACATGGCGGGCAACTCACCGCCGCTGACGACATAGTCGCCAACCGACCACTCAAAGTCGACTTCGCTATCTATAAAGCGCTCGTCGATGCCTTCATAACGACCGGCAATAAAAATAATGCCCGGCCAATCGCTGCCCTCTTGCAACAGCGCCTGATCGACCACGCGCCCCTGGGGCGACAGGTAAACCACTGGGCTCTGGCGGCCATCTACACCACAATTATGTAGCCACTCGCGGGCCGCAGCGACAGCACAACTCAGCGGCTCAGCCAGCATCACCATTCCGGGGCCGCCCCCATAAGGGCGGTCATCCACCGTCTGGTGACGGTCTTGGGTAAATTGGCGCGGATTAAAGCAAACCAACTCTACCGTGCCGCGCTCTACCGCGCGACCACTGACACCGTAGTCGGTGACAGCTTCAAACATCTCTGGAAACAGCGTGATGACTGCAATTTTCATGGCGCCACCCCGCTGCTTAAAATTCCGGATCCCACTCTGCGCGCAGTAGCCCAGCAGTAAGGTCAACCTGAACTACAACGCTGTCGCTGTAGGGAAGCAATCGCTCGCGATCATCACAACTTTGTGCATCGGCAGCCACCACTAAAACATCGTTGGCTCCGGTCTCAAGCAGCGAGCTTACCCTGCCGAGATCTATTCCCGAGCCCGTCACCACGCGCAGACCGATGAGGTCGCGCCAGTAGTACTCGCCACGGGGCAAATCCGGCAACCCCTCTAGCGGCGCTGAGATATCACGCTGGCAAAGCTCGCGTGCTACATCGCGGTCATCCACGCCGACAATGTGTGCCACCAGACCGTTGCCGTGTCGACGCCACTGGTCGATTTCCAACTGCCGCCAACTGCCGTCTTGCTCTTGCACGGACCAGGGCTGATAGCTGAAAATCTGTTCGGCATCGTCGCCAAAGGCGTGCACTTTTACCCAACCGCGCACACCGTAGACA
>Ga0209137_1004218_pt1 | contig 11547 bp, 7 predicted proteins | sample SaaInl5LU_22_DNA_FD_184642 | JGI IMG/M metagenome (GOLD analysis project Ga0209137, IMG submission 184642) | Marine microbial communities from expanding oxygen minimum zones in the Saanich Inlet - ESP_105LU_22_DNA (SPAdes) (version 2) | ecosystem: Environmental > Aquatic > Marine > Intertidal...
ACCTACAATATGGTGACTCAAGAAAAGAAGTGGCCGAGGTCACTGAGCGCTTACGCTTAAGCCTAGACATAGACATAGACATATTAAGCATCGATATGATCGATAACTTAACCGACCTAGATGGTCTTGCCGCTCTAATCTCAGCCTGCGATAAAGTTGTATCTACGGCAAACGCGACCGTTCATCTAGCTGGCGCGCTGAACAAAGAGACGCATGCACTTCTCACAACAACGGCTGATTGGCGGTGGCAGACTGAACGCAGCCATAGCCCTTGGTATCAATCGGTTCACTTGCATCGCCAATCGCAACCGGGCCAATGGGATGACGTATTAGCTAGCATAGCCATGAGCCTAGACACAAGAAGCGCGCTATGAGGCAAGTTGCAGTTAATCGGCAAACTATGAAGATGCGCAGTTTCGCGGATAAATTTTCGCGCGAAACACCCCATGCATTATTTACCGAACCTCTAACCATGCGCTCAAACCTCAATCGCATGAACACATGGGCAGAGTTATATAACCTTGGAAATGCGCATAAAAAACAGGGAGACACGAACCAAGCCTTAGCCTGTTATTATAGCGCGATAAACATCCGCCCCGACTTTCCAGAGGCCCATAACAACATTGCCAATATTTTGGCATTGGATGACCGAAACTTTGACCACGCCATCCAGCACTATAACTTTGCGATAGATATCAAGCCCCACTATTACGAAGCGCTGCATAATCTCGCTGTTGTTTATGAAAAACTCGGCGCCTATGACAGGGCTATATCCATATGTTTACGTGCTTTGGCGTTAAAACCAAAATCTCCCGAAACGCTGAACAGCCTCGGTAATTATTTTGAAAAATCCGGCCAAACAGACAAAGCTATAACCGCGTATGAAACCGCAATTCAGCTAAAACCTGACTATTGCGACGCACTTAACAATCTTGGCAATAGCCTAAAAATGCTAGGACGCCTTGACGACGCAATAGTAAACTATCAAAGCGCTATAGACATTAGACCTGGAGACGCCACATTCCGCTATAATCTTGGAATTGCATTATTTGAAAACAAGGTGCCAAAAGCTGCCCAAAAAATCCTGAAAATATCGATTAACCTGGCCCCTGAACATGCTGATGCGCACAATGCATTTGCCAATTGTTGCCGCGCATTAGACGAGCTCGATACGGCTATCTTAAGCTATGAGCAGGCAATACAGCTTCGCCCCGACCATGGCGTCTATCATTTTAACCTTGCCAATTGTCTCAAAGACCAAGGTAACTTGCACGAAGCTATTATAACTTACGAGACCGCAATCAAACTCGATCCGGACAATCCGGAGTTTCGCAATAATCTCGGTATCGCTCTCAAAGATTTATGTCAGTTCGAAGAGGCTGAAAAAAGTTTCGATCAAGCCATCCGTCTTAAGCCAAACTCAGCCGAGGCCTATTTTAACAAATCGACAGCCTTATTAAAGTCAGGGCGGCTCGCCGAAGGTTGGAAACTGCACGAGTGGCGGTGGCAGCGAAGAGACCATCAGCAGGCGCTTTTCAAAACCTTCAAACCTAACTGGACACCAGGCAATAAAGACCGCGTTCTAGTTTGGTGTGAACAAGGCTTGGGCGATCAAATTATGTTCGCCTCCATGCTTCCACAGTTTGCACAATTGTCTGCGCAACTTACAATTGCCACGGATAAGCGGCTTATCCCTCTTTTCGAACGCTCCTTTGATGCGCGCATATCTTATGTCGAGACGCCCGAGGAAGTTGATGAGGATAACTATGATAGCCAAATTTCCATCGGCTCCCTCGCCCAATATATTCGTAATGACGAGGAAGATTTTACGACTGCAAGCTCTGGCTTTCTTAAACCCGACCCCGAGCGCGTAAAGCATATTCGCGCGTTGCTTTTAGCTGGTAGTCCAGATGAAGTCATTGGGATTAGTTGGCGCAGCAGTAGCCAAACGACAGGAAGTCTTCGCTCCATCGACTTAAAGACTTTTATCAGACCTTTGATGAAACCGGGACGCAGATTTGTAAACTTACAGTATGGCGATACGCGAGATGAAATAGCCGATGCCTGCCAGCACCTCAACCTCGATATGGTTGATTTGGCTGACGTCGATAACCAGCAAGATATCGAGGGCCTAGCCGCCACGATCTGTGCCTGCGATAAAGTAGTATCGACCACGAATGCAACCGTCCACTTAGCTGGTGCGCTAAATAAAGAAATTCATGTACTACTTCCTTTCGCCAATGACTGGCGTTGGCAAGGCAAGCGTGCCGATAGCTATTGGTATTCATCCGTTCGGCTCTACCGAAAGGCCTATACAGGTGATTGGAACGATACGCTGCAGGCGATAGCTAAAAAGATAAACGGCTGAAACTTAGGCCTTTCTCGGCACTCCCATTTAGAGCCAATAACATCAATAAAACCGCCATAAAATCCACGTTTATAGGGCGCGCACCAATCATAATGGCATATATATTGCTCTATAATTAGGAGACTTAAGTAATTTCTGATCCTAAGACGCAAACGATCTCGGGCTCGGACACATTCACAAGTTCAGCAGGGACTAAAGACTTTAGTATCTGTTGAGCGAATTATCGTTTAGGCAGGAGCTTAACTATGACAACCTTCGTAACTTCTTTTAACGCCAAACATTATGACTTATACGCAGAAGCTATGCTTGAATCGGTTATCGAGAACTGGTCGCATGACGACTTCAGACTGATTGTTTACTATGACGGTTACCAAGCGGAACCGAGTTTTTTCCCGCAGGCCAGCTTCATCGAATACCGTAACTTAGAAGAAGTTGAAGACCGCAATAAATTCATCCACCGAAATGCAAAGTTCAACGGAATGGATCATGAAGGTAATTACAACTTCAAATTAGACGCCGTTCGTTTTTGCAACAAAGTGTACGCCTACTCGGAAGTTGCTTTTGAAATGATCCGCGCGGATTGCAAAGATTGGTTAGTTTGGCTGGATGCAGACACGATTACCACCGCCCCTTTCACAGCTAAAGATGTCGAAAAAATATTGCCAGCCCCAGCTGAAGTAGCTCACCTTGGCCGCATCGATATCGATTTTAGTGAAACCGGTTTCATTGCCTGGAATATGGACTCGCCATTGGCGGCCCAGCTGTTAATTGATATTCGCCTGACTTTCGACACCAACGAATTCTTAGGCTTCCGCGAATGGAATGATGCTTTCGTATTTACACGGTTGCTGAACATTCATCGGATACATGGAATTAATGCATTAAATCTATCCGAGGGTGTACGAGGCCTAGCCGTATTTGAGAACTCTATTTTGAAGGACTACTTTATCCATAATAAAGGAAACTTGAAAGTGAAAGCCAAGATAGAGAGCCAAGTTCTACAAGCTATGACCCCGCCCCCTATTCAGGCAAGTTTCTAACTGCCTAAGCGATACCCCCATTCCAGCTAAGGTTAAAACCAAGTTAGGAATGAGACAAATCAAAACAAAACCGTGTGATGAAAGTCACACGGTTTTTTGCTAGGTAAAATGTTTGTCCAGCTGCAATTTGCCAAGAAAAATGCGCCTAAGCTTGAAAGCCAGGCGCGTCTCTATGGTCAAACCTAAGAACCTTCATAGCTTTAACCGGCTTCTTTGGATGCTTTCAACTGCTCACAATAAATCATCGAGTGAAACTCTTCATTCCAAAGCCCTGCAAATTCAGCGTTACGCGTCCCCTCGAAATAAGGACCTCCGAGCGTCCAATGGATATTCTTAACGTCAGTTGGTGGATCTTGATACTCACCAACAAGCCAATTCCACACAACACCTAAGCTGCCAATCTCATGGTCTTCCAACCAAAGAAAGCGATGCAGCATCGCTGGTTCCGCTTCATTCACAAACTCGGGCGTAACCGTCTTATTGGCAGCGTGCCCACAATTCCAAAGAACGAAGGATGACCAGTTTTTTCTTGGATATGAGTATTGAACATTACCGAGGTATTTATTTCGGACCTTGCTTTCATAGTCATGTTGAACCACGTAAACCGCTTTATCAGGGTCACAGTATTGATCGAACAACTCACAAATATCCGTATTCATAAGCATGTCGCAATCCATGTATACCGCCCACCCTTCATATCCACTTAGATACGGAGCTAGGAATCGTGTGAAGGAAAAACTATTAGACTGACGAATATCGCGTGCGCGATTATGAACACCAACTAAATTGCTGTTATTTATTGGACAAATAGTGACGGGACGCGAGCTACGGCTATAAATCGAATGACATAGTGTATGCCATGCAATGCTCTCGCGCTCATCATATCCGACGAAAATTCGAAGCGGTAAATATGTTTGTTGCTCCAACTTGCTTACTCCTATCGGATAAAGTCAAACAGGCTTTGCTGACCGATTTTGGCAAATGCTTGCTGGGCTGCATCCTTATTAACGAGCATCGCTTGAAGCTCTGTTACGAGTGCAGCCAAATCCGCATCACCAATATCGGCGACCTCTTGTGACACCGCCATTTGGCGTTTTTGGACGATATCCATTTGCCGATCCGCAGTAGACATCTGCGCGCCAATAAAAGCCTGTTGAACACTAAAATGCGCTATAGCGCGTTCAATATCATTATCCAATGTGCCAATAATTAAATCATGGTCACCTAATATTCGAGCGACGCCAATTTCATTTTCTGCACCGTCGAGTGACGCGAATGAAACGGTCGAAGCCCCAGAGCGTTCAGAAGATGTCACACCCTCAATCTGAATATCTTTAAGGATGATCTCGCCGTTAACTTGGTCTGTGAGACGCAGTTTATCGGTATCTGCATCGTATGACGCGACAATACCGGTGACCGATGTCATGAGGTTAATTTCCGAAACAACATCATCATACTTTCCGTCAGCTAAACTGGCTGTAATCGTTGCAGTTCCGCCGCTGCCAGTCAGGTTAAACTGCCACTCCTGAGGGTCGCGGGGTAAATCGAATGTAAGGTCAGCCATACCGGTGGCACTACCTTGAACTGATAAATTGTTTGCGGGATCAATCGCATATTGGGCAGCTTCTAAAAGATCAAACACACTCTTGCGTTGGCCTGAACTTTCTACGCGCTCAAATAGAGTGCCGCCATCAATGCTGGTTGCAATATTGAGGTTCTCTGAAACTTGAAGAGTTGTCGTACCTCTATCACCGAGATATGAGATCTGACCATCTGTACCCATCGAGAAAGCCTGCCCCTTAGACTGATAGCCTGCAAACAGGCTTTGGCCTTGGGCGTCGCGAGTATTGGCTATCTCGACCATGACACGGGCCATTTCTTTAGCTTCTGCTAATAGAGCCAAGCGTTCATCCGGGCCATATGTGCCGTTGGCGGCCTGTACTGTAATCTCAGAAATTCGAGTTAGAACATTTATTGATTCCTGGATCGCGCTATCTGCCAAGCTTAATCGGCGGTCCGCAGCATCAATGTTCTTTTCATACTGACCAAGCAAACTTTGCTGTTCTTTTGCAGCCGACAGATTAACGGCAGCGAGCGGATCATCTGATGCTTTGAGAATGCTTTTACCACTAGCGATTTTCTCTTGTATCGTTTGCACCTGTTCATTGAGCTTGGAAAATTGCCCAACCTGTTGCTCATTGAATAGTTTTGTACTGATTTGCATAATGATCTCCTAAACGCTCTGGATCAAAGTTTCGAATAATTCACGGGCGGTCGTTAAAACGCGAGCTGAGGCCTGATAGGCCTGCTGATATTCCAGCAACGCAGCCGCTTCCATATCGAGGTTAACGCCGGAAAATGACGTCTCAGCTTCAATCGCCGCATCGCGGTTAGATTCAGCTGCAGACAGCGCAATATCGTTGGACCGAACTGAGGCACCAACTGTTGTTAGAATAGATGCGAAAACTTTCTGGAATCCGCCCGAAAACGCCCCGGCAACATCGTCGTTCTGTAACGCTAACAGGGCTGCAACATTACGACCGTCGCCGACACCACCAACGTTCTCAGCAATGTGAAAGACGTCGTCAATTTCTGCAGCTCCATCGATACGTAAATGATATCCGGCCGCCGTTGCTTCACTATTATGGTCCAATGCGCGTGTAGCAATTGAGTGGCCTGTCACGGCATCAAATATTTCTAATTGGGTTCCTGAATCGTTAACAAACTGAATGTCCAGTTCCTCAATCATATCCAGCGGATCCGCTAGGTCATAGCTTGCAGACAGGCTCAACGCGCCATCTCCAGTTACAACGACAATCAGATCCTCATTCGGTAGATCGCTCATGCGGATGCGCTGTTGGGCCAAGCTCTTAGCGCCCGCCATGATATCCACGGCAACTGTGTCTTGAGACGTTATCTCAATCGTTCCGTCGCGCAAACGCAAACTATAATCGATCGTCTTAAAACCGAGCGCCTGCGTATCATCGCCCTTGTCAAAAGCTATTGGGCCATCACCTGCATCATAGGAAAATAAAATCCGATAGTCGCCGCTATCATCTTGTGAAATCGTCGCGCTTACTCCAGCAGGTAATCCTGTGGTGTCCAGCGTACCATCCGTGTCTACTTCTAAGGTCCCGTCCACACCATCGAGAGACAATGTCATCGTGGTAGCGGCATCCGGAAGTGCGAAACTTGTGCCAGCCGCTCGGTTCGTTACGGACGTTAAGCCAAATAAAGTAGCTGCATCATCATTGGTAGTGTCAGATGGTATTGTTATTTCCTGAGCCGATAGACTACCGCTAGCGACAACACGCAAATAATCATCGGAATCGTAATAGGCGGTTAGACGCCCCTCTTCGCCGCCAGTAACCACAATCTCGTCATTCTCGACCGTGATCGCGTAGGTTTCCTCGTCGAAACTGACATAAACTGTAGAGCCTTCTTCGGGGCGGTTATCACTATCAATAGCGACACCACCAACAATCGAAGTTACAGGCGCCTGGTCGCGCAGGATCTCGGCCATCGCTTTGCTGACGCCGGTCGCCGATAAGTCATCCAAATCGTCTGTGAAAACTTGTGCCATAAAACGCGGGCGATCATTATCTTCTGGCAGGTCAATATAATAGTACCCGCCAGCCGCAACGGCGACCAAACCTTCAACGTCGGAACTATTTGTATCGGCTTCGGAATTAACTTCAAAGCTAACGGTCTTAATGGTTCCATCCATATTATTAGCGACACCAACGAGACCGCCAGTGTGCGGATCAATTTCTGATTCCACAGGCGTCGCACCATCAATGGATATTGTATACTCTTCACCCGAAACAATATCGATCGTACCAGAAAAGCGCGCCGAATTAAGCACTTCGGCAGCGGTCGTGTCATTTAGAGTAATTGCGCTCGTGATAGGGTTGCCAGTTAAGCCGATTATCCTAGCTTCAAAGCTTGGGCTATTCGACGAGACGCTGGACATCAAAATATCTTTACCTGTATCGCTTTCAAGAACGATACGATCCTCACCCTCCGTCAAATATGCGCGAATACCCGTGAGGCTTTCCGATACGTTAATGACGTTGACGAGAGACGAAAGCTGTCCCTCGGCAATATCCGCTTCAATTTCAATCGGTGATTGGTTCAAGCCTTCTATATAAAAGTTGACAGTTCCTGTTCCAGAAAATCCTTCCAGCAAGACGCGGGTCGATGCCTGAGCCTGAACCCCAAGCTGGGTAAGGCTGTTATTAATTAGTGACGCCGCATATTCGGCTGAAGAGCCCGCAGGTATATCAAGCGATTGCGTTCTGCCATTGGCCAGCTCAACATCGATCGTATAATCATTTGTTGCACTGACTGGAACGTCCTCATCATCGCCGATAGCCTGCGCCGTACTGCCATCGGCACCGATAACCGTTCTATACATGCCATCGCTACGCAACACATCAAGGTCCATCCCGCGATAAGCATCATCTGTAACATTCAGGTAATCGGCTCGATATTCCGCACTTTCAGCAAACCCATTATCTGAATTTACCAGAGTAGCAATTTGTGTAAGCGTCAGCGGAGTACCTGCTATATGGCGGCCCTCACGCGTAAATATATGAATATTCGCAGCGTCAGCAGGCGAGGTTATGATACCTGAGACTGTCCCCGATGCATGGGTAATTTGCGCTGTAGACGAAAACGAACCCTCAGCTGCGGCTAAAGTTAAGTTACCGCCTGCCGCACTAACAAACACACCTAATTCTGACAGCGACACTGCGTCTGAATCTGTTGACCGTAGAACGCCACGATTTAGCGCCAAGCCAATTTCATCCAACTCAAGCCAGGTCGACGTACTAGCTTCGAGCGGAAAAGCGCTGCTGTAAGATAGGTTAAAATTATAGGTCGTGCCTTCGAGCGTGAACTCTATATTTGAAGCGCCCTCAAACTCGTCACTACTTAGCTCAAACTGAATTTGAGCCTGTTGGTCAAACGAACTAATATTCACATTCTGCGCACCAGCTGGAATGTTTGCTACGACGCCTTCTTTGAGAAACTGGGTCGCCACGATTGGTGAATCGGAGTTCCGGAATATCGTATCGATTGCAGGTGGCTCGCTATATTTTGTCGCCTCAACCTTAGTTGCCGTGATAATCGCATCACTCGTATTTGCAGAATCCTGTGAAACCAATGTCGATGCGGCAGCGGCAATATCTTGGCCACGCTCTAACTTAAATTCCATTGCCTGTGCGGCGCCAGTTAGGCTGCTTAACAAGACAACATCGCCGTCCATCGGAGCGCCATTAAACGATACACTAAAGCCAGGGCCAACAACTTGATTGCTGCCTAATATGTTCGCTTCAATATTAGGTGTGGTTAATGACCATGCATTTAGGTCATCACGATATACAAAGCTCATATCCTGACGCGGTAAAATCGCCGAGTCGGTAACCGTAATTTCCGTAACAATATCCCCGCGGTTCGCAGAGCCCAGCGATGCACTCAAGCCAGAGGCCGTAAACATATCGCCCCCCGAAACACCGTCCATCGTTAATCCGAGGCGATGCTGTGTATTCATTTCTTGAGTTACGATTACCGCTAACTGGTCAATATCCTTAATAACTTCATCAACGAAGGAATAGGAATCGACCAGGCCGGCCAACATACCGTTCTGCACTTGATTGGTCGGCGTACGGCTACTTCCCGAAACCAACACTGGCTGCAAGCCGGTTGTCTTTTCAAGTATTCCAAGATCATTAACCGACGTAGCTGTAACCAATGCAGGCCCTGCACCCGTCGAGCCAATGGTCAAATTGGCGACGCCGCGATCCGTATAAGAAACAGTAACATCGACGAGCTTCGACAGATCAGCAATAATCTTATCGCGGAGATCAAGCACAGAGTTAGGAGACTGCGCGCCCTGACCGGATGAAAGCACCCGACCGTTAACCTCGCCTAACTGTTTGCTCAGAAGATTAATACCCAATATCGTATCATTGGCTTGAGCCTTAGCACTCGACTTCAGTTCACTCAGTTGGCTAGCAACCGTTTTAAAACCGTTGGCCAGAGAACGGCCTTCTTCAATGGCTATCAAGCGTGGGGCTAAATCGCCCGGTGCGGATGACACCTGTTGAAGGGAATCGAAAAACTGGCCGATACGCGTTCCGAGGTCCGAGCCATCGGGCAGAAGTGTATTTTCTAATGCTTCGAGCTGCTTGAGATAGCTATCTACTTTCTCGAATTCAGAGGTCGAGCTATTGGCGCGGCTGAGCAAATATGAATCAAATGAACGCCGAATTCCCTCAACCCGAACACCCAGTCCGGCTTGACTAGACGTCGCCGTAATACCGCCCTGAGTAGCTGTGACCTCACCGAGGTCGGCTTCGCGCCGGCGATAGCCATCCGTATTGATATTGGCAATGTTCTGCCCTGTTACTGCCAAGGATTGGCGGTAACTTTGGACACCACTTTTTGCAATATCAAAAAGGCTAGACATGGCTTACTTCGCGCCTCCAGAACTGACTTTGGGGCTTAGCTGCTGAACAAGTGCTTCAGCTATTCCAAGCGATGCGTTATTTGCAAACTCACGAGAATATTCTTGATCCAGCATCGAGCGGAACGTATCCGAACCTTTGCTGCCAAAGAGGTCATCGGCTAGTTTAGTTTGACGGGCTTGGCTCAACATTTGACCCGCAAAAATCGCCTCGAATTCTTCTGCGGCTTGTCTTAATTCTTCATGCTTGCTGTTCGATGCATCGCGTGCACGCAATTGGTTGTGCTTACTGGTGCCTAGTGGCCCGAGCTGATCAATATTTGGTTTGGCTAATTCCATAATAAATTCCTAAATAATAATAAGTTCAGCGCGCAAGGCTCCAGCCTCACGTAGCGCTTCTAAAATTGCGACAAGATCAGAAGCCGTCGTTCCAACCGCATTAATACTGTCGACAACACTGGACAGTTCCACACCTGGATCAAACAAAAATGCTTTTGCTGGTTCTTCTTCAACCTCAATATCCGTTTCAGGGGTAGCTACAGCGCCGCCGGGTGTCGTAACGACCTGGTTATTATTGGCAATAACATTCTGAATTGGAGTTACGTTCGTACTCTCATTCACTTTTACGGTTAGCGACCCATGCGTTACCGCGGCTGGCGTCACCCGAACGTCACCGCCAATAACAATGGTCCCGGTCCTCGAATTCACGACGACCTTGGCGGCGGGGCGAGCTGGATCGACCTCAATATTCTCAAGCAAGCTCATGAAAGCCACGCGTTGATTAGCCACTTCCGGCGCATCAACTCGGATCGACGCGGCATCAAGCGGTGTCGCCAAGGCTTCACCCATAAATTCATTAATCGCCTCAGCTACACGGTAAGCGGTGCTAAAGTCTGACTGGTTTAAGTTGAGAACCATATATTCCGTAGTTAAAAATGGTGTCTCGACCAAACGTTCTACCGAAGCGCCTTGTGGTATTCTTCCTACCGTCGGAATGTTGACGGACAAAGAAGAGCCATCAGCTCCTTCAACACCAAAACCGCCGACTAATAAATTGCCTTGAGCAATTGCATATGTCTCACCGTCAGCACCTAAAAGCGGCGTCATTAGCAAGGTACCACCGCGCAAAGAACTCGCCTCACCTAAAGTAGACACCGTGACGTCCACAGTTTGTCCCGGCTTTTGAAAAGCGGGTAGCGAAGCTGTTACCATTACAGAAGCCACGTTCGCGCCTTTAATTCCGGCGATACTGGTGGATTGCCCAAATTGAGAAACGATAGATTGAATGGTTTGAAGGGTCAGCGTCGTGTTACCGTCACCTGTTCCGTTCAAACCGACAACGATACCGTAACCAACAAGTTGGTTGGAACGGACACCGGCGATCGATGTTAAATCTTTTAGGCGGTCAGCCGAAGCTGGCGCCGCCGTCAATAAGACCGAAGTTAATGCTGTACAGATAAGCGTGAGAATAACGCGCACAATAGAACCCTTTTAAAATGGAGAGACAGCGCGTAAGCCACGACCCAGCCAACCCATTCGGCCTGCGTCTGCGACTTGTCCTGCACCTGTATAAGTAATTTTAGCGTCAGCAATTTGCGACGACACGATGACGTTGGCAGCCGAAATATCTTCCGGGCGTATCACACCGCGCAACCGAACATATTCATTGC
>Ga0209137_1004219_pt1 | contig 11544 bp, 15 predicted proteins | sample SaaInl5LU_22_DNA_FD_184642 | JGI IMG/M metagenome (GOLD analysis project Ga0209137, IMG submission 184642) | Marine microbial communities from expanding oxygen minimum zones in the Saanich Inlet - ESP_105LU_22_DNA (SPAdes) (version 2) | ecosystem: Environmental > Aquatic > Marine > Intertidal...
CATCTGAGCTAGCGATTGCGATTGCAAACTTTAGCCGCGATATGGTTGGGGTAGAAATGTCTCCTATCCTAATCGACAACGCGGTACGCGGTTACTTAGGCTCGATGGGCACTATGTTCCTTATGACAACAGACGCGATTATAAACCCCGACCGCATCGACCGCCCCCTACATAAGGTTGCGTTGCTCAGCAACTACTTGTACGACCCAGTTGGTTCGCGGGCTATGTCAGAGTTCTACGATCTGCGTGAGCAGGCTCAGTCGGCAGGTAACACCCTGCGTATGCTGGCTAAGACCGACATTGCAGCGGCGGAGAAGTACGCGCTTGCCCACGAAGACGAGTTAATGATGGAGTCTACGGTTAACTCTACGCTCAAACAGTTGCAGGACACTCGTGCCTATCGGAACTATCTGAACAGTAACGCAGCGGCGGCAGAGATGACGCAGGAGGAGCGCAAAGCTGCTCTGGAAGAGGTGCGACGCTATGAGGTACAACTGGTCGGCTGGGTCCGCGCGGCTCGAATCGAAATGGCTAAAGTGCGTAAAGCTAGCGCAGCCTCCAGACCCTGACCCCGTAGCGCCCGTATTCGCACCGTTGATAAGCGACCAGCTTGAACTTCAGTGCGCGGGCGTAGGGGCGCAGTTCTGCTAGGACTTGTTTAAACGTCATAGTAGTAGGCAAGAAAAAGGAGGCCCCGTAGCCAAGGGCCTCCCACCGAATATAGAACTCGGTATTGTGCAAAACAACGACGTGAATATCCTCAGTCGGTATCTGCGGCGAAGTTGTCTCGGTCGATGCCAAGCGCGTCTCCATCAAAAATAAAACAACGGACTGGGATACCGGTCATGCCCCCCACGGCTCCAGCACCGAGGCGGGTTGGGTGCGACTTACCGCCGAACTTCACGTACCCCTGCTGAGTTAGATGCTGTATAGCGTCCTTGACGTCGATCTGCCGCGCGGTAAAGTAGTTGCGTAGCTCCGTAGCCGGTATAGCAAGCTCGCGGTTATCAGGGTCGTAGCGCATCTTTAGGTGCCCTTTGGGCATCATGGCTGGCCGTGTTGGTATCCCCCCTGCTGGAGTGTATGGGGCTACCAATGCGTTGTTAACATTCTCGTTGATAAATGCTCCGAGGGCTTCTTGCGCCACAACCAGTGGGTCACCAACCGCCAGCTTTGTGGTCGCCCGGCTCAATGCAACTTCTCTGATGAGGTACTGGTAGACACGCTTGATGTCAATGTCGTGCAGCCCAAGCCGTTGTGCGATCAGGGCGCCCGTAAGCGAGCAGGTTAAAAGAAACGAGTAGAAACGATCTGTTTGGTCTAGCCCAAATTCTTTGTCCACCTTTGCCTGCATATCAGACAGCATCTTGAGAACCGTTTCTCGGTGCGTTAGCACGTACTCAATAAAGACAGGCCCTGCCAGCCCGTAGTTGTCCGACAACTTCGCGAACACGGTGTCGATCTCTACCTTGGTAGCCTCGGTGTACGTAGGGACTGATAGCTCTAACACGCGGCGAAGTTCCCCGTCCGCAGTACTCTTTAACTGCTGCAGAATATCTACCACAGAAGAGTTAGCGGACGTCAGCGTGAAGTTACACCACGTCGTGTTGTTGATGCGTAGCTTATTTGACTGTCCGTCCATGCGGTGCTTACCGCGCCCCGATGTAAACCCGTACGCCATCGCCGAGATAATCTCGGGGGTCTCGTTAGTGATCTCGTCCACTGTGTAAAGCAGGCTGTTCACCATACCGAGCATATGCATTTTGGAGTTGTAGGTGTCCTCTTTCTTCATCAATAGATCATCAGGCTGCCCGAAGATAGAGTTGGCTACCATCTGTGCCGTAGATTTACCTGAGCCGGAGCCGTTACTCTTCAGGTGTACCCAAGCGCCCTTAACCGCATTTCCACCCACGAGCTTAAGCAACGGGGAACCAAACCCCATAAACAACGCGAACGCATGAGGCTCAAGGCCGGGTCGATCGTAGAAGTTCACGACGCTCTTCCACTCCTCTAGGGTACCCGTGGGTTTAAACATGGCCGCAAGCTCGCGCGTCCCGCTAGCGGGCGGGGCCAGCTTCGTACCGCTGGGGGTGTACTCTAACTCACCGACCACAAAACCAAGCATGTCCGGTGTCCAGCCCATCTGGTTGCGGGTCTTGTTAGCGGAGTATTGGGTCTGTAGTTTCCGAATAGATGACGCGAAATAGCTCATAAGATCGTCCAGTTTTTTACCATACGCTACAACACCATTACGTACTAAGGCGTCGCGCAACTTGTCCTTTGCAAAGATTGTAGTTACGGGGGTATAAAACCGCCGAACCCCGTCTTGACGCATATGCAGGTTAATGCCAACCATCTCCCCATCGCCGTTACCGAAGTTGTCGGAGTCAAAGAACCGCTCAGTAATGTAGAGGTCGTCGCGATAGACTTCAACCTCGGATACGTTGCCGTCTGCGTCAGTCTCTTTGCGAAACACGCCACCTTGCGCCCCACGAAAGTACGGGAACGGAAACGTCGGCACCGCGATCTCCATGGCGGGGTGCATCTCATTGGCTGGAGCCTCTACGATGTACGTGTCTTCTTCTGTGGCCTTGGACTCTTGGACAATGCGCCCTAGCAGGATGGGGGTAGACACCCGCTGGGTACAGCCCGCGCATCCGTCGCTATAGTTATCTCTGTACCACTGGCATGTGTACGGGCCTTTGGTCTCGGCGGCTTTCTCCAGCGTTGCTTCCGGCGTGTAGTCAGGGTGGCTCTTAGAGATCTTGTGGATCGCTGTTTCACCATCAATGCAACGTTTAGCTATTGACAGCACGCCCCGCCACAAGGGCTCTTCTAGCGTGGCGGCTTCGCGTATAGCGCGATTCATCTGCGCACAGCCGTTGCCCTTTAGACTTTTCTGCGCGATACGCGCAAACGAGCAGGACGGGTAGTCACCAGCCAAATCACGTGTCTCAGCGTCCATGCCGAACGCACGTGCAGCGGAGAGGTCTACGGGCGGCTCAGGTAACAACTCTATGAAGTCATCAAAAGACGTCGGCATGCCAGACGTCATGATCTGCACGGAGCGGCTTACCGCGTTTTTGTAGTTGTGCGTACCGGGAACGCGTAAGATACGCGCGGCGTCCGCCGTCACTGCGGGGTCAGCCATCAAGCCGTGCGCAGTGCAGAGACGTTTCAAACTACGCGCATGAACAATCCACGTCTCCGCGGGAACGTCTTCAGTTAACGGCCAGTATACGTGTAGCCCGCCGCCCGAATTGACAATAGTGGGCGTCGGTAAATTAGTTACGGATAAAAATTCAGCTAAGGCTTGCGCGGCGGCGGGTTGGTCTACATACGGTTTACCCTCACCGCAATCTAGGTCAAGAAAAAAGGCGCGGAGAAACGCGGCATTGGCAACGGTACGGCTACCGGGCTCGATGAACGAAGCTAATGCGAAATACGCATCAATACCGTTGTTATCGAGTCCGTCGCTAACCGCCTCTACATCAGCAATTGTATTTAAGAACGACTGCTTGACGACACCTGCCCGGATCCCGACGGTGCAATACACACCTTGCGCAGGGAGAACGGAGTTAAGGAAATCAGTCACAGGACCTCACATGGGAAAACTACAGAGGCAAAAATGGCGGCGAGATTACGTCGCCGCCATACGGGCAACTACTTACGCTGAGTTAACAGCGCAGTTAGTTTCTCGATGCGAGGCAAGAACTGAGGACGAGGCTCCGAGAAGCCAGCAAACCAGTTATACACGGTCGCACGGGTCACACCAAGATCGTCGGCGATAGCTACCACCGGAACGCTGTACTTGATGCAAGCCCGTGCAAGCCGAGCTACTGGCCTGCTTAGCTCAGCGGAGCGAACCCTGCTAATAAACAGAGTAGAGTGCCCCCGTCCTTGCTTACTCATCGTCTGTAGCCCACTCGTCTAAGATAGCGTCCACAGCCTTAGGCGTGTCCGCTTGTGGCTTTGCCTTGACTCGTTTGACTGGCGTGTCGCCCTCGTCCGCGTCGTCAGCTACGGCCTTCTTTACGACGGGAGCGTCTTGGAAAGACTGCGGTAACGCAGGTGTATCGCTTTCTTTGACGACCATCTTAAAGTCTACGGCTTGCCGTGAATCCTCAGTGCTGCTCTGAGCCTTAGCGGTTTCCCACTCTGCTTGTGACAGAGGACGAACCGCGCGGAACTTCATGACGGGCACAGCCTCGCCAGTATCGAAGCGAGCTTCGGTTACGACGCCAGTGATTGGGATACCGTGGCCTGACAAGAACTTACCGTAGGCTTGCAGGGGCATCTTCTCACCGTCAGCGCGACCAAAGTAAGACTTGGCTGGAACAGACAAGCGATACACGTTGCCGCTAATATCGTTCTCTAGCGTGACTGCCAAGCGCTTGCTATAACGGCATGCGCGTGACTTACCATCACCCGACCCCTCGACGTTTTGCGGGCACTGGTCACAGCGTTTAGCTTGTGGGTTTGGCACCTCTTCGTTGGGCACTATACCTTCGGCAGACCAGCAAGACGGTTTGATGTCTTTGCCTTCTTGGTACTGCTCAGCGTAGAACGTGCGGGTAACCCCTTTGCCAGACGCGATAACCACAAAGTTCATAGCCCGGTCTTCGTTCTTCGCGACCTCTTCTCCGCCCACAATCATGCGCCATACGCCGCCTTTGATTGAGATGGTCTTGCCGCCAGAGCTACCGGCAATTGCTTTGGTAGCCTCGTCGGCGCTGTCACGAAGATAGTCGGGGATTACAGAACCGGACTTAAACAATGAAATGTTACTCATGATGATTTCCTTTGATTAACGTTAACGTGGTCGATAGACCGTGACTGAGTACTTAGACTCGACATTTACACCCTCGGGCATAACATCCGGGTTCTCAGTGATGAACTGCACAAAGTTTTGTTGGTGCAATCGCTTCTCTAACAACTCGGGTATGCTGTGCTCGTTGATGAACTTGTACATACTGTCCCAATCGTTGGTCCAGTACCTACGCTTTACGGAACGACTGAACGTCCCACTCGCAGTTCTACCGCCATCTTGGCCGGTGTCCTTGCAGATCTCTAATAGCGCTTGCTCGATCGTAGAGAGCTGAACATCTAGCTCCTTAATCTCGTCCCTGAGCGCTCGCTCCTTCGCTTGCTTTGCGTCACGTATCTTGATGTACGTTTTCACTAGCGTATCGGTATTTCTTGTGTCCGACATATGTTCTCCTGAATTGACTAGAAGTATGAATTATACACTGTCAAATTTCAATGTCAAGCTCTTGGCGATATAAATAGACCAACTCATTGTGGAGGTCGATCTTATTTTGCAGCATGGTGTACATGCGCCGCTCGACCGGACTGCCTTGTAGGTGCGTCACGGTAACGTTGTGCTTCTGTCCCGCGCGATGCGCTCGGGCATTGGCCTGTAAGTATATCTCCGTTGAGCTAACTGGGCCCCACCATACGACCTGATTTGCGCGAGTTAGGGTAATCCCGTGTGCGGTTGCTTGAGGCACCATGAGCAGGATGCGAACGTCGTCCTCGGTCTGAAATTGTTTAATGATCTCCGCGCGTTGAGTCGCGCTAACTCCACCGTGAATAACTCGCGCGTTATGTCCTGCGGCGGCGACTCGTTCGGTCAGTATCTCAAGGGTGTGGCGGTACGGCACAAACACCAGAACCTTCTGCTCTGTCTGCTCGATCACATCCATCAACTCACGCAAGCGGTTAGAGACGTCGAACTCCACCACAGACCTATCATCCGTGTACACCGCGCCTTGAGATATTTGCAAGAGCTTGTTGAGCATCGACGCCGCGTTAACTGCGGTGATCTCTTCGCCTGCCGCCATCGCTATCATCTGCTTTTTGATTGCGTCATAGTACTTAGACTGCTGTGCAGTTAGCGGCACTTCACGCGTGGAGTACAGCAGGTCAGGCAGATCAAGGCACTCTTCTTTAGAGAACCGGATAGCCGGTTGCAGTACCTTATGCACCATCTCTTGCGCGTCTTGTCGCGGCACCCACTTGTACTGGTTAATCTTAATCATGACGGAGTCGCGGAACCTACCGAAGAAGCGTGGCACTGCATCGGGGTTTACTAGCTTCGCTAGGCCGTAGGCGTCAAGCGGAGATTGAGACGCGGGGGTACCCGTCATAAGCCACAGCCGTGTAGCGGGGGTAACTAGGCTTGCTAGCATCTTCCAGCGGTCGGTACTAACGCTCTTCACTGCGTTGGCTTCGTCCACAATGATTAAATCAAACCCGTAGTTTGCTAGCTCTTTGTGCACCACCTTGACCCCGTCGAAGTTGATGATTACAAACTCGTAATCACCTTGCAGGACTTTGGTGCGTTGTGCGCGACTGCCTTGCGCAATGGCAACCTTGCGGTGCATGAGGGTGCGGAACAGATCAGCGCGCCATGCGGTATCCATGATAGATACAGGGCAGACGATCAAGACCTTGGTGACTTTACCTTTCTTCATTAGGTAGTCAGCGGCCCACGCGGCGGCGGCGGTCTTGCCGGTACCGGCTTCATTGAACACAAAGCACCGGGGGTGCGTCACTAAGAATGCCGCAGTATCCCGCTGATGGTCAAACGGCGTGTACATGCCGGGCCAATCATACCTACCAATGATCGGGCTTGGTACGTTACGTACGCCCAGATTCCGCAGTAGCCGAGACTCGTCGTAGTCCCAGTTAACTACGACTCGGTCAACACCGTCTTTGCTATCGACCACTTTGCTTTTAGGTATAAGGGCAGTGATCTGGGGACCCTTACGCGTGTTGAACATCAACGCGCGGTTGTCAATTATTTGCATGGAAAAAACTTAAAGAACAAAAATAGCTAGGTAGCACTGCTACCTAGCGAAGAACTTACAGGAGAACAACAATGACAACTCGCGTCGTCAGAGAGATATTAACTTACTATGCGCGCTCTCGTCTAGAGGTTTGCGACTTTAACTTACCAGTTTTTGTCCGTGCGAAGCTACGGTTCTCGCCCTTGGGTACGGCTCGGAGGTTAGACAGTTTTGTCTTGCCCCCTTTAGATCTCGGCTTCTTATGATCTACGTCTACGCTGTCAGGCAAGTCGCCGTTCTTCTTCTCGTACTCGCGGCGGCCTCTGTGTCGCTCCGCCTGAGCCTTCAATTGCTTGGGCGTACCTTGGTAACGCTCGTACTCTTCTTTATAGTTACGCTTGTAGTTTGGACTGCTAGGCATTGTTGTACTCACATGAATGTACAGGACAGAATCGGCACAGCGCCGAACTGCGTGGGTTCCACACCCCATGGTCAACGGCGGCTTCAATATCGTTTGCCCGCCCTGCCCACTTGGACATGATCTCGGGGAACTTATCGCGTCGGAACTCTGCCTTAATGACATCGCCCACAACGACGAACAGTAACACTCCCTTGACTACTTGCACCTCTGGGTAGTACGCCATAATCATCGCTGACAGGAGCTCAAGTTGCCCGGGGTCAGCATACCGACTTGACTTGCCCGTCTTGTAGTCGGCTACCCGTGCTACCGTCCCGGCTTTGTTTATGTGCAAATAGTCTGGGATACCCCTAAACCATACATCCTTATCGAAGAATCCGCAAGGGGAAAAATCAGCCCGGATAGCCATCTTTTCCTCGCACAGGATAGTGCCCTCCAGCTTTGCTAGGGGCTCAACAAACCGCTTGAACTGCGAGTACTTAGCGGGCAACTCTTCCCCGTCCCGGACGTAGTCTTCAAACGCTTTGTGTACTGCCGTACCGTATAGCGTGGCGTCGGTATCCTTAGACTTAAAGTTCTTGAGAATACGTACTTCGTGGTATCTGCGGGGGCAGCCCTCGAAATCTTTGATTGATGAGTAGGAGTGTGCTAGTGCCATAGAAGTTCCTCTGTTTGTGTACCCCGAGTGTACTACCTAACAGTCTCCATAGCTGTCCCCTATCCCGGACTCACACGCCAGTGGTAATGTCTGCGCCCACTTGGGACGCCATGACATGCACTGCTCTATATAGACTTGACCCTCCCCGGCCTCATCCCGTGGGACGAGCGCAACAACGGAGTCGTGAACAGTCAGCACCGTGCGGTATCTTTTGGAGATACGTAGCATCTGCTCTGCCACCACACACCGCGCAACCGCCTGTGTAAAGTTCTCCACGACCTTCCCGCCATAGATGTAGGTAGCCACCCCCCGCGACGTGTACACCCACTGGTCGCGTTTACGGTCTTCTACGTATACCTTACGGAGTCCGGGGTACTGTAAATATAGACCGCTAGGCAAAGTAAGCCCCGCCTTTGGGATTGCTGTGATGACCCCTTGCTCATCAACGGGCATGGACTGCCCCACAGATAGCGCGTATAACGCTTCCTCAGATGTCTGCCATAGTTCACGGATGCGGTAGTTGCGCGCCCGGTACGTGTCGATAATGCGTTTCGCCTCAAGCTCGGATACGTCCACGCCCGCCTGTGTCTTTAGGAATAACTGTAACTTCATGTGCCCAACGCCATACCCTGCGCCGAGGATAACGGTCTTGCCCACTTGCCGTTGCTGCTTGTTAATCTGGTCACGTGGGATCTCGTAGATCGCCTCTGCCATGATCTTATACACGTCTTCCTTCTTCTCGAACGCCTCGACCAGTTCGGTCTGTCCAGCCAGCCATGCTAACGCCCGAGCCTCGATCTGGGCGGAGTCGCAGTCTACCAACACGAACCCTTCTGGGGCACGGATCGCCCGCTTGATCTGCTTAGCGTTAGGCCCACGACTTGGCAGGTTTTGTAGGTTGACCTTGTCCTGTCCCGACCACCGACCTGAGTGCGCGCCGTAGTAGCGCAGGGGCACAGGGAACGCGCCTCGATCTGCCATCTCGATAAACCGTTGAGTGCGTGTCTCCTCAATCGTAGACTTATTACCCAACCGCGCCGCAACCAAAGACTGAACGCGTGGGTCGGGGTGATCTTCCAGTTTTTGAAACTCCACGTCTGATTTGGCAAAGGCGTAAGTAGGCTTGCCTGTGGTCGGGCTGGTTTTAATAGGCGGCTCTACCCCGTAGTTCTCCAACAGACCTGCAAACTTCTGACCAGACATCAGCGCTTTCTTGATGCTCGTAACGTCCGGCAAATCAAGCTGGCTCTTCACTGCCATGAGTAAGATGAACTTCTGTGCCTGCACCGTCTCCAGATGGTCTTGCAAGTGCGGCTTGTCCAGCACCAACGTCGGCTCGATAAACATGCGGAGCGTCAGGTCGATGAGCTTCAATTCTTGCTTCGGAAACCCGAGCTCCATGTACTGCATAAACAGGGAGCGGGTCAACTCGACGTCGTTGATACAGTAACCCGCGTAGCGCGCCAGCTCTTCCGGGGCGAAGTCTGCGTAGTGTTTACCAATAGCGTTCTCTACCTCAGTGCCTTTGATGCCGACCCCCATACGCTCAGCTTGCACTTTCAGGCTGTGCCCACGTGCATGAGGGAACAAGGCGCGAGACATCCCCAACGTGTCGACCCAACCCTTGGGCTTCACGCCGTAGCGCCATCCTAGGATAGCCCCATCGAACGCTGTGTTCTGAGCCAGTACTAGGGCGTTTGACCAATCAAACTCACGGATGAAAGTCTCTGCCTGTTCCTGCGGTACCCAAACAGTTGGCGCGTCGTCCACCTTGATAGCAAAGCCGATCAACTCAAAACGCGGATCGCGTACGTACTCTTCCGTAGTTAGTTTGGTTAGGCTGTATTCACGGTCGTAGTACGTCTCCGCGTCAAAGGTCACTAGTGGCATTGGGTTCCCATTCTTTGTAGTTCGACTCTGTGTGCGGCAGTGTCTTAAGCAGGTCGAGGTTTGTCTCGTTGATAACGAGCGCTATCCCGCCTGCTTCGTGTATTTTTCGTAGGTTAGAGAGTTGCAGAGCGGTCGGCTTGCCGCGCCCCGCCTTGGCTTCTATGCCAATGAACCGACCCTCAAGGCATGCGAGTATATCTGGAGTCCCGTTGTTTGCGAACTGCCCCCCGATATAGTTAACGGCATACGCCCCCGCAGCTTTGAGCGCCTTGTGGATCTTGGCCTTGACCTTAGCTTCAGGCGTCATCGTCCTCATCCTCATCCTCATTAGCAGGATGATTTGGGTCAAACGCTGTTTGGTACAGGAGGTCTGACTTAACCATCTCGAGAACCCCAAGCACCGTGGGGGTCAACAAAGAGTCGTTGTACTTCGCGAGTACAACCACAATCTCGTCAAACAAACCTTTTGCAACCTGTTCTGTATCTAGTTTCATATCCACTCTCCTTTAACTTCGCTTAGTTTCTGCATATAGTGCCGCGCCTTGTCTGCGTCGGGGCTATCTTTCTTGCCTTGGCGTAAGCTGTACTTGATGATGTTGCCTTTCAGAAATCCAATGAACTCTTGTGGGGTCAATACTGCTTCCATCACCGCCCACGGCTGTATCGCCATGTCTTTGTAGTGTGAGCCACCATGCTGTATATCATTGGCGCTTATGCCGTTCAGCCCATCAGTAAGAGTCTTTGTCGTCATGTTCCGTTACTCCTTTTGGTTCTAACGCCAACAACGTCTTGGCGTATATGTGTTGTAGTGTGTGACGTAGATGTAGGGTCTCGTCCATCACCGCGCTTAGCTGTCGTTTCAACCCTGCATTTTCTCGTTGCAGGTCGCCTAGTCGTAAGTCCAATTCTCTTTCCTCATCAGTCATATCAATGCTCCATATAAATACCCCGCCACCAAACAAAGAAACACAACTACGGCGAGTAGCCAATAAAGTTTAACGAACCATTCGCCCCAAGGCCAGTCGTAGCCGTCATATAACTCATCACGCCAGTCCACGTTAACGGCGTCTGTAATGTAGTCGGGTAACGGCTCCACACTTTTCATGTGCGCGTTCACCTGCTTGTTTGTCTTGTTAAGTTCTGCGTGTACATCAGTCATGTGTTCTCCTTTATGGGCGTTGCCCGTTTATGTTTTATCTCCGCGTACACAATTTGTAGCGCGCTGTCCATGTCCTTTACCGTGATAACGTCTAACTGTGCGTCGTGCAATTCCATGGCAGCGTTTATAGCCGCCATCTCTGCGGCGTTCAATATAAACTTACCCGACTTGATGCCCCGCCCACCAACAGAGCGTAACGCACGTAGCCCCGCGTCCACCTCTTGCCTGTACTCTTTACCAAACCCAAGCCGCCACAGCGATTCGGTCATGTTGAGAGCGGCGATGATTACGTCCATGTCAGACTTTGTCGCCTTACCCTGCGTAAGCATTGTTAACGCAAGATGGTTCTTCAGCCGCAGGTCCACTGCAAACGAGTCATGCTGAGTTATGGGCGTCATGTTTTCTATAACGTAACCAATCGGGTTGACGATAACGTTCCGTGGTCTGTACTTACTTCGTTTCCGCACGGGTAATTACCCTCCTAAACTTTTCGTACTTCGCAGCGCGCTTGACAGCAACCACTACCTCACTGGTGCGAAACTTATGTTCGTTGGCACACTCATAGGTTCGGCGCTTGCTACCGTCGGCTTGGGTACGCGTTTCTTTTACGATTGTCCATGTGTCGCAG
>Ga0209137_1004220_pt1 | contig 11544 bp, 13 predicted proteins | sample SaaInl5LU_22_DNA_FD_184642 | JGI IMG/M metagenome (GOLD analysis project Ga0209137, IMG submission 184642) | Marine microbial communities from expanding oxygen minimum zones in the Saanich Inlet - ESP_105LU_22_DNA (SPAdes) (version 2) | ecosystem: Environmental > Aquatic > Marine > Intertidal...
TTTACTCAGCGCTCAATCGGGGCAGAAGTGGTGAAACGCTTGCGGGAAATAGCCAAAGCCAAGCCGTAGGCCGGTCAGGGGGTAGGAGGCATCTACGCAAAGCGTGCGTCGCCGACCCCTCTTTACTCAGCCTTTAGTCGGCGTGCGCCCAATCCTCGGCCAGATGCTCATCCTTAAGCTTCACGTAGTTTCCGGCCGAGTAGCTGAAGTAACTCAGCTCCTTCTCCGTGAGATCACGTACCGCCTTGGCTGGACGCCCCATGTAAAGCTTGCCCGACTCCAGGCGCTTGCCGGGAGGCACCAGAGAGCCGGCCCCAATTACCACATCATCTTCGACCACCGCACCATCCATAATGGTGCAGGACATGCCGATTAGAATGCGATTGCCGATAGTGCAACCGTGCAGCATTACCTGATGACCAATGATCACCTCATCACCGATAATTAGCGGGTAACCCTCGGGGTTGTAACTGCTGGCGTGAGTAATATGCAGGATAGAGCCATCCTGCACATTAGTGCGTTTACCGATTCGAATGCGATGCATATCGCCGCGAATCACGGTCAGCGGCCAGACGGATGAGTCATCGCCAATCTCGACATCACCCAAGACGACAGCACTAGGATCGACAAAAACGCGCTCACCCAGTTTAGGTGTGATGCCTTTAAAGGGGCGTATTTTCATGGCGCTCTCCAGTTGTATATCGTTATCCGGTTGAAAGTCTGATCTAGGCCCCCCATTCTATAGTAAAGGTTATTAATTCCCAGATTTCCGGAGATCTACATGAGCAACCCGCTGCTTACCCCAGCCTCTCTGCCGCAGTTTAGCGCCATTAAACCCGAGCATGTTGTCCCTGCAATCGATGAGCTTCTGAGTCGCAACCGAGCGCGTATTGCTGAACTTGTTGAGCAGCCGATGACGGATTGGCAGAGCCTGGTCGGTGAGATCGAGCAACTCAATGATGAGCTGGCGCAGGCCTGGTCACCCGTCTCGCATCTTAACGCGGTGCAGAACACTGATGAGATGCGTGAAGCCTACAACGCCTGTCTGCCGAAGCTTTCGGAGTACTTCACTGAGCTGGGTCAGAACGAGAAGCTCTATCAGGCATTCGAAGCCTTTGCCGCAACTGACGCGTTCACTGCACTGACAACAGCGCAGAAAAAAGTGATTACTAACTCACTGCGTGACTTCCGTCTCTCGGGGATCGGGCTGGAAGGTGAGCAGCAAAAACGATACGCACAGCTCCAGCTCGAGCTCTCAGAGCTGACCACCAAGTTTTCTGAAAACGTCCTGGATGCGACCCAAGGGTGGTTCAAGCAGCTTACCGATGAAGCCGAACTTGCTGGCCTTCCGGAGCACGTTTTAGTTGCAGCTAAAGCAGCTGCAGAGGAGCGAGAGCTGGAGGGGTGGGTGCTGACACTGGACTTCCCGGTCTACTACGGAGTGATGTTACACGCTGACAACCGTGCTCTGCGTGAAGAGTTCTACACCGCTTATGCGACGCGCGCGTCTGATCAGGGACCGAAAGCGGGTGAATGGGATAATTCTGAGTTGATGCAGAAGATCCTCACAGCCCGTCTAGAGCTGGCCAAACTGCTTGGGTTTGAGAACTACGCCGAGTACTCGCTGGCAACCAAGATGGCGCAGTCGACCGATCAGGTCGTACAGTTCCTTGAGGATCTGGCTGAGCGTAGTAAGCCGCAGGCGGCTAAAGAGGTTGCGGAGCTGCGGGCGTTCGCGGCCGAGGAGTCCGGCCTTGAGACACTCGAAGCCTGGGATATGACCTACTATGCCGAGAAGCTAAAGCAGAAGCGTTTCAATATATCGCAGCAGGAGCTGCGCCCTTACTTCCCATTGCCGCGTGTTCTCGAAGGCCTGTTCGGTGTAACCGAGCGCTTGTTCAATGTCAGTGTGCGAGAGCTACAGGATTTTGATACCTACCACAAAGATGTGCGCCTGTTTGAACTTAGCCGAGACGGTGAGGTGGTTGCACACTGCTATTTGGATCCCTTTGCACGTTCCGCCAAACGCGGTGGCGCCTGGATGGATGATTGCCGCGTACGCCGCCGTATCGATACCAGTCTGCAGCTACCTGTCGCTTATCTGGTCTGCAATTTTACTCCGCCGATTGAGGGTGAGCCGGCGTTGCTGACGCATGATGAGGTAACCACACTGTTCCACGAGTTTGGCCACGGTCTGCACCATATGCTGACGCAGATGGAGCACGCTGATATCAGCGGTATCAATGGTGTTGCTTGGGACGCAGTGGAGCTGCCAAGCCAGTTTATGGAGAACTGGTGCTGGGAGCCCGAGGCTTTGGCACTGATCTCCGGCCATTATGAAACCGGTGAGCCCCTGCCTGCACAGATGCTCGAACGCCTGCTGGAGGCGAAGCACTTCCAGTCGGGCATGATGATGGTGCGCCAGCTCGAGTTCTCGTTGTTTGACTTTGTATTGCACCGTGATTACCAGCCGGGTGACACCTCGGTGCAAGCAGTACTCGATCAGGTGCGCTCGCAGATTGCTGTTGTCACACCGCCAGCATTTAATCGCTTTCAACACAGTTTCAGCCATATCTTTGCCGGTGGTTACGCGGCTGGCTACTACTCTTACAAATGGGCCGAAGTGCTCTCAGCTGATGCGTTCTCGCGCTTTGAAGAGGAGGGCATCTTCAATGCGGATACGGGTCAGTCATTCCGCACTGAGATTCTAGAGAAGGGGGGCTCGAAAGAGCCGATGGAGCTGTTTGTAGCTTTCCGTGGTCGTGAGCCTGAGGTTGATGCACTACTACGCCACTCCGGTATTGCAGCATGAGCGTTGTGAAACGCTTTATGGCCGGCGTGGTCTGTCCACGCTGTGCCGCGATGGATAGCACCCGTATGTATCGTGATGACGAACGCGAGTACCGCGAGTGTGTGGATTGTGGTTTTGAGGACTCAATGCGCCTTGATGGCCGTCCGGAACCCAAAGAGCTTGAGACCCGTGTCTCGAAAGAGGGTGTGGATCCACTGAAAAACACACCAGCAACTGAACCCGAGGCTCAGCCGATTAAGTTCTTTGTTAATCCGAAGCTGCAGAAGAGGGATCACTAGTATGAGTGACACCTCACATACCTGCGGTTGGGCGCGCAACTCTGAGATAGAGCACCGCTACCACGATGAGGAGTGGGGTAAACTAAAACTAGATAACCGGACTCTGTTCGAGTTTGTCGTGCTGGAGTCGGCTCAGGCAGGGTTGAGCTGGCGCACCGTGTTGAACAAACGCGAGGGCTACCGCCAGCACTACCTCAACTTCTATCCCGAAAAAGTCGCGCAATTTGGCGAATCTGAGATAGCCGCGATGCTTGATGATCCCGGCGTTATCCGTAATCGCGCAAAAATAGAAGCCTCTATCGGCAACGCTAAAGTGTTCTTAGCGCTGGTAGATGAGTTTGGCAGCTTCTCCGATTACCTATTCAGCCATATGGGCGGCTCGGTTATAACCAACCGCTGGCAGTCGATGGCAGAGATACCGGGCGAGACGGATCTCTCTAAAGCTATCGCGAAAGATTTGAAAAAACGCGGTATGCGTTTTTTCGGCTCCACCATCGTTTATGCGTATCTACAGGCCTGCGGTTACGTCAACGACCATATCGAGTGCTGTCCCGAGTACGCTCGGGCTAGGGCAGTGGCAGATAGGGCTGGCTTTCTAAGTTAGTTGATCTTAATCGGTGTTGAACCAGCGCTCTTCGCGCGTAAACTTGATGTAGTAGTAGAGGCCAGCTAGCCCGCGCGCCACAAAGGCTAGCGTGAATGTTAGCCAGAGACCGGTATTCCCCAAGGGCTGAGTTATCCACCAGAGCGGTAGGAATACCAGCAGCACGGTAATCAACATGATCTGCTGCATCGCCCGTGTCTGGGTTGTACCAATCAACACGCCATCGAGCAGGTAGCTACCAACTGCGATCAGCGGCAGTACCCAAACCCAAGGCAGATAATCGACAGCGGTCGCCATCACCGTATCGATATTGGTCATCAGGCCCAATATCGTCTCGCCAAATAGATAGAAGATCAACGTTAGGGCCAGCGCAAACACCAGCGACCAGATCGCGGCGCTAAAGACTGCCTCATAAAATCCCGGTTTGTCGTTGGCACCTGCATAACGCCCACAGCCCGCCTCGCTGGCATGCGCAAAGCCATCAAGTGCATGCGAAATGAGCATCAAAAAATTAAGCAGCAGAGCGTTTGCCGAGAGCACTTCGGTACTGATTCGTGCACCTTGGGACGTAAAGAAGGCGAACATAAACAGCAGCAGTGCGGTACGGATAAAGAGATAGCGGTTCACCCGTATCAAGGCACGATAGGCCTCCAGCCGAGTCAGCAACTCCTGTTTGATCTGTCCATCCACCCGTTTAAGCTGGCGAGCGACAAAATAGAGGCCCGCAACCAGACCGGCGTACTCGGCGACAAGCGTGGCCGCGGCTACGCCTTGAGCACCCCAACTAAAGCCCATTACAAACAGCAGGTCGAGTGCAAGGTTAACCAGATTTACCAGCGTGAGAAGATAGAGCGGTACCCGCGTGTTCTGGTTACCAACAAACCAGCCAATAATCACATAGTTGATCAAGGCGGCGGGTGCACCGTAGATGCGTGTGTAGGCGTATTCTGAGGCGCTATCGAGCACCTCAGCTTCCGGACCCATGAGCTGCAAGCCGAAGTTGAGCAGCGGCCACTGCAGCAGCACCATCGCCAGTGCCAGAATCAACGCGAAGATAACCCCTTGAGCTAAGAGTGTTCGATTACGATCCCCGTCATTACGACCAACGGCCTGAGCCACGAGTCCGGTGGTGCCCATCCTCAAGAAGCCAAACGCCCAGTAGATGGTCGTAAATAGAGTGGCGCCTACAGCGACCGCTCCAAGGTGGCGCGGATCGTCCAGATGCCCGACTACAGCCGAGTCCACCAGCCCAACTAAAGGCACCGTAATATTAGAGAGCATCATCGGCCAGGCAAGCGCCCAGACGCGACTGTGCATCTCGCGACTAGGCCATTTGATAGCTTGGCCGCGGATCATGCGCGGGCCCGTGGTGCCAGAAATATCAGCATAAATAGTACCAGGGCGCTGACCACTACGGACGGCCCGGCGGGTGTGTCTATAAACCAAGAGAGGCTAATACCGCCGAAGACGGAGAGCGTCCCGAGTAGGCCGGCAAAGATCGCCATCTGCTCTGGCGTCTGCGACAGTCGCCGTGCAGCTGCGGCCGGAATTATCATTAAAGAGGTAATGAGCAGCACGCCCACAAGTTTCATAGCTCCGGCTATGACCATCGCGATTAGCAGCATCAGAATGAGACGGTAACGCGACACGTGAATCCCTTCGACCTGAGCCAGCTCCTCGTTGATAGTAATCGCCAGTAGAGGCTTCCATAGCCAGTACACCAGGCCAAGCACAATAAGTGCGCCAATTAGGATCCAGCGCAGGTCCTCCGGCGTGATCGCGAGTAGGTCGCCAAACAGATAGGCCTGCAGATCAAGGCGCACATTATCGAGCAGCGATATGGTAACAAGCCCCAGCGATAGAGCACTGTGCGCCATAATACCAAGCAACGTATCGCTGGCGATCCAGTGCTGGCGCTGCATCGCCACAAGTGCCAGAGCCAATCCAACACAGCAGAGCACCACCGCGAGACTCAGGTTGATATCCATCAATACGCCCAGTGAAATTCCCAGTAGTGCCGAGTGAGCCAGCGTGTCACCGAAGTAAGCCATCCTTCGCCAGACGACGAAAGCGCCGAGGGGCCCGGATACCAGTGCCACAGCGATACCGGCGATAAGAGCGTATAACAGGAAATCAGCCATGGTGATGATCTCCGTCGCAGCACTCGGCTTGAACCACGTCACCGTGCAGGTCATGGCTGTGATTGTGATGATGGTTGTAGAGCGCCAGAGTTGCAGCGTGTGACGCACCGAATAGCTCGATATAGGCAGGGTCGGCACTGACTGCCTCAGGGTGGCCGGAACAGCAGACATGGGTGTTCAAGCAGATAACGTGATCAGTCGAGGCCATAACCAGATGCAGATCGTGCGATATCATCAGCACACTGCAGCGTCGCTTTTTACGAATACTGGTGATCAGGTTGTAGAGCTCGGTCTGGCCGTTGATATCGACTCCCTGTACGGGTTCATCGAGTACCAACAAATCTGGGTTGCGCAGCAGTGCACGGGCCAACAGCGTACGCTGCATCTCACCGCCGGAGAGGTCGTGAATCGAGTAGTCCAACAGATGTGGCGCGCCTACATCTGCGAGTACTGACTCAATCTCTAATTTTGAGTAGCTATAGGGAATCTGCAGGAAACGTTTCACCGTCAGCGGCAAGGTACGGTCTATCTGGATTTTTTGCGGCATGTAGCCGACCACAAGTCCTGGACGCTTCCACACCTTGCCACTGGTCGGCTTCACCAGTCCCAAAAGAATCTTCACCAGCGTCGATTTACCGGCTCCATTGGGCCCAATCAGTGTGGTGATGCAGTCATCATGCAGCGACAGATTGATATTACTGAGAATCTGCTTTTTACCCGCCTGTAGGGCGATACCCTCTAGGCGAGCTAGGTCAGGGTGGGTCACTTAGCGCCCCCCTGGCAATGTTGGCACAGCCCTATGAGCTCGACACTCTCCTGCTCGACCTGAAACCCCAGGGTTACGGCAGCAGCCGATAGCGCTGAGTTAAGCTCGGCGGTATCTAGCTCCGCCGCGCTCTTACATTCGCGACAGATCATAAACGCGTTGGGGTGTGTTTCATCTGGGTGGCTACAACCAATAAAAGCGTTCATTGACGCGATACGGTGTATCAGCCCGAGCTCTTGCAGAAAGTCGAGTGCACGATAAACGGTTGGAGGAGCTGAGTTGAAGCCTGCTTCAGCGAGCTGCGGTAACAGCTCATAGGCCCCCAGAGGCTGATGACTCTGCCATACCAGACGCAATACAAGTTCGCGTACCGGTGTTAACCGCTGGCCACGATCACGACAAAGCGCTTTGGCACTTGTCAGTGCAGCGCTGACGCATTTTTGATGATTGTGGTTGCTGTTAAATGCATCGCTGTTGAATGCGTTGGCCTGTGTGTGCATAATGCGCCTCCCGAATTGGCGTTATATTATAACAGTACACTTTTTATCGATAGGGTTTTGTCAGTTATGTTGTTTCAGCGTTCCTTTACTATCGTTGCGTCTGCGCTGTTCTCTGTCTCGGCTTCGGCCGCAACGGTGGTTGCCAGTATTAAACCGATCTCACTGATCGCCACTGAACTGCTCGACGGGGTAGCACAGGTTCAGACGCTACTACCCGAGGGTGCTTCACCACACGACTACGCGCTTAAACCGTCTGACCGCCGCAAGATTGACGAAACCGAACTGATGATCTGGATAGGTCCCGATGTGGAGCCCTACCTGACGAAGGTGATTGCCGCCTCGGGTGTTGCTGATATGCGCTGGCTGGAGACCGCAGAGGAGCATGCAGAGCATGCAGGTGAGGAGCATGCGCATGAAGAAAACGAGCATGACGAGCATGACGAGCACGAACACCAAGAATCACTGCACGATCATGATGCTGATCATTCCGACCATGCCGACCATGCCGACGAGCACGGCCATGACGAAAATGAAGTCCATGAGGGTCACGACCACGACAATCTTCACCCCTGGCTGAGCCCAGAATCGGCTGAGCATTTTGCTGAACGTTTGTCCGTGGAGTTGCAGCAGCGTTTTCCTGCTAGCGCTAAGCGTATCGCTGCCAATACCGATGCATTTCTCAGCGCCCTAGTTGCGTTCGACTCCGAAGCGGCAGTTCTGTTGGAACCTCACAAAGAGACGGGCTTTTTCGTGTTCCATGACGCCTACCAGGGCTTAGTGGAGCATTACGGTTTGAACCAAGTCGGTTTCTTTACGCTCGATCCATCGCGCAAGCCCGGCGCTAAGCATCTGGCGCAGCTGCGTCAGCAGCTGGAGCAGGCTCAAGTGAACTGTGTTTTTGTTGAGCCACAGTACTCGGCTGCTCTCATTGAGTCGGTCACCCGTGGTTTGAATGTTCGCCAGGGAGAGCTTGATCCTCTGGCTGGCGCAGTTGAGCCCGCGGTGGGCAGTTACCAGCAGTTTATGTCGGGCTTAGTCCAACAGCTTCAGCGCTGCCTGGCACCTCTGTGATGGCCGTAAAGCGCGGTTTGGAGGCTGGTTAAAAAACTATCAGCGGGGCTTCACAAGGTAGTGGTGCATCTATATAATGCGCCGCACTTTCCGAGCAGATGTGGTGGAATTGGTAGACACGCTAGCTTCAGGTGCTAGTGCCTTCACGGGCGTGGGAGTTCGAGTCTCCCCATCTGCACCACTCTTTATCTACCTACAAAGAGTGGCTGCAGCGGTTTAACTGTCGAGGAAAGTAACAGTTCGATTGGGTCGTCAGCCCTTCAAAAATGACAACACGCAGATGTGGTGGAATTGGTAGACACGCTAGCTTCAGGTGCTAGTGCCTTCACGGGCGTGGGAGTTCGAGTCTCCCCATCTGCACCACTCTCTATCCTTGTTAGATCACAGAAGCGCCCATAGAAAGCAGGGTTGCTGCCAGAACCAGCATCCAAGCTGGGATCTTGACCTTCTCGATCAGAACGTAAACAGCAACAACTCCGGTCGCCAAGTAGATCGACGTAATTGTTTCTAGCGAAATACCAATCAGCGCAGAAAGAAGCACGCCGACAACTGCAGCGTTTGCACCCCCGATCGCGACTCTGATGGTGTTGTGCTCCTTGATCTGCTCCCAAATCGGTAAAACGCCGAAGAGGAGTGCAACAGCGGGTAGAAAAATCGCGAGGGTTGCCAGCACGGCTGTGCTGACATCACCATTTAATGCGCCACCTAGAAAAGCCGCGAAAGTGAAGAGCGGGCCTGGAACTGCTTGAGCTGCGCCATATCCAGACATGAATATGTCTGAACTGATCAAATCTCTCGCGACGGTCGCATCCGCCAATAGCGGTAACACCACATGCCCGCCTCCAAAAACCAGAGCTCCTGCACGAAAGAAACCATCCAACAGCTGTATTAACTGACTACCGCTTGAGGCTAGAACTGGCAGAGTTAATAGGCCCCCAGTGAACACCGCTAACCACAAGATACTGGGTAGACTAAGTTGCACGCTTAGCTTTCGTATTGAGTGCCGCGCTGAGTCCAGTGTCACAGATATTGTGCCAGCAATCAGTATCAGTATCGGAGTTAGCCAGGGAGAGGCAGCCAGCGATAATATGATTGCACAGCCGATCATCAGTAAGAGATTAGTGGGTGTTTTGCAGAAGTTGCGAGCCATCCCAATCACGGCCTGCAATACCACTGCGATTGCGATCACCTTGAGAAGTAACAGTAAGAGCGGCGGCAGAGTGGTGGAGGGATTGGCTAGGCTCACCCCCAGATAGCCGAGTGCTGCGGCCGAAGGGAATGTGAAGCCCAGCCAAGCTAACAGCGCACCTAAGTAGCCTGCGCGCTGATAACCTATAAGAAGCCCGACTTGGCTCGAGGCTGGGCCGGGAATGAGTTGGCAAAGTGCTACGTTGTCGGCGTACTGCTGCTCACTGAACCAGCCTCTGCGGGATACAAATTCATCGCGGAAATAGCCTATGTGAGCGACGGGTCCACCAAAGGAGGTGAGGCCGAGTCGAAGGAAAATAACGAAGAGAGATAGTTTTGAGTTCATGCGCTATTTATACCCTGCTAGCGCATGAAGTTTAATAGCGTCACCTAAGTCAGGCGGCGCACCGATTGCTAGTGAACGTCAATAACGACTCGACGATTGCGTACCTCACTTACGTTATCTGCGGTGGGTACCAGCAGATCGGTTTCACCGCGGCCCTCTGTGGTGATAATCGCGGGATCGATTCCGATTTCAATTAGGTTCTGGCGAATTAATTCGGCGCGGCGCTCGGATAGTGCAATATTGTATGCCTCAGAAGCTTGGGTATCGGTATGCCCTACAACCAGTATTTCGGCAGCGGGATATGTCAGGATATCGTTGTATATCGCGTCAATCTTGGCCTTCGACTCATCGGTTAGATCGGTGGTGTCATTGTTGAAGTAGACCGTGCGAATAATCGGCGCAGGCGGTGTCATTGGATCGGGTGCAGGGCAGAACACAGGCGGCTCCTCTGACAACACATACTCACCAGCCGGCTCGCGTAAATCCGATATCGGATCTTCAGGCCCCAGTGAATTCACGGCAGTCGAATAGACTGAGCAGCCCCCGAGAAATAGACTGGTTGCCACTAGCGTGAGTGGAAGTTTGATCGCGCGCATTAGGTTCTCCTCTACTACAGATCGATCGGCCGATCTGTAGCGGCCTAGGTAGTCTGACTTCTTAAATATAGGCGAGATATAGAGGTCCACAAGTACAGCTAGCGAGAACAACTAGGGCATGGCTAATTAAGGTGTATACTCAACGGGGTGGAAAGAGTCACAACGGCTCATTCAGTTGCAAAGAGCACACGAAAAATGCGGAACCCAAGAGTTACGCCGATGCGTCCGGCCGATATCAAACTGAGCTTTGGTATCTTCATACTCTATCTGTGCTCATTTCTGATTCAGAACTACGTCATTTTCCCAATTGAGAGCCGACTATTTGAGCCCGCTGTGGTTCAAATTGCCAGTTTGATGTTTATCCCTCACGGTGTAAAAGTAATTGTGGCCACTCTTTATGGCCATCTTGCCGTCTTTCCTATTTTGGTGGGGCAGACGATCGGCATCTACATGTACACCTATGACTTTGAGTTCGCGTTCAGTTTTGGTGCCATCGCAGTCTTGGCTGTCTATATTCCCGTTTTTTTGATTAGTTACCTAGAGCGCGGCGGCTTTGAAGATGGCTCGGATGTGCTAGTTGGTAGGAATACGTTGCTATTAGGGCGTAAAGTGTTGGTAATTGCGTTGATCAGCTCATTATTGAACTCCTATTTCGCAAGCCTTCTGAATGGTGTCACACCTGAGTCTCAAATTTGGTTGCGTTTTCTGGCTGGCGATATGCTAGGCGCTGCTGCAGTGTTTATGGTGGTCTATCTGGTGCGCAGCAAGATAAGGAGTTGGTTGTTTAATCGGGTCGGCGTTGAAACGACTAAGAAGATGTAGAGGAGCGCTACTAATGTCCACACTCAATGGTTCATGCCTCTGCGGTGCGGTTCAGTACCGCGTTAAAAACGAGTTCAAACGCTTCTTTATGTGCCATTGCACCCAGTGCCAGAAAGCCACAGGGTCCGCTCATGCATCCAACCTCTTTGCTGTGCCGGATAATTTAGAGTGGTTGACCGGCGAGAATTTTATCAAGCGATTCGATCTGCCCGGGCGCTCGCTGAGTAAAGCATTTTGCAGCGAGTGTGGTTCAGGCGTTCCGTACACCTCACGCGCGAGTGGTATGTGGGTTGTACCGGCAGGTTCTTTGGACGGTCAGCCGTCAATGACACCGGTGGCGAATATTTTTTGGCCTGAAAGGGGTAGTTGGTATGAGGCTGGGTTGGAAGCGCCGCGGTTTGAGAAATTTATGAAGTAGGT
>Ga0209137_1004231_pt1 | contig 11534 bp, 12 predicted proteins | sample SaaInl5LU_22_DNA_FD_184642 | JGI IMG/M metagenome (GOLD analysis project Ga0209137, IMG submission 184642) | Marine microbial communities from expanding oxygen minimum zones in the Saanich Inlet - ESP_105LU_22_DNA (SPAdes) (version 2) | ecosystem: Environmental > Aquatic > Marine > Intertidal...
TTTGAATGTTTCGAGATAAAGCTCATGTGGACAGCCATAAAAATACTTTCTCTTTTTAACGTATGAATTATATTCTTTTTCAAAAGTGGAGTAAACTATTTTCAGTCTATTATTTCTCCATTCCCTTTCAATTTCTTCGGAATCATTTTTTAAATAATGTTTTTCATCCATCCAGTGGTTTGCAGACTCAAATGCGGCATCATCTTGAAACAACTCTATTTCATAATCTGTTTTTTCAAATAACCCTTCCATAATTATAATTTTATATTTAGTTTCTTAAATTCTCTTGCAGCTTCAATTGCCGTATCCCTACTTGTTTTACCAATGTAAGATAAGAAAGTAGATTCCTTGACATGACCCGTTATATTCATAAGCCATGGAGTTTTCATTTTCCCATAGAAATTACTAGCAAATGATTTTCTGCCTACATGGGATGAAATCAACTCGTATTTAGGATATTCTCCCATCACCTTTCTTTTTCCTTTACCTTTAATAATTTTAACGACACCACCATAAATTACTTCATTAATGCCAGCTAATTTAACAACTTCTTTGACATAGTCATTATACTTTTGATCCGAGAGTTGTTTTGGAAAACCTCCATCGTATTTTTTCATTATTTCTAATACTAGATCAAGTATGGGGATAGTAACACTTTTCTTGCCTTTTTCTTGAAATATATCCATAACCTTGAATCCACCTTCTTCCCTGATGCTATCTGTGTTAAAGTTCATAAAGTCAGAGATTCTTTGACCTGTTAGACAGCTTATTAAAAGCCAGTCTCTAACATTTTCCAATCGAGGACCAAGTATTTCACTGTCTAGTCTATTAATTAACTTTAACTCATCCATAGTAAAGTAAATAATAGGCATCCGCTTTGTTTTAAATTTAATGAGGTTATACTTATGACTTAGTTGTATCCCATGATGGGCGTAGGCATAGTTGCACATTGTTTTTATTGCGCTAAAGTATTTTGATATTGTGCTCAAAGAATATTCATTTTCAAGTCCATAATATTCAAACTCTCTGTAAAAATCAACGTCAATTTCAGAAATTGTAGTGTTCTGATTATATGATTCACTCTCACTTATAAATCGTTTTGTAAACTCAAAGGAAGTGTTATATCTAGTATGAGTTGTTTTGGTTACGTTATTATCTATGAGTTCTAAATATTTCTCAAAATAATCTAATAATTTATCAGATATAACCTCTGTATCATTTTTACCGTAGTAGGAATCGAGTTGATCCTGTAGCCAACTTTTATCGACTAAACTCGGATTGGAATGATTAAAGGCTGTTAAAACATGACGCTCAATATCAATGGTATCTTTGTCAAACTCAATCCTCTTATTTTTCAATTCAGCATCTTTAATACGTCTGGAGTTTTGCATTAGCTTCCAATCTTCTATACTGCAAGTAATTTGAGTTTTAGACTCTACGACATGATCTTTTAAGCCATTTCGAAATGATAATCGAATTGTTATTGGTGAGATATCACGAGTAGATCTATATAAAAACTTTACTGTTGCCATTTTTGTACGGTATTTGTACGGTAAAGTTACATTTAATTACATTATATTGTATCTTTTTATTATATTTATTTTCTTAATTTCCTGATAATAAGTGTAATATTATTTAATGAGACGCAAATAGACATACCTAATGTACTCCCGCCTTCAGTACAAAAACCTCAACAATCCTGTTGAGGTTTTTTTAGTTAGTTATTTGTCTATCAATCTGTTGATCTAAAGAAATAAAGGTTTCTGTTCTAGAAATACCTTTGATATTTTGAATATCTTTGTTTAAAAGATGCATTAAATCTTCATTATTTTTACACATTATCTTAATAAAAATTGCATAATTACCAGTCGTATAGTGACTTTCTACAATTTCAGGAATTTCCTTTAATCTCTTAATAGCAGATGAATATAGATTGGATGCTTCTAAAAAAATACCCACAAAAGCAGTGGTTGTGTATCCCAAAGCTTTGGGATTGATAACCATTTTATACCCTTCAATTAAGTTAGATTTTTCTAGTTTTCGCAATCGCTGATGAATAGCAGCTCCAGAAATCCCAACCTCTCTTGCGATACTCAAAATGGGTGTTCTTGCATCATTCACCAAACTTTTGATAATAATTTTATCAATTCCGTCTATTTTCATATCCATAATTAAAATTTTAAAGATAAAAAAAAGAGAACACTTTTTTGAAGTATTCTCTTTTATGTATTTCTAGGAATCCATTTCTTTATTTCATTTCGAAATTTTCCATGAATTTTGTGGTATAATTTCCAGCTACATAATCAGGATGATCCATCAATTGTCTGTGAAAAGGGATGGTTGTTTTGATACCTTCTATTACAAATTCATCGAGCGCTCTTTTCATTTTATTGATCGCTTCTTCTCTAGTTTGAGCAGTTACAATCAACTTTGCTATCATAGAATCGTAATTTGGCGGAATCATATAACCTGCATACACATGTGTATCCATTCTAACTCCGTGACCTCCTGGAGCATGAAACGTAGTTACTCTTCCTGGAGCAGGTCTAAACCCATTATAAGGGTCTTCGGCATTGATTCTACATTCGATAGAATGCATTTGAGGATAGTAATTTTTTCCTGAAATCGGCACCCCTGAAGCTACTAAAATTTGCTCTCTAATCAAATCATAATTGATTACTTCTTCTGTAATTGGATGCTCTACTTGAATACGTGTATTCATTTCCATAAAATAGAAATTTCGGTGTTTATCAACCAAAAATTCTATTGTTCCTGCACCTTCATAATTGATATATTCGGCTGCTTTTACAGCTGCATTTCCCATTGCTTCTCTCAATTCGTCAGTCATAAATGGAGAGGGTGTTTCTTCAGTCAACTTTTGATGACGTCTTTGAACGGAACAATCTCTTTCTGATAAATGACAAGCTTTTCCATAAGCGTCTCCAACAATTTGAATTTCGATATGTCTTGGTTCTTCAATTAATTTTTCCATATACATGTCGTCATTTCCGAAGGCAGCTTTACTTTCTTGTCTTGCAGAATCCCACGCATTCTTTAAATCTTCGGGTTTCCAAACAGCACGCATTCCTTTACCTCCACCACCTGCAGAAGCTTTTAACATTACGGGATATCCAGTTTCAAGTGCTACTTTTTTACATTGTTCAAAATCAGGAATAATTCCATCAGAACCAGGAACACAAGGCACTCCCGCAGCTTTCATAGTTGCTTTTGCATTGGATTTATCTCCCATTTGATCGATCATTCTGCCTGTTGCACCAATGAATTTTATTTTGTGTTCTTCACACAAATTAGAAAATTTAGCGTTTTCTGATAAGAAACCATATCCTGGATGAATTGCATCAGCATTTGTGATTTCGGCAGCTGCAATAATATTCGACATTTTTAAATAAGATTCACTACTAGCAGGTGGTCCAATACATACTGCTTCATCTGCAAAACGAACATGCAAACTTTCGGCATCTGCTGTAGAATAGACAGCTACTGTTTTGATTCCCATTTCTTTACAGGTTCGTATAACACGTAAAGCAATTTCTCCTCTGTTGGCAACTAAAATTTTTTTGAACATCTTTTTTTGATATTAGATTTGTAAACTTTTAATTGATGTTTCTAATTTTTTTGATACATCTCCATTTCTAACTTCAACTAAGAAGGGTCTACCAAAAATAATGGCTGATCAAATTCTACTGGTGATGCGTTTTCAACTAAAACTTTAACAACTTTTCCAGAGATTTCAGATTCTATTTCATTAAATAATTTCATAGCTTCAATCATACAAAGCACGTCTCCTTCATTAATTTCTGAACCAACATCTACAAAGTTTGGTTTATCAGGAGAGGGTTTTCTGTAAAAAGTTCCAATAATTGGAGATTTTATAGTGATATAATTTGATGTATTTTCTGCTGTTTCTGATGCTGGAGCAGCTGTTTCTGTGGTTAATTGAGACACTGCGGGAGCAACAACTGAAGGGACAACTTGTGCTACAGGAGCAGCTTGCACATAGGTAGTTTCTGTATAACCAGGTCCTGTCTTGATAGTGATTTTTACATCCTCCATTTCTAACTTTACCTCACTTGCGCCAGATTTTGCTACAAATTTTATAAGATTTTGAATTTCTTTGATATCCATAATTTATGATTATTTAGTTGTTTTATTTTTATGAATTATATGCCCAAGTTAAGTAAATAGCTCCCCAAGTAAAGCCACCACCAAAAGCAGCAAAAATTAAATTGTCTCCTTTTTTTAATTGATCTTCATAATCTGCCAATAATAAAGGTAAGGTTGCAGAAGTTGTATTTCCATATTTGTGAATATTTACCATAACTCTGTCAGCAGCAACACCCACTCTATTTGCAGTTGCTTCAATAATTCTATTATTTGCTTGATGCGGAACCAACCACTGAATATCATCTTTGGTAAGATGATTTCTTTCTAACATTTTTTCAGAAACATCAGCCATATTTGAAACTGCGTATTTAAAAACAGTTTTGCCTTCTTGATACACAAAATGCTGTTTGTTTTTTACAGTTTCTGCTGAAGCTGGTAGGATTGAACCTCCTGCATCCATTTTTAAGAATTCTCTACCTATTCCATCACTTCTCAAATATTCATCTTTCAGTCCAAAACCCTCTGTGTTTGGTTCAAATAATGCAGCTCCTGCCCCATCACCAAAAATTATACATGTTGCTCTGTCAGTATAATCAATAATCGATGACATTTTATCCGCTCCTATGAGCAAAACTTTTTTGTATCTTCCTGATTCAATGTAACTTGCGGCTGTAGACATTCCGTATAAAAAACTAGAACAAGCTGCTTGCAAATCGTATGCAAAAGCATTTATAGCACCAATTTCTGTAGCTGTATATACTGCTGTTGAAGCCACCATTAAATCTGGAGTAGCAGTTGCCACAATCACCAAATCAATTTCTTCAGGATTTATTTTTGATTTTTGCAATAAATCTTGTGCCGCTTTAATTGCCATATAAGACGTTCCTAAACCTTCGCCTTTCAAAATTCTTCGTTCTTTAATTCCTGTTCTTGTAGTAATCCATTCATCATTTGTATCAACAAAAGTTTCTAATTCTTTGTTTGTTAATACATATTCAGGTACGTATTTTCCTACTGCTGTAATGGCTGCAGTGATTTTATTCATAGTTGAATGTTTATTGAACCAATATTTAGAATTTCAAAAGTAATGAAAAATATCACACTTTTGGGGTAAAATGAACCAATTTTGAGTTGTTTTAAGCTAAAAAACGCAAAAAAACCCTCAAAAGTGAGGGTTTAAGAGTATAATTTAAAAGGTTTTTATGCTTCCGCAACAGCAGTTTCTAAAACAACTTGACCTCTGTAGTATAATTTTCCTTCATGCCAATGAGCTCTGTGGTATAAATGAGCTTCTCCAGTTGTTGGATCAGTTGCAATTTGCTGGTTTGCAGCTTTATAATGTGTTCTCCTTTTATCTCTTCTGGTTTTAGAAATCTTTCTCTTAGGATGTGCCATTTTATCTCTTTTTTTCTGTTAGTAAATTCTTTAATTTATCCCATCTTGGGTCTACTTCTTCAGCAGTATTTTCTTCTTTTATTTCTAATTCCTTTAATTTTTTAAGCGTTTCTGATTCCATGGTTCCATCCAAAACTCCTGGATGTACTTTTTTATTTGGAACTGCCAATACAATCAACTCGTAAATATATTGTGCTACATTTAGTTGGTATGCATCATATGATAGTATTAAAATTTCTTCATTGTCTTCATTATACTCAGGACCAAATTTTACTACCAATGGCAATTTTGCTTTAATTTTTTGATGATACATTTCTGTGGTTACATCACAAGGAACTTCAACAGTGCCTTTTGCTTTAAAAACCAATTCTAAAAGTGTTGTTTTTTTTAAGAAACTTAACGTAACATCAATATCTACACTTTTAAATTCATCAAAATTAAAAAAATCAAAGAACTCGTTCTCAATTTTGAAAGTAAAATCATGATTTCCTTCGCTTAATCCTACAAATGGGATGTTGAATTGTTTCAAGTCTTTCATTATCAATCGTCAATTGAGCGTGCAAAGATACAAAAAAATGTAATTCTACAAGATTTTATCTAAAAAAAAGAAATGATTTGTTGTTTATTTAATTTGTAATTGATTTTTTGTCAATTCTTTGTATTCTCCTCGATTTCTAAATAGTTTTATTGCCGTGAATAATGCTTCTTCAAATGATGACGATTTTGCGAGGTTTTTCCCTGCGATATCGAAACCTGTTCCGTGATCTGGAGAGGTTCTAATATGACTCACACCTGCAGTAAAATTAACTCCTTTTCCAAAAGAAAGCGCTTTAAAAGGTGCCAAACCTTGATCATGATAGGTTGCCAAAACACCATCAAATTGTTTGTAAGTTGCGTTTCCAAAGAAACCATCTGCGGCATATGGCCCAAAAACTAGCTTCCCAGTTTCTTGAATTGCAGCAATTGTTGGTTTTATAATTTCATCATCTTCTTTGCCAATAACCCCTTTATCCCCACAATGTGGATTCAATGCCAATACTGCAATTTTTGGTTTATTGATGCCAAAATCTTTGATTAAAGATTCGTGCATCGTTTCTACTTTTGATGTAATCAATTCTGGAGTAATGGTTTCAGCAACTTTTGAAATAGGAATGTGTCCTGTAATCAATCCAATTCGCAATTCATCAGTCATTAAAATCATCAAACTTTTTCCTTCTAACTTTTCTTCTAAAAACTCGGTATGTCCAGGGAAATGGAAGTCATCTGATTGTATGTTTTCTTTATTTATTGGTGCTGTAATTAATACATCAATCTTGTTTTCTATCAAATGATTTACAGCACTTTCCAACGATTTCAAGGCGTATTTTCCTGAAGTGGCAGTTGGCGTTCCAATTTCGATATCAACTTCTTCTTTCCAAATGTTTAATACATTTATTTTTGCTGAATTTGCTTGACTGATATCTGTAATTCCATGCACTTGAGTTTCGTTTTCTAACACTTTTTTATGATAAGAAATGACTTTCGTAGCGCCAAAAATTACGGGTGTACAAAACTCTAACATTCGCTTATCTTCGAACGTTTTCAAAATCACCTCAATACCAATTCCATTCAAATCTCCTATTGAAATTCCTACAATTATTTTATCAGATTTATCCATAGTAACTATTGTAATATTGCTATTTTTGCAATAACAAAAGTAACCAAAATTTACGGATATGTTTACAGGAATTATTGAAACGATTGGCGTTGTCACAAACTGCGCAAAAGAGCAGGGAAATTTGCATTTGACTATTAAAAGCGAAATCACAAACGAACTTAAAATAGATCAAAGTGTGGCTCATAATGGCGTTTGTCTAACCGTTATTGATATCAAAAATGAGGAATACACAGTTACTGCCATCAAAGAGACGTTAGATAAAACAAGCATTGGTCAACTAAAGATTAATGACATCATAAATTTAGAACGCGCCATGAAATTGGGCGATAGATTAGATGGACATATTGTGCAAGGTCATGTGGATGGAACTGGAATTTGCACTAAAATTTCGGATGAAAACGGAAGTACTTGGTTTACGTTTCAATATGAGAGCAACAAAAATAATGTGACCATTGAAAAAGGTTCTATCACGGTAAATGGCGTAAGTTTAACCGTAATTAACTCCGAAGTAAACGAATTTAGTGTGGCAATTATTCCATACACCAAAGAACATACAACTTTTAAAACCTTACAATTGGGTGATATTGTGAATCTTGAATTTGATGTAATTGGAAAATACGTTGCCAGATTAACGGCTTTTGCGAACTAATTTTTCGGTTCTTTTTTGTGTAAAAAACGAGTCAATTTTACAGACAAATCTAACAAAATAATTTTTGAATTTCCATTTCTTTCAATATGATAAATGGCATCTGAAATTTCTTTTTCAATATCCAAAATATTGGAAGAATGCACAAAAGGCGCAAATTTTGATAATTCAAAATTTGTTTTTGTTTCTAAGAAAACCAATTGTGCTGATTTGTAATTGAACAACAACGCTTGCCTAAAAAACTGTAAACAATATTCTAAAAATCGTTTTTGAGTTTCACGACCTGTCTTTGAAATTGTGTCTGACCAAGCAATTAATTGTTGTACAACTGCCACATTTCCTTTGGCACGAAAAGCAGTACGAACCCAAGCAACAAACCATTCTTCAAAAATCAAATCACTAGAATCATTTTGTAATAATTGCAGCGCTTTGTTATAATTTCCTTCAGCTTGGTGTGCAATATTTGAAGCTTTATTTTCCGATAATTGATAATTTACAACTAATGAATTAGCGATATCTTGTTCGCTCAAATCAGGAAAACACAACGCTTGACAACGAGATTTTATCGTACTCAAAAGCTGTTCTTCGTCTTCAACAGTCAATATAAAAACGGTTTTTTCTGGTGGTTCTTCTATCAATTTTAGCAATTTATTGGCGGCTGAAGAATTCATTTTTTCTGCCATCCAAATAATCATCACTTTAAATCCTCCTTCATAGGATTTTAGCTGTAATTTTTTTACAATTTCTTCAGATTCTTCCACATTTATCAATCCTTGCTTATTTTCAACACCTATATGATGCAACCAATTGAACAAACTTCCATAGGGTTGAGTAGCCATAAATTGACGCCAATCTTCCAAAAAAGAATTACTTGTTGGGTGACTTTTTACAACATCATTGGTAGTTACGGGAAATGAAAAGTGCAAATCTGGATGCTGTAATTTTTCGCATTTTAAGGCACTGATTTCTGGATTATCAGAAAAATGCGACAGTAAAAACTGTGCATAAGCCACTGCCATTGGCAATGTTCCTGAACCTTCTTTTCCAATAAAAAGTTGTGCATGAGGAATCCTGCCATTTTGTGCAGACGTTTGCAACTGTTTTTTGATGTGGTCTTGACCTATAATCTGATTAAAAAGCATGCACAAATATAAGAGATATTTTACGCAAACGTTATCTTAATTTTTAAGAAATCCATTTCATAAAACGTAAAGAAATAAGTATTTTTGTTGAAAATACATTCATAATGAAAACATTACAAGATTTTAATTTTAAAGATAAAAAAGCAATTATACGCGTTGATTTCAATGTGCCTTTGAACGACAAATTTGAAGTAACTGATGCAACAAGAATCGAAGCAGCAAAATCAACCATCATCAAAATTTTAGAAGATGGAGGAAGCTGTGTATTGATGTCGCATTTAGGAAGACCAAAAGGTGTTCAAGAGGAATTTTCGCTACGTCATATTGTAAAAGACATCGCAAAAATTATTGGTTGTGCCGTAAATTTTGTGGACGATTGTATTGGAGAAAAAGCTGAAAAAGCAGCTGCTGAATTGAAAAATGGTCAAATTTTATTGCTAGAAAATCTTCGTTTTTATGCTGAAGAAGAAAACGGCGATGTTGCTTTTGCTAAAAAATTATCTAAATTGGGTGATATTTATGTAAATGATGCATTTGGGACTGCACACAGAGCACATGCTTCAACAACGATTATTGCTCAGTTTTTCGAGGGTCAAAAATGTTTTGGAAATTTATTGGCAAGAGAAATCGAAAGTATTGATAAGGTATTGAACAACTCAGAAAAACCAGTTTTAGCGATTTTAGGTGGCGCAAAAGTATCCTCTAAAATTACTGTAATTGAAAACATTTTAGACAAAGTTGATCATTTGATTTTGGGTGGTGGAATGAGTTTTACATTCATTAAAGCTCATGGAGGAAAAATCGGAAATTCGATTTGTGAAGATGACAAAATGGAATTAGCTTTGGAAATATTAAAACAAGCTAAAGAAAAAGGAGTTACTGTGCACATTCCTGTGGATGTTGTTGTGGCTGATAAATTTAGCAATGATGCAAATACACAAATTTGTGATATCAATAATATTCCTGATGGTTGGGAAGGTATGGATGCTGGGCCAAAATCTCTTGAACTATTTGATGCAGTTGTAAACCAATGCAAAACGATTTTATGGAACGGACCTTTAGGCGTTTTTGAAATGGAAAAATTCGCTGCAGGAACCATTGCTTTGGGTCATTCAATTGATAAAGCAACAAAAAACGGAGCGTTTTCATTAGTCGGCGGGGGAGATTCTGTGGCTGCTGTAAAACAATTCGGATTTGAAGACAAGGTAAGTTACGTTTCTACAGGTGGAGGTGCTATGTTAGAAATGTTAGAAGGAAAAACGTTGCCTGGAATTGATGCAATTCTCAACTAAGATTTCATAAAATAATTGTTAAAAAAGTTTTCTTTCTTGAAAACTTTTTTTTGTGCCTTTAATTGCAGTGAAATAAGCCTTATTTTTGCATATCTGAAAAAATTATCAAAAAAATGAAATACACAACATTACCAAATACAGATATCAAAGTTTCAAAAATATGTTTAGGAACCATGACTTGGGGGAATCAAAATACCGAAGCTGAAGGTCATGAGCAAATGGATTATGCTTTGGAGAATGGCGTTAATTTTTTTGATGTTGCTGAGTTGTATCCTGTACCTGCAAATGCACAAACGTATGGAAATACAGAAAAAATTATTGGGACATGGTTCCAAAAAAACGGCAATAGAGATAAAATAATATTAGCAAGTAAGATTGCTGGTGGAGGGGATTATACTGCACACATTAGAAATGGTGGATTGTCAAAAGAGAATATTATTGATGCCATTGAAAAAAGTTTACAGCGTTTGCAAACAGATTACATTGATTTGTATCAATTGCATTGGCCAAATCGTGGTGTAAATGTTTTTGGGGTGAGAGATTTTCCAACAAAAACAGCCTCACAAGAAGCTGAAAATCACCTAGAAATTGTGGAAACCTTGCATGATTTTATCAAACAAGGAAAAATCAGACAATTTGGGTTATCTAACGAAACTCCTTGGGGAACCATGAAATATGTGCAAACAGCTGCCCAACACAATTTGCCAAGACCAGTAACCATTCAGAATTCATATTCGCTGATTCACAGAGGATTTGAGGTTGGGATGAGTGAAGTTTCTATGAGAGAAAATGTTGGCTTATTGGCATATTCTCCTTTAGCTCAAGGTGTTTTATCAGGGAAATATTTGGGTGGAAATTTACCAGAAGGTGCAAGAGGTACATTATTTCCAAGGTTTATTGCTAGATATAGAAATGAAGGTTCAGAAAGAGCAGTTGGTATGTATTTAGAAATTTCTAAAAAACATGGACTAACACTTTCTGAATTGTCTTTGGCATTTATCAATCAATTGCCTTTTGTAACAAGTAATATTATTGGCGCAACAAAAATAGATCAATTAAAGGAGAATATTAACTCCATACATACTGATTTATCTGATGAGATTTTAGAAGAAATAAATGCAGTACATGCGTTGATTCCTAATCCTGCACCTTAAAAAGTTAATCGTTTTTAGTTAAAAATAATACTTATAAGATTTTCGTAAGTCGATTGTTTTTCAACTGATATTTTTCACCACTTTCTTTGCAAATAGCAAATCCGTCTTCATTAAATTTCAATG
>Ga0209137_1004239_pt1 | contig 11520 bp, 12 predicted proteins | sample SaaInl5LU_22_DNA_FD_184642 | JGI IMG/M metagenome (GOLD analysis project Ga0209137, IMG submission 184642) | Marine microbial communities from expanding oxygen minimum zones in the Saanich Inlet - ESP_105LU_22_DNA (SPAdes) (version 2) | ecosystem: Environmental > Aquatic > Marine > Intertidal...
TCATTCAATGCCGTGGCCGACGACGCTAGCGAAGTAATGACCGAAGAGCCGATTGTCGCCAGCGCTACTTTTGTACGCCTAGAGACCAATGCCGGCGATATCACCCTGAAATTACTCTCGGACAAGTCGCCCATCACCGTCGCCAACTTTTTAAACTACGTAGACAGCGGTCACTACAATGGCACTGTATTCCATCGCGTTATTGGTAACTTCATGGTTCAAGGTGGCGGTTTTGACGAAACGCTGACCGAAAAACCCACCGGTGAGCCAATCGTCAACGAGAGCAGTAACCGGCTACACAACATTCGTGGCACCGTAGCCATGGCTCGCCTTAGCGACGCCGACTCGGCCACCGCGCAGTTTTTCATCAACCAGCGCAGCAATTTGCGTCTTGACTGGGCCCCAGGCAAACCCGGTTACACTGTTTTTGCCGAAGTCGTCGACGGCCTGTCGGTCGTGGACTTTATTGCTACGGCAAAAACAGGACGCTCCGTCGCCACCACCAGTGACGGCCGCCGCGCACCGTTTAGCGACGTGCCTGTCGAAGCGGTAGTGCTGCGCAAAGCGTATCGAGTGACCCGCCCTTGACTGCGCTGAGTATCAATCTCAATAAAGTTGCGCTCATTCGCAATTCACGTGACACGGTGATTCCCGACGTCGTGCAACACGGTCGCTGGTGTCTCGAAGCCGGCGCCGATGGCATCACCGTGCATCCGAGGCCCGATCAACGTCACATTCGCGTACAGGATTGCTTTGCGTTGAAAGCGGCACTCGATACCGAACTCAATATTGAAGGCAACCCTTTTGCACCGGCGCGTCGAAGCGACCGCGCCGGCGTCAGCGACTACCCCGGCTTTATGGCATTGGTTGAGGCGGTGCGCCCTGCACAGGCGACCTTAGTCCCCGATGGTGACGCACAACTCACCTCCGACCACGGCTTTGACCTTGAGCGGGACGGCGACCGGCTGGCACCCATTATTCAATCCCTCAAAAGCTTTGGCTGCCGCGTCAGTCTGTTCATGGATCCAAACCCAAACGCGATGGCGCAGGCCGCTGCGATCGGTGCCGACCGTATCGAGCTGTATACTGAAGCCTATGCGCGGGCCCATGAAAAGGCGGATTTTGAATCGGTATTGGCTCGCTATATTGATACGGCACTAGCGGCGCAGGCAGCGGGTCTCGGCGTCAATGCGGGGCACGATCTCAACCTCGACAATCTGCCCGACTTTGCGATTCCTGAGTTACTTGAAGTCTCGATTGGTCACGCGTTTACCGTCGACGCACTGCAATACGGCCTAGCCGATACCGTGGCGCGTTATCAGCGCGCGCTTGGCAAGCCGTGAGCGACCAGCCCCTGAGCACTGCGCTGCTAGAGCCGCTGCCACCGTATGTCGTGCCCCACAGCCAACTGCCTAGCAGACTGATATACCTAGACGATGATCTCATCATCGTCGATAAACCGACCTTTTTGCTCAGTGTTCCGGGGCGTCATCCGATTAATCATGACAGCCTGATACTGCGTTTGCGCAAGCGCTTCCCCGGTGTCGACGCCGTGCATCGACTGGATCTGGATACCTCAGGCTTAATTATTGTGCCGCGCCACCGCCAGTCCTTAGCGGCTGTCGCACGATTATTTCAGGCCCGAGCGGTCGAGAAGGAATACCGGGCGGTTGTCTGGGGCGAGGTTGCTGCAGAGCAAGGTGAAATTGATTTGCCGATTGCTCGCGACTGGGAAAATCGCCCGCGGCAAAAGATTTGCGCCAGCACAGGCAAGCAATCACTGACCCAATTTGAGGTGCTAGCGCGGGGTGAAAACCGCACATTGCTGCGCTTAACCCCCATCACTGGGCGCTCCCATCAGCTGCGTATTCATCTACGCGAACTCGGTCATCCGATCCTCGGCTGCGATATGTATGCGCATCCCGCCGCGCTAGCTGCCTCACCGAGGTTGCTGCTGCACGCCACACGGATCGCCTTTGAGCATCCCCGTGGCGGTTTCAAAATTCGCGCCTATGCCGCACCGCCTTTTGGACTGCAAGGCGAGACACCCCTACCTATCCCCACAAACAAGTAGTCCATTTTGGCGGCATATTACGTATTGGTTATTGTTACCCAATACACAATGAGAACACATCTGTGGTCAGCAGCTCTGAGCGTGATGGCAGCACGGTCATCATTGCCAAACCCAATCAGTCGGCGACATGGCGCAGCAATCAGCTGGCGTTGCTCGCCATTTCCGTACCTTCGCTGGGCGCGGCGATCAGCTTTGCGCTAATCGGGGCCTGGCCAATCATCCCATTTGCAGGGTTTGAACTGCTGGCACTCGGCGGCGCGCTCTACTACGTCAATTGGAAGCTGCAGTACCGACACGTGATCACATTGAGCGAAGATCAGATCCTGATTGACAAGGGCTTTTATGCGCCGCGACGAAGCTGGCGTTTTGACCGCGTCGGGGCCTCGCTCTCTGTTATCCCCGCACAACACCCCTGGGACGGGCCATCCTTGGCGGTTTACAACCGCGAAGAGACCGTCTCTGTGGGCGAGTTTCTCAATCGCGTTGACGCACTGGCTTTACAGACGCTGTTGCGCAAAGAACTGCGCGTTGGCACACAGGGTCGGCATCAGCAGGTCGAAATTTAAAGCCTGCGGGCGGCCACGTAGTCATGCTTCGAGACTTTTTAAGCGATCGTGCGAACAGATTGTGCCCACAGATCGCCGACTGATCGAATGAGTGGGGCCAAGGCGCCGCTTTAGCTGACGAGCCTGTCGACCGGCGCTGTTCAGCGAAACCCGCCAACAGGCCTGGCTAACGGGCTTGTCTAACGACATGTTTCGATGCTTCGTACTCAGCCGCACCAAAACTCGCGGCACTGACTTTGGCCATTATCAGGGCATTCTGACCACTGACATCTGACGCCGCCAAGGGTAACATCGCGCTCTACTTCGCAGACTGTGCCCGATCATGCCCAATAACCCACCAAATATCGTCGCCAACACGCGTGATGCCGCCAATAGCCCACAAAAAGTCGGCTTCATCTCGCTCGGCTGCCCCAAAGCGCTGGTCGATTCAGAGCGTATTTTGACGCAACTGCGGCTAGACGGCTATGAGGTATCACCCTCTTACGAAGATGCCGGCGTCGTTATCGTCAATACCTGTGGGTTTATCGACAGCGCCAAAGAGGAGTCGTTGGAGGCTATTGGCGAAGCCATTCGTGAAAACGGCAAGGTCTTAGTGACCGGCTGTATGGGCAAGGGCGATGATGCCAAAGCAATTATGGCGCGACACCCCAAAGTGCTCGGCATTAGCGGGCCTGCCGCCTACGAGGAAGTACTCTCTACCGTGCGCGAAGTGCTGCCCAATGCACACCAACATGACCCCAAAATTGATTTGGTGCCCGCTCAGGGCATCAAGCTGACACCGCGGCACTATGCCTACCTAAAAATCTCTGAAGGCTGTAATCACCGCTGCAAATTCTGCATTATCCCCAGCATGCGCGGCGACTTGGTCAGCCGGCCTATTGGCGAAATCATGCAGGAGGCCGAGGGTCTGGTACGTGCAGGTGTGCGCGAACTACTCGTCATCTCACAAGACACCAGTGCATACGGTGTCGACTTAAAATACAAAACTGACTTCTGGCAAGGTCGCCCCTTAAAATCCAACTTGCAAACACTGGCTGAGACCTTAGGTGAATTCGGCATTTGGGTACGTATGCACTATGTTTACCCGTATCCGCATGTCGATAATTTGATCCCGCTGATGGCGGAAAATCGCATATTGCCCTATCTCGACATCCCGCTTCAGCACGGCGCACCCTCTGTGCTACAACGCATGAAGCGTCCCGCTGCAGCAGAAAAAACCCTGGAACGCATCCACGGCTGGCGTGAAATTTGCCCCGATATCACCTTGCGCAGTACGTTTATTGTTGGCTATCCCGGTGAAACCGACGACGAGTTCGAGCAACTACTGTCATTTATCGAGGAGGCCGAACTCGACCGCGTGGGCTGCTTCAAATACTCCCCCGTCAAAGGCGCCGCCGCCAATGACCTGCCCAACCACATACCCGAGCATGTCAAAGAAGAGCGATGGCAGATCTTTATGGCGTTGCAGCAGCAAATTAGCGCCGATAAATTGCAACGCAAAATTGGTCGGGAAGTCGAGGTCATTATCGATAGCGTCACCGCCGATGGTGCGCTCGGGCGCTCAACCGCTGACGCACCCGAGATCGACGGCGTTGTGCATTTACCGGGCGCCACCGACCTCAAGCCTGGCGACTTTGTTCAAGGCACCGTCACCGCAGCCGATGAATACGACCTCTGGGTAGGTTGATCAGTGAATATCGTCCTGCTTGAACCCAGCGATTGGCGCGACGCTAATCGGGTTGTATTGACGGGACGGCGGTTTCAGCACCTCAGCCGGATACTGGCTGTAAAGCTCGGGGACAACATTCGTGTTGGCGTGCTCAATGGCAAAGCGGGTATTGGCGTTGTTGAATCGGTGGCTGACGATGCGGTTACGCTATCCGTGGTGCTGACCCAAGACCCCATACAGCGTCATCCGTACCACATTGTTTTGGCACTTCCCCGCCCGAAAATGTTGCGCCGAGTGCTGCGCACCGCAGCCGAATTTGGCGTTGAGGCGCTGCATTTAATTCACAGCTATCGGGTCGAAAAAAGTTACTGGCAGAGCCCGCTGCTCAGCCAAGAAAACATCGAAACCTGCCTGCGCGCAGGGCTCGAGCGCAGCGGCGACACACGACTCCCCGAGGTGCAGCTGCACCATCGCTTCAAACCCTTTGTCGAAGATACGCTGCCGCTACTGCTGAGCGACCGCCAAGGCTTTATCGCCCACCCGGGCGACCACCCGCCACTGCCGCATGGGAATCGTCAGCCGAGCGTGGTGATGATTGGCCCCGAGGGTGGTTTTATCCCCTTTGAACTGGCACTGGCCATGGAAAACGGCCTGCAGCCCTGCGCCTTGGGTCAGCGCATTTTGAGTGTTGATACCGCGATCACCACAGTGCTGGCTCAAGAACTGCTCTGAGCAGTCAGCGTTGCACCCATTAAGCGCCAAACGACACACCGCACCGCAACACTAAAAAACAGCTGGCGGCGCGAGGGGCAAACACCAAGGGGCAGACACCAAAGGGGCAAGACCTAACGCCCAATGCCACTATCGAACGGCCTCGTCGCGCGCCAACCCCCGGTTAAATCACGCAGTAACGCCCGTGCCAATGGCACAAGCCACACCGGTACCGCCGATACCACAGTACCCCGCGGGGTTTTTATCGAGATACTGCTGGTGATAGTCCTCTGCGTAAAAGAACGCACCTGCGGGCTCGATTTCCGTGGTAATCGCACCAAAACCATGGGCGCTCAGCTGCGCCTGATACGCGGGTAAACTCGCGCGCGCGGCCTGCAGCTGGACATCATCCACGCCGTAAATTGCCGAACGATATTGCGTGCCTAAATCATTACCCTGACGCATACCTTGGGTTGGGTTGTGATTTTCCCAAAATACGGTCAACAGTTGCGCGTAGGTGATTTGCGTGGGATCAAACACCACCAACACCACTTCATTATGGCCCGTCTGACCGCTGCAAACCTCTTGATACGTTGGATTTGGCGTATGGCCGCCGGCATACCCCACCGCCGTACTGCAAACCCCGGGCAACTGCCAAAAAATCCGCTCTACCCCCCAAAAACAACCCATACCAAAAATGGCCTGCTGCAGGCCTTCAGCAAAGGGCGGCTGAATGGGTGTGCCCAATACCGTATGTCGGTTAGTCACCGCCATCGCCTCCTCCCGCCCCGGTAATGCCTGATCTTTGGCGGGCAGCGCGTGTTTTTTACGAATATCAAAAAGTGTCATCGGGAACCTTCCTTGCCACTTTGGGTCATAAGTAACCAAAGCGGCGTCAACAAATTGTCATAGTGGCAGTCTAGTGTACGCCCTAAGGCCTCTCTGCCCGCGATTATTGGTCGCTAAAAACCGAAATCAAGTTATAGCGAATCAAACGCAAATTTGCCGAGAGCGCTGCCAACTCAGACAAAAATCAACATTCAGTAAAGCACAACGCACCACCATGTAAGGAAGTAAACGATGAACATGAATACACCTGGCAGTACCGAGACATCGGCCAAGCCACATTTTACCGCCAGCGACTTCAGCAGTCGCAAGCTGTTCGAACTCGTCGCATCGACGGCGCAGGATGAAGCCGCGCACGATTATCGCTTGGCGGCCATTGAAGAGCTGGCTCAGCGCAAGCACTACTTGACCGAGCTGGCAGATCGCGGTCTGATCAGCAAACATTCTCACCATTAAAGCGAGCGCTTATCTCCGACCAACTGCCACAAAAACCTAAGGGTAACGACGTTGCGGCTTTCCTAGGTAAAAGCAAGGCGATTCGCGCGCTGGTCGAGCGCCAACCGCGGTTACTATTTGCCTTGGATGCCACCGCCAGTCGCGCGCCGACATGGGCCTACGCCAGTCGCTTACACCGCGACATGTTTAACGCCGCGCAAGGCAATAATCTAGCAATTCAATTGTGTTACTACCGGGGCGCTATTGAATTCGATGCCAGCCCTTGGCTCACCCGGGCAGAAGACCTGCTGACGCATATGGCTGCGGTAGAATGCGCACCGGGCGCCACCCAAATTGACCGCCTACTCAAACACTATTTACGCGCCGGCTCAGCGGCAACACCCGTGCGTGCACTGATATTTATTGGCGATGCCTTAGAAGAGGACCCCGCCCCACTGCGCGACCTTGCCGCCCAATGCAGAATCAAAGGTCAGCCGCTGTTTATCTTCCAAGAGGGCGACGACCAGCGCGTCGCTGAAGTTTTTAAGCAGCTTGCGACCTTAAGCGGCGGCGTTTACGCACGTTTTGATACCCGCAGTGCAGATCGTTTGCGCGAACTGCTGGGCTCCGTCGCCCGATTTGCCAGTGGCGGCCGCAAGGCACTCACCCAGTCGGGGCGCGACAGTGATAAACTGCTCCTCTCGCAGCTACCGCAGTCTGACTCGTGCCAAGACTAATACTTCTACTCGCCATTGCATTCGCCCTTTACATCTTGGTAAGGCGCGTTCAATCACTACCGCCACACAAGCAGCGCGCCGCGTATTTACAGCTGATATTTGGCGGCATTGCTGTGGGGGCGATTTTGCTCACATTGATGGGCAAAATGCATTGGGTTGGCGCAGCAATCACCGGCCTCATTGTCGGCTTTCGACAGCTGCTACCGGTGCTCATTCGTGCATTCCCACTACTTCAAAAATGGTTAGCCCATCGTCAACAACAAAGCCAAGGGCAGCAATCTGAAGTGCGCAGCACGATATTGCGCATGACACTCGACCACAGCAACGGCGAACTCGCCGGAGAAGTCATCAGCGGACCTTTCAAAGATTGGTTTTTAAACGAAATGTCTCGCGCACAACTCGATGAGTTAATGGTTTACTGCCGAAGTCAGGATGAAGACTCGGTGCAGCTGCTTGAGAGTTATTTAGCGCAGCGCTTTCCCGGTGACGATGAGACATCTCAAAGCAATGATCAGCGCGACCAGTCCGACAGCGGCGCCATGAACCGCAGTGAGGCCCTCGCGATTTTAGGGTTAAGCGATGACGCCTCCGATGAGGCGATCATTAGTGCTCACCGCAGCTTGATTCAAAAATTGCATCCCGATCGCGGTGGCAACGACTATCTGGCCGCCAAGATCAACCAAGCCAAAGACTTTCTCCTTAAGCGTTAAGTCGCTTAGCAACAAACGACATTAGAGAGACCATGAGCCTAACGCATCTTATTCGAAATCAGGATGGACACTACTGGGGGCGCGGTAAGCGCTGGGTTGACGGTCGCGACGGCGCCCGCGTAGCGGTATTTGATTTTCGCGACGAAGCCGCCAACACCCTGTTTGAACTCAGCTCAAAAGATATCGAGCTGCGCGGTGAAATACTGCCCATCGATCGCGAAGCGGGCAAGCTGCCCAAACTCGAGATCAGCACCATTCCGCTACCCGCTGATGAAAATACACCGGAACTACCGCTTGAAATTGAGGTCTCTGAACACAATACAGACACTAACGCGACGGACCCTGACGCGGTCGTATCTGAGGAGAATTAAGCGTGCGTATTCTTTTGTTCTTAGCCACCAACCTCGCTGTGTTGGTATTGGTCAGTATTGTGTTCAACCTGCTGGGCTTTCAAAGCATCCTCGCCGCCAATGGCGTCGATCTAAATTTGTCTGCGCTATTGGTGTTCTGCGCGCTATTTGGCTTTGGTGGCTCACTGATATCCCTGCTGCTATCCAAATGGATGGCAAAACGCAGCACAGGCACCTACCTCGTTTCGTCGCCGCGCAATCAAGACGAGCAATGGTTGCTAAATACCGTGCAAGACTTGGCCCGCGAAGCCGGTATAGGCATGCCGGAGGTAGGCATCTTCCCCTCGGAGTCTGCCAACGCCTTTGCTACGGGCTGGAACCGCAACAGCGCGCTTGTGGCGGTCAGCGCAGGCTTACTGCGCCGCTTTACGCGCGACGAAGTTCGCGCCGTGCTCGCGCACGAAATAGGCCATGTGGCTAACGGCGACATGATTACGCTCAGCTTAATTCAGGGCGTAGTGAACACCTTTGTGATGTTTTTTGCGCGCATTATTGGCCATACGATCGACCGCGTCGTGTTCAAAACCGAACGCGGCTATGGCATCGGCTATTTCATCGTAACAATCATCGCCGAGATTGTGCTGGGCTTCCTCGCCAGCATGATCGTATTCTGGTTTTCACGCTTTCGTGAATATCGCGCCGATGCAGCAGGCGCGCGGCTCACCACGCCAACCGATATGATCGCAGCCCTACAACGGCTCAAAGTTGAGCAGGGTATGCCTGCGGACCTCCCCGGCGAGATGACCGCATTCGGTATTCGTCAGGGCAAGACGGGGTTATCCGCACTGCTCAGTTCGCACCCACCACTGGACGATCGCATCAAGGCGCTGCAATCATGAACTTTTGGCAGCGTACGCTCGCGCTACCCCTGGCGTTATTACTAAGTGCCTCAGGGGTGGCCTGCGCCGCCGACGAGGCGGACGTTACAGTCACTGCGCCGCCTATCGATTACCTCAGCTTTGCCACTGAGGATGAAGCCAACACCACCGAGGTGTTCAGCCGCGCAAGCCCTGCAGTCGTGTTCGTCACCTCGAGCAAACTCCGACGCAATTTGTTCTCGCTCAACGTGTTGGAAATACCCCGCGGTGCGGGCTCAGGCTTTATCTGGAATGAGAGTGGCCTGATCGTCACCAACTACCATGTTGTCGCCGGTGCTGACCGCCTCACCGTCACGCTACAAGACCAAAGCGAGCACGGGGCCGAAGTGGTGGGTTTGGCGCCAGAGCGAGACTTAGCAGTCATTCGACTACTTGACCCACCAGAGAACCTCAGCGTGCTGCCCCTCGGGGACTCGTCTGAGCTATCTGTTGGTCGCAAAGTCTTAGCCATTGGTAATCCCTTCGGGCTCGACACGAGCTTAACCGTCGGTGTTGTCAGCGCACTGGGGCGCGAAATTCAATCGCCGAGCAACCGACGCATCCGCGGCGTTATTCAGACCGATGCGGCCATTAACCCGGGCAACTCAGGCGGCCCATTGCTGAACTCTCTCGGCCAGCTGATTGGGGTTAACACCGCGATTTACTCACCGAGTGGCGCCAGTGCAGGTATTGGCTTTGCGATTCCGGTCAACACCGTCAAGGAAGTGGTACCGCAGCTGATCGCCTACGGCAAAATCATGCGACCGGTACTGGGCGTAGAGCTGGCAAGCGATAGCTGGATGCGTCGTTACGGTGTGCAGGGCGTTGCTATTGTGCGTACCTACCGAGGGTTCCCGGCGGACACCGCGGGCATGATCGGTGCGCAGCGAGGCGCTCGGGGTGAAGTGCTGCTAGGGGATATCATCACCCACGTAGAAGGCACTGCCGTGCGCAACAACGATGATTTTCTCAGCGCCATGGAGCGCCTTAAAGTGGGCGATGAGATTACCGTGCGAACACTGCGTGGACAGCGTGAAATGACCTTTACGGTCGTGTTGTCAGAGAACGGGTAAGCGCTCGCACCCGGGGACGGACACGGCCAAAATAATCACGCAAACGATTCGGAGCTGACACTATGCGATGGCGTTATCTTTTACTGGCGGCACTCATTGCCGCCATGATGATCATCCAGTTCGTTCCGGATCCGGCGCCTGCCCCCAGCTCTCAGGATCGAGGGTCAGGTCAGGCATCTCCGACATCTGAAATACCGGCTGCTGCCCCTGCCGACGCTGAGCCTCAAAATGCTGAAGCAGACGTAAACCCACTGGATACAAGCGCCACAGCGCCAGCAGATTAACCACCGCTAATAGCGCCATGGTGAGGTCGGAGAACGCGAACACGGTCGCTAGATCTTGTACCGATGCCCAACCGATAATGGCCATGACAAACACTCTAAAGGCGGTCAGGGAGCCTCTGGGTAGCTTGTCGAAGTAGGCAATACTGTTCTCGCCCAAATAGCAGTTGTACGCAATCGAGCTCACCGCAAACATCACCAGCGCAATACTCACCAAAGGTTCACCAATAGGCCCCAAGTGATCGGCGAGCGCCAGCTGTGTCATGGCGATACCCGGTAAGTTAGCGGCATCGGGTTGATACACCGACGACAGCAGAATAATAAGCGCGGTGCAGGTGCACAGAATCATGGTGTCTATGAACACGCTGAGCGCCTGCACCAAGCCCTGCGACATGGGATGCGGCACATCAGCCACCGCAGCGACGTTCGGTGCCGTGCCCAAGCCCGCCTCATTTGAGAACAAACCGCGACGCGCCCCCTGCATAACCGCAGCCGCCAGGCCACCGCCAACTACCTGCTCCAACCCGAAAGCCGAGCGCACGATATGCATCAAGGCCGCGGGCACCTCGGTGATATTGATGGCCACGACCACCATGGCGGCCGAAAAATAACCGACCACCATAATTGGTACGACAATTTCTGAGAACAGCGCAATGCGACGAATACCACCGAACATAATGGCACCCATGACCAGAGTCAGCACGAGCCCGGACTGCCAGGTGGGAATATTGAACGCCGATGCCAAGGAATTGGTAACCGCGTAGGACTGCACCGCGTTAAAACCAATGCCGATAGTGATCAGCAGTAAAATTGAATACACCACCGGCAACCAGCGCCAACCCAATCCGTAATGCATATAAAACGCCGGGCCACCGCGAAAATCATCGCCCGCGTGACGGCGCTTGTACAACTGCGCCAGCGCACATTCGAATAGGCTGGTGGCCATGCCGAGCAAAGCAATTAACCACATCCAAAATAATGCGCCGGGCCCACCCAAGGTAATCGCAACCGCGACGCCGGCAATATTGCCACCACCGACGCGGCCCGCGACGCTGACCACCAGCGCCTGAAAGCCACTAATACCGCGCCCCGTACCCCCCAAGTGGCTGTGGAACAAACCGCTGAACATCGCCCCAAACAAACGCAACTGG